>Ga0335072_10002236_pt1 | contig 30338 bp, 20 predicted proteins | sample Lox_Sample_21_FD_206725 | JGI IMG/M metagenome (GOLD analysis project Ga0335072, IMG submission 206725) | Soil microbial communities from Loxahatchee National Wildlife Refuge, Florida, United States - Lox_Sample_2.1 | ecosystem: Environmental > Terrestrial > Soil > Wetlands | place: USA...
TTCTTCAAAGGGTTCGGCCACGGCATCACCAAGCCAAAACAGCAGCGGGCGCTGATGGAGCAGAACTACGAATGGTTCAGCAGGTATATCTGGGGTGAAGAGACGGCAGGAGGGAACTGAAAGCGCGGCAGCCTCAACGTTCTGGCTTCAGCGATGCCTTAGCTGTTGCAGTTTCTTTTTGACGTCGGGCCAGAATTCTTTGAGCACGTTGGAGAAAGCGTCGGTGCCGCAGGCGACGAGCAGGCGCTCCACGTTATCCGGGGCGGTACGGGTATCGGGATAATACGCGTTGGAAATGGCCACCGCGGCGGCGTTTCCACCCCATTCCGAAAAGTTGAAGAAGTGGCCGCCGGAATCGGTGCGGGTGATCACAATCTGTTTCAGGGCGTAGCTTGCGCGGTTCAAGATGCCGCCCTCGCCGAGGCGGAAGTAGCGCGGGTCTTCGTGGGTCAGGATGGGGACCGCTCCTTCGGTCATGACATTGCCGAGCATCTGGTCGCCATAGGCGGTGGCGAACCGCTTGGCATAGCCCTGCACACCCTGCCCGAAAGAGGGGTTCTGATTTTCGATCTGGTACAAGCCGGCAAACGCGGCGGCGGTGGGAAACACCGGCCAATCGAACGAGTCTTTGGCGGCGATGGTGATTTTCTCTTTGGCGCTGATGGCACGGAAGGGAATGGACTCTTCCGTGGTCCGATTGTTGGGGATGACACCGAATATGCGCTTATCTTCGGCGGGCGCGGGGATTGCCTGATCAGGTGCGGACGGAGCGGGGGTATCTTGAGCGAGGCCCGGTAATAACCCCAAAACCAGCAATGCGAATGTGGTGGCGCACTGACGCATGCTTGCCACTATGGATGGCCGGAACAGCGATCCGGTTACCGGGAATTGTCGCCGAATCGCTAGTGCTTGTCCTTCTGGAAGTGACGCTTGACGTCGGGCCAGAATTCTTTCAGAACGTTCGACAGAGTGTCGGTGCCGCACTGGACGAAGAGGCGCTCGACGTTGTCCTGCCAGGTGCGCCCGTCCTGGTAATAAAGATTCGAGATTCCTACCGCGACCGAGTTGCCGCCCCACTCGGCAAAATTAAAGGTCTTGTGGTTGGAATCGGTTCGGGTGATCAGCGTTTGCCGCATGGCATACCACAGCCGGTGGCCGAAGGACCCTTCGCCGATTCGGAAGTAACGCGGGTCCTCGCGCAGCAACGCCGGCATGAAACCCTCAGTCATCATGTTGCCGATCATCTGGTCGCCGAAAGCTGTGCCGGCACGCTGCGCGTAGCCCTTGAATCCCTGTCCAAAGGAAGGGTTCGCATCCTCCGCCTGATAAATTACGGACATCACCAGGGCGGTAGGATACACGGCGCCATCAAAGGAATCTTTGGCGGCAATGGTCAGTTTCTGCTTGGCGGTGAGAGGTTTGAACGGCGTGGAGAGTTCGGCGGTGCGATAGTTGGGAAGGACGCCGTAGGCGCGCTTGTCTTCGACGGGTATTACGGCCGCGGCCGAAGCGGGCGCAGAGCCGGTGGGGGCGACGACGGAAGGAGATACCGATTCCGAGGAGGAGCTCTGGGCATGCACTGTAAGCACACTAATGACGGCAAAAACTAGAAAGGAAAGGCGCACATAGCTCCTGGATACTAAGGATGGTAACACGCCAAACCTCGTTTCGATGTCTTGTTAGCCCTTTTGGGCTACGCTGGCGTGCTCTTCATTTCTGTCGGATTCGACGCGCTCCCCCCGCGCCAGAAGATCGGTCAGGAACATGGAAAGAGTTCGATCCCTCCACTGAATTTGGATCATGAGATTCAGCCTGTCCGGGGAGGAATCGATTAAGGCCAAATCGGCGGTTGTGACTTCCGCGCCGGTTGGGACCACTACCGCGGTAGCTTTGCCATCGGGATCGCGGGCAACACAGACGCTGGACTGCTTGAGGCAGAAACGATACAACTCTGCCGGCATCTGGGGGAGGACTCCTATGACCTCAATTGTGACGCTTTCCACTCTGGCGGCGAAAGCTGGGTAAACTACGAGCCTACCAGGGCGCAAAGACTTCCGCGGACGAAAGAGAGAAGCGGTAGACAAGCGATTCCGCGCTTTGGTATATTGAATGCTGTCCCAAAAATAATCTGCTCAATGGGAGGTTCGTTTGTTTCTTGACGGACCGCTTGCACCAATGAGGAATCATGGCACGAAAACAAGGTAAGCATTACCAAGCCGCGCGGAAACAGGTCGAAGCCAAAGAATACCAGCTGGAAGAGGCCATTCCGCTTCTCAAAAAAGTCAAATACGCCAAGTTCGATGAAACCGTAGAGGTGCACATGCGCCTCGGTGTGGACCCCAAGCACGCCGATCAGATGGTGCGCGGCACCGTGGTCATGCCGAACGGACTGGGCAAATCCAAAAAAGTTCTGGTCATCGCGAGCGGCGATAAGCAGCGCGAAGCCTCCGAAGCCGGCGCCGATTTTGTCGGCGGCGAAGACATGGTCAACAAAATTCAGTCGGAATCCTGGACGGACTTCGACGCCGTGATCGCAACTCCGGACATGATGCGCTCAGTCGGCAAACTCGGCAAAGTGCTGGGTCCTCGAGGGCTGATGCCCAATCCCAAGACCGGCACTGTGACGGTGGATGTCACCAAGGCGATCAAGGAAATCAAGGCCGGTAAGGTGGAATTCCGCGTGGACAAGACCGGGATCATTCACGCGCCGGTGGGGAAGACCAGTTTTTCGGCGGAGAAACTGGTGGAGAATGCCGCCAGTTTGATTACGGCGGTGATCAAGGCGAAGCCGGCGGTGGCCAAAGGCAAATACGTGAAGAGCACGACGGTGTGCTCCACGATGGGTCCCGGGGTGGCCGTGGATACGACCCCGTTCAGCGTTAAGGCGGCGGCGGTCTAGCGCCCTACAGGTGTTTCCATGAAAAAGAAGGAAGACAAGAAAAAAGACATTGACGCTCTGCGCGAGGACTTGCAGAAGTCAAAGAACCTGTTTGTCACCGGGTACGAGAAGCTGAAGGTGTCGCAGGATTTCGACCTGCGCAAGACCATCCGGGCAGCCGGCGGGCAGTATCGCGTGGTGAAGAACAACCTGGCGGAGATCGCCAGCCAGGGAACGCCGTCGGAACCCGTATTGAAGGGGCTGCGCGGCATGACTTCGATGGCGTACACCACCAACGATCCGGTGGCGCTGGCGAAGGCGCTCACGGCATATGCCAAGGCGAACCCGTCTTTCACCTTCAAAGCGGGAATTGTGGAAGGGCGCGCCATCGATGTGAAGCAGATCGTCGACCTGGCCACGATGCCCTCGAAGGAAGAGATCTATGCCAAGCTGCTCTACCTGATTCAGGCTCCGGCGCAGCGTTTGGCGATGACGATCGGTGCTGCCGGCCGGTCGTTGGCCGTAGCGATCAATCAAGGCGTGAAGGAAAACAAGTTCCAATAACCGGCGGCGGCTGCCGCGGGCTGAAAGCTTTAAATTTCGAAGGAGTTTTACAGAGATGGCGGACATTAACGCAATTGCGGAACAGATTCAGGGCTTGACCTTGCTGGAGGCATCCAGCCTGGTGAAGCTGTTAGAAGAGAAGTTGGGGGTGTCGGCGGCAGCGGCGGCTCCGGTGGCGGCGGCGGCCGGCCCGGCAGCGGCGGCGGCTCCGGCGGCCGAAGAGAAGACCGAGTTCAGCGTGATCCTGACGGCGGCGGGCGCTAACAAAATCAACGTCATTAAGGCCGTTCGCGAAGTCACCAGCCTGGGCTTGAAGGAAGCCAAGGACCTGGTGGATGGCGCTCCCAAGCCGGTAAAGGAAGGCGTCAGCAAGGAAGAAGCCGAGACGATCAAGAAGAAGTTCGTCGACGCCGGTGCCTCGGTCGAAGTGAAGTAGGGAAGACGAGCCAGGGGTCAGAAGCCAGGAGCCGGAATAGCGGGGCTCGCGCAGCTAGCGGGCTTTCCTGCCGGGTTCTTGCGGCTGGCTTCTGGATTCTGCTTTTTTGTCATTTGACATAGGGGACTTCCCCTGTTAAGGTAAGTAGTTGGGCCTTCGAACCAGCGGACTCGATCCCAATTGGTGACTGTGACTTCCGAATTCTGGAACTTCAATTGCAGCCGGGGCGAAGCTGCAAAGAGGGATTCTTTGCGCTTTCTCGCACCAGGAACTGCCGTACAGGATTCGTACGCCCTTTCTTCCCCAGAGCCATTCACCACGCGCAATACTTCAGAACCAATTCGATTCCTGCCCCGTTTTCATCACTCGGCGTGCCGGGAGGCATATTCTCCCGGAGCGCCGTTGGCTTTGTGCTGTTAGACGCAGTCTCGTTGCTTTGGCTGTTCGGCCGTCAGGAGTATAAGAATGGATTTTCAACATAACGGCGCTGCCCCCGAGCGAGTTGATTTTTCGAAAATTAAAACTTCGATTCCGATTCCGAATCTCATCGAAGTACAGAAGAAGTCGTATGAGCGGTTTTTGCAGATGGACTTGCTGCCGAACGAGCGCGAGGACATTGGCCTGCAGACCGTTTTTAATTCCGTATTCCCCATCTCGGATTTCCGCGGTGTCAGCGATCTCGAATTCGTCGATTATTCGATCGGGAACTGGGAATGCAAGTGCGGCAACCTGAAAGGTCTGCATCACCTGCGCTCCACCTGCCGCAACTGCGGCGCCACCATCCGCACCGACCCCTTCCACGCCGGCGACATCCTCTGTGCGCATTGCGGAACCTTCAACAAGAACGTGGTCACGTTCTGCAATAAATGCGGCGACCCGGTGGGCCTGCAACTGAAATACGATATGCAGGAATGCCAGGAGCGCGGCATGACCTATGCCGCGCCGCTCAAGGTCACCATCCGGCTCACGGTGTATTCGAAAGACCCCGAAACGGGCAAGAAAAGCGTTCGCGACATCAAGGAACAGGAAGTTTTCTTCGGCGAAATCCCGCTGATGACGGACAACGGAACGTTCATCATCAACGGCACCGAGCGCGTGATCGTTTCGCAGTTGCACCGCTCGCCGGGCGTGTTCTTCGAGCGCATTCCGGCGCAAGGCTATTTCCTTGGCAAAATCATCCCCTATCGCGGAAGCTGGGTCGAGTTCGAATACGACCTCAAGAACATTCTTTATGTCCGCATCGACCGCAAGCGCAAGTTCTATGGTTCGGTGTTCCTCCGCGCGCTGGGCTATAAGACCGACGAGCAGATCCTGCGCGCGTTCTATCGAGTCAGCAAGATCAGCATCAAAGACAAGAAGCTTTTCTGGAACGTGGACGAAGGTCTGACCGGCCTGAAGCTCTCCTACGCCATCACCGCCAAGAGCGGCGAAACTGTGGTGGCGCAGGGCAAGAAAATCACTTCGGGTCTCTTCAAGGAAATCCAGAAGTTCAAAATCCAGCAGGTGGAAGTTGCGGCCAACGATCTGGAAGGCGCGCACATCGTCGCCGACGTGGTCGATATGAGCACCGGCGAAGTGCTCATCGATGCCAACAGCGAACTCACCACCACGGCGCTTGCCAAGCTGCTCGAAGCTGGCATCACCGATTTCGAAATTTTCTTCCCCGAGCGCGACGACGTCGGAACGGTGGTTTCCGCGACCATCCGCAAAGACCCCGTGAAGGCCCAGAACGAGGGGCTGATCGAGATCTATCGCAAATTGCGGCCCGGCGATCCGCCCACGCTCGATACCGCGACACAGCTCTTTCAGGGCATGTTCTTCGACCCGCGCAAGTACGATTTTTCGCGCGTGGGCCGCATGAAGTTCAACATCAAGCTGCACGATAAGGCCGACGCTACTTCGCTCGACAAGCGCACGCTCGATTCGGAAGACTTCCGCGGCACCATCAAGTACCTGCTCAAGCTCCGCAAGGGCATCGGCGCGGTAGACGATATCGACCACCTGGGCAACCGCCGCGTGCGCGCGGTGGGCGAACTGCTCGAAAACCAGTTCCGCATCGGCCTGGTGCGCATGGAGCGCGCCATTAAAGAGAAGATGTCGGTGTACCAGGAAATGTCGACGGCCATGCCGCACGACCTGGTGAACGCCAAGCCGGTAATGGCCGCCATCCGCGAGTTCTTCGGCTCCAGCCAGCTCTCGCAATTCATGGATCAGACCAACCCGCTCTCGGAAATCACCCACAAGCGCCGTTTGTCGGCCCTGGGACCGGGCGGTTTGAGCCGCGAGCGCGCGGGATTCGAAGTCCGCGACGTGCACCCCACGCATTACGGCCGCATCTGCCCGATCGAGACGCCGGAAGGTCCGAACATCGGACTGATTTCGTCGCTTTCGTGCTTTGCGCGCATCAACGAATATGGCTTCATCGAGAGCCCCTACCGCAAGGTGCAAAAGGGCGTGGTGATCGATGAAGTCAAGATCCTGAATCCGGGCGATACCGATTATAAAGTCGGAGATATCGTGCGGCGGCAGGAAGCCGAAGACGCCAACAGGAAGCTGGGCGCCAAGAAGCAGGCGGCCGAATTCGAAGCCCACTGCGAATATCTTTCGGCTTGGGAAGAAGACAAGTGGACGGTGGCGCAGGCCAACGTGGAATTGGACGAGAAGGGCCGCATCGTACCCGATCTTTCCAATGCCCGCCAGGCCGGCAACTTCGTCCTGAAATCGCGCGACGAGATCGAATACATCGACGTCAGCCCCAAGCAGCTGGTATCGGTGGCGGCCAGCCTGATTCCGTTCCTCGAGAACGACGACGCCAACCGCGCGCTGATGGGATCGAACATGCAACGCCAGGCCGTGCCGTTGCTGCGCGCCGACGCTCCTTACGTGGGCACCGGCATGGAGTACGTGACGGCTCGCGATTCGGGCGCCGTGGTGCTGTGCAAGCGCTCCGGCGTGGTGGATTCGGTGGACTCCGAACGCATCATCGTTCGCGTGGAAGGAGCGGCGCACGAAGGCCAGCTCTCACGCGAAGTGGGCGCGGACATCTACCAGCTCACCAAGTTCAAACGCTCGAACCAGAACACCTGCATCAACCAGAAGCCGATCGTGCATGTCGGGCAGCGGGTGCCGAAGGGTACTGTGCTGGCCGACGGTCCGTGCACCGATTTCGGCGAGCTGGCGCTCGGGCGGAACGTGCTGGTATCGTTCATGCCGTGGCGCGGGTACAACTTCGAAGACGCCATTCTGGTGAGCGAGAAGCTGGTCAAGGAAGACTACTATACTTCGATCCATATTGAAGAATTCGAGATCGAAGCCCGCGATACCAAGCTCGGGCCGGAAGAAATCACGCGCGACATTCCGAATATCGCGGATTCCTTCCTGCGCAACCTGGACGAGAGCGGCATCATCCGCATCGGCGCCACGGTGAAGCCCGGCGACATTCTGGTAGGCAAGGTGACGCCGAAGGGCGAAACCCAGCTCACCCCCGAAGAGAAACTGCTGCGTGCGATTTTCGGCGAAAAGGCCGGCGACGTCAAGGACGCGTCGCTCTACTGCCCGCCGGGAATCGAGGGCACTATCGTCGACTGCAAGATTTTCTCGCGCAAGGGCCAGGAGAAGGACGAGCGTTCCAAGGCAATTGAGGAATCGCAGATCCAACGCCTGCAGCGCAACCTGCAGGACGAAATCCGCATCCTGACCGACGAGCGCGCCAAGCGTTTGGCCGGTCTGCTCGAAGGCAAGAAGCTGCTGGCCGACCTGCACGACGAAAAGACCAACAAGCGCCTGCTTTCCAAAGACACCGATCTCACCCGCGAACTCATCGAAAAGATGAAATCGCGCGACCTCAAGCGCATGCGCCTGGCCAACAAGGAGCCGCGCCTGAACGAGCAGATCGACGAAATCGAAGAGATGACGTCGCGGCAGATCGCGGTGCTCGAAAAGATTACCGACGAGAAAATCGCCAAGCTGCGCAAGGGCGACGAACTGCCTCCCGGCGTGATCAAGCTGGTGAAGGTATACATCGCCATGAAGCGCAAGCTTTCGGTGGGCGACAAGATGGCGGGACGCCACGGCAACAAGGGCGTGATCGCGCGCATTCTTCCCGAAGAAGACATGCCGTACCTGCCCGATGGAACTCCGGTGGAGATTGTGCTCAATCCGCTGGGCGTTCCCTCCCGTATGAACGTCGGCCAGATTCTCGAAACCCACCTCGGATGGGCCGCCAAGGCGCTGGGCGTGCAGTTCGCGACCCCGGTGTTCGATGGCGCCACCGAGCGGGAAATCAAAAAGGCTCTGGCAGAGGCAAAACTGCCGAGTTCCGGTAAGACCGCGCTCTATGACGGTATGACCGGGACGATGTTCGAACAGCCGGTGACCGTGGGCTACATCTACATGATGAAGCTCTCGCACCTGGTGGACGACAAGATTCACGCGCGCTCCATCGGACCGTACTCGCTGATCACCCAGCAGCCGCTGGGCGGCAAGGCGCAGTTCGGCGGACAGCGCTTCGGCGAAATGGAGGTGTGGGCTCTCGAAGCCTACGGCGCCGCTTACATCCTGCAGGAGCTCTTGACGGCGAAGTCGGACGACGTCTACGGCCGCGCCAAGATCTACGAAGCGATCGTGAAGGGCGAAGCCGCCATCGAACCCGGAGTGCCCGAATCCTTCAACGTACTGATACGCGAATTGCAATCTCTGTGTCTGGATGTGGAATTGATGAAGAAGCCGCGCGAAGTGCCGGATACGGCACTGGCGGCTGACTGAAAGCACGGGGAGCCAGGAGCCAGGAGTCAAGAAGCCAGAATGGCCTGCTCCGAAGCTTCCCTCGATTAATAGCGGACAAAAAATAATGAGTACGCGGAAAATGAAGACGGATTCGGAGCTCACCATTCTGGCTCCCGACTTCCGGCTTCTAATTTTCGCATTTGGAGGTTCCTTTGAGATCTTCACCCTATGATCGAGCGAATTTGATCGCGGATTTCGATTCCATCCGCATTTCTCTGGCCTCGCCGGAAAAAATCCGGAGCTGGTCGCACGGAGAAGTCACTAAGCCGGAGACCATTAATTACCGCACTTTTAAGCCGGAGCGCGACGGGCTTTTCTGCGCCCGGATTTTCGGACCCACCCAGGATTGGGAGTGCTTGTGCGGCAAGTACAAGCGCATGAAGCACCGCGGCGTGATCTGCGACAAGTGCGGCGTGGAAGTCACGCTGGCGCGCGTCCGCCGCGAACGGCTCGGCCACATCGAACTCGCCAGCCCCTGCTCGCACGTCTGGTTCTTCAAGGGACTTCCCAGCCGCATCGGCCACCTGCTCGACATCACCCTGCGCGAACTCGAACGGGTGCTGTACTTCGAAGCCTACGTGGTGGTCGAGCCGGGCGAGGTGGAAGGCCTCAGCCAGGGCGAAGTGATCACCGACGAGCGCAAGCGCCAGCTTGACCAGGAGGCTCCCGGCAAGTTCGTCGCCATGATGGGCGCTGAGGGCATCAAGGAACTGCTCAAGAAGGTCGATGTGGAAGCGCTCTCGGAAGAGATCCGCGAGCGCATGAAGACCGAGCAATCGGTGCAGAAGAAACTGAAGTACGCCAAGCGGCTTCGCGTGGTGGAATCGTTCCGCAAATCGGGCAACAAGCCGGAGTGGATGATTCTCGACGTGATCCCGGTGATTCCGCCGGAACTACGCCCGCTGGTGCCGCTCGATGGCGGCCGCTTCGCGACATCCGACCTCAACGATCTCTATCGCCGCGTGATCAACCGCAACAACCGGTTGAAGAAGCTGATCGAGCTGCACGCGCCCGACGTCATCGTGCGCAATGAAAAGCGCATGCTCCAGGAAGCTGTGGACGCGCTGTTCGACAATGGCCGCCGGGGACGCGTTCTGCGCGGCGCCAACAACCGCCCGCTGAAATCGCTCTCCGATACCCTGAAAGGCAAGCAGGGCCGCTTCCGCCAGAACCTGCTCGGCAAGCGCGTGGACTATTCCGGCCGTTCGGTGATCGTGGTCGGTCCGGATTTGAAGCTGCACCAGTGTGGTCTTCCCAAGAAGATGGCCCTCGAGCTCTTCAAGCCGTTCATCTACCACCGCCTCGAACAGCGCGGCCATTGCACCACCATCAAGCAGGCCAAGGAACTGGTGGAACAGCAGGACCCGGTGGTGTGGGACATCCTGGAAGAGGTGATCAAAGACCACCCCATTCTGCTCAATCGCGCTCCCACGCTGCACCGTCTCGGCATCCAGGCGTTCGAGCCGGTACTGGTGGAAGGCAAGGCCATCAAGTTGCACCCGCTCACCTGCACCGCGTTCAACGCCGATTTCGACGGCGACCAGATGGCCGTCCACATCCCGCTGTCTCCGGAAGCCCAGATCGAAGCTTCGACCCTGATGCTTTCGGCCAACAACATCCTTTCCCCGGCACACGGAGCGCCCATCGCGGTCCCGACGCAGGACATGGTGCTGGGCTGCTATTACCTCACCAAAGCGCGTCCCGGCGCCAAGGGTGAAGGCCGCACCTTCGCTTCCACCGACGATGTGCTGATCGCGCTCGAAATGGGCGAAGTCGAAACGCTCACGCCCATCAAGCTCCGCTACACCGGCCGCGTCATCGACCTGGTTCACGCGTTCGACAGCCAGAACGTAATCCACACCGAGCCGATCGAGTTCAACAAGCAGTACATGGAAACCACCGTCGGCCGCGTGATCCTGAACGACCACCTGCCGCAGGATATGCCGTTCATCAACGGCCTTCTGAAGAAGAAAGGCCTCGGCGCGCTGGTGCAATACTGCTACCTGAAGTTCGGTTTGCAGACTACGGTTGGAATGCTCGACGAGATCAAAGCGCTCGGCTTCCTATACGCGACGCGCGCCGGCATTTCGATCGGCATCGACGACATGGTGGTTCCCGCCGAAAAGGCCAGCCTGGTGCACGAGGCGGAGCGCGAAGTGGTGAACGTGGAGAGCCAGTATCAGGACGGCGCCATCACCCACGGCGAGCGCTACAACAAGATCATCGAAATCTGGTCGAAGGTGACCGAGAAGGTTTCCGACGAAATGATGGCGGCGATGGAAGAGGACGACCGCACGGGCCGCTATCTCAATCCTATTTACATCATGGCCGACTCCGGCGCGCGCGGATCGAAACAGCAGATCCGCCAGCTTTCCGGTATGCGCGGACTGATGGCCAAGCCTTCCGGTGAAATCATCGAGACGCCCATCACCGCGAACTTCCGCGAAGGCCTCAACGTGCTGCAATACTTCATCTCCACGCACGGCGCCCGCAAGGGACTGGCTGATACGGCGTTGAAGACGGCCGATTCCGGCTATCTCACGCGGCGCCTGGTGGACGTGGCGCAGGACGTCATCATCACCGAGAACGATTGCGGCACCACGGAAGGCATTTACGTGGAGCCCATCATCGAATCGGGCGAAATCATCGAGCCGTTACGCGACCGCATCGTGGGCCGCGTGGCTCTCGAAGACCAGAAGGACTACGAAGGCAACATCATCGTCGGTGTAAACAACGAAATCACCGAAGACCTGGCGGCGGCGATTCAGGCTGCCGGTATCGAGCGCGTGAAGATCCGCTCGGTGCTCACCTGCGAATCGAAGCGCGGTGTGTGCGTGGCCTGCTACGGCCGCAACCTGGCCACCGGACGGCTGGTGGAGCGCGGGGAAGCGGTGGGCGTGATCGCGGCGCAATCCATCGGCGAACCGGGCACGCAGTTGACGATGCGTACGTTCCACATCGGCGGCGCCGCGACCCGCGTGAGCGAACAATCCACGCAGGACGCCAAGTCCGACGGATTCGCGCGCTACATCGGCATCCAGACGGTGCGCAGCAAGGCGGGCGAGATCATTGCCATGAACCGCAACGGCATCATGGCCGTGGTGGACGACAAGGGCCGTGAAAAAGAACGCTACCCGGTGGTATACGGCGCCCGTGTCCTGGTAGAAGACGGCGCGCCCGTGAAGAGCAACCAGATCCTGCTCGAATGGGACCCGTACACCTTCTCGATCCTCACCGAAGTCAGCGGCGTGGTCCACTACAAGGACCTCATCGACGGGCTGACCTTGCAGGAGCAGGTGGACGAAGTCACCGGTATGTCGCAGCTGGTGGTGACCGATTCACCCGACGAAAAGCGCCAGCCGACCATCGTGGTGCGTCCGGAAGGCGCGGCGGGTTCGAGGTCGGAGGCCAAGAAGTACCTGATGCCGACGCACGCTCACCTGATGGTCAGGGACGGCGACGAAGCTCACTCGGGCGACGTGCTGGCCAAGATCCCGCGCGAAACCACCAAGACCAAGGACATCACCGGCGGTCTGCCGCGCGTGGTGGAACTGTTCGAAGCGCGCAAGCCGCGCGAGACGGCCATCATCGCGGAGATCAACGGCCAGGTGAAGTACGGCGAAGTTTCCAAGGGGCAGCGCAAGATTTACGTCGAGGGCGACGAAGGCGAAAAGCGCGAGTACTCGCTGCCTCGCGGCGTGCATATCAACGTTCAGGAAGGCGAGCGGGTGAAAGCCGGCGAGCCGCTCATGGACGGCCCCCGCAATCCGCACGACATCCTGGATGTGCTCGGTGAAAAGGAACTGCAAAAGTACCTGGTCAACGAGATTCAGGAAGTCTACCGCTTGCAGGGCGTCAACATCAACGACAAGCACCTGGAAGTCATCTCCCGCCAGATGATGCGCTGGGTGAAGGTCGAAGATATCGGCGATACCGAATTCCTGCCGGAGGAAGTGGTCGATAAGTTCAAGTTCCGCGCGGAGAATCTCAAGACGGTGGAGGCGGGCGGACGTCCGGCGCAGGGCAAGGCGATGCTGCTCGGTATTACCAAGGCATCGCTCTCTACCGATTCGTTCATTTCCGCGGCATCGTTCCAGGAGACCACGCGCGTGCTCACCGAAGCTGCCATCAACGGCAAGGTGGACTACCTCCGCGGCCTGAAGGAGAACGTGATCATGGGACGCCTGGTTCCGGCCGGCACCGGCATGGAATATTACCGCCAGGTGAAGATCGCGGGCGAGGACGTGGTGGAAGAAACACCCGCCGAGCAGGCGCCCGACGCCATCCCGGGTTACGACGAAGAGACGCGCTTGCAGTACGCCGGCGGGCTGCCTGAAGATACCGGCGAAGAGACGCTGGCAGAGTAAAGTCCGCAAGAAAATGGATGGGGTATCCTTGATTCAGGGATACCCCAATTTTTATTTATGGCAGCCACCGCAGTTCCGCTTGAAGAATACCTCACGACCTCATACGACCCCGACTGCGACTATGTGGACGGGGAAATCCAGGAGCGGAACTTAGGAGAATACGACCAGGGGCGTCTGCAAGGCGCGATATTTGCCTACTTTTACAACCGCCGCAAGGAATAGGGCGTTTCGGCGGTTGTCGAGCAGCGGGTGCAGGTATCCCAGACGCGTTTTCGAGTCCCCGATGTGTGCGTCGCTCTGGGCGAAGCGCCGGGCCAGATTTTTCGCGTTCCCCCCTTCCTCTGTATCGAGATCCTCTCGCCTGAAGATCGAGTGTCCCGAGTGAACGAACGAATGGCCGACTACCTGAATTTCGGTGTGCCATACGTCTGGCTCCTCGACCCCAAACCAGAAAAGCTTGGCGCTGCACACCTGGCGTAACCATCGAAGTGTCGGAACTGCGCACTGAGAATCCCGTCATGGTGGTTCCCCTCGCCGCGCTTTTCGATTAGCACATATCCTAAGTAATCCCGCCGCCGATATCTCTTGCCCGTCTTGTCCCTGCGCCCGGCTCCGGCCACCATAAAATTGGCTGACCATGCCCGCGCACAGCTACATGCTCAACGACCTCCTGGCGTCCGCGGCTGCCGTGTGCCTGTTCGCATTCCTTGTCGTGCTGCCCGGGTATGCCATGGCGCATCTCAGCGATCTGTTCGAGTTCCGCCGCCGCACGTTGGCGTTCCAACTGGCGCTGAGCATCCCGCTCTCGATCGCCATTTGCCCCGCCGTCACCTACTTCGCCTGGCGCTTCGGCTCGATCGCCGCGGTGTGGGTGTTCAACGCGGCAGCCGCAGTCTACGCTCTGGCGAGCCTGACGCGCCGGCGCGTGTCGCTCGCGCCGTACACCCGCGTGGTGACTGCGATCGCCGGCGCCTGGACCGCGATCGCCATCTTCTCGCTCATCGATTTGCAAATCGGCCGCCATGCCTGGTATCCTTCCGCCGCCTTCGATTACGCCGTCCGCACGCAGTTCATCCACGCCATCGGCGTGACTGGAATTCCGCCGGCCAACCCGTTTTTCCGGCCCGGCCATGCCGTCGCGCTGCGTTACCACTACTTCTGGCTGATACTCTGCGCTCTCGTGGATCTCGCGGGCGGCTCCCTGATCACCGCGCGCCACGCCTGGATCGCCGGGACCGTCTGGTGCGGAATCGGGCTGATGGCCTCGGTTGTCCTGTTCCTGCGCCTGTTTTTCGATCGCGGCAGCACGTTGTTCCGCCGCCGTGCCGTCCTCGGTGTTCTGCTGCTCTCGGTGACCGGCCTCGATATCGTGCCGCAGGCCATCCTTTGGATGTTGCAACTGGCGGGCATGCACGCGGTCCGGCCGGCGATGGAGTGGTGGAACGAGCAGGTGGACGGATTCGTGTACTCCGTGTTGTGGGAGAGCCATTACATTGCCGGTCTGATCGCGTGCCTGATGGCATTCCTGATTCTTTGGGTCGCTCCCTGCAGAGACGGCCGGCGCGCGCGCGCGAAGCAGGTCGTGCTTGCCGGCATCGCGCTGGCGACCGGGTTCGGCTGCGCGATTTACGTGGCTTTGGTTTTTGGAATCTTCCTGGGTGTCTGGACCGCATTCGTGTTTCTCAGGCGCCGTTGGCGCGAAGGTGCGGTCCTTTCGGCAAGCGGAGCCGCCGCACTCCTGCTGGCGCTTCCATTCGCGCTTTCGCTTCGCGGTCCGGCGCAAGGCGGACAATTGCTGGAATTCTGGATCCGCCCCTTCTCGCCGATCGACGGTCTGTTTCGCGGGCAAGGTCTGGATAAGGGCCTTACTCTCCCTCTCGTGAACGCGGTGTCGCTCCCCTTGAACTATTTCCTCGAATTGGGCTTCTTCTTCGCCGCCGCGGTGCTCTGGTGGAGCAATCACCGCACCCGCGGCAAGCACCTGACGCGCGCCGAATCGGCCACGTGGACCATGATCGCGACCAGCGTCACGATCTGCACCTTCCTGCGATCGTCCGTAATTGGCAACAACGACCTCGGATGGCGCGGTTTTCTAATCGCGCAGTTCGGACTTCTGCTGATTGCGGTGGATGTACTTTCGCAGATGCCGGTGCGGCGGACGCTGCTTGGCGTCCTGCTGGTGCTGGGCGTTGCCGGCTCGGCTTACGAGGTCGGTATCAACCGTTTTTATGCGCCGCTGGCCGACGGCGGCGTTGTCCCGATATTTTCCTGGCTGGCCCCAGACCGCCACGCCGGCGCGCGCAACTTCGCGGTGCGCGAGGCAGGCGAATGGCTGATGGCGGCGACCAGGGCGGACAGCATCGTGCAATTCAATCCGCGGATTGCCGACCAAAACACGTCGGCGCTCCTCTATTCCGAACGGCCGTCGCTCGCCGCCAACCAGAGCTGCATGAGCACGTTCGGGGGCGATCCGGCGCTCTGTCCCGGCGTAATGGACGAGTGGAGGGGCGTGTTTCCCCCCGCGGGCCAACCTGCCACGGCGGATCTCGCAAGCGTCTGCCGCGCTACCCCGGCCGTATTCGTCGCGGCCGTCGATACCGACTCCGTTTGGACGGACCGCCGGAGTTGGGTGTGGTCCGCCGCTCCGGCCTTCGCCAACAAACACGTACGCGTGTTCCGCTGCCGGTGAATTTACTCGTAGCGCAGCGCGCGCACCGGGTCGATGCGCATCGCCCGCCGCGCCGGCAGCAGAGCCGCGAACATCGCCACGAGGGCCACGCCCGCGCAGGCCATCGCGATGCTGGCGGGATCGTGCGCCGAAATTCCGTAGAGCTGGGATTCCACGATGCGGGTGAGCATCCAGGTAGCCGGTAATCCAACCGCCAACCCCGCCGCTACCGTGATCGCCACCTGCGCCAGCAGCATGCGGAACACGGCGGTCCGATTGGCGCCCAGAGCCATCCGAACTCCGAGTTCCCGCGTGCGGCGCGTCACCGCGTAGGCCACCGACCCGTAAAGCCCCACGCACGCCAGTGCGAGAGTGATGCCGCTGAACAAGCTCACCAACGTGGCGAACAGATGCTCTTGGGCGAGCGAATCGTCGATCTGCGCCTCCTGGGTTTCCAGATTCGTAATGGGAAGCATGCGGTCGATCTCCGAAACGGCGCGGCGAATTCCCGCGGTTGTCTCGGCCTTCCCCGCCGCGCTGCGAACTTCGAACGTCACTTCCGGCGGCCAGCCGAATGGCCTCTGGGTGTAGGGCACGTAGAGGGTGGGTGGATTGTCACCGCGCAAACGCGCGTATTTGGCGTCTTTCGCCACGCCGATCACCTCGATATCGGCGGCTTTTCCAAATTCCCAGCGGAACCGCCGGCCGACGGGAGATCCTTCCCCGAACGCGCTCCGCGCCAGCATCTCATTGATGACCGCGACCTGCGACGCCGAGGCGATGTCGCGCTCCTCGATGCCCCGGCCGAGCACGACTGGAATTCCCATGGTCTTGAGGAAGTCCGCGCCGACGAAGTTGAAGTCGGAGGGTGCGGGAGTTTTGGATCGGCTGTCTACCAGGATGCCGCCGTTCGAGACATACCCGCCCAACAAGCGCGACGTCGAAAGACTCACGGAGGTCACGCCGCGAATTTGTCTCAGGCGCTCCCACAGGCGCGCGTAAAGCTGGTTGCCGCGAACCGCATCATAGCCGTTCTTGCCGGGCGCGACATTGAAAAGCGTTACCTGGTGCGGATCGAAGCCCAACGGCAGCGAACGAAGCTTCAGAAGACTGCGGGTAAACAGGGTCGCGCCGGCCAGCAATACCAGGGCCACCGCGACCTGCAACGCAAGCAGAACGCGGCCGGTACCCATGCGGCGCGGCCCAGGTGAAACCGGGGCGTCCTCCTTCAACCCCGAACCTACATCCACGCGCGTCGCGCGCAAAGCCGGTGCAAGAGCGAAGAGAAACGTGGCGATCGCAGACACCGCCGCGGTGAACCCGAGAACCCGCGTATCGGGCGCCACCTCGATGGGAATCGGCGAAGCGCCGGACGCCACCAGCGCCTGCAAAGCTCGCACGCCCCACCATGCCATGGCCAGACCCGCGGCCATTCCGGCAAGCGAAAGCAGCGCGCCTTCCACGAGTAGCTGCCGCACCAGGCGGCCGCGGCTGGCGCCCACGGCGAGCCGCAGCATAATCTCCTTCTGCCGCGCGCCGGCCCGCGCCAGCAGCAATCCGCCCAGGTTCGCGCATGCCATGAGCAGCGTCAATCCGACAACCGCCATGAGAATCCACAGCGGTTTGTGGTACGTCCGCCGCAAAGCTTCGAGCCCTTGCGAGCCGGAATCCAGAAACACGCGCGGCACTTCGGAACCCAGTTCGCGTTTGTCGTCTGGCTCCAGATTGGCCGCGAACAGAGCGGCCAGCTCGGCGCGGGCCGCCGCTTCGCGCCCCGCGTGCAGCCGGCCCATGGTCTGGATCCAGAACATCTCGCCGCCGAACCAGGAAACCGGCAGGCCTCCGAACCCTTCCAGCCGGTCCCGCCAGCGAACGGGTAGCACCAGATCGAGGTTCGGCGTCCGCATGAATCCACCCGCCGAGACTCCGAAAAACGATTTGGGAGTTACTCCGATCACGACGCAGGGCTGGCCGTTCAGATAGAGCGTCTTGCCGACCGCGCCCGGGTCCAGACCGAAGGTTCGTTCCCAAAAGCGATAGCTGATCACGGCCGAGGGCAACCCGTCGGTCGTGTCGGCGTCGTCGGAAATCGCACGGCCGAGAATGGTCCCCACGCCAAGCGCTTGAAAGTAATTCCCGGATACCACCATCGCGCCTGCCTGCAAGGCTTGCCCGTTTACCGCGACGTTCACCGGGCCCAAGGGCGAGAATCCCATCACATCGAAGAGTTCGTGGCTGTGCGCGCGCATCTGGAGAAAGATAGGCCAGGAGAACACATTGCGCGTCTGGATGCCGTCCGCCTGACCGCCGGTAGCCCAGGTGGCGCTGATATCCAGGTCGGCATGCGTGCCCCAGCGCGCCACGACTAACTGCTCCGGATTGCGCACCGGGAGCATGCGCAGCAGAACTGTGTCGAGCAGCGTGAAAACGGCGGTATTGGCGCCGATTCCGATGGCGAGCGAGAGCACCGCGATCGCCGTAAACCCCGGGGTTTTCCGCAAAACGCGGGCGCCAAAGCGGAGATCGCGCGCCAGGTTTTCGAGAAACGTCAGCCCGCGGGCATCGCGGCAGTCTTCGCGCACCTGGTCGACGCCGCCAAACTGAACGCGAGCGTTGCGGCGCGCCTCGTCTTGGCTCAGCCCGCCTGCTTGCGCCTTGCGCGCTTCCATCTCCATGTGAAAACGGAGTTCTTCGTCGAGTTCGCTCTCGGCGCGGCCGTGGCGCACGAGGGCGCGCAGCCGTAGGACGAAATCGGTCCAGCCCATTTCACGCCATCTCCAGGACGCGTCCGATGGCGCCCGCCATGCGCGTCCACGCCGAGGTTTCCGCTTCCAGTTGCTTTCGACCGGCGGCCGTTAGTTTGTAAAATCGCGCCCGCCGGCCCAACTCGGAGACGCCCCATTCGGCCTTGATCGCGCCCTGATGCTCCAGCCGGTGCAGCGCCGGATAGAGCGAGCCCTGGTTCAACCGCAATACATCTTCGGAGATCTGCTGGATGCGCTCCGAAATCGCCCATCCGTGTAACGGAGCGGCTTGGAGGGTGCGCAAGATCAACAGGTCCACGGTTCCCTGGAGGAGGTCGATTTTCGATTCCGGGATCATGATGTCGAATGTCTACAACAAAAATGGCACGCCTGTTGTCGGATGTCAACACCAAGATCCATCGGCCTGATCGGGCTTTTCATCGGCCCAATTGTCCACTTCATCCGTACTTTCAGCCGGCGCTCCGCCGTCCGTGATACCGTCTTTAACAGTGATCGAAGTCGAACACCTGCGCAAAACCTACGGCGAACTGACCGCCGTGGACGACATCTCGTTCACCGCTCAGCCGGGCGAGATCTTCGGACTGCTCGGCCCCAACGGCGCGGGCAAAACCACCACCATCAGCTGCATCTCGGGTCTGCTGGCGCCCACCGCCGGCCACATCCGCATCCTGGGCCACGACGTGGTTGGCGAAGGCACGGCCGCGCGCCGCGTGCTGGGCGTGGTTCCCCAGGAGATCTCGCTCTATGAGGACCTTTCGGCGACCGAAAACCTGAACTACTGGGGCGGCACGCAAGGCATGCGCAATCCCGTCCTTCACAAGCGGGTCAACGAGGTGCTCACCCTCACGGGGCTGGCCGACCGCGCCCGCGAGCAGGTGAAACAATTCAGCGGAGGCATGCGCCGCCGTCTGAATTTCGCCTGCGGAATCGTCCACCAGCCCAAAGTTCTCCTGCTGGACGAGCCGACCGTGGGCGTCGATCCGCAAAGCCGCGTGCGCCTGCTCGATTTGGTCCGCGCGCAGGCGGAATCTGGGGCCTGCGTCCTCTACACCACGCATTACATGGAAGAGGCGGAGACGTTGTGCCACCGGCTCGCCATCGTCGATCGCGGAAAGATCATCGCGGTGGGAACTCTGGCCGAACTCCGCGCGCTTTTGGCCGAGCACGACCTGCTGCGCCTGTCCGGAATCTTCAAGCCCGATGCCGCGAAGGCCGCCATCGCGGGAATCGATCACGTCGAAGTTCTCCAGGCCGATGAAAGCCTGCTGCTGCTGTCGCTGCCGGACGCCTCGCGACGGCTGCCGGCGATTTTTTCCGCGCTGGCGGCCGCCGGGGCCGAAGTCCGCGGCACCAATCTCACCCAACCCAGCCTGGAGAGCCTTTTCATCAAGCTCACCGGCAAGGACCTGCGGGAATAGCCGTGCGCTTACTCGCTGTCAGCCTCCGCGTAGATTGGGCCCGGGCAGTAAGGGAGCGGAAATAGCCATGCATTTTCTCGCGGTCAGTCTCCGCAAAGATTGGGCCCGGGCGGTAAGGGACCCGGCGCAGTTCGCCATTTCGCTGGGAATCCCCCTGGTGCTCGGCGTTCTGATTAGCGTCGTGTTCGGCCGTACGCCCGCCGCTCCGCACGGCTTGTTGCTGGTGGCCGATGAAGACCACACCATTGCCAGCACGCGCTTCCTCGACGGTTTCCGCCGCGATCCGCTAGACAAGATGATTGCCCTGGAATACGTGACTCGCGATGTCGGACGGGCGCGCATCGAACGCGGCGATGCTTCCGCCTTCCTGCTGATTCCCAAAGGCCTGCAAATGGCGTTCCTGACCGGCGCGCCGTCCCGCCTGGAGTTATACACGAACCCGGCGCAGAGTATTCTGCCGCAGATGATCCGTGAGACCATGCAGATCACCGTCGACGCAGCGGCTTACTTTAGCCGCGGCGGCACGCCCTTGATCGAAGTGGAGGATGTCGCGGAGCGCCCATCCAAGCCGGCGCGCAGCTTCGCTTCCATTTTTCTGCCCAGCATGCTGTTCATGAGCCTGTTGTTTCTGGCGAGCGGCAGCGCCGCCGATATCTGGAAAGAGCGCACGCAAGGTACGCTGCGCCGCACGGCGGCGAGTCCGGTTTCGCTGTTTTCCTACCTTTCGGCGCGCGTGATCTTCGTCATTCTCACTTATGTCGCGGTTTCGCTGGTAGGCCTGGCGGCGGCGCAGGGGCTCGCGGGCATGCCGGTCCCCAATCTGGCGGCGGCGGCGCTCTGGATGACATTCGTGGGAACAGTATTCTACCTGCTCTTTCTCTGGATCATGGTGCTGCCGGCGACGCAGCGCGCCGCCAGTGTACTCACCAACCTCGTCATCTTTCCGCTCGCCATGCTCGGCGGCTGCTTTTTTCCATTCGAATGGATGCCTGGTTGGATGGTCTCGGTGGGCCGGCTGACACCGAATGGCTGGGCGATTACGGTGTTCAAGGCGATTCTCGATAACTCCGCGAGCGCGGGCGAACTGGTGCGGTCGGCGGTTGCGCTGGCGGCGTTCGGCGCGCTGGCGTTCGCGTTGATTCTGCGCCGCGCGCGGACATTCGCCGTCTGAGGAACGATATGCTGCGAGACGCTCTCTGGCTGGCTCGAACGGATGCGGCTTTCCTCCTGTCGCGCCGGGAGACGATCGTCTGGACGTTCGTGATGCCGGTCGTGTTCTTTTATTTCATCGGCACGATTATGAGTCACAACTCCGTGGGCGAAACGCGCGATCCGCTGGCGATGAGCGCCCCCGCGGATGCCGGTTTTCTAGCCGATGAGCTCGCCGAGCGGCTTACGGCGGACGATTTCCGCGTGGTCCGCACGCAATCTCCCGAGGAGCTTCTCAGGTACGGCCGGCGGCTGGAAATTCCCGCCGGGTTTACCGATGCCGTGCTCGCCGGCCATCCCATGAAAGTGAAGTTCACGCGGGCGGGGGACGATCTCGATACCTCTTTCGACCAGGTGCGTATGGCGCGTGCCGTATACACTTTGCTCGCGGACCTGGCATCCATTCGCGCCAGTGGTGCCGAACCTACCGAACAGCGTTTCGCGGAATTGGCGTCCCGCCCGCGGAATCTGACGCTCGACGTCCGCTCCGCCGGCAAGCGCGTGGAAGCGCCCGGCGGGTTCGAACAATCGGTCCCCGGCATCATGGTCATGTTCACCATGCTGGTTCTCTTCACCAGTGGCGCCGTCACGCTTACCATCGAACGCCGCCTGGGAATTCTCCGCCGCCTGGCGTCGTCGCCTATGTCGCGTGGCGCTGTGGTAGCCGGAAAATGGGGCGCGCGAATGGCGGTGGGCTCCATCCAGGTTGCCTTTGCGATGCTGACCGGGCGCATTCTGTTCCATGTGAGCTGGGGGCCGAATGTCGCCGCGGTGGTGTTGGTGGTGCTGGCTTATGGCGCCCTGGCGGCGGCGCTCGCCATGTTGCTCGGCAACTTCGGCCAGACGGAGGCGCAGGTGATCGGCCTGGGCGTGATTCTCACGAACGTGCTCGCCGGGCTGGGCGGGTGTTGGTGGCCCATCGAGGTTACGCCGCCGTGGGCGCAGAAGGCGGCCCTCTTCCTGCCAACCGGTCTGACCATGAACGCGCTCCATAAACTCGTGAATTTCGGCGCGCCGGCCTCGACAGTCGTGCCGCACCTGGCCGTTCTGTTCGCCGCCTCCGCGCTGGCACTCTACGCGCTCTCGCGCACGTTCCGATTTCAATAGACGCAAAGGAGCGACGCCTTACTCAAGCCGGAACCGTCTCCGGAAGGTAACCCCAGTGCCTGCCCTGGCCATTCTGATCGTCGCCTCCGCGCTGGCATTCTACGCGCTCTCGCGCACGTTCCGGTTTCAATCGACGCAGAAGAGTGACGCCTTACTCAAGCGGAAACTGGTCTCCGCAAGGTAACTCCAATTCCTGCCCTGGCCATTCTGATTGTGGCCTCCGCGCTGGCGCCCGACGCCATCTCGCGCACGGTTCGATTTCAACAGACGCGAGGGAGCGGCGCCTTGCTCAAGCCGAAAGCGGTCCCCGGGATCGGCCTCGGCTCGTAACCCCAATGTTTTCAATGTGAAAACTTCTCGAAACCGGTCCCGAGACCGGAATCGGCCCCAAGCGCGCGGTATAATCTCCAGAACTACGCCATGGCACTCACCATCACCAACCTCTCCAAAACTTATCCCAACGGCGTTCGAGCCTTGAAGAACGTCTCCCTCACGATCGGCAACAACATGTTCGGCCTCCTCGGCCCGAACGGCGCCGGCAAGAGTTCCCTCATGCGCACCGTGGCCACGCTGCAAGACCCCGACTCCGGCGCGATCACGCTCGACGGCATTGACGTTCTCAAGCAGAAAGACGAGGTGCGCAAACTCCTCGGATATCTCCCACAGGAGTTCGGCGTGTATCCGAAGCTGTCCGCCATCGATATGCTCAATCATCTCGCCGTGCTCAAAGGCGTGAGGGCGCGCGGCGAGCGCCGGGAAATGGTGGACGCTCTCCTCCAGCAGACCAACCTCTGGGACGTCCGCAAAAAGGCACTCTCTACTTATTCCGGCGGCATGAAACAGCGATTCGGCATCGCGCAGGCGCTCCTTGCCAATCCGCGCCTGATTATCGTGGACGAGCCCACCGCCGGCCTCGATCCCGCCGAGCGCAATCGCTTCCTCAATCTGCTGGCGGCCATCGGCCGCGACGTGACGGTCATCCTCTCCACTCACATCGTAGACGACGTCCACGAGCTTTGCTCGCGGATGGCCATCATCGCCAACGGCGAGGTGCTGCTGGAAGGCGTGCCGTCCGAAACGTTGAAGGAGCTCGAAGGGAAGATCTGGTCGCGCGTGGTTGCCACTGATGACGAATTGCGCGCCATCGAGGCGCAGCACCACGTGATCAGCACGCACCTTTCCGCCGGCCAGCACGAAATCCGCGTGTTTTCGAATACGGCGCCGGGCGATGGCTTCGCGCCTCTGGCTTCCAACCTGGAGGATGTCTATTTCCTGCATCTCTCCCGCCACGCGAAGAATTGAGGCTGCCGATGTTTTGGGAATTCTTCACCTTCGAGCTGCGATTCCGCATCAAGAGCATCTCCACCTACGTCTATTTCGCGATCTGGTTGGTATTCTCCTTTCTCAACGTCGCTTCGGAGAGCTTTGGCCCGGTCAGCAACTCCGGCAAAGTGCTCCTCAACGGTCCCTACGCCATTGCGTTCAACGACGTGGGCACCTCGCTGTTCGGCGTGATCATTGTTGCCGCCATCTTCGGCACGTCGATTTTGCGCGATTTCCAGCGCGACACTTTTCAGATTCTGTTCACCAAGCCAGTCTCGAAATTCGCCTATCTCGGCGGCCGATGGGCAGGCTCGTTCGTCACCACGGTATTCGCGTTCTCAGGCACCATATTCGGAGCCTGGTTCGGCACCTTTGCGCCGTGGGCCGATCACACCCGCATCTCCGCCAACCACTTCTGGTGGTACATGCAGCCGTTCCTCTCCCTCACCGTGATTCAGATCTTTTTCCTGGGGTCGCTGTTCTTCGCCGTGGCTGCGCTCACCCGCAAGATCTTCATCGTTTATTTGCAGGGTGTCGCCCTCTTCATGCTTTACGTCATCGGCATCACGGTGTTCTCCGCCACGCGTTCGCTCGATCATTTCTGGTCGGGTATTTTCGACCCGGTCGGCTTCGTTCTGTTCGACGGCATCACGCGGTACTGGACGGTGGTCGAGAAAAACACCCTGCTCCTCCCGTGGGATTGGAGCGGCTACTCGCCCGGTGTTTTCCTCTACAATCGCCTGCTGTGGACCGCCGTAGGCGCGGCCACGCTGATCGTGCTCTGGCGGTTGTTTCCCATGTCCGTGGAGGCTCTCACCGCCCGCTCGCAAGGCAAGCGCGCCGCAAAGGCCCGCCTCCAGGAAGAGGAAGAAGCCCGGCCCGTGCGCTCGCTGGTGGCTGGAAAGTTACCGCGTGCGCGGCAGAGGTTCGGCGCCGGGACAACCTTCGCGCAATATCTCTCGCTTACCCGCCTGCGAATTCGCAACATCACCCACGAGATACCTTTTTGGGCCATTGCTGGACTCTTGGTTGTTTTCGCCGTGAATAACGGCCATTTCGCCGGGAGAGTGGGCGGCGTGGATGTCTGGCCGGTGACTTACCTCATGGTTGGCGCCGTGGAAGGCACCGCGACTCTCTTTTTCTTTATCGTTGCCACGTTGTATGCCGCCGAGCTCATCTGGCGCGAGCGCGACACGCATTTCGACGGCATCCATGACGCGCTGCCCATGAGCGAGACCAACGACTGGTTATCCAAGCTCACCGCCATCGGGTTCGTGGAAGCGATCCTGCTGGCCGTTACCATGCTCTGCGGCATGTTGATGCAATCCCTTGCAGGGTATTTCCGTTTCGAGATCGGCCAGTATCTCAAAGAACTGTACCTGGTGACGTTTCCACAGGTTCTGGCATTCGCCTTTTTCGCGCTGTTCGTCCAGACCATCGTTTCGAATAAGTTTGTCGGGCACGGAATTGTCATTGGCGTATTTGTGCTTCAGCCGATCCTCTACAGCTTCGGCTGGGAAAACACGTTGTACCTGCCTGGCCAGACACCCAGCTACACGTACTCCGATATGAACGGGTACGGCCACTTCGTTCCGGCGCTGTTTTTTGCGATTGTCTACTGGCTGTCGATTTTCGGCCTTCTGGCGGTGGTATCGATTGCCTATGCGCGCCGCGGCGCGGACGATTCGCTTCAGGCGCGAACCCGCCTCGCCTTGCGCCGCGCCCCGCGCCTTGCGCCGCTCGCCGCTGTCACATTCCTGCTCGCTGTGGGATCGGGAACCTGGTATTTCTACAACGCTCACGTTCTGAACGAATATCTTACGGCTAACGATCGGCGCGCCATTCAGGCGTCATACGAGCGCGAGTTCAAGAAGTACGAACTGCTGCCGCAGCCGAAAGTCACGGCCGTCGATACCGCCATCAATATCTATCCGGACCGCCGTTCGTTCGATGGCGAAGGCCGCTACACGCTGCAAAACAAGTCCAGCCAGCCGATTTCGCAGGTCCACCTGACCGACCAATACCAGACGGTTTCGAACGTCCGATTCGACCGTCCGTTTCACCTGGTAAGCCGCGCCCCGCGGGATCTTTATTCCATCTACGCGCTCGATCAACCGCTGGCGCCGGGCGACGTCGTCACACTCACGTTCTCGGTGGGCCATATTACGCGCGGTTTTCGCGACGGCAATGAGCCCGCCCAGTTCGCATACAACGGCACCTTCTTCGATTCCGACTTCTTTCCCGCGATTGGCTACAACCGTCAAATGGAACTGGATGATCCGCGCCGCCGCCGCGAACAGAAGCTTGGCCCCTTGCAGGAGATGGCGCCGCGCGGCGCGCCCGTGTACACCCGATTCAATCTCTTCAGCCCCAACTCCGATTGGATCACTTACCACACCGTGGTCAGCACGTCCGATGACCAGATCGCCATCGCTCCCGGGTATCTGCAACGCGAGTGGCGCCAAAACGGGCGCCATTACTTCGAATACAGCATGGGCAGCACGCACATCGCCGATTTCTTCGCGTATCTCTCCGGGCGGTATCAGGTGCGCAAGGAGGTCTTCCGGAGCGCCGATGGCCCGGTGAACCTGGAGGTCTACTACAACCCGGAGCATACTTACGACCTGGACGATATGCTCGCGTCTTCGCGCGCCGGTCTCGACTACTACCAGTCGCACTACAGCCCGTATCAGTACAAGCAGTATCGCATCATCGAGTTCCCGCGATACCGCAGTTTCGCGCAGTCTTTTTCGAACACCGTGCCCTATTCGGAAAGCATCGGTTTCATCGGCCGCGTGGTGCACAAGGACGACATCGATCTCACCTACTTCGTTACCGCGCACGAGCTAGGGCATCAATGGTGGGGCCACCAGCTGATCGGCGCCGACGTGCAGGGATCCAACATGATGTCGGAGACGCTGGCACAATACTCCGCCTACATGGTGATGCAGCAAAAGTATGGCAAGGACTACATGCGCAAAGTCCTGCGACATTTTCTGGACCGGTATCTCCGCGGCCGCGCCGGCGAAGTCCGCCACGAACCGCCGCTGGCGCTGGTGCAGAATGAGCCCTACGTATGGTACGAAAAAGGCGGCCAGATCATGTATACGCTGGCCGATTACATTGGCGAGGACAAAATCGACACAGCGCTTCACAATTTCCTGATGCAATACCGCTACGCCAACGCCACCAACCAGGTGGACGCGGCGGATAACTCGCATGCCTCCGCCGACGAGCCCTACCCCGACACCCGCATGCTGGTGGACGCGATCATGGCCCAGACACCGCCCGATCTCCAGTACCTGGTGGACGACGGATTCAACCGCATCGTGCTCTACGACAACAAGGCGCTCACGGCAACATCGCAGAAAACGCCGGACGGTAAATACAAGGTCACGCTTTCGGTGCAGGCGAAGAAAGTCCAGGCCGATGGCAACGGGGTGGAATCCCCCATGCCTCTTGCCGACTATATCGATATCGGCGTCTTCAGCGGCACCAAGGACGAGGAGAAACCGCTGTATATGAAGCGGGAGAAAATTACCCAGGAGCACCAGACCTTCGAAATCGTGGTGGACCAGCAGCCCACGCTGGCCGGCATCGATCCTTATAACAAACTCATCGACCGCATCGCCGACGATAACGTGATCGACGTGGTGAAGCAGTAGCGGTGAAGTAATTGCTCTGACAAGTTTGTTATGCTGCTGGCGGCTGCTGTAGCTCTGTCCATCCCCCTGCATTTCGAGCCGAATCAGGGGCAGGCGCCCGCTGCGATCCGCTTCGTCGCCGCGACCCCCGCGTATACATTGTTTCTTTCCGACACATCCATCGCCATGAAACTGCCTCGCGCCGAGCTGGCGATGAAGCTTCCGCGCGCCCGCGTGGAAGCTACCGAACCTTTACCGGGCCGGACGAACTACTATCTTGGTGCGGACCGCCGTTCGTGGCGGATCGGCGTGCCGAATTACGCCCGTGCGCGTTATTGCGCTGTGTTCCCCGGAGTCGACCTGGTGGTCTATGGGAAAACGCAACAAGTGGAATACGATTGGGTGGTCGCGCCGGGAGCGAATCCACGCGCGATCCAATTTTCGTTTGCGGGAGCTTCGCGGCTTCGCATCGACGGTTCGGGCGATCTGGTGATCGACACACCCGCCGGCGAAGTGCGCCATCGCAAGCCGTATATCTACCAGGAAATGGACGGCGGAGTTCGCAGGATCGATGGCGGATTCGTCCTCTCACGCGGCGAGGTGCGGTTCCGAGTGGGCGAATACGACGCGCGTCTGCCCCTGATCATCGACCCGCAGCTCATTTTCTGGACTGGTTTTGGCGGTTCGGGCGCCAGTGTGGACCTGCCGCAAGCGCACTATCAGTACAGCGATATCGGAACCAACATCGCGATCGACCGGGCGGGCAGCATCTATGTCTCGGGCACTGCCTTTTCGACGGATTTTCCGCAAGTCAATTCGACGGCTTCCAGCACCACGCAAACCTGTGCCATTTATTGCGTTTACAGTTCGTTGTTCGCCGCCAAGATTTCCGCCGACGGCAAGACTCTGCTTTATTCCACCTACATTTCTGCGCCGCCCAACGTACCCGGTTATTCCTTCTCGCCGCAATCTACGCTGCCCGGCGGAATGGCGCTGAATGCGGCCACGGGCGCCGTTTTTCTGACCGGCTCGACTTCCGGGGTGAATTTTCCGCTGTCCGGTCAAGCTACCACGGCCGGAGGCATGGACGCTTTTGTAGTGGAACTCGATACCAACGGCGCGCTGGTGGCTTCCAAGCTGATCGGCGGCAGCGGCGACGATGCCGGTACCTCCATCGCGCTCGGAGGAGACGGCAGTCTTTATCTTGCCGGCACTACGCAATCGAGCGATTTCCCCAGCACTCCAGGAGGCTATCAGACCGTGCCCGTATCGGCATTGCCTAACGTTTTTCTCACCAAGTTCTCTGCTTCGACGCTCGCCATCGCTTATTCGACCTATCTCGGTCCGGGGACTTCGCCCGCGGTGAGCGCCGATTCGTCCGGCAATGCATACGTCGCTGCTTCCACTACCTACTCTTCGTGGAGCACGACGCCGGGAGCCGCGCAGCCGCACTGCGCCGGATCGACCTGCGCGGACGCGATTCTTCTAAAAATGAATCCCACGGGCAGCCAGCTTGTCTACGCTACTTATTTTGGCGGGTCCGGGGCGGAAGCGCCGGGAGGAGTTGCGCTGGATTCTTCCGGCGATGCGTTTATTGCCGGCACCACCGGGTCGCCCGACCTTCCCACCTCGAGCGGCTCGTTTCAATCCTCGTGCCCCTACGACACAACGGCGGAAGCGCAGCCGAACTGCGGCTTCGCAGCGAAATTCAATCCGGCCGGGGGCTTGATCTACGCCACCTATCTTGGTGTCGGCGGGAGCGCTTCGGCAATCGCTGTCGATCCGGCTGGAAACGCGTTCGTCGGCGGCCAGGCCGCTTCGCCCGATTTCCCGCTGGTAGGCGCGATCCAGGAAAGCCTCTACAACTATATCGGAAATATCTACAGTGCCTCCAGCCAAGAGCCCGACGGATCCGTCTATTTTGCGAGTGCGGGATTTCTGACCGAACTCAACGCGAGCGGCAGCGGCCTCGTGTGGTCAACATACCTCGGGAGCGGCGCCGTCCGCGCCATTACATTCGATGCGGCCGGCAATATCTACGCGACGGGCACGGAAATCACGCTTACCGCCGCCCCGCTCAATCCCGGCAAGAGCACGTCGGTGGGTGTCGTAAAATTCGGACCGGGAAATTCGCCGGCCGTGCAATTTACCGCCAACAGCATCGGCAATGCGGCCTCCTACCATCCCGGACTGCCGGAAGCCGGCGGGCTCGCCACGCTGTTTGTAACGGGCGTGAATGTCTCGGGCCTGGAGACCACGAGCGGTGATCCGCTGCCTGCCGAATTGGCCGGCGTCTCGATCCTGGTGGATGGCGTACCGGCGCCCATGCTCGCAGTCGCCGGCATTCCGGATACCGGCATGCAGCAGATCAACTTTCAGGTGCCATTCGAACTCAGCGGCTCGGCGAACGTGGTCGAGGTGCGATACCAGGGCGCTTCGACTTTTGTGATTCCGCAAACCGTCGGTCCGGGGATTTTTGTACTGAACGACGGGACTCCGGCCATCCAGCACGCGGCGGATTACAGCCTGGTGACGGCAGCCAATCCCGCCCACGCGGGCGAAACCATCATCGTCTACATGACTGGGCTTGGCCCCGTGCGGTCCGCGGTCGCCGATGGCGTCCCGGCCACGGAGGCTGACGTGGCGGCGGACTCGATCTACTCCGATAACTGGACATCGGTCGGCACGATTCTTTATGCCGGCCTCACGCCGGGAGCGGTGGGGCTGTACCAGTTGAATGTGCAACTGCCTGCGGATCTCTCGCCGGGAGACGTGAATTTTTACTTGACCTGGGAGGCAGGTTTTGGTCCTTATCCCGGCGACAACGTGGCGAAGAGCAATACCGTCACCCTTCCGGTGCGATAGCGTCGCGAGGTGAAGGACCAAAAGACTGGCAGTGGCACAAGCCGATCGCTCGGGCGTTCCTGCCACCAGCCTCGCACGCGAAGCGATTGGCAAGATGGCCGGCTCAAACTTCGATCTCGACCCGCGGAGTGATTTCTCACCTCGCCTGCCACTCCTCCGACACCAGCCCGCAACGCCAGGATATCCATGCGCTCCCGTGGCAGGGCTCGCAGCGGATCGGCGCTAAGGGGAATGAAGACCAGCATGCCTATGAATGCCGTGAACGTGGCCCCCCCGGATGTCTTTGAGAAAAAGAAATGCAGCAGCGGT
>Ga0335072_10002237_pt1 | contig 30316 bp, 28 predicted proteins | sample Lox_Sample_21_FD_206725 | JGI IMG/M metagenome (GOLD analysis project Ga0335072, IMG submission 206725) | Soil microbial communities from Loxahatchee National Wildlife Refuge, Florida, United States - Lox_Sample_2.1 | ecosystem: Environmental > Terrestrial > Soil > Wetlands | place: USA...
CAACGGAGCACATTTGCGAGGAGGGATTCAGCGAGGAAAAGGGAGAGAGAAAGAGCCGGCGGGACACCGGCGGTACTTATGCGGAGAGAGTGTGTCGACGAAGCCAGATGGGCTAGCGGCGGCTGCCTTGCGTGGGCAGGGAGCCCGCCACACAGAGGAACCCGATTAGCGCCAGTACTCCTAGCATCAGGTATGCGACCATGTTTTTGCCCTCATTCTCCGCCGCGCTTACAATCTTCCTTCGCTGATGAGCTAAAGCAGGATAGATGCCATCCTTGCTCGTCCCTTATTTGATGCAGTAGCAGGTAGTTAGGCTCAAGAGTAGCCATCGTGCAGTTTGATTGGTGGACATTGCGTGTCAGCAGTTTGCCACGATGACTACCCGGAAGTTCCTGCCGACTATTGGATGGCGGACCGCCTGGACCGGACGCCGACCGCTCCGAACGACAAAAGAGTCGCCCGACAAGTTGAGCGGCTATTTCTGACGGGATACTGGGGACCGTGGTCTTATAGCTTCTCAATGTGAATTGAACCGTCGCCCGAACGGAGGGAAATCTCGCCGCCGCCGCCGTTCAGTTTGCCATGTACGGAGGAACGGCTGATCGAGCCTACGACCTGCACGGGTATGCCGAGGGTGATTTCACCGTCGCCTGTTCTTGCGTCCAGATCGGCCTGGAGATTTTCGGGCAAGCGGACTTCGATGCGGCCGTCGCCAGACAATATCTCCCAGCGCGTCGAAATCTTCGAGCCGTTGGCCGCGTCGACTTCCACATTTCCGTCACCGCTCTTTACATGCACCGCGTCGAAGCGACCCTGGACGGTCATATTTCCGTCGCCAGTGGATGCTTCGAGCGAGCCGTCGAAGGTCTGGCCCGTGATGTTTCCATCGCCGGTCTGAATTTGAATGTTGCCGTGCAGCAGCTCGGTGGTGACGTTGCCGTCACCTGTGGTCAGCCTCAGATTTCCGCCAGCATTCCGCACAGCCAGGTTTCCATCGCCCGAGTGAATATCGGCGTCCAGGTCCTTGGGGACCACCAGGTCAACTTTCAGCCCTTTGTGCCCCCATCCCATGCTCCAGCGGGGCGTCTTTACGCTGATCGTGATGTTGTCGCCGTTCTGACTCTCCTCGATGTTGACGTCGTCGGGTCCGATCTTCCAGCCCCACGTCGTCACCTTCGCGACAATCTGCTTCTGATCTCCACCGGCCACGTTCACTTCGCCGTCGGTGGTTGAAAGCGTCAGATTGGCATGCCCGCTGACCGGGTATGTCTTGGACCAGTCGTCCGCCTTCGCGACACCGGCCATGCCTGCGATAGATAGCGACAAGACTGCGACGATCGCACGCCGTCGTATTGGGATTTCCATCCAATGCCTCCGATTTCTCTCGCAGCGCGGGAGGATCAGGCGCCGCGCTTGTCTGGAATCGTCGCGCTTGATCCTGGTGTCTTTTGCTACGCCGCGCTACCACACCGGATAACGTAAACGGGGACTAAAAAGTTCCCCTCGCGGACTGGTGGTAGGCAGCCTTGAAATGCATAGAGCTGCCGTGTAATGACGCCATCCTACGCTTTGTGCTTGGCTGCCTTGGCGTGCTTCGCGTGCGGCTTTGGCCGAAGGGCGGACATGAACTTTTCATAGGGCAGAGTATTGATCACATCGGTCTTCTCAACCCAACCTCTTCGCGCGGTCATCACGCCATATTTCATGAATTTCAGGTTTGCCGCGGTGTGCGAATCGGTGGAGATGACGATCTTCACGCCGCGATCTTTGGCCATGCGGAGATGGACGTCTTTGAGATCCAGGCGGTCGGGATAGGCGTTGCACTCGACCGCGACACCGTGTTTTTTGGCGGCATCGAGAACCATTTCCATGTCGTAATCGAATGGCTCGCGGCGCAGGACCAAACGCCCGGTGGGATGCGCGAGGATTTGCGTATAGGGATTTTCGATGGCCGCGAGAATCCGGTCGGTCATTTCGGCTTTTTCCATGTTCATATAGGAATGCACGCTGGTGACGACCACGTCGAGCTGCGCGAGCACCTCGTCGTCGAGGTCGAGCTTGCCGTTTTTCAGGATGTCCACTTCGCTTCCGGCGAGCAAATGGATTCCGGGGACGCGCTCTTGCGCGGCACGGATTTTCTTGATCTGTTCGAGCGTGCGCTTTTCGTCGAGCCCGTTGGCGACGGTGACGGCCTTCGAATGGTCCGTCAAAGCGATGTATCCATAGCCGAGATCGCGTGCCGCCTCGCCCATTTCCTCGATCGAATTTCGTCCGTCCGACGCCGTTGTGTGCATCTGCAAGTCGCCGCGCATGTCTTCTAGCTTCACGAGCTTGGGCAACTGATGCTTTTCAGCGGCCTGAATTTCTCCCTTGTTCTCGCGCAATTCGGGCTCGATGTAGTCGAGCTTCAGCTTGGCATAAATTTCTTCTTCGGTTTTGCGGGCGACGATTTTGCCGCTCTTCAGAGTGGTCAGGGCGTATTCGTTGAGCGTCCAGCCCATATCGTTGGCGCGTCCGCGCAGAACGACGTTGTGTTCCTTGGAGCCCGTGAAATAGAGCAGCGCGGCGCCGAATGCATCTTTTTCGAGCAGACGGACGTCGACCTGGAGGCCGCTTTCGAGGAGCATGCTCACTTTGTTCTCGCCATGCGCCAGGACCTGCTGAATGCCGGGATACTTCAGGATGTGTGCTGCGACCGCGTTGACATCTTTCTGCTTGTCGTGGCCGGGGCGCATGGTGACCAGCAGGTCGAGATCGCCGATGGTTTCCTTGCCGCGACGCAGGGAGCCTGCGGGGGTGACGGTCTCGACAGGCTGACCGGCTTCGCGGATGTAAGCACCCAGTTTTTGCGCTTCGTCGTCGCCGACGTTGATGTGAAAACGTCCTGCGGACCGCTTGTGCAGTTCCGCCGCCTTCAGGATATTTTGTTCGCTTTTCTCGCCAAATCCTTCGAGTTCGCGGAGCTTTCCCTCTTTCGCGAGTTTCTCTACGGCCTCGACGGTGCCGGCCTTGAATTTCTTCCAGAGAAGCGCCACTTTTTTGGGGCCGAGCGATTGCAATTCGAGAAGGTCGAGAATCGTGTGGGGATATTTCTTGAGAAGTTTCTGGCGGAGGCTATAGTCACCCGTCTTCAGGACCTCGTGAATGTGGGCGGCCATGCCTTCGCCGATTCCCGGCAGATCCATCAGCTTTTTGTCGTCCTTGGCGGTTTCCTCGATCCGCTCGGGCAGGCCGTCGATCAGTTCCGCGGCTTTTTCGTAACTGCGGTAGCGGCCGACGATGGCGCCGTCGATTTCGAGCAGGTAGGCGGTCTCCCGCAGAATTTTTGCGACTTCCTTGTTGTCCATGGATGCTTCTCCGGAGTGTCGAGTCAAGGCTGATTATAGAGGGTGATTGTCACGCGGAGAAGGGGACTAAGTCGAGCCTCTGTTCGCGCCAGAACCGGCAAGCCGATGCGAGCCAAGGACGGTGAAATGGTCGGTTCGCTGGTCGTAATGAGAGAGCAATTTCTTCGCTTTTTCGTGGATCACCGGAGCTTCGTAGAGATCGCCTGCAAACGCACGAACGGCGTCGAGAGATTCAAACCAGAGGAGGGTGACGAATTCGACTTCGGCATCGCGGCTGGTTTGCAAGAGGTCGTATCCAAGGTATCCCTGGCCGCGCAACTCACGTTCGACCTCGGGAAATAGCTCGTGCAACAAAAAGTCTTTGTAGGCCGAGGCGTTCGCTTCGCTCGTCCAGCCATGCCACATGCGGCAAATCACTTGCGTCGCCTCTTCGCAAGAAACTTTTCGTAATACAGGATACCTGCTGTGGTCTTCATATCGCGGATTGTCCCGTTGCGAATCCAATCTAAAGCTTTCTTCAGCGTGACGATTTTTTTCGTGATCTTTTCGTCTTCTTCAGGGGTCGCTTCGCCTTCCTTCAGGCCTTGCGCCAGAAACAGGACCATCTTCTCTGCGACGAATCCGGGTGTAGGGAAGAGTTCAAAAACCTTCTTCAACCGCTTGGCGGAATATCCGGTTTCTTCTTTCAATTCCCGTCGAGCGCCCTCGGCGAAGTTTTCGCCGTCGTCCTTTCTTCCGGCTACCAGCTCCCAGAGGAAATCTCCGGCGGCGTGACGGTACTGGCGAATCAGAAGAATGTCTCCGTTGTCGAAGACCGGGAGCACGACGACCGAACCCGGATGCTGAATGTAGTCTCTGGTGGCTTCGAGTCCTCCGGGCTCGCGAACGTGCTCGCGAGTGACGTCAAACACGAGGCCTTTGTATTTCACCTCGCGATCCAGAACCTCGGCTTTCCTGGCTTGCCACTTTCCGCTCGGCATTTGACTCAAGCCTCCTCTTTCTCCGTCTCTTCGGGTTTTTGCGATTCTCGCGACTCATTCTGGCTATTCGACACTTCCAGCGCAATTTGATGAACCCTTCTCAGGTCCAGCTTCCCGGTGCCCAGATAAGGGATTTCCTCGATCCGGTAAAACTGGCTCGATCGGGGAGTCCACAGATTCGGCAATCCGGCGCCGGCCAGATGTTCGAGCACTTTCGCCAATTCTTCAGGTTCGAGAGTGTGCAGAACGACGAGCCGTTCGCCCTTTTTGGCGTCTGGAATACCGGTGACGACGAATTTTCTCTCCGCGTCACCGAGCAGGTCTTGCAGTTTTTCCTCGACTCGAATGTGGGGAACCATCTCGCCGCCCACTTTGCTGAATCGAGAGAGGCGGTCGGTGATGGTCAGGAACCCATCTTCGTCCTCCATGGCAATGTCGCCGGTCACGTACCAGCCGTCGCGCAGCACCTCGGCAGTCTTTTCGGGATTCCCCAGGTATCCGCGCATCACATTGGGACCGCGCACGAGCATCAGGCCTTCCGCATTGACTGATCGCCTTTCCCAGGTGTCGGGATTGACGATCAAGACGCTGACTCCGGGCAAGGGATGTCCGATTCTGCCTCGTTTGGCTCCGACCTGGCGGAATCCGGGCGCGCGAAAATCGCGCGTGTTGACCGCAACGACGGGTGAGCATTCCGTGCAGCCATATCCTTCGAGCGGCCGAATGCCGAAACGATCTTCAAACGCGAGGGCCACCGATTCCGTCAGCTTTTCGGCGCCAACCACGACAAACTGCAGGCTTCCGAAGTCCTCGGGAGAAATTTTGCGGATGTAATGTTGGAGGAAGGTGGGCGTAGAGAGAAGGAACGTCACGCGATAGTCGCGCACGATGGTGGCAATCGCGCCCAAATCGAGCGGGCTCGGATGATAGGCCACACCAATACCGGCCACAGCCGGCAGCCACAACGTGACCGTGAATCCAAAGGAATGAAAGAACGGAAGAACTCCCAGAAGAACGTCATGTTGATTCAGCATGAACGTCTGCCCCATCTGCTCGACGTTGGCCGCGATGTTGTAGTGCGTCAACATGACGCCTTTTGGATCGCCCGTGCTCCCGCTCGAAAAGATAATCGCGGCTACATCGTCAAGAGTCTTTTTCGTGCCACCCGAGAGATTTCGCTCGAGGAAGGCGCCGGGAAGAAACCAGATTGCAAGGGCTGCGATTCTTTCGCGGAGTGTGGGCCGGGCGGCGGCTTCTTCGAGCAGAACGGTCTTGCCGGGAACGACGAGGGGAATTTTGTCGAGGAGGGCCTTGGTAGTGATGACCGTTTCAAGTTTGCACTGGGCGGCACAGGAAGCGAGAGTTTCGTTCGAAGCCGTGTAGTTCAAATTCACGGGCACCTTGCCGCTCAACGTGGCGGCAATATTTACAAGCGCGCCGGGCACGGAGGGAGGAAGAAGGATGCCGACCATCTCATGTCCTTCCCAGACGTTTTTTAGGCGCCGTGCCAGGAAGATGGCGCTGAGAAGCGCGGCACCCCAATTCATCCGCGGCCGCCGGGCGTCGCCCATTGCAAAGCGCCAGGGAGTGCGATGCGCGGTGTGAATCAAGGACTGGCCGAGGGTCCGGAACCTCCCTCGTCCGTAGTGAAATGCCTCCGATTGGAGCTTTTGCACTGCCTGGCGAACCTCGAAGGGAGTCGAGGTGGAAGGCATCGGCTTTCCGAAACTCACGGTGACGGGGTAGGGAATCCTTCTGGGCAGCTTCCAGAGAAAACGTCCGCGTTCATAGCTGAAAATGCTTCCCCAAACGCCGTCGAGGTTGACGGGAACGATGGGCGCCTCCACACCCTTCATGATTTTTTCCATGCCGCGGCGGAATGGAAGCATCTGGCCGATGCGGGTAATCTGTCCTTCGGCGAAAATGCAGACCACATCGCCCGCGATGATGGCGTTGGTGGCCTCGCGGAGGGCGTGAATCAATTCCCGCGGCCTTTGTTCGGCGGAAATGGGAATCGCGCGAATCATCTTGGCGAACGGCTTGATGAAGGGGAGGTCGTAGATCCCCTTGAAAATCAGGAAACGAATCGTGCGATCTGTGGAGCCGATCAGGAGCAGAGCGTCCACGAGAGACATGTGGTTTGCTACGAAAAGCGCACCACCTCTTGGAGGTATGTTTTCGCGGCCCACGACGCGAATTTTGTAGAAGGTGTGCGTCAGGACCCACAGGACGAGGCGCATCATCGAGTCCGGCAGGAGGTAGACGGCGTAGATCGTGGTCAAAAGCGTGAGAATCGCGCCGTCCAGGAAGATGCCGCGCATCGATTGGTGCAACCAGCTGGCCGCCGCGTAATAAAAGCCCGCCGCGATGAAAATGCCGACGAAAGACAACAAATTCGCGGCGGCGATTACGCCACCCTTTTCCTCGGGCTGGGGCCTATGTTGAATGAGCGCGTTCAGCGGGACGGCGAAGAATCCGCCGAAAAATCCGAGCAGAGAGAGGTGAATCGACGTCGAGAGCACGGTTTGGCCGGGGAAGTAGAGCAAGGCTCCGAACAGCGTCATGCCGATGGCGCCGATGGGGATGAGGCCATACTCGATTTTTTCGCCGGAGAGGTATCCGGCGGCGAAGCTGCCGACACCGATCCCGATACCTACGGCGGCCTCGAGGAGACTCGTATGAAACGAGTCGAGGTGAAGAATCTCTTGGCCGTACACGACGATTGCGAATTGCAGGAGCGCTGCCAGGAACCAGAGATAGGAATTGCCCATCACCGCCCAGGTGAGGACCTTGTCCGCACGGACGATTCGGAGTTGGTCTCCTAGTTCGCCGAAAGGATTCCAGCGGAACCGACGGGAAGGATTGGCTGCCGGAACGCGCGTGATGCCGAAGCTTGTGGCGAGGCCTACGGCGGTGCATCCGAGAAGCGCGATTCCCGACCAGGCTTGGCGGCCGACAAATTTCTCGGCGAGGTATCCGCTGGCAATGACGGCGGAAATGCTACCCAGAAACGTTCCCAGTTCGAGAACGCCATTTCCCCAAGAGAGCTGTTCTTCGGGCAAGAGCTCGGGGAGAAGGCCGTACTTCGATGGCCCAAAGAGCGCGGATTGCGTGCTGATCAGGAAGACGCCGGCGCATTCGAACCAGATATTTTGCAAGGCCAGGCCCGCGATAGTTACCGCCATCACGCCCACTTCCATCAGCTTCGTGCCGATCACCACGCTGCGCTTGCTGTAGCGGTCGGCAAAATATCCGCCGGTGAGCGAGAACAGCAGGAAGGGAACGGCAAAGAGCGCGCCAACGACCAGGACCAGAAAATCCCGCCGTTCCGGAGGGAAATTCATGGCGACGACGATGAAGATAACGAGGAATTTGATGGCGTTGTCGTTGAAGGCGTTCTGAAACTGGGTGACGATCAGGCTCCAGAAGCCCGGACGCCAACCGGATCGAGGGCCGGAATTGAGGGAGCGCTCCGCGGAGGATACTTGGGTAGTTCCAGTGGACGAGTTTTGCACGCGTTCAGCCATTCGCCCATTGTGAGAGAGAACGAACCGCGTCGAGCATATCGCCTCGCAGAAATCCCTGGCGCGAGTCTATCGCATTCCTCCGAATTTTGTGTGAACGGGCGAAAATGCCGTGGGAGCGGGGAAGGGAAACCTACGCAAGAACGCGAAGGGCCGGCTTCTCCGAGACGGCGACGAGAGGGAGAGGTGTTTCGCGCTTGTGGTATTTCGTCGAGACGTAGTCGTCGAGGAGCGTCCGGAACGCCGCGGACAGCTCTTCGTATGTTCCTTCGAGCGTCGTGAATTTTTGCCCGTCGATGTAGACAGGGCAACGAGGCGTCTCGCCCGTGCCCGGCAAGCTGATTCCGATGTTTGCCGCCCGGGACTCTCCGGGGCCGTTCACGATGCAGCCCATCACGGCCAGCTTCAAATCTTCGACGCCCTCGTAGTTTCGCTTCCATTCCGGCATCTTGTCGCGGATGTAGCCTTGGACGCTTTCGGCAAGCTCCTGAAATGTGGTGCTGGTGGTTCGGCCGCAACCGGGGCAGGCCGTGACGCTGGGCGCAAACGTTCGCAGCCCCAGCGATTGCAGGAGTTCGCATGCGGCGTAGACTTCGTCGCGGCGGTCGCCGCCAGGCCGGGGCGTGAGCGAGACGCGAACCGTGTCTCCGATTCCATCGCTCAGGAGGACTCCCATCGAGGCAGCGGACCAGACAAGGCCCTTGGCGCCCATGCCAGCCTCGGTCAAACCCAAGTGCAAAGGCTGTTCGGTTTTTGCTGCGAGGTCGCGATAGATTTCAATCAGATCGACCGGGCGAGAAACTTTGCAGGAGATGATGATCTGGTCCTGGCGCAGACCCGTCTCAAGAGCCAGTTCGGTTGATTGGAGCGCGGAGAGCACCATGCACTCGTTGATGATTTCCTCGGAGGTCCTTCCCAGGTTCTTGTCTGTGTTCTCCTGCATCTTCTGCATTACAAGTTCCTGGTTGAGCGATCCGCCGTTGACGCCGATTCGGACGGGCTTGCCGTTATCGCGAGCCACTTTGCAGATGGTGGCGAACTGCTCGTCGCGCCGCTGGCCGTGACCCACGTTGCCGGGATTGATGCGATATTTGTCGAGAGATTTCGCGCAGTCGGGATACTTGGTGAGCAGGACGTGTCCGTTGTAGTGAAAATCCCCGATTATCGGGGCGTTGCAGCCAGAATCCAGAAGGCGCTTCTTGATCTCGGGAAAGGCAGCAGCCGCTTCCGGGACATTCACTGTTACGCGGACTAGTTCAGAGCCGGCCTGGGCCAATTCGAGGCACTGCTGTGTGGTGGCCGCAATGTCGGCGGTGTCCGTGTTGGTCATCGACTGCACCACCACGGGCGCGCCACCGCCGACTTGAACGGTGCCGACCTTAACGGCGACAGTCTTACGCGTCTTCATTGTCATGACTCTTCAATTGTATCCAAACCAAAGCCTTGTTGTGTAGCTCGAGGATTGGAGGGATTGCGCTTTCTTTAGATGCCTGTCAGGCACGCGGGCGTGGGGAAGCCATGAGCCACAGGCATGTCACACCAGGAAAGCTTGAAGATTGCAGGAGGCTGAGGAAAGGATTTCTAATATCCGGCGCGGCGGACGGCCTGCGATGGCTTGGCTGTTCTTCCCGGAGGGGGGACGACGGTCGCCATCTTGCGTATCATCGCCAGAACGAGCTTTTTGTCGTCGTCGGTCAGCGTGGTGGAGTATTTCTTGATGTCGGCCAGGAAACGAATCTCCTCATCGGAGAGCTCGCCGAGAATTTTCCGCGTTTCGCGATCCTGGGGCGTATCGCTGCCGGGGAAGAAATCCGCAAGGTTGATCTCCATTGCCTCGGCGATTTTCGCGAGGGTCTCGAGCGACGGCACTGTGTGCCCGTTTTCTACGCGCGATAAGTAGCATCTCAGCAAGCCGGTCCGGCGCTCGATATCTCCCTGCGACAAGCCGCGCTCGCTGCGGTAGCTCTTGATTACGTTGCCGATATTTACCTTCGGTTTTTCTTTGGGCATAGTATCTTCCTTGCAACTGGGCAGTATCTTACGAAGCAACCCCTGGCGCTGCAAGCTATTTTTCATGAATTGTTGGCAAAACGTTCCTACGAGGAACATTTGCGTAGGGGACTTGCGCGATGGTTTTCGGTCAACTGAGGGCGTCGGTTGACGGCGAAGATGACGCTACCTAGATGGCTAATCAACAGCGTTGGCCAGGACCTCTTCTTGGTGGAACGCAGGGGTTGGTGCCGCATACTTTGAATTCAATTCAAGCCTTGTGACACGACGAGAGATGATTTCTTGCTATCGAGGGTATCGCTTTGCCTAGGAAAGGGCCTGCTGAAGTTTGGTGGAGGAAGAGATTTGATTCGCCTGTTTGCCCGCTCTTTTATTCGCATAAAGCAGCTCATCGGCGCGGGCCATGAGATCGTGGGCTGTATCTCCGGTGTGAAAATCGGCCCACCCTCTAGAGAAGCGGCAAGGCAGGCATTCGCCGTTGATTTCTACGCTCAGGTTCTCCAAGCGAGAGAGAACATGCCGAACTTCCTCCAGCTTGCATTCAGGCAGGACCACCATGAATTCGTCTCCGCCGATTCTCGCTGCGAGATCTGAGCCCCGGATCGCCTTCTGCACGCGCTCGGCAAAGGACTTGAGCATCAAGTCTCCGGCGGCGTGCCCGCTCTTGTCGTTGATTTGCTTCAATCCATCCAAATCCAGCAGGAGCAACGTGAGAGCCCTTCCGTGCCTTTCCGCGCGGCTCATTTCCTGCGCCAATCTTTGCTCGCCGGATCTTCGGTTGTAGAGTCCCGTAAGTTGATCGAGCGCTGCGAGTTTGTATACCTCCGTCGCAAGACTCTCGACCTTTGCCAGAGAAGCGACCTGCTCGGCCACTTGGCGCCGGATGCGCGTGAGTAACAATTGCTGGTAAACGAGATAAACCGCGAAAACAAGAACGACACCAACCAATCCTCTCACCGACTGGTTGAGATAAATGGAGTAAGTGCCCTCGTCCTGGCTGAGCAGGCCGGGAAAGGCAAAGGACGCCACGCCAAGCGTCAGCAGCAGCAACACTGCCACTGTCGCCGACCACATGCCCCACTGCCGCCGGTCCATTCGCTGCAGATTTTCGCGGACAGATTCCAACGTAGCGGGACCGCCGTTCTTTTCACGCGCGTTCTTCGAGTTTTCCAAGGTTGGGCCCGGTCGAGATATTTGGACGTCTACCCAATGAGAACAAAACTTTTGCTGCCCCGCCAGCGGCATCACAAGCGGGGTTTTCACTTTCGTTAACAACGAGGGGGACCAGCTTCTCTTTTCATTCGCGGCCGAGTGACGACTGCAGCGAGATGAGATCTGGGGAATTATCTATCTCACCGCGTTCAACTAAGAGGTTGAAAATTTCTGCTTTGTATCCCATGCAAGCGGGCTCGCTTACGCTTGCAATTCCGAGCGGTCGCGAAATGTATTTTCAGTCAATCTCCCGCTCGACTATTTTTCGCGACGGCCCCGGCCAAACTCAAATTCTAGGAGAGCCCCATGAATATTCGCAAAGCCGCTGCGCTGCTAATCATTGCACTGGCAACACTTGCCGCCCCCGTCATCGAGCATCATTTTCAGGCTTCTCAGACGAACCCGCCGCTTCGCGCTGACGGTGTTTCACCTCCTCCCGTCAGGCCACTGACAGTTTAGAATTAACTATTCATGAAATAGGGGAGGTCCGTGCGGACTTCCCCTATTTTGTGCTACTATCCGCTGGCTTATGCGGATCAGTGGCCGATGCTGACGTCTGCTTTATTTTGGGTAGGGGTGTCTCTTGAGTTGAGTCTCGTTCTGCGAGGCCTACAGCAAGGACTCTTTCTCCGGTATCCCACCTTCTTCTCCTACCTTTTGTGGGTAGTATTGGCTGACGGCGCGCGTTACTACATTTTTCGCTATCATTGGCCGTTGTACGCGCATGTCTATTGGCCGAGTCAATTTGTCAGCCTCATTTTGGGGTACGGAGTTATTTTGGAAATTTTGCAATTGACCCTCACGCGGTACCCGGGTGCCGCTCGTTTTGCCCGGAATCTCGTGGTTTTGATTTTCGCCTGCATATTTGCCTACGTGGGCTTTCGTGCTTTAACATCGCCCCAGTGGACGCCTGCTTCCACCAACGCTGAGTTGGAGCGCGACCTTCGTGCCGCACAAGTGTTGGTTCTAGCCGGCGTCCTGGCGGTGATCGCCTATTTCCGGATTCCTCTCGGAAAGAACCTAAAGGGCATCATCTCCGGATACGGGATATTCCTTGCGTCCAGTGTGATCACTCTGGCGATGAGTTCCTACGCTGGGTCAAGCTTTGACAAGGCTTGGCTCTACATTCAGCCTTCGATTTTCTTGACGTGCCTTCTCATTTGGATTTTCACAACGTGGTCCTATCACCCAAATCCCGGTCCCGGATCTGAAATGGAACTTGAAGACTATCCGGCCTATGCCGCTTCCGCACGTGCCGCATTGGGGGCCGTGCGTTCCAATTTGGGAAAGGTTGTCCGACCGTGACAATACTGATTCTGTTTTCTTTGCTTGGGATTGCTTTCTTGGTGTTTCTGTTTGCGCTCGTTGTCCTGCCTTCACCTTCCAATCCTGAGGGGAGTGCGAAGTCGCTTATAAGCGCCCATCACGCACTTTCTGTGCTTCAGCACTCGCTATTGTCCGAACGGCTCACAAATCAGATTTTTTCCGATGAGGATCTGAAATACGTTTCGTCCATCGGGTCTCCTGAAGTTGTGGAACTCTTGTTGGCCGAACGCCGGAGACTTGCCTTGCTTTGGGTCGCGCAGGTCCGTTCCCAAATTCGCAACCTCATGCGGTTTCAGAGGACGCAGTCTGGCTTTTACGCAAACCTTTCCGTATCAGCCGAGCTGTCACTTGTGAATGGGTTCTGGTCCCTGTTGCTTTTTTGCCGCGCCCTGGAATTCTTCATAGTTCTTCGAGGACCGTATCGCGCCCGGTCCGCGGTCCGGCGCACGGTTTCTGCGGCCGCGCATCTGTGCGACCTGACGGGCGGACCGATTGCTTTTCTAAGCTCGATGGCGGCGGACCTGACAGTAGCTCCCTATCGGGGGGGCAAAGCAGCTAAATGATTCATGCGCGTAGTTGCCGGACATTGTTTGCGCTGAAAGCGGTGTGATAATGGATCGACGGAGACACTTAGAGGTCGAGTCCGCCGTTGCGGATTTTAACCGTAGGACGCTCTCAAGTATTAGGCGCCCGCTCGACCGAATGATCTATCTATCTTCGATGCGGGATTGCAACACCGGCGCCTATTATCACGACGGGCTGGCGGACAGGTTTTCAGACGAAGCGGCGTGTGAGGCACTTGCAAGATGCCATTTTGAGGCCTTTCTCGAAGTGTCTTCCGCATCACTCGCAGACCTGGTCTCGCAGATGGAAGGATATGCGGCCGCGACCCATTCGGTCCCGATCGATTTCATCGCAGTGTGGAAGAGGCTCGAGCCCTACCGCGTAGCGATCCCCGTGGATATGGATCCGTTGGTTACCGAATTCTTGTTTTCGAACTTCAAACTCGCTTTGGCAATTTGGGAGAACCGTCTAAAGAACCGTTCGGCGGGGGAACCAATCTCATCGCAACTGCGGAAACCTGACCGACGATCTCCGCTTCATCAGGATAGGCAAAATTCCTCAAACCTGCGCCCGACAGAGGGTGGGGAATTAGTGTGATTTGGGAGCCACGCAACTCACACCAGCCGCACGCGTAGGTTTCGCGGAGTTCGATAAAGTAGATCGGCCGGTCGAACTCCGTGCGCCAATCCGCAGGGCTGAGCCGTGTCACATGGCTATCGATCTGCACGAAGGATCCGGGCCGCAAGAGCGGGTACATTGTAAAATCCTGGAGCCCAATATATCCATACTGGCAATTTCTGACATCCAGGCGTTGGATTAGCGAGACGGGAACTTCGCCCCAAACTTCGACCATTCGCGAGATTAGGCTGGTCTTTTCGACGTTAAATCCCTTATCGAAGCGAACCGGAAACGAGATTGGCTTTTCGGGGTCGAGTTTTTCAAGTGCCACCAAATGCGTATTTTGCAGAGGGAGGCCGAGCTGATATTTGGCGCTTTCGCCGAGATCCACGCCAAACATTGCCAGCAAGTCGCTAAATCGAGTTCGATAGATCACACTCAAGCTGAACAGCTTGTAAATGCTGGGCACGGAATTTCTGTTTTCAAGCTGAGTGAGCCAAGCGTTTGAAATGTAGAAATCCTCGTTGCCACGATCCTCAGATATTCTTCGGCTAAGTTCCTCGACTTCCCGAGTCGTAATGCCGAGCCTGTTTCTCAGCTCTCGCAAGCGATCCCCTGGACGCGAGCCTTGATTCAATGGGTTTCCCAATTTGAAACTCGCCTCTCTCTCAGTTATTGCTTGCCATTGGACCAGAGAAAGTTATCACGCTCGCGACTATAGCATAGTCCACGGCGGCAGCTACTCGCATGGGCGGGGGACGGCTGACCTCTTGTTACAGAGACTGGTGTGCAAGCATTCTGCCAATCACCCCCAGGTCCCTTGTCCACCCGAAGACAGGTACACCCTTCCGGACGGCTCCGGGGCCTCCCAAAATCGCAATTCTTTGCGAGGTCACAGTCTACAGGTTCGCGCAGAAAGGTGGTAGAAGAACCGCTCTGAGAGAAGTGACAAAATGTGCTTGCAATTGAAAGCATTTGCCAATTTCTTCGCGAATTTTCAGTCTGGCACGGCACCGTCGAATGCAGGCGCCCGCGGCGTCCTAATTCTCACGAGAGGGAGTTAGGTCCGTGGTCCCCCTTACGTCCGACGGTCGCCGGATCGGCTCCCGCCGCTCATTGCGGGAGCCTTTCCTCCCCCTTTTGCGGCATGGGGAAGGAGCCCAAAAAGAGCATAGCTATTTACTACTAGATACATGACAGCAGGCTTGGCCTTCTGTGATATAACCTCGTGCCTTCTTGCGCACGCTTTATGCGATCGAGAAAGTGGGGGGCTTTTTCCTGTGCCAAACTGTACGCGTGTAAAGAGACTTGTGATGGCCATGTCCTCCGATACGCCGCCGTCTTCCGTGTCCGGCTTCCGCGAAAAGCGGGAGGTGCCTCGTTTTACCTTCATCGCCAGTGTGTCGATCGTCGAACCTGTTTCCGACACTCGAATTAGTGGGCGAATCTCGGAAATCAGCCGAAAGGGATGCTACGTCGACGTCCTCAATACGCTTCCTGTAGGAACCACTATTCAAGTGACTGCAACGCGCGACCAGGGTTCGTTCAGTTCTGCTGGGCGCATCATTTACGTGCAAGAGGGGATTGGAATGGGAGTGGCGTTTGTCGATATCGCCGAAAACCAGTTGACAATCCTCGACGCCTGGCTTGCGGAATTCTCGTCCTGATTCTGCCGACTTGCCGCACATGCAAAACCTCCTTCGATTGAAGTAGTATAGATTTGTCCGGCCGGGAGGAATTCCATTGACATTCAGCGCCAAGACACGCCAGCGCGGGTCGGCAACTGTCATCGATCTGCGTGGGCGGCTGACACTTACAGAAGGAGAAGCACTGCACGATCTGTGTCTCGATTTGATACAGGAAGGGAAGAAGCTGATCGTTCTGAATTTTCGGAACGTGGAGTACCTGGATAGCTCTGGCATCGGACAGTTAGTTCGGTCTCTTTTTGCCGCCCGACGCAAAAATGCCGACATATGCACGGTCGACCTTGGGACCCGTTCCCGGGAGATATTACGCATCGCCAACCTGCATACGGTGATTGGCGACTTTCCGGACGAATCGTCGGCGATCGAAACCATTTCTGCCAGGTAAGAAGAGGTTTCGAAGATGAATCCGCTTCGTCCGCCGATTATCCCTACTGAATCGAATCCCAAGAGCCGATGGTCGTTGTTCAATCGCGCCTGGATCGTAATATGGTTAATCTCGCTCCTTGCGGCCGTTGTTTACGTGGGAGGTGTGCTTTACAGCCGTCATCAAAGGAACCAAGCTCTGGCGGAACAAAAGGCGGCGCGGGAACGCGCGCAGGACCAAGAGGCGTTTGAGGACATGGGCGGCAACAGCTTCTCGATCCTGAATTTCTATGCGAGCCCGCGGGTGGTTCACCGTGGGGAGTCCAGTGAACTTTGCTATGGTGTTTCAAATGCGAAGACGGTTCAGGTGGTTCCCCAGGCCGGGCCGACGTGGCCGGCTTTCAGCCGGTGCCTTCAAGTGATGCCCCGCAAGACCACGACGTACACGCTTACGGCAACAAGCGGTTCGGGCGAAAGAAAGACGGCAACGGCCGAAATTGAGGTACGCTGAGGCACTCCCATGCCCGACCACCTCTTTGGCCTCTCGCATCTTGGAATTTACCTGGACGGTTCCCAGAGGACGCGACGGCCATGAAGCGGAAACGGATCTCTCAGACTGGCCGCGTGATTCAGGAAGAGCCGCCCGAAGCTGGACCATCGCCAGGCGGGCCGGCTGCCTCCGAGCACCTCAGCGAGGATCTCAAGGCCGTCCCCGAGATGGACCTGTCCGAGCACTCCTTTCGTACGTTAATCCAAAATGCACCCTTCGGTGTCTATCGTTCGACTGTTGAGGGCCGCTTTCTGCTGGTGAATCCGGCGTTGGTGGACATTCTTGGATACGCCTCGGCCGAAGAGCTTTTGACGCGCAATCTGGATCGGGACGTTTACGTCCACGCTGCTCTCCGTCGGCGCGTCGTAGGGGAATATTGGCACAACAAGCATTACTGGGATTTTGAAGCGGATTGGAAACGCAAAGACGGAAACGTCATTCGCGTCCGACTTACGGGCCGCGCGTGTCATGCCACCGAACAGCATCCACTGTTCTTCGAGATCTTTGTTGAAGACATCTCAGAGAGAGGGCGTCTTGAGCACCAACTCATCCAGGCCCAGAAAATGGAGGCCGTTGGCCAGCTGGCCGGAGGGATCGCTCACGACTTCAATAATTTGCTTGGGATGATTCTGGGCCAGGCGGATCTTTTCAAGGAAGAATTAGGTCCCGAAGACCCGCGCACACCTCGCGTACAGGCCATCCACGACGCTGCGGCGCGCGCCGCGGCACTGACCCGCAAACTTTTGACCTTCAGCCGGAAGCAGCGAGCGGAGGCACGCCGTGTAGACATCAACGCGGCGGTGCACGACGCGGAAAAACTTCTCCGCGAATTTACAGGCGATAAAGTCGAGGTGGTGGTTCGGCTTGCGCCCGATGCCGGCGCCATTCATATCGATCCTGTCCAACTCGAGCAGGTGCTGATGAATCTGGTGATCAACGCCCGGGACGCGATGCCCGAGGGCGGGAGTCTGACGATTGAAACCTCGCTGGTCGAGGTCAGCGAAGCCGAAGCAAGACTTCATTTCGGCGCGCGGCCGGGCCAATTCGTCGTGCTCTCGGTCGCCGATAACGGAATCGGGATGGACAGCAAGACGATGTCGCATATCTTCGAGCCCTTTTTTACGACGAAACCTGCCGGGAAGGGAACGGGGCTCGGACTTTCGACTACGTATGGCATCGTTCGGCAGGCCCACGGCTTCATCGTGCCATCGAGCGAACTCGGCCGAGGCACGACGTTTCGGATTTACTTTCCGCCAGACGAAGCGGCACTTCCGGATATTCTCCCGGATTCTGCGGCGGCGGTGACCGCGTGCGGGTGCGAAACGATTCTTCTTGTGGAAGAAGAACCCGGCATGCGCGAGATTACGCATGAGCTTCTCGCTGCGGGGGGATACTGCGTGCTCGAAGCCGCTGACTTCTCGCGCGCGATTGATATCGCCGAGCAAGCAAAGGAACCCATCGCCTTACTGCTCACAGACCTCTTCATGCCGGGCATGGACGGTCGGACGCTGGCTGCAAGGCTACGGACAATCCTTCCCGATCTGCGAGTTCTCTACATGTCCGGGTACTCTGACGACATCCATGCAGATCAGAATGCGTTGAGCCGGCCCGTTCCGGTTCTTCGAAAGCCGTTCAGCCGCAGCGATCTTCTCGATCGAGTGCGACGAGCGCTTTCCGAACCTGAATCCAAGTGCGCGGGATGATTGATTTGCGTCGAGCTAGCCGAATGTGGCGGGGCAAGGATGACGATTCGGAAATCATGCGGTTAAAACGCGGAGGGCTTCAGGATACCTAACAGTAGGTTATTTTTCTCGGATGCTCTACCGGAATCAGCCTTTCCAGGCAGGAAAAGCAATTCTGCCGGTCCCAGTGCTGCAGGACGTCCGCATGGGCAACCAGCGCAGATGCCGCATGAATCGAGTCAGCGGGTGAGAGAGCGTATTCACGCGACAATTCCACGGCCTTGCGCGCGACTCGAAGATCCACATCGACCTTCCTGACCCAGGGCCACTGGAACATCCCTTCGATTTCGCCGATTTCTTCCGGCGTCAGGCTACGCCCGCCTTTGATGTCCAGGTTGCGCGGACGAATCACCTCCGTGATCGTGAACGTGGAGGTGTACAAACCAACTTTTCCGTCGCGCGCATGGTAAAGAATATCTTCGCAAACGCTGCGCCGCTCTCCTTCGCGCTCCCGGAGAAAGCAAATGAAGGCGGTGGAATCCCAGTAGATGCGGTTCAGCCTACTTGTCATCGCGCAACCTCGAGATGTAGTCGCGAACGCTCAAGTCTCCCGTCAACTTTGAGACTCTTCCCGACATGGTCGAGATGCTGGGCAGGGTGCCGCGTTCCGGCCACGTTTCATATTCCTCTGCTTCTACTAGAATTGGCTCGCTGAGATAGTTGCGCCGTATGGTTCCGAAGACAGCCACTCGAGACCCCAACAGGTCGCGGGCCTTATCGAGGATTTCTCTATGCTCAAAACGGCAATTCACGGGACGCCCGGTCGCCTCATTGGTGACGCGCCAGCGCACGTCGCCGTTCATAGTGATCGAATCGAGGCAGCCGACGACCGATCCGACCGTTTCATACTCGTCGCGCCTGAGACGATCGATCTTTTCGATTACGGTGGTCCGAAGCGGTTCCTCTTTCTCGTCCACGATGATGGCAATCTCATCCATGGTCGAGTGTTGCTCGGCGAGCAGCTTGAGTTTCTCGAGAGCGGAGTCGTTGTACCAGCGCGGCCTGCTGTCGCTGCGCGAATGCGTGCGGACGCCGTCAAGGACAGCTCTTTTGATTTCGGGCAAAATGTCTTTGGGCGGCGTCTTCAGATGGCCGATGAACACCACCACTGCCGGCCCGGACTTCTTCAGAGCGCTGATCTCGCAATCGACGCTGCCTTTCGGCTGTCGCGACATTTCGACATCAAGATGGCGCAGCATTCCCCAAAAGGCGCGCACGGCGACCAGATAGCTTCCTGGTTGCAACCAACCGCCCCGTCCTTGGAGGCGCAGCGAAATGGGTTCCAGCGACACGACTGCTCCTTTGCCCTTGCCGCGCACGAACGACCTAACCTGTAGGAGGTCTCTTGCGGCGGCGTTTCTTGCGAAACGGGTCGCCCTACGAGGTCCTCACATAGCCGCTTACGTTGAACCTCGAGCTGTAAACCGAACGGTGCCCGGGCGGCGCGGCCACAAGATGAATCGCGCGCTGCAACCTAACGGGGTCGCAGGGACGCCGCACGCACATGACGGCACCCAGCCGATGGCTCGAGGCGTAGTCGGAGGGCAATGCCGATTCGGTGGTCAAAATGACCGGAACGTGGCGAAGCCGCTCACTTTTCTTTACGATCGCACACAGGTCATGCCCGCAAATTTCTCCACCTTCGACTTCGGCGACAAGCACGTCGGGAGTTTCGCTGCGCAGCAAATCGAGCGCCTGACGGGCGTTTTCGACGAATGCCACCTGATAGCCGTCGTGCTCGAGCAGTTGACGCATCAGTCTGGCGACGCTCCGATCGGAATCTACTCCCAACACTCGCACCGGCGAATGGTTCGCGGTCATCACCCACGGATCACGATCGGCAGAGAGAGTTTCTCCGTCGAACTTGAGTGCCACGCCGAAGCGCAGATTGGGCATCAATATTGTGCGGACCACTCGGGCTCGCCGCGCTTCGTTGATCGCCGCCGGCCCAGTGGCGTAGGGACAGGTGACGAGCAACGTCTGATCCACCCAATATCCATTGCGCGCCGTTTCAATAAGAAGCCCGTGGCGAGAGACGTCGATGGTCTTCCCGGTATCTTCGAATACTTCCATAGTCCCGATGCCGCCACGCAAATGCGCGCGCATCGCGACTTTGACTCGTGCGCGCGCCCGCCGGTCTCTAGGCCGCTCCGAGTGATTTCCGTTACCGCGTATTACGAAGGCCCCCAACTTGACTTCGGTCTCCAGTTCAACCTGGGACGCGTCTGTGCCATCAACACCTCGACCCACTTTGCACCTCAATTTCCGGGGCCACCGCCGTCCGCTGAATCACCCGTTGACCAAAGAATCGGCTGCGCTGCAGGTACCTTTAGGCTAGAGGGAGCAATCCATGGCCCAAAAACCAGGCCCGCCAAGCAATTAGAGGGGGCCGCTTTTCGGGCACATACGGCCCCGAGAACGAGCGCCGAACGCGTCGGCGAGGCGAGGGAGGCAATCCTTGCCGCGCTGGTTCGGCAAATTGGGCCATCAATTGGTGAGACGCCAGGGGAGGCTTGGATTAGGATGCGAGGGAATGGTCAACGCAGGGATGCCGGAGGCTGGTAGAACGCAGACCGGCGCCTTTGCGAAACGCACTAAAAATGAGGGGGAGTCTGACAAAAGAACAATCGCAGAAGAGCGATGGGAATGTGCTGGTGGAGGGAATCGAACCCACACGGCCTTGCGGCCACCGGATTTTGAGTCCGGCGCGTCTGCCAGTTCCGCCACACCAGCGCAGCGACCTTCAAAAGCCTAACACGCCTGCTTGGCGGCGCTCAAGCAGGCCGTCAACGAGCGGTTTCGCGCGATCCCATCAGCCGAGTGAGGGACCTCGGATGCAAGAGGCTTCGGGCAAAATCCGCAACCGTCACGCCGAGCTGATTCCAAAGGCGCTGCTTCAAGCCTCTGTAATCCTGCGAACCGCTGAAGACGTCTCCGATCAAATCACGCGCCGCCGGAGAATATTTCAGCAACTGGACAATCCGGGTGGTAATGGCCCCGCCGAGAATGTTTCCGCGAAACAGTTTCCGGGCGATATTTGCGGCAAATTCGAGGTCGGCAGAAAAGGCAGCACGCAGCCGTTCCGGATACTCCTCCGTGTGCCCTTCGATGAGCGCGTGCGCGAAAAGGTCTCCCGAACGCAGCGCGTAATAGAGCCCTTCGCCCGTGATTGGATCCACGCACGCCGCCGCGTCTCCGACCATGGCCCAATTGCGCCCCACAATCCGCCGCCCGCGAATTGTCTGCGCCTGAGGAGACGGCAGGACATGGCTGTAAAACTTTGCGTTGGCGACGTCGATCTTCTCCTCGGCCGCGAACCGGTCAAGTTCCTGGCGCAATTCCTGGCTGGATTTTTGACCCATCTTCGCGCAGATGCCGACCGACAGGTGATCCGCGCGCGGAAAAGACCAGATATATCCTTCGAATTGCTTCAGAAACTTCACCTTGATCATGTCTTCTTCGGTGGGAACAAAGTAGCCGAGGGTCATTTCCAAGTCGGCCGCGCCGAGACGCGTGGTTCCCGGGAGCAACTGATTCCGTGCGCCTGCGGCCAGGACCACGAAATCCGCGGAGCGTTCCTCGCCCGAGACGGCCAATTTCGCGTATCTGTGTCCCGTGTCTACAGACGTCACCCGGGCGCGCACCACTTCGCAGCCGGCGGCGGCAGCGCGGTCCAGAAGGAGCCCATTCAGCACTTTTCGTGAATAGATCACGATCGGACGGCGCATTTCGAACTGCACACGACGCTCGCAGCTCGAGATCAGCTCCATCAAGCGGATCACTTTTTTGGGCTGGGGCGAGTCCATCAGGAAAGGATAGGTCTCGATGGCTTTATGTGTTAATCCGCCGCCGCACGGCTTTTCCCAGGCGAGTCGCTCGTCGTAGATCGTGACGCGATAGCCGGCGCTGGCCAGTCGCTCGCCGCACAACGACCCCGCCGGGCCGCCGCCCACAATGGCAATCTCTTTCATCGGTTCACTCAGGAAAGTGGAAATACAGCTGCAGCAAACCAAGCGGCGAGTATAGCACCAAACAAAGCAGCCGCCGTCGCAGAGCCGGTTCGTGCACGCAAAGAGTCACTTCCTAACCTCGTCAACACTGTCAAGACCGCCAAAGGGACGGCCAAAAGAAGAATCAGAACCTGGCCGCTGGCCAATCGAAAGACGGAAAAAGCGCAGGCCGCGAAGAGAAGCACTCGAAGGACAAGAAAAATGCCGAATCGTTTGGCGCGCTTGCCGCCCTTTCCCACGGGCCCCAGCAGAATCTCTTCCGCGTAAAAGAACAACCAAGCTGCTGGAAGCACGCCCAGAAACCTGAGCCAGCGGGGCGCGTTCATCCAAGCATCGTCGATTTCCCAGTTTAGCCAGGCGCCCATCGAAAGAAGTATCGCGAATGCCACGACAACAGCTGCGAGCGTCACGTTCGCATTCCACCGGAAATCCGTGCGGAAGAGCTTCCAGTTTACGGCGCAGGCCAGAATGCCCATGACGAGCATCAACGAGGCCAAGTATCCACCTGTGTACAAATGAACGAATTTCATGGGCTCGACGCCCATCAAAATCAGCACGCTCGCGAAGGAAAACACGAGCCACTCGATGATTGCGAGCTTCCAGTCTGGACTTTTCTCATTTGCCTCCGCGAGATCGCCGGATGAAAAACGGCTTGCAAGAGCCAGAAGCAGCGGATAGATCAACAAAAGGCCGGCAGCGCCCCATAAAGCACCGTTCCGGATGGCGGCGTACCAAGCCGTCTGCGCCGTGTGTTTGGCGGTCGGCTGCGCTTGCTCGGCTGTCCAGTTGGCGCGTTGGCTCCAGTCGGCGACTCCGTCCTCGTTGCCAGCGGCGGCTTGGAGCGAATTTTGAATCCAGTCGCGGGCGTCGTCCTCCACTTGCTGGCTGTGCAACTGCGTCGTGTGGGTTGCCCCTCGCACCCGATCGAGCAGAAAAGCCCGCTGCTGCATGAAATCTTCGACGGACGTCCGGTCTCCTCCGGCGGCTTGCTTCAGTTGCTCTGCGGCCTTTTTGAGAACCCCCAAATCGAATTGACCGCTGAAGACGAGCAGGTTCGCGGGCATTCGCTTGGGCATAACCATCGGGGCGGGAGAAATGGCAACGGTTCCGGCGAGCGGCTCGCTGTCCGCCATGCGTATGGCAATTGCCGCGCCCATCGAATGGCCGACATACACGGTAGTCTTTGGGTCGATTGCCCCACTGCTGATGAGTTTTGCCACGGCCGCGCCCGCGCAATCCTCTGCCCGCTGAAACGTAAAGGGAGATTCGTTGTCCCCATGCCCAGCGAGGTCGAAGGCGTAAATCCGCAGGCCGCCATCGAAGGCAAGCTGGTCGCCGAGATAATTCATCACGCGGCGGTTGGCGGAGAGGCCATGAAGCATCACCACGGAGCCGAGCGGCTTATCGAGGTCGGGCTCAATTACGGTTACCGGCGTGCGACATCCCCCCGCATCGACGTAGATTGTGTGGCGAGGCATCGTGGTGACATGAATCGCCCAGGCACCAAATCCGACCATCAGCGCACCCACTACCGCTGCTGCCATCCGCCAGTGTTTCATCCGGCTCACCGCCTCGCTTTCTTCCCGCGTGTTAGAATTCTACAGCGCGCGCATTTCTTGCGTGGCGCGCGTTTCCGCCCGGTCGTGTGGCCTGGCTCGGAGTTCTCAGTTGAGAAAAATTCTCTCCCAAGAAGAAGCGATTCTCCAATGCGGGGAGTGGAAACGCAATGGCCGCCGCGTCGTTTTTGTCTCCGGCCATTTCGCTCTGCTCCATCCAGGGCATATTCGCCTGCTCGAACAGGCGCGGTCTTATGGGGACATTCTGCTGGTCGCTCTTTCGCCGGACTCCGCGCTTCCATACGGTGACGCTTTGCAAGCGCTGGCGCCGCTATCGGAGCGTGCCGAGATTCTTGCGGCGCTGGCTGCAATCGATTTCGTTACTCACTACGACGGAACCTCTCCCGCCGGGCTTATTGCCGAGCTATCGCCGGACATCATCGTCGAAGGAGCTGAATTGCCCAGTCACCCACAAGCGGGCGCTTTTCCACACGGCGACAAAAAGAAAGCAGCTGCGGAGAGGCATGCTCCCGAGATTGTTCACCTGCCGCTCGAGCCGGGGTTCTCCACCAAACTGCTTCTCGATCGTATTACCGAACCTCACTCATGATTCTCACCCAAGTCAGTGAGCTTTTCTCCCGCGTTTCGCGGCATCCCGCATTTGAAGCGTCCGTTGAATCTGTCCGGCGGAACGCAAGCGAAACGCAGCTCGGCGGACTCACCGACACCGCAAAGGCTTTGGCAATTCCGCTGGCTTATGCCGAACTTGGGCGCCCCATAGTAGTTCTCTTCGATTCCGACCAGCGCGCGGAATCTCTGCTCGACCCGATCCGTTACTTCTATCGCGCCGTGACCGGCAAACCCGGCCGCCGAGTGGCCTGGCTGCCCTCGTTCGGGGTGCTTCCATACGATCAACGATCGCCACATGCTGAAATCTCCGAGGCCCGTGCCGTTTCCCTTTGGCGATTTTCGAACGGCGAAGCCGACCTGCTGCTGGTGCCCGTCCAAGCAGCCCTGTGGAGGCTGCGCGAGCCGAATTTCTATCACCAGCTTGCCCATACCATCGAGCGGAACCAGACCATTGCGCATGAGGAGTTCCTCGAATTTCTTGTTTCTTCAGGCTACGACAAACAGCTCACGTGCGAGATGCCCGGACAGTTTGCCGTTCGCGGCGGCATCATCGACGTTTTTTCCCCGGAATCGCTGCAGCCGGTGCGGGTCGAGCTTCTCGGTGACACTGTCGAGTCTATCCGCGCATTCGATCCCAATACGCAGCGTTCCACGACTCCCGTCGAACGCACCACGCTTATGCCGCTCACGGAGTTTCCGCGACATGCAAGCGCGCTTGCAGCAGCCGCGCATGGCGCAGCGGGGAGATCGGATGGAGATTTGCTTCGAGAAGACTCCACGCCGCCATCGGGCTTTTATCCCGGTTGGGAATTTCGCGAAGTAGTGCGCGAGCGGCTCAATTCTGTCGTTCTGGATCTCGTTACCGAACCGGTGATTCTCGAGGACGAGCCTTCGCTGATTTCCGAGGCTGTCGATAAATATCGGGCCGAGATGGCGGAAGCGTTCGAGCAGTCCGAGGATCCTCTCGTCGAACCTCCCAATAAATTCATTCTCTCAAGGGAAGAATGGTCGCTGGCCCTGCAGATGGCCCCCCGGCTTGCAGTCGAACGGTTGTCTCTAGGAGATTCGGGCGCGTCCGGTGAGCCGGGCATCCTGCAAACGCAGCCGACGACTCGCTATCGCGGAAACGTAGCGGGATTCATGGCCGAAGTGCGCTCGCGGATCTCTGCGGGAGAAAACGTCATGATTTCCGCAAGCAGCACAGGGGAACTGGAGCGTTTTGCGGACATCTGCCACGAATACGAACTGCCTTATCGAGTCGGAGAACTGGAAGAGAACACCACGGTCACTCGACTGGCGGAAGAGGGGACGAGTGGGAACACGCCGGCGGTGATTCTTATTAAGGCGCCGATTGCAGAGGGCGTCGTCTTCGTCGATTCGCGGCTCGTTGTCTATGGCAATTCCGATCTTTTCGAAACGCTGCCTGCTCCTGCCGAGCGGGCCCGAACTCGCCCCAAGTCTGCCAGCTTTTTCTCGGATTTCTCCGACCTGAAGCCCGGCGACTACGTGGTCCACGTGGATCACGGCATCGGGCAATTCGAAGGGCTCCGTCAGGTGACGGTAGAGGGTGCGACCGGCGAATTCATGCTGCTGCGTTATTTCGGCGATGCGCGTCTGTACGTTCCGTTGGCGCGGCTCGACCTGGTGCAGAAATACCAGTCTCTGGGCGGTGAAGAGCCGCAGCTCGATCGCATGGGCGTTGGCGCATGGGAAGCCCGCAAATCGCGGGTCCGCAAATCCGTCACGGATATGGCCGATCAGCTCCTGGCTCTATATGCCGAGCGGAAGACGGCGGTTGGTCATGCCTTTCCTCCCGATTCCAATTTCCAGCGCGAATTTGAGGATGCGTTTGAATTCGAGCCCACGGTCGACCAGAAGAACGCGATCGAAGACGTGAAGCGCGATATGGAATCCACGCTTCCCATGGACCGCCTGCTTTGCGGAGACGTCGGCTACGGCAAGACCGAGGTTGCGATGCGCGCGGCCTTCAAAGCCATTTCGGATTCAAAGCAAGTCGCGGTGCTCGCTCCCACAACCGTTCTTGCGTTCCAGCACTACGAAACTTTCCGCCGGCGCTTCGCCGCCTTTCCAGTGCGCATCGCCATGCTCAGCCGGTTTCGCTCCGTGGCGGAACAAAAGAAGACGATCGAAGAGCTGGAATCGGGGAAGGTTGACATCGTTATTGGCACGCATCGCATTCTGTCGAAGGACGTGAAGTTTTCTGATCTCGGACTTCTCGTCGTGGATGAAGAGCAGCGATTCGGCGTCGCGCACAAAGAGCGCCTGAAAGAGCTGCGAAAAAACGTCGATGTCCTGACCATGTCCGCCACTCCGATTCCGCGCACCTTGCACATGTCTCTGGTGGGGTTGCGCGACATGAGCGTCATCGAAACTCCTCCGAAGGATCGGCTGGCGATTCAGACCAGCGTCGCAGCGTTCAGCGAGACGCTGGTCCAGCGCGTCATCGCGGAGGAAATCGGCCGTGGAGGGCAAATCTTCTTCGTGCACAACCGGGTTGAGTCTATTGCCTCGCTTGCCACTCTGATACAGCGTCTTCTTCCCAAGGCACGCGTCGTGGTCGGCCATGGCCAGATGAAGGAATCGGAGCTGGAAAAAGTGATGCTCAAATTCATACGCCATGAAGCCGACATCCTCGTCTCCACGACGATCGTTGAAAACGGTCTCGATATTCCCGCTGCCAACACCATCATCATCAATCGGGCCGACCGGATGGGGCTGGCCGAGCTGTATCAGCTACGCGGCAGAGTGGGCCGGTCCAATGTTCGCGCTTACGCCTACCTGCTGATTCCTCCCGACGCTCCGCTCACACCGATTGCCCGCACACGCCTGGCGGCACTGAAGGAATTCAGCGATCTGGGCGCCGGATTCCGCATCGCCGCCCTCGATCTCGAACTGCGAGGAGCAGGGAACATCCTCGGCTCTCAACAGCACGGGCACATCGAGGCTGTCGGATTCGATCTCTACATCCAAATGCTCGAACGCGCCGTGGCCGAAAGACGCGGACAATCCGTCACGCCCGAGCGCCGTTCCGCCTTGAACCTGGGCCTGGATATCCGCATCCCGCCCGAATATATCGACAATGAAAATCTCCGCCTGCGGATTTATAAGCGGATTGCGGGGATCACCACGGAAGCGCAGCGCGACGAAGTCAGCAAGGAACTCGCCGACCGGTTTGGGCCGCCACCGCCATCTGTTGAGACGCTTCTCGACTATTCCGTTTTGAAGGGCGTCGCCGAGAAACTTCTAGTCGCGTCCGTCGATCGCCGCAACGATCAGGTGGCCGTCAAGTTTTACGATGACACCCCGATCGTGCCTGAAAAACTGGTCAAACTCGTCCGCAAGCGGCCTGATCTCAGGCTCGATCCGACAGGCGTTCTGTGGATCAATTGGAAGGCCGGGCAGGGAGGTCCGATGGGCGCGGTCAGAAACGTATTGCTACAGTTGCAATCCTAGCGCTAAACTTTTCCATGTCTGTTGTTTCCGTCGACAGGGAGGGCGGGGCATCGAGCCCGCCTCGACATGTCTTACTCCTTCAGGGGTGCTGCCCTTGAAGCCCGGGCGGTGGAATTCGCTGCCCTCTGTAAAGGACCCGTATGAATACCTGTTTGTCCCGTACAATTTGCATTCTTTGCCTTGGTGTTGCGGCGCTTTTCTTCGCCGTCCACGCCATGCATGCGCAAACGAAAGACGTGGTTGTCGAGGAGATCATCGCGCGAGTGAACAACGACATCGTCACTCTCTCCGACTTTCAAAAGGCGCAAGCCACCCTGCGGCAGGAGGTCTCGCAGGACTGCCAGGCTTGCACGCCGGACAAGATGGATGCCGAGTACAAGGATCGCTCAAAGAACCTTCTCCGCGACCTAATCGATCAGGACCTCCTCGTCCAGCGCGCCAAGGACGAGGGGGTCAGCGTCGAGACGGATCTGATCAAACGCCTCGACGACGTCCGCAAGGAGAACAACCTCACCAGTCTGGATGATCTCGAAAAGGCTGTCGAATCCCAGGGGCTTTCCTGGGACGACTACAAAGCCCAGATACGCAACAGCCTGCTAACGCAGGAAGTGATTCGCCGCGACGTAGGTTCCCGCATCAATATCTCCGACTCGGACGCTCACGCCTACTACGACGCGCATAAAGATGAATTCGTCAAGCCGGAAGAGGTGGTTCTCGCCGAGATCTTTTTGAGCACGGAAGGAAAGACGCCCCAGGAAATGGGCGTGATCGAGATGAAGGCCGATGAACTTCACCAGCGGCTTGTGAATGGCGATGACTTCAATGAGATTGCCAAGCGCTATTCGGAAGGCAGCACGGCGAAGGACGGCGGCGAGCTCGGGACATTTCAGCGCGGGCAGCTTTCGAAGCAAATCGAAGACGCTGTGTTCAAGCTCGACAAGGGCCGCTTTACGGACGTGATTCAGACCAAGACGGGCTTCGAGGTTCTGAAGGTCGAAGCGCATTACATTGCGGGCCTCCAGCCGTATGAGAAGGTTCAAGACGATATCATGAACAGGATTTACATGCAGCGCGTTCAGCCAGCCCTTCGCGACTATCTTGCGCAGCTGCGCGAGGAAAGCTATGTGACGGTCAAGCCGGGCTATGTTGATTCTGCCGCCGTCGCCGGCGCTTCGGTTATCACTGAAGTCGCTCCGACGCCTGATACGCAGGAAAAGACAAAGGGCAAGAAGAAGTTCCCGCATCCGAAGGTGAATGGTCTGTGAAAAAGCTTCGCGTTGCCGACCTGAAGGACGGCGACGCCGTCACGATTCAGCTCCTCGTTCGTGAGAAGGAAATCCGTACTTCCTCGCGCACCGGCAAATCCTGGCTTGAGCTTTCCCTGGCAGATCGTACCGGGTCCATTCCCGCCAAAATGTGGGACAATTTCGAGCCGATTTTCAAGACGTTTGAGCGCGACGATGTCGTCCAGGTCCGCGCCCGCGTAAAGCTTTATAACAACCAAAAGGAACTGACGCTGGAGCAGATTATCCCTGCCGCCGAACGCGAGTACGACATCGCCGATTTTCTTCCCCACACACCGCTGAACGTTGAGGATCTCTTCTCTGGACTTCGCGCGTCGATCGCCTCGATGAAGAATCCCTGGCTTCAGCGGCTTCTCTCGTCCGTCGCCGACGATCCCGCGATTGCTGCGAAATTGAAGCGCGCGCCCGCGGCCATGACCATGCACCATGCCTATCTTGGCGGCCTGCTCGAGCATGTGGTGAGTCTGATTGGCCTGTCACGGGCTGTGACGAACCATTATCCGGAACTTGACGCCGATCTTTTACTCACCGGGATCGTGCTTCACGACATCGGAAAGATCGATGAGCTTCGTTACGCGCGCGCCATCGACTACTCCTCCGAAGGCCGCCTTCTCGGGCACATCGCGATCGGACTTCTTCTCGTCCGGGAGAAAATCAAAACGATTCAGGGTTTCCCCGAACCGCTTGCAGAATTGGTCGAACATCTAATTCTCAGCCACCACGGCTCGCACGAATTCGGCTCGCCCGCTCTGCCGCAATTCCCAGAGGCTGTGGTTCTCCATTTTCTCGACGACGTGGATTCGAAGATGGCATCGATGCGCTCGACATTGGGGTCCCCGGATGGTTCAGCCGATGAGTGGACAGACCGGAATCCGGCGCTTCGCCGCGCCCTTCTTCGCACGGGCGAATTCCTCAAGGCCACGAAATGAACGGGAAGACTCCCTCTCCGCGCCGGTCCGTCCTTGATCTTGCCCCACTCGAACTCGATTGCATGAACACCCTTTGGCCCATGGGGCAGGGAACTGTCCGCGAAATCCGGGACCAACTGGCTGCGCGCCGCCCGCGTGCCTACACTACGATCATGACGATCATGGATCGCCTCGCGCGCAAGGGGGTCGTGGAACGCCGCAAACTTGGCCGCGCATACGTCTACAGGCCGAATCTTTCCGCCGAGGAAGCCCGCACGCAGGCGCTCGGGCAGGTGGTCGACAGCTTCTTTGGAGGTTCGCGCGAGGCGCTTCTCGACCAATTGAACTCTGCTTCCGCTCTTTCCGACCGAACGGGTCTGATTCCTGCGCCGCCGTCCGAGGCCTTTGCCGCTTCAGCCGCCGTCGCATCTGTCATAACGATGCCGTCTCCCGCTCCATCGCAGTCGCGCGTATCGAGGGTGGTTGAAGCGC
>Ga0335072_10002238_pt1 | contig 30312 bp, 32 predicted proteins | sample Lox_Sample_21_FD_206725 | JGI IMG/M metagenome (GOLD analysis project Ga0335072, IMG submission 206725) | Soil microbial communities from Loxahatchee National Wildlife Refuge, Florida, United States - Lox_Sample_2.1 | ecosystem: Environmental > Terrestrial > Soil > Wetlands | place: USA...
CACGGGCCTCCAACTCGGTCCCCCTCCTTCCACACTTTCTCCGAGTCTGAGACCGCAGCAATAGTTCCGATGATCTCATGACCAGGTATAATTGGGAAGCTGTTGCCGAAAATTCCTTCTTGTACTGCTGCGTCTGAGTGACAGACGCCGACGGCAAGAACTTTAACCAGGACCTGGAGTGGGACATTGCAAACGTGAGCACAGGACTTTGTGGCCCGAGGAAGGCATGGCGGGAGGAGAAAAGAAGCCCCTTATTCCAATTGGATGCATCGTACCTCTCCAGTTTTGGGCAGCTCGAGCTTCACTTGCTTGAAGGTAAGTGGCGCGCCTGCCGATTCAAATACGGCGACTTTGTAGTCTTTGGGCAATTGCGAAGCCATTTCGACCTGATTGAGGATAGTGGCGGTTACTTTCTGAAGATGTCCTAGAAGGGCAGCTTATATATGGCAGAGACAACTTGATTGTGAATCGGCGATGATGTCAGTACGGGCATTGGGCTAGGTGGATTGAACTGTGGTGGAGCTCACTGTACTCCCAGACCCACGTATGTGGGGTCAAACAGGGCAATTGATATTGCTGCTGGCCTCTTCCCAAGGATGCAAGAAATCAAATAGCTATCTGCTTACAAGATACTTGAGATGCCTGGGATCTTATATATTGCTAGAATGGTGCTTTGCAAGACGTAAACGCAAGATACTGGGTGCCCAACCATCCGAAATCCAAGTGCCTTTTCCCCAGCAAAATATCCTGTTGTCGCCAGATACAGCTGCATGTGCAGGGTCTGGGAGCTTGCACTTTGTTAGTCATCCCCTCTCTAACTGGGTAAGAAAGGCTGACTGTGCAGGCCTTGTTAATTTTACTGGATGGCAAAGCTCCTCTTCGGCAACATGGGCTTAGTAATGGGACTAGTTTGGGTTTGAAGCGCCGAGCATTTCTCCACCTATACCAATGAACTATTCCGTGAGAGGACATTCATACAAGATATCAGTATTAACGATCACCCAGCTTGCTGAATTATTGGTTCTCGCACTGTCACGTGGATGCGCAACCAATAAATGTAGTCCATGTTGACGGTGGCGAGGGGCTCCTCGTTCAGCTTTTCTTGTACTCGCCGCCGGCTTTGCAGGCGAATGGGACAAAAAGGTTCAAAGTCGGCGCAGTGCATTGTCTTCAACGCCTCGTATAATCTCATGTCGGGCTTCTGCAGCTGGCGCCTTGCCATCGTTGACTCAGCCCAGTATCCTTCCACTCATCCTATGTCTACCCACTCATTATGAGGTCTGCTTAGTACTAGCACATGCCAGGACCACGAAGGCCGAATTCTGTAGGCAACAAAAGATAACAATCTTGGAAGCTTAATACAGCGGATGAATATATGGCCGTCCAGAACGCTCTCCGAGTGATGGCGCGACCGTACGATCAGGGCTTCGGGCCTGGATTGGGGTCTCGAATCATGCAGAAGAGCTGCCTAAGTCATCAGCAGACAGTCAAGCCACACACTTTCTAGCCAGGCAGTCGGGCACTCACGTCACACCCTTCTCCTTCAACATCGTCCTCGCACCTCATTTCTCTCACCAATCGAAATCCCATCTTCTCGTAGATTGCAACATTCGGCACCATCCTCGAACTTTCAAGGTAGCACTTCCGGCCCTCTTCATCCGCCCGAGCCATCACAACCTGCATGAGCTGCTTCCCTATTCCCTGTCCCTGATCTCCAGGCAACACAGTCACAATGTTGCAGAAATAGTACCCTTGCTCATCGGTCCAGAGTTCCTTTTGTGCTTCCGCTTGCCGTGCTTTCCAGATCCAGTACCGGTTTACCCGCAATCCGCCACGGCCGAGCCAGCGGATGTTGAGTAGGCCCTGGCGGAACCACAGCGTCCAGGAATCAAGAGTCGAAGACCAGCTCGGCGTGGATGAAGCGGCGATTGGCGGAGACCACATCGCCACACCAAGTACTTTGTCCGGAGATGGAGATGCTGGGTCTTTGGCGACGTAGAAGAGTGCATTGCGTATGCCCCATTCGCAGCGGAGGGTAAGAGAACCCAGATTGCGTTCATGATTGAACTGGGAAATGTTAGTTCGTTCGATAATGCAGATGCCTGACCTACGAGCCACGCCGATGGTTGCGCTAAGCAAAGGGGGGAACAACCCCTTGTCTACATACCTTGGACTTATCGAAGACCCAATTGTTGTAGGGATCATCAGCGAAGGCTTCCTGGATGCACCTTGCCGCACCGGGAATATCGCCGTAGGTAATTGGCCGGACCTCGATAGGCATACTGTCGACGGAGCTTTTGGACGTTGAGATGCTGTGTTCAGAATGCACATTAACGCGCCTTGCGGGAGCGACCGTCAGGGTAAATGAGACGAATTATGCCTTCCCGGCGGGGGACAACCTAGATCGAGGCTTGTTCAAACTCCTAATTGGGTGTAGTGCTTAGATTTTAACGACCTGGTCTTCGCGGCGTTCCGGGTTGAAACGCACTCGTTTGGCCACGATAAGGTCTCATCCGAAGGTCTCTATTCCTTGGCTTAGGAACACTCTGTGCGGAATCCAATACGAAAGTATTCTCCAAACGATTGGTTGGCCAGCCGAGGCTCAGGACGCAAATGTGATAGTGGAGAAAAAAATGGAACTTCCTCATTCGGTTCGCCTGCAACGGGAAGGGGAGGAAACTTAGCCTCGCTAGCTCGAAATATCAGTCGGAGGGCAGCCAGCCATCAAGTTTCTCTTCTTCCCTTTTGCAAAGGAATCATTGAAATATCGCTGACTTTCATTAACTCTACTTCACTTCTACCCTACGAGCTATTCTTGCAAAATTAAGCTCGAGATGACAACGAACGGTGCTACAGCGGTTCCCGCTCTCCAGCTGCCCATCTTTGATATTTCAGATCCTACTCCGGAAGTAGGTCGATCGATGATTGAGGCAGCGGCGAAGTACGGCTTCTTATACGTAGACACCAAAGGCACAGGGTTTACGGAAGCGATAGTTGATCGACAATTTGAAGTGGTATCTGGTCTTTCGTTGACGACACCTCGAAAACCTGCTAATGACTGTGCTCTAGTCGAAGAAATTCTTCTCCTCTTCGAGGGCTGAAAAGGGCGAATGCGCCATTGGGGATGATGTGAGTTGCCATATCCGTCGATCACAAGTCAGTTCACGCTGAGGTTTCCTGTCTGTCAGAACGTGGGATGGACTGGAATGCACGGAGAGCTGTTGGATCCAGCACATCAAAAAGTGAGTGGGGATTGATTGTCTGGCGAAATTCGATACTGACGCTTGATTTTTTTTTTAGCGCGGCGACTGGAAGGAGTAAGTGGTTGCGCACTGGAGACCTTCTTGTCAACAGGATCGTGATTGACGAAAGCAGGGCCTTTAATTTTGGCGAGTTTGTGGATGGCAAACCAAACCAAAAGCTGCCAAAGGCTTTTGCGAGCCATGTCAAGGAATTGGCAGATTTTGAGGAACGTTGCTCGTCTACATGCCACCGGATCTTTCGCCTGCTGGCGATGGGACTCGAGGTACATGCCTTCCTGTCGTTCGATTGTCACCTCTTTCCACGGCAATGATGCCTGACTTTCAGCAGATGTCCGACCTGGATTGGTTTTCATCGCGGCATCGCAAACCCAGCGCCTGTATCTATCGCTTGCTCTACTATCCAGCACTACCGTCGGACATACCTCTTGAAGACGGTGTTGATATCAGGGCCGGAGCACATTCCGATTATGGCTCAATCACTCTCCTTTTTCAGCGGCCTTCACAACCAGGACTTGAGATACTGACACCGGAATCGACATGGGCCCCCGTACCTGTGATTCCCAAAGGCTACACGACCTCCACCACATTGCCGCCTATCTTGGTGAATATTGCGGACCTACTGTCATACTGGACCAATGGATATCTGAAGAGCACCGTGCATAGAGTGATCTTTCCGAAAGACGCTCGCAAAGGTGGAGAAGACAGATACAGCATTGCCTACTTTTGCCACCCATCAGACGATGTGGAGCTTGTGCCCGTACCGAGCAAGATAGTGGAGGAAAGGAGAATGGCAGAGGGTGAGAAGGTCGGATATGGTGGCGGCAGCGAAGGCCAAAAGGCGATGACAGCTAAAGAGCATCTCAACAAGCGGCTTGAGGCGACATACGATTTTAAGATCAAGAAGAAGGTGTAGGTCATGGATGCTACTGCCTGAGTCGCTGCTTCCGTTCGATTTGCGGGGGAGAAAAGAGCGCACCACGGTGTACAATTTGCACATAAACTGTTGAGCTCATCAAACATCATAGCCATTAACTTAAGTACCGTAAGCACAATTCCATTCCAAGTATCAGATCGTGTAATATAATTGTTGAGTATCAAAAGCTTTCCGGACCACTATGGGGCCCCCCCCCCACCCTATGGAGTCAGCCCTGCGAGTGCGGGGCAGAATTACTACCCCCCAACCAGACGCCTAAGTCTGACCAGTAACAACACATGAGGAGGATCCACAGCCGGGCCCTGAAGATCTTCCTAGCACTGAAGCTTTCTCTAGCAAATTCTCCAACCTCACTCGCAACAAATCCATATGCTAACTTACGCACCTGGACAATTCTCAACTTCTCCGCCACAAGCTAACCAGCTAAGCAGCAGGATAATCTGCACCAGCAGGATCTGCATCGTCTGGCCATAGCATCTGCGAACCAAGGAGCAATTGCTACCCGAGAACGCCCTCCGCCTCCACAATCTAAGATTTCAGTCCAATGAGAACCCACCATACCAAGAAAATCTCACTCTGACTTCGGGAAACGGCAGTCTTGCCGAAGAGACCATGCCAGGTGAGACTTCCACCATATAAGAGAGTACTCCTTCTCACAACTAGCCTTCTTCAGTCCAACCATTTGAAGAATGGGCAGCCCCTTCGATTTGCACCTATGACCTTGACGACGCTAGACTCCAAGAAAAACTCAATGATAGCGTCATTGGTGTTGATGCCTCATACTACCTGGACCTTCGACTCAACAAGGCTAGCCACGAGCCACTCTTGCATGCGCTTGGTGGCTTTCCATACAGCTTGAAGAAAATACTGGACGACGACATACAGCTGCTTAAGGCCTTCAAGATTAAGCTTCTGTTTGTGTTCGATGGCTTAGACTTCCGCAACAAGGAACCGCCCAGCTCCAGATCTTCAGCGAACCGCAGAGCACATGAAGACGGATGGAAGCACTATTCAGACGGAGACCCAGATCAAACTTTGGCTGACTTCAGCCGGGCTGGTAAGAATTCAGAACCATCAAGCTCAAACAAGACCTCAGCTGAGAACACAACCTAGCTTTCCCTGTCGAAACGCTCCACAGGTACTTGCAGAAATTGCTGTCCGGTTTCCAGGTTGAATGGATGGTGGCACCTTACAGTGCCGCGGCCCAAGTGTGTCTCCAGTTGCCCTGGAATGCTAAGCTTGCTAACCCACGCCACAGCTATACTATCTCCAAAAGGAACAAAATGCGATATTTCTGGAATACATTATGGGACCACTTGAGTGCTTTCTCTTCGATGTTAACACTGTCCTTGTCGACTTCGATGTGAAAACGAAGAAGTGTCACTGGATCAGCAAGTCCGAGGACTGGGGTTTGAAAAAAAGGCTGGGCAACATTTCGGACGACTTGTTCCGCGACGCTCAGCTGCTTCTCGGTTCGTCCTTCCTTCCCACCTTTCCCATTCTCAACCAAGACAACCCTACCAAGCGCAGCGATATCCGAGAAGCTCTCGCATTACTGAACGGAGCCGGCCAATCCGTTCCCCAGTTGTGCCAACAATATCGCAATGATCCGAACGTTGTGCAACTGCAATACAGCGATCGTTACAAGAAAGCTGTCATGACGATCAGACATCATGTGATATCCAGTGTCGAACAAAAGACTCGACCACTGGACCCCGACCATGCTCCTTCAGACGTTCACGAGTTTGTGGGGCGCCAACTGCCAGATGAGCTATATTTCTACATCCAACAAGGCATAATGGGAACACGGGTGCCAAATTGGCTTACGTCAGATGAAATCGTGCTCGACTTACCCGGAGGCTGCGCTGACTCGGACACTTACCGAAGGCTCATGCGTGAGCAGCTGAATCCACTGCGGGCCCAATCACTCAGTCTACTTTCAACCGCTCTGCATCGGTATCATCAGCAGAGAATCGTTACGTTGAAGATGTGGTACGACAATGATCCCGCAGACGAGCAGATCATCCTCAGAGACCACCAATCAATCAAGTCCCAGATTTCTGGTTGGAAAATTCATGAAGCCGACTTCCCTACTGCTATTAGCAGCCAGCAGGTTTGTCAATCTCTAAGAAGACACTGCTACCCTCTTACTGACCCCTCCCCTTCTCCACAGAACGAGCACTCAATGCTCTCCGCTCTGAAAGCTTTGCAAGATGCCTCATTCGTGCCCAAAACAACCTCCAAACCATCCAATTCCGTTCTGCGTACTGACAACGAGATCACCTATAACGTGCTCTGGCGCTTCCTCCAGCTTCGTGGCTTTGCCAACGAGAAGCATGAGCTCACAAGCTGGGGTGTGGCATTGGAAGCAGCTATTTCATCTCTTGATTCGGCTGATAAGATGGAAGAGTACGTATTTGTAGCTATTGAGATGCTGCGAATGGGTTTGGTAAACGGAAAGGATATGACCAATATTCCAGGAGGTGCTGAACATGGCTCCGGTAAGTAAGACCTTGGCCGCAGAATCTGAGCGTCGACTGACGTGTTTTTGAGAAGAGCAAGTCAAAACTATGACCAATCTCGTCTCACGAATAGCCTGTTTTGGCAGACTCAAGCACAAAGCCGTTGGATATTCTGGTCCATTGGACCGACAGCTCTTGTCCTATAGCTATATGATCACTGCAGTCCGAAGCTCACTCCGAGATCTGGTCGAAACGATTCTTGTCTCGATGTTCTTGACTCATGACGCTGAGCGAGACCGCAACGATTACCACGAACTTGCAACTAGGTCTGTTGAGCAACAGTCTACCAAATGCTACCGAACGCTGACCATGACTAGCCTTCCATTTATCAACGATAATGGCTGCGGTCTTGCCATCGCGACACGCACTTACCTAGATGCTATCAACAAAGATGGAGTTCAGCCAACCGACAAACTCAAGGGTCAGATCAAAGCGCAGGAAGACCCCTACACTTGGTTTCAATTCGTTCCTAATTTGTCAAGGAATCTTGACAATGCCTTCAAGCTCTGGGATGCGGTAGGATTGTACTTATCCCCTGTCTTGTGAACCTGCTAACATTTCCGAGGTCTTCGCTGGCACACAAGCTGCAGGCAAGGAATTCAAAGATTCGAAGACATTCTCCGATACAAACGAGTGGCTATACTCCAGGCGCTGATCTTGAAATCCATGTACCAGTGCGTTCGGAGGGGTGTATGGATAGATCGCGTGGAACTTCAAAGAGCGGGTTCTTATCTGCACTCGGCTTTGACGGGACCAATAAAACGGAAAATCCGGTTACGCCTCACTTTCGATGTATCCGTTGACTTTTGCGAAGGATGACGGACTTAAGTGAGAACTCAGGGGTACAAAATTGAGTACCACTATCGTTGACGAATTTGATAATTGGCTAACCGCCTACCTGCTGCCAACCCGGAGGTGGGACTCGAAGATCATAACCCCTACTCTACTCATTCCTGTAAACGCCCGCGGTCGCACTCCCCGGTCGGCCGCATCCAGCTTAGTCAACACTAGTATGGGATACTCAATGTTGATCCCCAAACATAAGATGAAGAAGAGAAAGAAAGATTTAGTTGGCTCTACCCAACATGATTGGGGCGGCAAAATCTAAAACAGTGGGTCGCATGGCCCAATGAGAAGCTGCGCGCTATCATCATTCCCAGCTTTGCCTGCTGGGCATACTCTCGTCATCGTAGTAATTGAGAAATTGAGAGATGAAGAAACCCTAGAACTCTGTGTCAAGCTCGTAGCCAGTTAAACCTCTCTTAGTGCTCGATATAATTCCTCCCCTTCTTCCGCCTTGCAGACCTTGAGAGCTGGCGACACTCTTACCAAATCCTATCCCACCACCTCCTCGTCCTCTTGGTATCCCTACCAATTACAATACCTGGAGCTCTGCGGCATTTTCCGATAGGTGCGAGCGCGCATTCTGAGGAATCCCAGCGGCGGATACTAGCTCGACCTGGCGAATCCTGGAATTCCAAATCGGCCATGGCCCGGGACCTTAACGATGCCAAATTCAAAGCTCTAAAGAAGATCCGATCAGTATCGTAAGATATTAGAGATGGGTGGGATTCGGAAGACACAGTTCCAAGAGCATTCAACAAACTACAAAGGAGCATCGACTAAGGAATTTCTCTGAAAACAAGCTTACCGGTATGACAGGGACAAGTGGTCTAAGGACGATGGTGATGGTGGTTCAGAACTTGACAGTGAAGCTTGGGAGGCATATTACGTTCAAGAAGTTATCCCAGGAATTTGTCCCTATGCGAGTGAACTCAAAGCAATTGAAGAACAGACAGGTATCTCGAAGAATTCAGAGCCAGAGAAGCGACGGCGACGGCAAGTACGAGAGCGACGGCATCACAGACGACGAAAGCCATAGGAACGGCGGTAACAGCACCTCGGACCTACCACGCGATGCCAGATGAGTACGGATTCCGTGATATCAATGACCTTTCTCCTTGAGGATGATCTCATTGAGAACGAGCTTGACCTCACGGGTGGTCCTCCTATCGACCATCCCATTGATCCTCGCCTCCACGCCCTGCCGTCGGCACCTTCGAACGATACTCCAACCGATACGCCTGCTCCACCGAGGAAGCGTGGCCGTGGGCCTGGTAACAAACTTCGGGTGACGGCTAAGCGCAAGCGCGAGACCGCAGAGGCAGCGGCGGGGGCTACAGAGCATGGAGAGGATGCAGCGGATATACTGACGGCAAGAAGTGAGGTAGCGAGGCTTGCGGAGGATCCCAAGCCAAAGCGCGCTGGCAAGCAGGCTTCGAAGCGATAGAAAATGGGGGGAAGGGGGGAGGGGGTCTGATAGGCGCAGAAACACGTGGTCCGACCACTTGGAGGGCGAGTTTGGGTGTTGGAATCAGCCATCAAATTGCATTTGTAGGCGTGCAGGTAGATGCAAGCGTTTGGCCTTGTTGTGTAACGCCACAGCTTCAAACTTCGAGGCCTTCTTATGACAGATCGTGACATGCAGCTCGCGACGTTAGGAACGAAAATATGATGATTTGGTGGCGTTATGCACGCTTCGCGTCAATCCAAGCAACGGAAAATTATCAAACCCCCAGCGTCTTCTTTAGTGCTTCCAGCTGCTCCAAGACCGCACGGCGACTGGTCCCGCCAGTGGCGTCCTTCAACTCCACAGAGCGCTCGTAGTCGAACACGCTTAGCACGTCGTCGCCAAACCTCTTGTCAATACCTTGAAACTGCTCGATAGTGAGTTCGTCCATCCCTTTATTCTCATCTTCGGCAAGTGCGACCATCTTGCCCGCCAAGTGGTGCGTCTCACGGAATGGTACACCTGCGCTGAGATTAGCAAGAGAGGTTATAAAAAAGGTCTAATGTATAGAACCAGCTTACCTTTCCTGACCAGATACTCGGCAAGATCCGTTGCCAGCATGTCTGGGCTCAGTGCAGCACGCATCTTATCTGGATAAATGGTCGCCGTGGCCAGCAACCTCGCCGCAATCTGAAGGCCGTCCTTCAAGGTCTTGACAGTATCCAACATCGGCTGCAGGCTCTCCTGCAGGTCCTTGTTATACGTGGATGGGATACCCTTGATGCTCATCATCAGGCCGGTCATAGCCCCAAATATTCTCCCAGACTTGCCACGCAGGAGCTCAAGGGAGTCGCTGTTCTTCTTCTGTGGCATCAAGGAGCTACCAGTCGTATATGCATCTGCCAGCTTAACATAACCGAATTCCAAGGTGCTGTAGATGATAAGGTCCTCCGACCAGCGCGATAGGTGACTGCCGATAGTGGAGGCACATTGCAGCACCTCGACGACGAAGTCTCGGTCTCCGACTGCGGACATGCTATTCATAATGAGACCCTCGAAGCCTAGTTCTTTCGCCATCTGCATCCTATCAATGCCAAAGGCATTGCCAGAAACCGCACCACTGCCAAGAGGGAGTTTGTTGATGTTCTTCTTGGTGAACCGCAGGCGCTCGAGGTCGGATTGGAATGCCGTGGCATAGCTGAGTAGCCAGTGGCTCCATCGGATAGGCTGTGCCCTTTGAAGATGCGTGTAGCTCGGCATGATGTAGTCAATATCCTGCTTGGCACGTTGGGCAATGACCTTGAGGAGATCGACAAGGTACTCCTCAATCAGATTCAGCTCATCACGAAGCCACATGCGCATGTCGGTCGCTACTTGATCGTTGCGGCTGCGGCCTGTATGTAGCTTTCCCGCTACGTTTGTTCCGATGACTTCGCCTAGGCGGCGCTCGTTTGCAGTGTGAATGTATGAGGTACACTTAGCAGTTGATCTCTGGAAGGGAAATTTGGTAACATCAGTGCCCACTTGGTATTCCCTACTACTGGTTTGATCTATCGAGACGCCACTTGAGTGGGCATCTGGATAAGTACCAACATGGCGGAAGTACCAATGGTCATGTGTACCGGAGCTTGCTCACCTTCATCTCCGGGTGCTGGCTGGAACTTGCCCTCGTCCCACTCCTTAAGAACTTTCTTGAGTCCCTCCTCAAGCTTCTCAAACTCCTCCTGGGTAAGAATGCCGGTCTTAACGTTTGCCCTGGCGTAAGCTATTGAGCCTTTGATGTCCTGGGCATAGAAGACGCGATCGAGTGACAAGCTCTCGTTGTATTGGTTCATTAGGGGGTCCATTTCTCCTGTGAACCTGCCACCCCATAGCCGAATCGGATTCTCATTTTTGGCCGGTTGAGTCATTTTGGAGATTTTAACGAGTTAATATATGGGGGAGAAGTTGTTTGGAATCTAGTAGGAAGTTGGAGAGGATGGTAAAGAGATCTAATGGTCCGCAGACAAATCTATATGCTAGGGTAGTTGAAGGACAGGAAAATTTTTTGGAAAAGTTTGCGATGCCGCATGTGATATGGGTCGAAGTACCGTAACGCAGTCTGACGACTACCCGGGGGCAACAGGGGCCAGTGCCAAGTTGCCTGTTAGCGCCAAAAAGAGAAATGCGACATCGGGGCTGCGACCACCAAAAGCCGAATTTATCTGAGTACCGGCGTCAAATGGAGAATCAGTATCTCCTTCTATTCTCCCAGACACACCCTGTGTCCTGTCCTCATCGCGTCTGCAGCGACACCGGCGTCCCCCCCTTTCCTTAACCGAGAGATTTGGCTCAATCACGCAGCCATCGCCCACCAGTATGACCTCGAAATTCAGCTGCACCAACTGGCCAGCATATTGTGAGGGGTTGGTTCGTAGGCAAGCTATAGCAACGACAACAACAACGACGAGCCCTGGGAAGGAAAAGAGACTTTGCCGTACGGTAAAGTCCAGGTCGGGCTCACGTCGACACCAGACGGCCAAGAGAGAAGAGGAAGAAAAAGGAGGCCTCTCTGTGTTGCCCGACCTGGGCTGTCTAGCTACCTATATAGGCTATGTATCACGTGTGTCAATCTGTCTATGCTATGGGTGGTATCTACCCCACTACGATATAGCTTCGTTCGCTGGGTGGGAATACTCGAGCTTCGTGATCAGGGGGGAGACGGTCTGGTTACCTTGAGAGCCCTGGCTGCAGCGGGGCAGGATAGCCAGGTACTTCCACCGGAGGGCGATGACCCGGCGCGTCTCAAGATGAGGGACGGCGTCTCGCTGGTATTGCCTAGAGTAGAGGGCTTAGTCCGCGCAGATGGGCAAACAATTAATCAGTGAATCATCCCACCTGCACCATCGGATTCCTCAACCAATGCACACCTCGTCATCTCCCCTCATTCTCACAAAGAACAATAGATAGGTCATCGCGCAGTGTGACGTGACCTGCCGAAGCCTTCTGGACTTAGATTTCGCTCAGTAGTTGGCGCTCCTGGTTATTCAATCATTCCTCCCTATGAAAGTCACCAGCAGATTTCTGTTACCAGCGATCTTCTGATGCCCGCCTATTTCCGGTTGCAGCGGATTTCTGGTGACAGCCCACTTCTGGTGGCGGCCTACTTCTGGTGTCAAGCCATTCCTGATGTCAAAATCCATTACTCATGTGAATGCATTGCCGATGTTAACACATTATTCCCATTGCTCATGTCAATACATTTGCTGATGTCAACTCATTACTGATGTCGACACATTTCCTGGTGCCACTGCATTTCCGGTGGTATTCAGTCCAAAAGGGCCACACAAAAGGGAGCAACTTTTTTGGGCCACGTAATTAGTGCTCCTTCCACAGAATCCTGCTGAGTAGCACAGCGATCCGTCAACACGATTGCAATGAATCTTCTCCTGCGAATGATTTCTTTACCAGCATTGCCATACAACTCTCAAGCAAATCATTTTTCTCTTAAACGCTACATCTGCGAAGCTATTAAGGTTAATAGCGGCGTTGCCAGCCAACCTCCCCGCAATCAATGGAATCAGCCCATCCTTGAACCGCTTTCTAAGCTGGAAGCCGACTTAGCGGAAACTTCTCAACTATCCCGTACGTCCATCACAGGTTGCGACGCGCTCTATGAGGGCACCGCCGCCGATGACGATACCTTCAATGGCCTTGACTGGAGCAAGTATCCGGGCTATGCGAAGGCCCCTCATACAAAGCGACAACGCACTTCTTGGACGTGGCAACATAGTTATAGGATTCAACATATCACACCGTCTCCATGGTTGGGTAGGGGTTTTCCTTTGTCGGAGTAAACTGGGAATCTGCGAGACAGATCCTTTTTGTGCTTCAAGTTCAAAATGAGAGTGATCAGGAATTCGCTGCCTATATACCGGGAGACGGGTTTGGTAGGTTGGGCTGCTGGTGAGTGGCTTCTCTCCAGGGAGCCTCATTCTCTGCAGCTGACATAGTCCCGCCAAGCCCTGCATGCGAGGTGTTGCCCCTCCATGGCAAGGCTCGCGACGAGGCTGAAAGTTGCGAATGATTAAAAACCCGGAGATATCTTGGATCTCCGGCTATTGGAAACAACTCAGGGTCATTTCTAAATGCTCTAATCATTTTGATGTTGTCTGCCTATCCTCTATACACAAGCGCCTCAAGCTAAATAAGGCCAGATGTCGACCCACACACCCGACGTGTTATACAATAGAGTTTGGATTGATCATGACCGGTCTCTCTTGCTTGGTGAGTTTCGTCCCCGCTGGATTTTCAGCTGAATCATGATATGTTGGAATAGCTCTGAAAAGAAACCTTTATCATTTGGCAGGACCTCGAATCTTGGTCGAACAGTGGTGGGCAACTTTCTGGGTATCGGCCCTCTCGGTTTGGGCAGCAATTTGGACCGCCAAATACTGGGACAGTATTGTAGACGAAGAGGATGGTATGATCACGAATGACCGGAGTGGCGGGCAAGAAAACAGTCCTCATACAAGCGCACCGGCACACCAACGTGAGACCTTCAAAGTTGTTCCCTGAAAGACAATAACAGCTAACGCCCTTTTCACTAAAGCGACCTCCAACACAGCCGCCCAGCAACCGGGCCATGAACCCTCCCACCTGACGACAAGACATGTGGAACAACAAACCCGGCCTCGAGAAGAGCCTCGGAGTCATGTTGTTGGTTCCAGGAGCCCAGATAGTGCAGCTTGGGACATCGTCGTGGTAGCAATAAAAACCCTGGGGGAGACTGTCATTAGGTTAGGAGGAGGCGGCGGCGGCGACCCTTCCGAAGCCTCTCCTCGACAAAGGCTGCTGGATTTCTGGCAGAATATACTCAATAATCTCGGAGAACTCGGTAGCCTCGGTATTTGGTTACTGTTCTCGGCGTCGGCTTTTGCGGGGTTATCCATTGGCCCTACGTTTGTCTCGTACTTGCAATCAGATGGCCTTGCATTATCCGCAAGCCCGACATGCGGCAGGTGGCAATCTAACGGCTCCGTGAGGGACATGATATTCGCATGGAATCAAGCTGAGGAGCAGGCTTCTAGCTACTATCGCAGTTGCTACGAGGCTAGTCCGTCGATCAAGGAATGCAACGTCTACGCAGACAATGGCATACTCTCTCAAAAGACCGATCATGACGACTGCCCATTCCTTGGTGATGTCTGTCTGCTCGGTCCTAAATCGGCTGTGACATTTGACTCTGGCTACCTTGACGCTCGCACACTTGGCATGAATACTCGAAGACGTCTATTTTATCGGAGAAAGAATACCTGCGCTCCCCTGGTCACTGACGGCTATGTGGATATTCAAGATAACTATATGGGATTCCTAATTCAAGCACAGTTCTATTACAACTCTAGAGAGCAAGGGTCGACCTATGCCCAATCTCGCATCTTCTCGCTGCCAGGAACCTCGTCTCCGACATATGAAGTTGCTATAAGAGCTTCTGGGTAACCTTAATTTCCATTCTCCTTGAGACCCTTGGGGAAAAAAACTCCAATAGCTGACCCACATATTTTCTTCTCTAGGAAACACTTCACGCCACTGCCGGAGTTTACTAGCCCCAAGGGCGGGCATGTTGTGCTTCTATTTGTAACGTCTTTCAACATTCAACATCCAGTTCGTTCCGATGACCCCATATTTCCCTTTCGGACACCCATAAGCCCCAATACGTCAGTCAATCCGGACATAGATCAACTGGCGACCTACTGGACAAACGAAGAGAAACACGGAGCGGTTTTGGGGTGCGTCGAGTACGCTGAAGTTTGCGCAGGTGTATCAAATGCTAGCTGTTTCGACCCCTGGGCCAACCCGGCCATGGCGCCTCCGGACGACGATATGTATGCCGTGGGTCTCGGCCTCCTATATTCGGGCAATTGGTTGGGGCTCAATACACGCACGTCCAAAGAACTTGATGCGACGAGGAAGATTGTGGACGTCTCCCTCTCTATGCCGCTCGCTCAAGAACAGTGGAAGATAGAGGCCCAGCGCATCTTCGAGATTTCGATGATCCGAACCAGACTAGAAGTCCTGGAGTTGGCGCGAGGAACAAGATCCACCCAGCCGGGCTTCATCGACGTGCTGCCGGATGTGCGCCGCGCCATCTGCCAGAAAGTCAAGTTTCAATCAGTTGGGTACAAGAATCTCAGCGTCGCGGGGCTGCTGTTCGCTTTTTGGACCCCGCCAATCCTAGCAATTCGGATTCAGAAAATACCCCTTTTCTATTGGCCGGTATATGGCATCTTGAGGCTGGCTAGGCTCCGTGTACGGGACAAGCTGCCTATCCAGTGGCTGTGGATTGGGGTTAAGGAACTGTACAGAATTGTGTCCGACGCGACGCAGGAATTATGCTCCAAGGCCAGAGATCTGGTTTGGAAGAACGTTGCCAAAGTGACGATCCAAGCACTACGGGCTTTAGGCCTCCTTCAGGGCTTCAATAAGCTTGAGAATCTTGTTAGTCGACTATGGTCGTCGAGGAGAAGAATACCTCCCGCCGACCTAGACCCAGACATGGACGTGGACGCGGTGTCACTGCACGACGACTAAGGGGAATTTTACTTGGTTAACCACACGTAACTGTGAGTTACCCCAGTTGGCAACGCGTGCCCAGGCTGACCTGACCGCCTTCCAAACTGGGGATAGCGCCGCCGAGCCGGCTGATCTGCCGTTAATTAATGGTAGGTGACATTGCCGTTTCTCCCACAACAGTTCGTGCACGCTCATTCAGACATTTATGACCTCTCCAGAGCCCTCCGTCATATCTTCCCTTCTTTCCCTCGTCGATTCGTTTGACGCTTCAGCACACCAGTCACGATGGCCCCCTCGATCAAGTCCAGACCCGAGCAGACTGAGCCGAGCACTCAGGACCTACCTACAATCCCCGAAATCGGGACCATGCAGCGTTGGGATAATGAGAAGCTGCTTCGGTGGATCCAGCAAAGAAACTCCAAAATTCTCGAAGATCATGATCTGGATACCTTTAACAGATTACGCTTTACCGGTGTAGCCTTCTTACGCTCTGATTACAAGTTCTTCCATGAAACTTGTCATCTGTCTCCTATAGCCAGTCTAGGACTCGAGGGTCTTGCGGATCAAGTCAAGGAGGGTAAGTTCATTTCATGGATGTAACTCAGACACCAGCTAACAGTGTTAAAGGCAAGCTCTCGAACCAGACAGCTGGCAGGAAGAGAAAAGGTAAAAATACCTTCAATATAGCATACGGACAACCAGCTAACAACATTACAGAGGACGAAGTAGACGCATCTAAGTCGTCCATCTCGCCGAAAAGAAGTCATCAGGTACTTTTGTTATTGGAACTCGCCACCAGAGCGAGGGATCGAAGGAAGCTCATTAGAAAGGTCATTACAGACATTAATGGCTCTTCCGGTCAGCATCCGAATTCCGTTGAACCCGCCAATCCTCTTCCCAGAGCAGCCGACCAACTTTCCAACCCTACATTTAATTACGAACTTCCATTCCCATCTGTCCTTGCCGTGGTGCCAAATCGATTCAAAGTCGACGGTACGACTGAAAGAAACTGGCCATACATGGGTAGAACGAAATTTAAAGAACTTCTTGAGGGGCTGAAGAAAGTGCGGAAGAGTAGATGTTACAACATCACTTTGCTCTATGGAACCCAGGGCTATGGAAAATCTCACCTACTAGCTGCTCTCGTCTGCTATTTAGCTGCTCAAGGTGAACGGGTCGTCTACATCCCGGATTGCCGGACGTGGCTTCAAGATCCCGTTGGATGCGTTCGAGCAGGAATGCTGTTCGCCTGGGCAGACGATATCACCACCCAGAAGGAGATCATGACACTAAACACTGAGGACGAGATCGAAACCTTCTTCATGGGCCAAAGGAACGTCATAGTCGTCGTTGATCAGTTGAACGCTTTAACGGAATCTAGCGGCTCGAAGAAAGAAATGAAGGAGCGCGCGAAGCTTCACGACTGGTTAATGCGATTCACTTTCGATCACACAGCAGTCTTCAGCTCCACTGCAGATTATCAGGAATACCTTGAACAGTCCCAAGATCAGACCTCGAACTATGTGGTAAGGGCTTATGGCGGGCTGGATAGAGTAGGTCATCGCAAAATTGTGTCACAATGAAGCTTCTAACTCGATTAGACTGAAATGGACCAGTGGTGGAAGCAATATAGCGATATCCATATGGGAGGCTATAAACGGTCTGAGGTTGAAGATATCACGGGCTGCATCCCATTGCTCTTGGACAAGTGCGTGGTAGGTAGGAAGATTGATTTGACTGTGGCCGACTTGCGCGAGATCTATCGCAATGCTGTGGGTTTTGTGCACCAAATGATAACAAGGACAGAGGGAAGGGGGTTGATTTGGCAGTGGTATGTCCGACTTATTCGACGTCCCAGACATTATTGACTTTTCAGCTATACCAAGTCCGTGATGGCCTGTTCCTCTCGCCGGCTAGTACCATCTGAATGGTCCGGGCATCCCGATCTGATCGACCATCGGTATTTCTATCGGAACGATAACAACACTGGAGAATGTGTGTGCGGTGTAGCTCGCGACGCTGTAGCAGAGCAGCTTCTTACGTGGAACGTTAATTTCGCCAACAACAGCTTTTTGGCTTCGTTGCCCGAGTTTATCACCAACGGATCTGTCACTAGGTTCATGATAGAGAAGGCCGTCCTCTCATCCATTGGGTCGCGCGGCTTAGCTATTGGCGCGGAAATTAGGGAACCCATGGAGATAAGACTCTTTGCGGACTTGCTCGACATCGCGACGGACTTCACAAGTGAGCCGGTGCTTTATTTGCCCCAAAAATTCAGTCACGAGGCCATAGATGGAATCATTGTCTTCATCGAGCCCGACGGGCTGAAGAAGAAGAAGAAGCATCCGAAGAAGTATGTGGAGAAGACGAGGAATGCGAAGGAGGACAACGAGGAGGACGACAAGGAGGAAAAGAAGGAGGATGGGAAAAAGGACAAGAAACAAAAGCAGAAGTTGTTCATATTTCCCCTTCGAATCACAGTGGCATTAGAGACTCACCCCGATTCTCATGCAAAATTCTTCGAGCTCTACTACGACATATGGACTAAAGGTCTTTCCGAATTTGATGTGGAGCCACAATTCCTCTGGATCACCCCGGACCGGCGTGGTGTTGTAAAGTATGAGGCCTGTGACCAATGGCCGCAACATGACGAGCGTTTTATCCATCTCAAGGATGTCAACGCGACGATCTGGTGGAAATACCAAGACGCTAAAGGAGATACTGGATGAGGCACGACCCGCCCTAGCCGGGTGCTTGACGGCGTTGGACAACATCACAGCAGATGGGAGAAGTGGACAATGAGAATGCCAATAGCAACGAATCTGAATGGAAGACGACGGGAGATCATGAGGAATAATGAATTCCCGCTCTATTGTGATGGTGTAAAGCGGACCAGTGGGTGGCTTGAAGCAGACTATCTAAGTAGCTAGGACAGTCTGCCAGACAGACGACAATCAAGTTCTCTTCTTTTTCTTTTCTCCGCATGCACGGCTTGCTCTCCCCCGTGGAGGGATTGCTGTACGAAACCAGTGGTACGGCAAACTCCACCTTTGCCCTTTGTTGTCATCCCGAACCAGCCCATTCACACTATAACGTACAGAAACCGAACGCCGAGTAAGAGGAATCTCGCTCGGAAGTCAGCGAATCTATGTTGTGAGCTCGGTCTTGGTAGGCCTGGCATGGCCATCCTTCAGTCATTAATGCATAATTTGAATTCTGTCGAGTTCTCCATACCATCAACCACATGCGTGAATTTTGTACAAGGACATCATTTCCGTTATTACCGAAGCCCGTCTGAACATGGAAGCCATTGACTTCCTCAAACCTGTAACCGGGATACCGTACGCAAACTTTCGCCGACCTAGAAATCAGGGCAGGATATTGCTGGCTAAGCCTAGCAGGACATCCCTCTTCCCAATCCCAACAGAAGGTCCACTCGTGGAAATGCTTTGATCCGCTTGGTCAGGGAAAAAGTAAGCACCAACGCTATTATCATCAGTTCAATGCAATCTGAACGTGGAGAGCGCGGTCACTTACCCAATGATGACATAGCAAGCGCAGAGTAATGCGCCTTCAAGGTAATTACTCCGTCCATCCAAGACCAAGAAGTTTACAATGAAGGTAGATACGAATAGTGAAGCGGTTTCGAAGAGGTTGAAATAGAGAGACATATTCTTATCGAGGATCCAGCCCAGGATGACAACGACCGGTGTCACAAACAGCGCAATTTGTATCGAAGAGCCTAGGGAGACACCCAGGGCAAGGTCCACTTTGTTTTTAGCGGCTACTGTCACGGCCGTGACGTGCTCTGCGGCATTTCCAACAATAGGAAGGATGATCAGACCTATGAAGGCCTCGCTTAAGGGCGAATTCTGAACAAGATGCTGGATGCTTCCAACGAGGAACTCCGCGCAAAGGGCTACCAGGCTCGTCGACGCAAGTAACAGAATGATGGATGCGGTCTGGCTCATTGGCGGTTCGTCGGCCTCTTCGGCTGGCCGCATTTGCTGACCGTTGCTCGCACCTTTTGGGATGGGAGGAGTGTTGCCGACTCTACCTGCATTTGCCTGATTGCCTGGCTGTGATTGGAAACGTCGAAGACGGTGTGGCATCGAACTCGGTCCAGTGCTTTTGGGCGGCGTAGGATCGGTTGAGGCACGAAAGACGGGTGGAGCTCTGAAAGACAACCCTTTTGCTTTGGGCCGGCCTGTCGCAGTAGTCGGCATTTGTTCCTCGAGCCCAGTCTTTCGAGGATCAACGCTTTCAACTTCCTTCCCCTTTTCACTTTCTACCGATGCCTCGGCAGGTTGCGGTGGGTCTTTAACGTTGGTAATAGACTCTATTTCGACTTGTTTGTGTCTTTTCCTTCCAAGCTTTGCTCGCAGTCTCTTGTTGACTCTGCGGTTCGATCCCGAGCTGGCATTGGCCGACAAGGTTGATCCCGACGAAGAGGAGCTAGTCGAATCGAACCTCGCTAGGAAGCCAGGTGCAGATTCCTCGTCGATGATGTGTTGTGGGGTTCCTTGATAGAGATACGAGTGGGACTTGAGTTGGAAGAGAAGATAGAGAACGTAGATAATCAGCAGTATGACCGAAGAACCTCGGCTCAACGTGACCACCGCTCTGTCGGCCAGAGTGTTATTGCTGAAGGATGCGTGGAAGGCTGTGGGAAGCAGGAGACTCAGCACAGCGAGGGCTAACAAGCATGCCGACAATTGAGTCACGGTGCTATCATACACCTGCTCTTGGTATTCAAGTCCACCTATTAAGAACGCCATACCGAGGATCAACAGCAGGTTCGCAAGGATCGATCCGACGAGGGATGCCTGGACAATCCGTATTTCGTTTTTCACCAATGCGATTATGAATATGATCAATTCCACTGCATTTCCAAAGCTAACGTTGAGTAGTGCTCCAAGGGTAGGCCCTAGCCTGTGCGCAACGCTTTCGGTTGCGAAAGTCAAGAGGCCGGCCAGCGGGATAATGGCTATCGCATTGAGGGCGAACACAATATTTGGATTGATGCCGGCAAAGTGTACGGCGATCCCGACGGGTACGAAAACCAGGAGTATGTTGACCCAGCTATGGAATAAAGCCTTCTTGCCAGAAGCAAAGAACCGTCTCGCCACCGGGGCTTTGAGTTTGTCTTTCTGTGCTTCGCCGGAGGAAGCATTGTGGAGAGTAGAGGACACGGGAGGTGTCCCAACAGCTGTCGCGGTACCTGCTGTGTGTGACCAAGGATTGTATTTGCTCTCGTGAGCGGCTGTGTGAGCCCATGCCCGGACGCGATCTTTACTGAGTCAGTACGCCTTGAAAGATATGCCCCCAAAGGATTTATGAAAGCAACTCACGCATGGTTGAAGAAGTTGATCGGTTACCGTCCGCTGCGGTGAGCAGAACGCAGTGTTAAAGCTGGAACACCACATGACGCCCACCACATGTCATTAAGAGCAGCCAAAAACAAAGCAGGCTTTTCGGTGGAGCAGCGGGAATTTGGCATGGCTGTGAACAAGCAACCAGGATCTGGCAAAATTCCGCCACATGATGTCACCAATTTTCGAATACACAGCTACATATGACCGTGAAGATTTTGCAGAATCTCCATGATAAAAGCTCGGTTTTCTGTTAAAGCGTTAGGCGGGGCATGGCACAGTGGCAACAGGGCGCTGTTTTCTATCTAAACTGAGCGTAACGAATCGTCAAGTTGGCGTTGAGCACGCGACACTTGATCTAAGTGGGGAGTTGGGCCTGATCGGGCTTAGAGTCATAGCAGGACTTGGCACACATTGCATAAGGCTGTGTAGACCAACGGGCATCACTCATGCTCAAACATGTAATCTTGCGAGTACCATGTCCTTGGAAATGATCAGTCCAAAAGCGAGGCAAACGGCTGGTCCTAACAGCAAGCCGTTCCGAATCACGAGTGAAGCTTGACCGCAATGTCCGAAAGGACGGTGGACGAGTACGCTCGAGGGTGGAAGGCGGAATGGAAACGTCTCTTTGTCTGCCAAAGAGCAACTCGCTCGCAAGCGAGGACTCATACAACAACATGCCGCCATGGCTAAGGCCAAAAGCAATCCAGATCCAAACACTATATCCAGCTTGGATCGACCGCATCCCGTGGTGAGTCCAAGACCATGCCTACTGCCCCAATCATCTAATCTGCGACCTCCGAAACCAAAGGCCAAATGTACGCGAGTACCTGATTCGACATCAAGACATTAAATTTGATGAGTTCGCTGCTACATATTCGTCCTCATTCTCCGTGTGGTGGCCTTATGACTCCAACCACGTCAGCCTCAAAGCCAAACCGCCCCAGCTGTTAACGCCAATGGTAGTGGTGAATCCTATATACGAAGATCATTTGCGGCAACTGAGGAACTGGACAGTGGGAAATACTTTGCGGCAAAGCTTTCCTGCTATGGGGGACTTGATTGATCAGTATTCAGACCAGACACAGACTTTTCCGTCATTCCAAGCATTCTAGCATCCATACCTGAGGAATGCGGATGAGAGTACGAGGAAAGGTAGAGGATGACAGACATGTATGCATATGTATGCATCAAAGCCTTTCACTTCCGCAATCGACCACAGGACATGGAAAACAGGGCTTCCCGTTCGCTCAGCCGTACTTAAGCCATGTGCCGGCAGGTTAGTAGTTGGGTGGGTGACCACCAGCGAATACCTGCTGTTGATTGTTTTGCTTTTTTTTCCCTTTTCCCCCTTTCTTCTTCCTCCAGGGACTCTGAGAGCGATGGTTTTGACGACTCACGAAACTCTACCAGACGGTGAATTACCACTTCTGGCAGAGTTCCTTTAAAGAGGACAGGGGTGAGGGGGGTTTAAGTGCCGCTTTTACCAGCTCCACAATCGGACCGCTCCAAGTCCATAAAGCTGCCCGTCTCCCCCTTTTCCCCCACGCCCAAAATTACCACCACCTTCCGTTACCGTCCTGACAAATACCCTCAGCAATGCATAGCCTGACCTGTTCTTGTCGCCCGCCGCTTGACTAGTCGAGTCAGGGAAGATGCTGTCGAGCCCTCCTTTTCGCCACCGGCCTAGCTGCCTAGCTTCCCCGTTCACATAGTATCTAGAAGTGATGGCACTTCACCTCCTCACCATAGACAGCTTATTCAGCAGCGGCAAGGGTCTGACTTAGATAAGTAGCTCCTCGTGGGCGCGGGCTGGCTATGCCCTCTCGACGGTTAGCCTGCTTATGGTGGAGACGGGAGCGGCGAGGGAGAAGATGCTCGTTTGAACATTTTCGCCACAAAGTGAGACTGCTGTCGATGATACTCCGTGACGAATACAGGAAAGCGCGAGGCGACGTTGGTAGTATTTCAGGAACCCCTATCGCATTCAGAGCTACGGAACTTGGAACGTGGTCGACGCAGATTCTCACACTCCCGCACCGCGACATGTGCATCGCTGAGCTTTAGACCGACGGCGATGCAAACGAAAATACCCCTCTCTATCAAAGGCTAGGCCGTAGTGCTTAAGACCGCTAAGCGACATACGAACTTCAGAAGCAAACGGCACTGACACTTGCAACTTAAGGGCTCGGCAGACATCCCTATCAGGATGGAGCACATGGCGGCACTCCGTCGCCTGGTTGGTGATGGTGATGGACGTGGTGCAGCATCACAGAGTGAGGTAGTTACCTGCTCATCCACTCCGGCCATGGAACGGCCGGGGCCGGACACGGCGCAGCGTCACAGTGAGGCAGTTACCTGCCCATCCACTTGCTGACTGTTGTGATCACAAACCCGGCTGTGGGACGACCGGGGCTGAGCTCCGCACACTGTCACTCGGTGGCGCTGATTTGGAGCTGTTCCAGCCAACTGGCGTTTCCTCCGCCTGCACCATTAGTCTGAGATGAGTAGCAACTGAAATAGAGCGCAGAGACAGACAGACAGCCAGACAGAGAGAGCGGGAGTTGAGCGCGTGTCTGTCTGTGCCTGTGTATGTGTCTGTGTGTGAGAGAGGGTTCCCGTTCATACTGTTTTTGACCATGCCCCAGATCCAACAGCTTGTGGAGGCGCAGAGCCGACCACCTGAGAAGCCATATCGTGAAGTTGGTGCGAAGAGATGCGAAAGTACTTTAGTGGTAATAAGATTCAGCCCCTTGCAGAGGGCGTTCGCAAACTTCTTGCTGTAGGGTGAATAAGATAATCTTCCAATGACTCTTCCAGTGTGTCTCTCAGCCAGCAGATGATCGGAAAGGTTCAGGCTGCCAAGTAAGAGGCGAGGCTGAGGGAGGTACGTTGGTCAACGAGACTCTGGACTCTCCGCACATTAGTCTTGTACCAAGGAAGGAAGGATGGCATTTACAATCCAATTGGACACTAGCATGGAGACGTTTTAGATGCTCATACGAGCAGCTGAGGGTGAAGACACGCCAAGCTAGAATCAGCTCGTCTCATCGTAATCTGAAGCGGAATTTGAATCTCCTCCACGCATTTATGAACAGAAGGCCCGAGAGAGAAAGGATCCACAGGAGAACTCGAGACAACGCTGACCCGAAGGGGACGTGAAAATTAATGAGTAGGTTGCGCGTCGAAGCACTTTTGTAATAGGGCATAGTTAGGGCAGCTGCCATTCTTTGAGATATGAGAAGTGGCTTCGCTAAGAAAACACGGAAGGTGGATTGCATGCATCCAGCCAGCACAACCCAAAATCCGTACTTCACGCGTGCCTTCGGCGTCGACCCGTCCGTCGCGATGATCGACGCCGCGCGAGACACTCCACCACTGGCACCAGCACAGCCGACGACGACGTCGTCCCCGCAACCCTGATTCACTTCGCCATCTCGACCACCGCTTTCCCGCTTCTGGGCTGCTGCTCTCCTCTGATCTTCAATCGCATCCAGTCCGAGCGGCAAATCCACCACTCTAGCACACAAGAATTCGCTCACACTCTTCCCAAATCCGTCTATGATATTGCTACTGCTGAAGCCGTCTTTGAAGGATCTCATAGACAACAAAATGCACCGCGTGAAGATTTCCGAATTTGCACCGCTCGACTCAATAGTTTGGCTGCCAGTCGTCTACAAGTAGCGAAACTAGCATGGATCTTGTCAAGAAGGATTGAAACTAGGGCTAGGCTTGGGAGCCCCACACCTAGAAGCCGATGCTGGCATTGCCGCCTTTGTCTCCAGATCGGGCGAAGACGAGGTCAGGGGTCGCGAAATGGTCGGACCAAAAGAGGTAGGGGTTTCGATTGGAGAATGATTGTAGTCGCACTGCTCTGCAGGGTCTACTCTGTGACGGCCTTCCGGTACAGAGATGGCTGAAGGTTCTTCGGGCGTTACTCCCTCATACTCCTCTTCGCCGACAAAGGATACAGAGAGTGCGACCTTCTCTTGTGACACCAGAGCTGGGAAATACTTGACAAAAGGCTTTGGATCCATCGTCCTCCATTCCACAGCGAGACGCGGGCCGCAATATCCTCGCGTGCCATTTTAGAAGATGGCTTTTCGAAATTTGTCAATTGCGACCGTCATCTGAGCTTGGACGAAGAGCCGAATCTGCACTTTACATTCCTGCTGCGTTCTCGGATTTGGCATGGAGGAACTATATGGCTCAACGCCGACGACGTCGAATTCTGCCGGATCGAGCTCTCACAGGACTTGGTCTTTCATTCAACTCTACTTTCCCATTAACGTCAAGGCCAACACAGTGGGTGGAGAGCTCAGCCTGATAACCTCCAAAAGAGGCATACCGCAAGCTTAGTTGTACGTGGCGGAGGCAATCCTCTGATTCCGGACAGCTTGACACGATCATTGCTATTTCCTCGAGCTTCGCACTATTGATGTGTGCAATGACGTCTGGATTCAGATAATACGGACCCTGTATTTCGTATAGGAGCTGCGCCTTGGTAGTGTCAATAGTAACAGTACCATTCGTGTTTTCCGACTTCGTTATGATTGGTGCCCCGTCCGACGCTATCTCAGCAATTGGATAGCCCACGCGATATAGCTTCTCTACCTCCTTGAAACCGCAGTAGTTCTCACCAGTATTGTAAGCCCCACATTCAATAAGATGCCCAGCCATCAAGCCGCCTGCGAGTTCGCCATAGTCTGAGATTTTCCTCTTGTGCCACCAATAAGCCAGGCCTATTACAGGACTTGCATCACACCACCGACCGCAAACCACGATGTCTGCACCGTGCTCAGCGCGGTAACAATGCCGCCCATGCCTGTGTACGCATTTGCAGCCAGGGCCTTGTCAGATACGACACCCAATTCCAAACCCTCAATGTCAAAGTGTTTGATTGATCCCAGCTTTGCTCTCCTTCACCATGACGATCAAGTCATCGCCCCTAACCCAAGCGATCTTCAGATGATCCAACCATTGTTTACGTAGATATCGGTGGATCTCCATAGCTAGGCCGCGAGGATTCGGAGCACCGCCATCGTGGACGACTTTGATCTTCTTTTCGGCCAGGAGTCTTACACTCCATCATTCCATACCAACTGTTGCAGAAAATGAGGTTCGTATCCGAGATCTGGACACAGCCGCGTCTCTATCGCTTTCCATGCAATATTAAGCTCGGCTAGATAATCCGCAGTTATGGCATCGACGTTACCATTCCGAGCGAGTCGATAGATCTGATCTGGGCCGTCGCCAATGGCCCCAGAAGCATTGCCAATACGTATTGGTCGTCGCGGACATGATGGCCTATCTACTCCAAATCTTCAGGCATACACTGTGTTCCATTTATGCCATTGCTGCCGTGTGAGGACAATATGGTCGTGACAGGAGCAATGGCGTTCTCTGTACCTTGTCCTCTTTTTGTGGCTGCCTCATCTCGTGCATGTTCTATTGAATGCTCGGACAAATACCGCACTCACGGTCGCGACTTAGGGCCTCGTCTTGGGAGATTCGTTAGAGATGACCTGTGCACAGGGCTCCTTGGTGTAGTACATGATCGTTGATATTGTAGAACTAATGATTCGTTAGTACTTTGCCCCCCGAATGGTGCCCTTGCCTTCCCCACACCGGCGCTCCGGCCGGGGCGCTCCAACTAAGACAGGGATGTGGAAACAGACAGCCATTTGGGACTCCGCGCTTGGGGCTGAACGTTCTGCGAGGACAAATGCATTCATAAACAAGCCTCCATGAATGAGAAGGTACCTGCTCTTTGACCCCTGCAAAACTTTCAATCCCGTGTTTTGCAGAATTGACAGCTGTTACACGCTTGCACTTGTTGGTATTCGACCTCCGAAGAAATCAAGTGAGAGACCCATTGTTCTCAATTGAAGCTCACCAGATTCGTTTAGCAACCTGCAATAGTAGTGCCCCGCAATGGCGCCGACATCGACACCTCCACCGCCAACGCTCACGTCCCTCAAACTCTCCTACCCTGCTGAGTGTGTCCTGCTTGTTACCATGTCCGTCACTCTCTTTTTGACATTTAGAGCATGCCGAAGCCCCCAGGCACCTCGCGACGCATTCCTCAATTTATCGTACGACAATCTTTCGGTAGTGAGACGCCGGTGGGAATATGAGGGCAAGGGTACTTGGACCCGCATATCGTCACTGCATGTCACACTGGCAAAGAAGGTCGGAATATGGCCGAGCAGTCCATCTAAGAACCAAGAACTATTGGTTATTTTACGAAACATTATGGAAGCTTCTTCGCATTTTTGTTTCGTGCATCTCAACGCTACCGGCAGCGTCCATAGCGGAAGTTGTTATCCGGATTCGTGCATGCTACCATTAAAGGCAGGATCACATAAATACATGATGCATCGGCTTCACTGGTAAAATCGCTGGCATTAAGCGCACACATACCTTCCTCGATGTCATACAAAGTGTCCATCTAGATTCTCAAAGCAAAAGGCAGCAAATATAATCCTCTCGAATTCGCCGATTTACCCTAGCCACTTCTCGCGGTTGGCTTACGCCTTCAACTATGTCTGGCTTCCAGGGCAAGGTCATAGCTATCAGTGGTGGCGCATCCGGAATTGGTCTCTGTACAGCTAGATTGCTTGCTTCCCGTGGGGCCAAGGTGTCCATCGCTGATGTGCAAGAAGACCTTCTCAAAGCGGCTGTGCAACAAATTGAAGAAGCCGGTGGAGATGTTATCGCAGTCCAGACCAATGTCACAGATCGCCGGCAAGCCGAAAAGTGGATTGAAGAGACGGTGAGCAGATACGGACGACTCGATGGTGCTGCAAACCTTGCCGGGGTTGTTGGGAAGACCATTGGTGTTACGGCGGTCGAGGACATTGACGACGACGATTGGAACTTCGTTCTCGGTGTGAACCTGACAGGTCTTATGTACTGCATGCGTGCGCAGTTGAAGAAAATGGAAGCAAACGGTTCGATCGTCAACGCGGCCAGTGTAGCTGGCTTGATGGGCAGACCCCAAAACGCAGCTTATGCCGCCAGCAAGCATGGTGTGCTCGGCTTATCGAGGAGTGCCGCGAAGGAGACGGGAAGTAGAGGAATCAGGGTGAACGCCATCGCACCGTAAGTGCCTTCTGCCTAGAACGTGACACAAGAGACATAATCTAACACTACAAAGAGGGACGATAGAGACCCCCTTAGTCGCAAAGGCAAGAGCGATAGCAAGCGGCAACAGTGCAAGTGTTACAGATGGCTCATCCTACAGTCATACTGCGCTCAATCGAGCCGGCCAGCCTGAGGAGGTGGCAGCACTGATCGCTTTCCTCCTTAGCGATGCGTCATCTTACATAACAGGTGCAGTTCATACTATAGATGGAGGATGGTGCTGTTGAAGAAGTGTCATTGCTACCAATTGAAAAATACAAAGTAGTCTTCGGCCCTTTATCTGACTCTAGCCTTTTCCCCATCAATGAACTGTGATCTGTAGAAGCGGCTTCCTCTCGAGGGGTGAAATTCGAATCTCGTTACCTCCAGTTCCAAGGGCTGCATCACTAAATCCGCTTGTATTGAACGTTGAGGAAGTTGCAACTTTGTTGGCGGCGATCCTCTGGCAAAGTGCTGATGATAGCAGTGCAACAGCAGCAGCATCGTTATCAAGTAAATTATCCTCGACTTGTTGCCCGCTGCCAAATTTGTCCAGGCCTTTGTCGGTAATGTCCTCTCTATCTCTTCTGAATGATCGGAAAGTCTCTCCTTTCTTCGTTGTATTGGCATTTGCCTGAACGAGTGACTTTCGCAAAGTTTCTTTTACCGAGACATGGTCCTTGGAGCATTCCTTTTCATCCTTCAATTCATGAATGTCATCTGGACATTCATGCTCAGCGGAGAGCTTCCTGGTTGTTGTTTGCATTTCTAGGCAATGACACCTTATTTCGATCTTCCGTCGACTCAAGGACTCGAAGTGTCGTTGTCATTCCTCCCTCATCAAAGCAAGAGGCGCATTCTTGCAACTGCATTTGGCTACCCGTCGATAAGGCATCGCTTCGCTCATCCAATTGGACCAGGCATCAACGAGGAGCTGCATTTCAGGTGAGGAAATCTCGAACCACTCTGTATGATTCTTCTGGCAGTGCTTGTTGTATTTGCAATGCGTTTCCTGACGGCCGCGACCTTGGAGGCCGAGCTCTCTCTTGAGCAGCGATTCGAGCCGTCGCGCATACGGTACAGGTTTTGGGGTAATATTCTGTGAAAAATCTGGGCAAGGCATCCAAACACTTGAAATATTCGCACATTGATGGTAAGCTGGGCCAACAAACCAGTGATAGCGCAGGGTTCGTAGAGTGCAAGTTCCTTATAAGTTCCCCGATCAATCTAGTTATAACCCGTCCAATGCAGTTGAACTCAATCTCACCTCACTGCAAATATTACCCCGACGCGGACTACAGATCGGTAAGCATAAAATACCACGACCTAAGGTAAGACTTACCTCAATATACTCCCACGCGTGGTTAGGATGCGTTTTCTCCACCGCTAGCCAGCACATAAAACAATAATCAAAATCGTAACAGTCATGACAATGGAAACGGGTTCCGTAAATGTCCTATTCAAAGTCAGAACATATTCGAACGTCATAACATATAGACTTATTACATGAAGACAGCCGTTGCACGAAAACCGGTCGTGCCGCTCCCCTTTCATATTGACAAGCTCCTCACCTACGCCCGCATCTGATCCTAGGAGGAAATTGTAGACATCGCCAGACGCCGACAAAAGATGTTGATTCTGGTGGAGGACAGCTATTGAATAGGGCGTCCATTTTCGGCTCGGTTGTGCAGTAGCAACGCACCCGTTACTGGCGCCTTTTCGCATAAGCAGCCCGATTATTTCGGGGTCGCCAATCCTACATGCCCAGTGGAGAGGAGACCAGAATTGACTCTGCGATAAGTCTGCGTAATTTTTATCTAGAACTTCGTCGAGTAGTTCCAGTGCAGCTCCAGAAGCCGCATAATGAGCTATAGAGTCGCCCTTTGCGTCCTTCACTGTAGGATCTAGGCCTGAGCTGACAAGGTAATCAAAGGCTTCTTTGTGCCCACCTCTTGCAGCAAGATGAAGCGGGGTTCTACCTTGATCATCGCAGAGCTGGCGATTCCCGCCGTACTGGTCATAAAACAGTCGTAAAATGTCCGTGCGACCTTGGAATGCAAAAATGTTTGGAACAGAACCATATAGACCGCCTCTACGGTTAAGCTCCGCGCCCCTCTCGAGCAGCAGCCGTACTGTCGCCTCGCTGGCTCCCCATGCTGCCGCCGCCAGTGCACTGCCATAGTGTCCGCCTAGTTGGGCGTTGACATCGGCGCCGTTCTCCAGCAGTAGCCGTACTATCGCCTCTTTGCCTCCA
>Ga0335072_10002239_pt1 | contig 30308 bp, 30 predicted proteins | sample Lox_Sample_21_FD_206725 | JGI IMG/M metagenome (GOLD analysis project Ga0335072, IMG submission 206725) | Soil microbial communities from Loxahatchee National Wildlife Refuge, Florida, United States - Lox_Sample_2.1 | ecosystem: Environmental > Terrestrial > Soil > Wetlands | place: USA...
ATGACCAACGTACAATCCCCGCAACATGGGCCCTTAAAGGCCGAATAATTTAGGTGATGATACACAGAGAGTGGAAAATCGTCAAGCCCATTATCTCGGGAATGAATTGCGAAATGAGGCAGGAGCCTATCTCGTTACGTACTGTCTCTCCGGGATGGCGCAGGGTCCCCTAGTCCAATACCTGGAACTCCAATCCTGCACTTCGCACGTCGGGCGTTAGTGTTGGTGGGCCGGCTCTACACGTTGCAGGGCCTGCAACTGGCCTGGGGGATTCTAGGTAACCTGGGAAGGGCACTTGGTCACTTGGTCCATGCACGCCGCCCGGGTCAGTTCTGACCCACCGAGTTAGATCCTCGGCCTCAGCCCTATGGAGATGCCAGCAAATAATGTCGCCTTGCCCTTTGTAAGTCACAGCTACTCTTTGCACTCGCTTCCACTGCCCGGCCCCTCCCTGCGTCCAATGTCCTTTTCCTTATGGCCGCCAACCTCGTCTTATGGCTGAGGCTCTTCCTTGATCGCTTACATTGAGTCAACAAGACTCGGTTTCGCGCGCCACCTATATTTCTCGACTCGTATGATTCACCGTCCGCCCAAGTCAGCCACCCCTCTACAAGCCCATGCAAGCCCTCAGCACCGTGCATGCAGCTCCGACCCAGCTGAGGAAGTCACGACGCAACGGCACCAGCAACCCGATTTTTGTCAATACGACTTCTCACCTTCGCCACCACCATTCAACGAAACGTCGTGTTTACCCGTTCCTCACGACGCAGCTTTTATCCTCCCCGATCCGAGTTAGGCCTGGCCACCCGGCACAGTCATGGAGATTCCACGGGTTGCTTCATCCCCTTCGAACCGAATACTTGACCAGATGTCATACAATGACACGAGAGCGCCAGGCCCTCGATCTAATTCACAAACCTCTTCCTCCTTCCACTTATCACCCGCGCCGATGACAATACCTAACTCTCGCCCTACCGAGGCGCCGCCTCCCTTACCGCCTCCCCGAATCATCCCAGACCTCAACAATGGTCATGATCCAGGTTGGAGTTGGGGCAACTCGATGAGGGATGGAGGATTTGGAAAATTGGCACCCATCAAGCAAAACTCCAGTCTCAATGGCGGATACTGGCGGCCGCATACGGAAGCAAGTCGTGATGAAGAGGCAATGGAAGAGATGGATGTTGATGGCGAGTTTGATCGAAGAGGCAGCAACGTATCGACAATTCGATCGCCCTCACACCCAGAACTGTTTCCCGGGAGCTTGGGTTACATCCACTCAGGTGGCAAGAGGACGCCTTCCCCGTCAGCAATCTCCAATCAAAGGTTGGCCCATCCTCCGTTCTGAATCTGGTCGAGTCACGTTCCGTTTCTTGCAGCGTGACTCTTGCAGCGTGACCCCCCTTCTTCCAATCTGTCCTGAGACACACCTCACTTGGCGCCTGGATCCCTTCGGGGAGTCTACGCGGCACTCAGCCACCTTGTTTTGTGTTTGCCCTATGAACGAACTCCCCCCTCCGATCAGATTACTTGGATGCTGACGCTTGTCATACTTAGATTACAAGGCGAGAAACCATTAGCGCAAGAGAACCTCAATCGATCATCACATGCATATGATAAGCACCTCCTCTCCAAGATTGGAAAAGGCAACTCGCCGCCGCGACAAAAGAGCTTGGGCCCTGGAGAAAATGCAAAATCAGCACAAAATTCACACTCATACCCAGTGGATCGCAACGGTGTCCAGCGCTTATCCGTGACCGAGCTGGCCACAAGCTCCGCGGATTCTTGGTCAAAGTGGGTCACCAGTCCTGTCTCCGGTGGTGTGTCACCGAATACCAAGCATAGCTGGCGGGACTATAGCATGAGTTACCGAAGTCCTTCTGTCGACAGTGGTGGGCCGCCACCCAAGCTAGATCCAGATAGCCACACGCGCCCGAGGGGGCCCATCCGGCACTCGACTACTGGTTCGCTCCCCGGCCTAGACGACTCAGTCAGCTCATGCAGCCGCTCAAATCGAGGAAGCTATGACCAGGCCATTTTTGCAGAGCCTGATGCAGATTTTCCCATGGAGGAGACGGGCGGCTTTCGGAAACTGAACCTTGGCGACCCAACGCCTTCAGACCCCGATGGGCGGCAAAATTTATCAAGGCAAGGGATGAAGCGCCGGGCGTTGTCCCCCCCAGCAGAAGCTTCCCGCGAAGACAAGGCCTTGTTGTTCACTGCTGCTGACGCACATCAAAAGCAAAGCGCCACGGCTAATTATTCGAGATCACCAATTTCGCGGCAAGACCCTAGTCATGGCTCCGTCTCATCAGTTTCTTCTGCCAGCCTGAGGAATAATTCCTATGCGTCATCTGTTGGACTTTCGATTGCGGCCAGTAGTATGACCAGCGTTTCATCACTCGACACACATTCACCCGGTGCAATTTCGCCATTATCCGAATTTGGTCCCCCAAAAGATTCCCCATATATTACCTCAGTCTCGCTAAACCCAAGTCAAGCGTCGATCACACCCGCAAGGCCGCACCAACAAAATCGAGAATCGAAACCAGTTTCAACCGCACGAAAAATGTCCATACAGTCTGCCGTTAACCAAAACCGGCATACCAATGCCTCTCGCATTGCAGGTCAATTTATGTGCGAGTGCTGCCCTAAAAAGCCAAAGAAATTTGAAAGCGAAGAAGAGTTGCGGTAAGCCCCGCGTCGTTCCCCCCCGGGCCATCCCTCTCCCGTCAACCCGCCTTTTCTCTCTCTCCCTCTCTCTCTCCCTCTCTCTCTCCCTCTCTCTCTTTTGAATATGCCTACTGACTTTTTACAACCTGACAGGGCGCACGAAATGGAGAAACAATACACTTGCCAATTCTGTCACAACCGTTTCAAAAACAAAAACGAGGCAGAACGCCACCAGAACTCCCTGCACCTGCGCCGGCATTCTTGGTCATGTGCTGCGATTTCTGGATATCAGGCCGCCTTTCATCCTTCCACATCACCTTCGTCTCACACCGCGAACGGGCCTGCCAATGATGCCTGCGGATATTGTGGAGAAGAGTTTCCGAATCACCCTCAGCCGGACTGGGACCGCAGGATCGAACATCTGACGAACGTGCACAAATTTGGCGAGTGCAATCAAGCTAAAAAGTTCTATCGAGCAGATCATTTCCGCCAACACTTGAAGCACAGCCATGCAGGCGCAAGTGGTAAATGGACTAATATGCTGGAGAATGCGTGTATGAAGGACGAGCCCGCTGTCGAGGCTTCCGGAACAGGTCCTGGCGTCGGTGAACAGAGTCGAGGTCCCAGCAGCCTCCCAACCAGTGGGACAGTCATGGACGGCGAGACAATTAAAGAATCCCACGATGAGTCGTGAGCTAGCTTTTTTTGCTATTCTTCCCGAGAACCCGAAAATCTAAGGAGATTCAAACCTTCGGTGATCCCGAAGGAATATTACTACTGCAAGCTAAGGAGCAGGAAATCAGCAGCCCTTGCAAAGGGACTGCCATTTTTTCCGTCGTCGACGTGGAGGAGCCTCCTTACCCGTCCGACCTTCCTGTGGTTTTGGCCCGCCTTAAAAGGCGCGCCTAAGCTCGGTATGGGAGGCCTGACAACAACAACCCCGCTACTTCAGAGAAATCCTTCTGCCGCTAAAAGGTCAGCCAAGTCCGGCGATCTTTCACTGCCAAGCAATGATAGAAGGACCGTCTTTATCTATCATAGAGGATCTTTGGCTGATTGTTAGAGTGGTCTACATACAGCACACCTTTTGCTAAAATGTGTACTACATTTCTGGCCAATGCGTAGAATGGGGTAGGCAACCACGCACGGACGGTGGGTGCCATAATGTACGCGGGTTGCCCACTCACTCAGAGCGCACCCGCAGCTCCCAATGAAATACGCATGGGGCCACGTTTCACCCCCTGGAAGGCATACATTAGCCGCTACTCTGACAAACAGTGGGAGCGTTTTCGGTCTTTACGGTTCGGACCAGCTACCAGACACCGTTAGTGGTTTAGGGTAGGGGCTGGCTGGGCGCTCTTGGCGTGGAACCAAGAGGATAAACCCTGGGGTGTGGAGCAGGTGCAAACAACCATTGAACGAGGCGCAAACACTTTGATGTGTTTTTATCGAGAAGCAGACAATCATGGTGGGACTTCGGTTTGTCTGCATCGCTCTAGAGCTCAAACTCTTACTCCACTGCACGCCAATCAACCAGGGGGATTTTTTCCTCATGGCTTTAGAGGCTTGTCTTTATTGAAGGTCTTCTGTCCCGTCGTCAGACTTCCAAGTCACTCGTCGTGTCATGCTTTCTTGCACATGTGCACAACCCATACGTATTCAAGTCAAAAATCGTTGTTGCTCTCAAGCACCACACAAGAAAGTACTTTTTTCAACTCTAATGCTCCTCACATTGTCCTTTTGGCACCCAACCTAGGAACCCCATGCTTACTTTTCAGGTGGATCTTCCCTCCTTCTAGTGCTTTTGCAGACTCTAGCACATTTATAACGAATTACTCACCTTTAGTTCAGAAGGACCAATGAGGCCTTGGAATATTTAATTACGCTCTTGTAAGAGCCCAACATCAGCGACTTGGTACTCTCCACATGCCCACCTCGCACTTTGCACTTTGCAGTTCCTGACTGTGGAGCACTTTGGTCCGAAAGCATCCAAAATCTTACAAAGATAGTAAGCACGACGAAATTGATTAATTTCTCTATCAGCAGCCACGCGTTTGGGGGGATTAGCGGACGCTGACATCGGCCATAGATTGACTTCAGCACCTTCTAGACCCTCGGCGAAAGTACGGGTTTTCGCCGCTCTGATATTGTGATTGCTGGTAGACCGAAAGCAGTGTCTGCTTGGCTACCGGCCTGGGCCTTTCCCACCCACCCAACTTTACCTCGTTAGGTGTCTAGGGCGAGGTCCACTTGTTTAGTACGGAGTATCCTGGTCGGACCCATCACGTCGGAGTGGGTATGCAATTGCGACAGCTACTTCCAGACCAGTGGAAAAGCCCCCCCTTTTCACAGGCCAGTACTGATGTTCAGATCCGCCTCCTGGATTTGATACCGCCGCGGCAAGATGCTTCCGATCCTTGCTAAAATAAACCGGACTTGGCTAATGGGCACTGAACGTTTTGCGATGGCGCAGGTGCGTGTTCAAGGTCTCCTACCAACAGCTCGTCTGCGTGGCCGAAAAGATCCCGACCGTCACTCATTACCTAGACAGCCACAACAACATTGCATTCTAACGCGAGATCGATCGCTTTCTTTCAGACCTTCCTCCTCCGGCCACTTTGCAGACACTAAAACTGCCCCGAAATGTGCCGCCCAAAAGCGGCTTCAGGATCAGCCAGTGATGCGGCGCGTGTGTTACACAGCATGAAATCCCTGCTAACATCGGCGTGATTCCATCGAATCGAACCTGTTCAGAGTTTGTTGCTCAGACCACCTTCACTCCCACGAGCCACCCATGGGAGCTCGTTGCCTTTTCTCCCACGGTGTCCAGTACAATGCTTTTTACGCGTCATCGATATTGCATTCGAAAATACCGCAGCACTCGATATCAATAAGGGCCATGCTACGCCTCACAGAGTTTTTGACGCATCCGATATTTGGCCGGTCCAATGGCTGAGTGCTTGCCACTTCGCCACTGCTTACTCAAGGGGTGGCAACTTTCATCTGAAGGGCTGGAAAGTTCCTTGAAGCTCCGTGCTTACCGCATCTCTACATACCGGTCATGTCACCTGACGTCCCATATGCAGCACGAATAACCCCCCACCGCGTCAGCAATGTCACCTAACCTACCACCATTAGTCCCTCCCTGCACTTGTGGCATCCTGGGCAGACTTTGAAAGGCGAAATCACCTGTCCCACTCAGGAGCGACCATACGAAAATCTCCTCTTGCGGCACCTCCATTGCGTTTAGCAGCCTTCTCCCGTTCGCCGTTCCGGATTACTAAAGACCTTGAGCCGACAACCGAAGCCAGCCAGCCAGCAATAATCCTTGAACGAAATTCTTGCGTCCGAATCGAAACAACGGTGATCGATATGTTATATTATGCCCCAGGCCTAAACCCGGTCTATATCACAAGAAAACGCCGGAGACGAAGGCAAAGCAGTAACTGGACAAGTCAAAAGTCAAAAGCCCGTACCTGGCTCTGAAAATTGTTGAGATACTAACTAGGGACCGACTTACTGCGGAATTACTACATAGCGACGTTCATCCTAACTGCCACTGCATATTTATGCCCTGCGCCTTTCGAAATCCACAACATAGAACGGTGTCACAGAGCGGCAGCTACCGATCAAGGCGGTACTGCCTAAGGGAAAGCTCACAGCACTACGGTATTGGGCCTGATGCACAGCAGGAAATGCTCCCAAACTTTTCCTGTTCAAGATGACCAGATACCATAAAAGACCTTTTCAGAATAATCCATCTGGTTTTCAAATCTTTGTGGATCACCTACGCTTTACACTTGTCCTAAGCGAACAATGGGTTTTAACGTTTCGCGGTTTGTCAATAGCCAACATATCATGCTGTCTTTCCGGTCCTCTTGTTAGAGAATAGCGTTTCACCCAGAATTTCAAGGACAAAATCGCATCTATCTCGCCACCTCCATGTTTGTCCGCTTGTCTCGTAAGACCAATGGCTGTGAACGCCTACTGTCGAATCCCGGTTGATGCCATACCCTTTTCCTCGCTTTCTTCTCGCTTGCCTCTAGAGAAACTTCAAGCTCGGGCTTTTCGCACTGAGAGTGATGGAACAGCCTTCTACTCCTGCATGTACAAAATTACTCCCTTCTAGCCCATCCAAGGGTCTACGGTAGAGCCACAAGGCACGGAACTTAAAAGGGCGTTGTGAAGCCGTCTCTCTCTGTCACATCTTTCTCAGCACTGGGATAGCAACGTCGAGGGCCTAATCGAGGTATCAAGCATGACGTTTTCGGCCTCTTTCCTTTCTTTCAATCATATCCAGAACACCTTTCTCTCCCCTTTTCAAAAGCCTGAAACTTTAAGCAAATTGCCGTCATTCCCGCCATTCAAGGAATCTAACTGCCCAGTTCATGGCAGGCCGGCAAAAGAAGGTGAGGGCGTTGCGGTTACTTGAGCCAGGTGCCGCGAAGACTTGCAAGCTAGCGAATGAAAGTCAACAATCCCCCACGGGATGCCCCCGGGGAAACGAGCGTTCTTTAACGCCATCCCTTTTCATTTGCATATATGTAGCTCTGCTGAACTGCTTTCTATCATGTGTTATCTGACTGCAGGCATTTGGTTGCGGTGATTCGGCGTTAAAAGCGAAGCTCATTCACCCTCCTTCTCAAGTTCCGATAAGGACTTTCTGACCAACAGGCCCACTTCTCCTCGTTTCCAGGAGCACTTTTCATGGGCGCTCATTCTTGACGCCTGTCGACGAGGATCGCTTGAAGTAGTGGTGTTGAGTGGACGTGTGGCTTTTGCTGGGAAGGAATGGACATTGGTTGTACGATGTGGGGCTGGAGAAGGTAGGCGCAGGGGACGCTGGGCTCTATTGCCCCGCCGAGAGTAGCGATAGGGGCAACAGTGATGCAAAGAAAAAGGCTTGGTTAAAGGGAGGCCGGACTTCACTAGAGGGAAAGGGGTTTCTGTACGATAAATGGACAGCGAGGATAGGCAAGTAAGAAAGTAGGAAGCTCCTGTACGAGTCCTACTGAGGACGTTGAAATGGTAGATCACTACAAACTGAGTATTTAGGGCTAGAACTAGATCAGATTGTGTGGTGATCAGCTCCCAAGTTCCAGTATCATGGTTTGGCCCCGCGCATCGATTGATCCGTTTCGGGCGGGCCCCCTACCCTACTCCGCCCGCTGCTTCTGGATAAATTCAATGGCCTCTAAGAGGTGCGGCACGAATCTGGCGGGGTTTTCAGTTGTCGGAAAATGCCCTAATCCCGGCATGCTCTTGAACATACCACCCTTGATTTTCTTCGCAGTGGCTGCTGACATTTCCGGCGTGGTCGACCAGTCGTACTCGCCGGTCAAGAAATAGATGGGGCATTTCTTCGTGTCGATTTGGCCGACGCGGTCGCGGGCGTCGAAGCCTCCAAAGTAGAAATCGAGATCGCCGTGGAAGATGCCGTACGCTTGGCCTGAGTAGAGATGCCAGATGAGAAGCTTGTTGACCGCGGGACTCTTTGGTGCCATCATCCCATAGATCCAGTCCGGGTTGAAGAGGGACTGGTTGACGACTGGAGACTTGTCATGGAACTGGCGGTCCATTGTGAGATAGTCGCATCCCTGTAAAGGTATGGTCCCCCCGGCACCGACTTCTTCAGCTCGAATGGCCACGCTGACGCACACCTGTCCGGCCATCGATGCTCCGCAGACGATGGGTTTGTTGAGCTTCAGAGCTTTGATCACTTCTCTGATACAGCCCACGTAGCTGTCCTCGGTATTGGTGTGGTTGCCCGGCACGTAGTGCTGGCCTGGGAAACTTCGGCCGTGAGCAGGTAAATCGAAGGCGTACATCGTGCATTTTTCCATCATTCTTGGGTCGTTCATCACGCCGTGGTATTGACGACTATCGCTTCCTGCGGTGTGGCAGAATAAAAGCTCGTCTTTCCCATTTCCACTTTTCTCATAAAAGACTTTTGTCCTTCCCCAGACCGGAGGGTTCACGTAGATGTAACGCCCCACTATGTGGTCATCGTCCATCTCCGGCTGGGTTTCCTCCTGCATCGGACCGTGCAATCCATCGCGCAGGAGCTCGAGAAAACGAGTGGCCAGATGACCGTATTGTGCAAATTTGATCTGGTCACCTTGCACACCGACACCTTCTTGTACAATGTTCATGCCCTGATGTCGAAGACGCTGATTGTCAGTAACGATATTGCGCCTTGGCCCTCCAATGAGACAATTTGAGACATCATTAGGTGCTGGAGCGGAAGGCCAGACATGTGCCGGCAGCAAGCTTCTTCAGACGAGTCTCACGTACCTGCAACCCCACGAAACTGGTGTAAGGAGCCTTAGGGTCTTTGGCGAAGAACTTCTCCCACTGCTCTGGCCGAGCTGCCAGTGTGAAGTCCGCCTTCGATGGAGGGCCTGTCGAAACATTCGTTTTTGCGCCTGGGCTGACACTGACAAGCACAGCATCGCTGCTTCCTGCAGACTGAACCCCGAATGTGATAGGCTCGATTATGGCTTTTGTGTCGACGAAGGCTTGCCACCAGCTGTCGGCATTGAGGGCTTTGTTCAAACCCGCGACCGACGTCTCCAGTGCCTGGGGCAAAGAGGTCCAGCTGTGGGTTGCCCCATTGGCTCCGTTTGCTGCAGGCATGACGAAGAGATAAATAACAGTGTTAGACTATAGTCAGTCGTGTAACGCCCAGATAACGAGATGAAGGGGGTCGGAGAATACAGCCTGAGGGTTTATCGCTTCGAATTTCTTTTGACCCGTTATTCAATCTCCGCACTTGAGGCGGCATGTGTAGCTATACCTCGAGTCATACCCGACACTATTCTCTCGGAAGTCCTTTTCGAGACGTGGACCCGGGATCGTTGTAATATTCAGTCCAATCAAAGGGCTATTACCCCGCAAAATTCTCGAGTCCGAGAGAGGTGACAACACTTCTCGGCAGACACGAGAATCATTATGTCAGGATGACGCAGCTTCGATGCTCATCTGCGATATAGGGAGTGGGAGATTGGTAGACAAGGGCGAAAATCCTGGACGTGATGCGGAGAAGGTTGCGGGGTGCATCGATGTGACAATTCACATGTGCTTCTGCAAAGTTCATGACAGGGACCCCGAGGCGCAGTTCTGTAGTGAAATCGAAGCAATTCACCTTCGCCGAGAGTCATTGTTGCTTCCCAAAACGACTCGTGCGTAAGTGAGACTCTAGCTGGAACGCCAAGACCAAAAAGTCCGAGCAGGGTTCCTCTGAGGAAGATGATTTGATCGATCACCATGTCTCTTGAAGGTAGCGCTTCTGCTTCTCCATGTTGGCCAAATAAATTTCGGCTTCTTCTCTTGTGGCTGGGACATGAGCCTGTCCAGCTTCGGAACCAGAGGACGCGAGCACATCCACCAAAGCCTCTCTCACTGCTTTAGGCATCGGACCCGACGATCCACAAACAACTACTGTTGCTTTCTTGTTGCAAAGAGCGTCGAGGATGATCTTCGCATTCTCCCTCAGTCTGTCTTGAACATAAATTTTGTCTTTCTGGTCTCTAGAGAAAGCTGTAATGACGTGCAGCTCTTTGCTGCGAGTACTAGAAGCATTTATCGCAGACCACTCTTCCCCGAAGAAGAAGTCGGACGTTGCAGAACGTGCACCGAAGATCAGAATAGTTTCACGATCTTCTGCAGCAACGCTTCGCTTTTCGTAGATAAGTGATCGCAGCGGAGCAATACCTGTTCCGGCACCTATGAGTAGGTGGCAACGGGGCTGAAGCTCGCTCCGTGAGGAGAAACGTCCTTCAGTTCGAAGGTCTACGTCGATGCTCGTCCCGACTGGTAGAGCAGCAAGATATCGCGTGCACACCCCTTCTCGAATCTTTCTGATCACAGTGCGATACTTCACCACGGCTACCAGCAGCTCAAACGTCGTGCCGCCGTCCGGACCCCTTCGCAAAGCTCCTCCACTAGCGATACTGAATTGGCGCTGCCGGAGGGGAGGAAATACATTGACAGCTTCTTCCCAGGGTACTTTGACACTGTCGAATTCTTGCAGAACCTCTATGATGCTCCGCCGAGGCCGAGTAGCATAGTCGTAGTACTCGTCAAGATACTCTGCGCTCGTGAACTCAAGCAAGCGATCTTTATGGGAAGTATCTTGCGTGTAGTTTGCGATTTTGGTAAAGAATGACCGTCTGGGAATAGCCGTGATATCCAAGTAGCTCGTAAGCAGATCACGAAGTGTCATATCTCTGCATTTGGATGGCCACGCCGTCGGGGTAGAGATTCGCGAAGACATTGCCCGAGAAGGCCTTGAAGGCACGAGCGTCAATGGCAAATCCGCGCAAGCAGTCCAATCCATTTGAACTATGAGTGAATCCACATCGCCTGGGGAGTTCTTCGGCAGTATGGCCAAAGCATCTCCGGGTGCATAGTATATTTGCTCCTTGGTCGTGAAAGACAAGAAGCGCACATCCTGCCAATGCGAAATGGGAGTGACTCTGTCATTCCTACTCAAAGTGACCCGAAAGGAGGAGGTGGGGATGCGCCGCACCTGACCAGCTCGTTCCGTCTGCTGTGAAAGGTAATCCGAAGCCTCTTCAGGCTGCTCGCCTGCACCATCGGCGATATCTGTAATTCGTAGTTTCCATTTCCCAGGCAGTGGTACGTTGTCCGAAATAGGCTGTTGACCATCCTTCAGGGGATATGCAGTCAATACCGCCGATCGAAAGGCTTGCAACCAGGAAAGGAAATTACCATCAGTGCCTTCATCGCCCTGTTCGTCTGCCTCACAGGCTTCGATGATTTCATGAGCGCCGAGCTGCTTCAGGCGTTTGTCAAGCTTTCGCGCAGCCCAGTTGAACTTAGGATAAGAAGAATCTCCAAGGCCAACAAGAGCATATTCAACATCACTTAGGAAATCGCTTTGAAGCTTCTTTTTTAGCAGGCTTGTCCAGAACTGTCTTGCATTTGTTGGAAAGTCCCCTTGACCAGTTGTGGAGACCACAAAGAGACAGAGTGTGTATGATGAAAGGTCGGTTGTTGAGACTTTTTCCAAGCATGCGACATCAGTAACGAAATAAAGACGCTCCAAGCTGCGCGCTGCCTCTTCAGCTACATCTTGTGCATTTCCAGTCTCTGTTCCATACACGACAAGAGCTGTTCTGTCTGGCCATCTTCCGTTTGTCAACATCTTGTCGGGCAAAATGACAAGGTTGTGATATCATTCTTGGCCCTTTTTTTTCACAGGTACTTGGACTAGATCTTGCTTGGGATGGACTCTGTAATATGGATGCAAAAATCCCGTAGATTTGCGAGCGTTAATTGACTCAGCCTCAGGAGGACCCACGGTTTGACATTTTTCAGTAGTCTGAATTTGGCAAGGCGAGGAAGGGAAGAGGCGTGCTAAGAAAATGCCCACATGACACTATGTACACGCACCCTTTGCTGTGGATTTTACCAACCAGTGAACAGGAGGTCTTTTGGTTCATCTGACAGGATTCATTGTACTCTCGATGCATTACAGTGGACATTTCTGGTCGATCGACTCCTGCATGATGCCTGCAGACGTTACAGAAAGAATGTGTGAAAACTGAACGAAGGTTCTTTGATCCTGAAAACCCTGGTGAAAGTTGAATATCAGCTGGGAGATAATCTAGTTCTTTCATTACTACGGAAAATCCTCCACTTCAGCTATCCATGAAGAGCAGTTGATCTTGGTGGATGTCATAGAGATGCCAGGCTGTCTGTCGCTGAGTTCTACAATCCCTCCACTTCATATCTGTAGGCCTGGGCCTACATTAGAGACGATAAATCTAGACCACATCGGGCCTTCACTTCCTCAAGCCACCACTAAGGCGTCTTGCGAATCGGCGAGTATGGGCGGAACTGGCAAGAATGGAAGAGCGGAAAGGGCTATTCCAGATGCCTTAGATGATCCCAGCCAAGCTGGGGGTGGGACAGCTAGGTCCGCACTCAAGATAGTCTTCATCGATTCTGGTTCATTCGGCGGAAGGCCTCGCTTGCGACGCAGTCAGACAAAGGCTGTCAAACAAGCTCAGAACGTATCATGCGTTGCCGGGTATGAGATCTTCGATGACGATGCAGACGAAAGTGCTCATAGTATTCGGCTTGAAGCCAGCGAAGATGAATCCGACCAGGATTATGATGATGAGGAAGGCAGATCAAATAAGCGGCCACGGACAAGTCGAAAGATGGGTCACCCACGCAAACAGAAAAGACATGGCAAGCTGGCAGCGGCTGACAGGGATCTCCTATTCGAAGCGCAAAGAGGTGGACTGGCACATAAACTGCCAAAGAACAAGGCACCAAGAATCTGTAAGGAGGACGCAATCGACCTTCTGGCAAGGGTGGCGGAGAATATTGACTGGAGGCGCGCTGTTGCAGTCCAACACGAGCTGCAGACAAGGTGCAAGGAACGGTTAACAGAGTTTGGAGACACGAACAGAAGGAGGACGAGCGAATTGTCAACGATGGGTGAGGATACGATGTTATCAGATCTTCAACTGAAGCAGTATTGGTCGGAGCTTCTAGTCAGTTCAATACCGGACATGAAAATGAAGGAGGCAGGCCTCAAGGCTGGAATCGCTGTTGGCAAGAAGCCGGGGTATCATGAATAAGCAAAAAATCAACAGAGATCAGAAGGTGTCTTCATCTGCTCCTCCTCCATCGTCCAAGTCGTCGTCCTCGCCACCATCGAAGTAACCCTCGGCATTGTAGTCATCATGAGCACCATCATCTGATTCTGAGAACTCAGAATCCTGCTCCGGCTCGTCTATGGCGTCAGGATCTTCTACACGCTCGTCTGCATCCGATCCGAGATCATCCTCGGCCTCGAGCCCTTGCTTTTGCCCCTTTTGCTTTGTGATTTCATCTCGTTTCTTGGGGCGCTTCTTGCGGCCGGGCGCAATGACATCGCCTTCGTCTTCTGCTTCATCTCCATCGTCAAGGTCTTCGCGTTTCCGCTTCGTGCTAGCTTCTAGGCTATTGTTTTTCTGAGGAGACAAAGTCTTCCATTCAGGACTGGTCCTTTTTGGATCGAGTGTAGACCAAAGCTCTTGTGGGAAAAATTCGAGGACTAAACGTTGTGAGAATTTGATCCTCGGCCATCACACATGGCTGTCAACTGTACCGTATGGTATGCCGCTAAGATCAGGCAACGTTCTCTTAGGCTTTTTGTAGCGATTGATGTAGGTTGGCATGCCCTCGAAAGGATCCATGCCTGCTCTTTTATTGACTTTCCCATCCTGGTCCGTAAGACTGCTGGAATCGAGCACTGTATAGAGAGGCCCGTCTCGCATGAGATCGCGGAGTCGTCGATATTCGTTCACCGATGCACGTTCTGAAGGGGACAGAGGTTTGGGAGTTGTCAGGAGGAAATCCTAGAGCAGAGATGTCAGACGACGATCCACACCTTCGGCCGTTTTTCGTGTACCGGAAACAAGGGTTCTGGCTCTGTCGAACTGGGTAGCTTTGGCTGCTCTTCATCATCATATTCGATGTTGGGGCCATTGCGGCGACCACCACGTCCCCGGCCACCGCCTCGTCCTCCGCGAGACATAGTGGGCGTTTCACAGTATAAGAACTTTACTATCGGAAGTCGACAGCTGTGAATGTGGGTTGCTGTGAGAAAATCATTTCTGGGAGAACACCTGACTGTTTGGCAATAGTTTGACTGGACGCTCAAGCAAGTAGAAAACTTTGGTGGGGGTCTGCGGCGAACGAGAGTCGCTCCGAGACGACGCGTTTAGGCGAAAGTGCTGCGGGGGAAAGAGATAGAAATTTAGGGGTTACAGACTCCAGAAAATTCCGGTGTGGGCTTGGAACATTGGGTTACGAGCTTAGGGTTGACCTATACGGGCCCACTGCCCTTCAGGGCTACTGACCTTTAAGCCGAGGTATCCTACGAGGACCATCGAACTCCCCTACCGTAATCCCAGGTCAAAATTGGATGATGTGCGCTCCTTGAGTCATTTCAACATCCCTGAGCCCTTGAAACTGCAGCATCCTCACTTCGAGTTCAACAACTGGGAACCGCCTCTCCCTCTCCACTCAATCCTCGTCTCTCTGATCTGGTTTACCGAGCCCTGTACTGTCCCGTCTTTTCCTGGAGCTCCTCCTTGGACTATAGCCTCTTCCACCCTTTAATTCTCTGCTTTGGTCCATCTCGCTTTCCGTACGTTTGCACTTCTTTCCACTCAGGTTCTCTTTGGTCCTCTGTTTCTGGTATGCTCTTAAACCCTTCAACCCGGAGTCTTTCATCAATATCCATTTGGCCACCCTCGCGGCTCTCACACAATTGTGAAGTCGATCATTTGTAGCTTTCCTCTTTATTTTCCCTGTTCCCCCATACCCAGTCAGACCAGCCAAGACCGACACGCCTGAACTCCAGCGCATTGTTGCTTGTTTCTTGGAGGACAATGTAATATGTCCTAAGATTATACGTCTGAGGCGAGACATTATCTCCAAGATGGTGGCGCCAGGTACCGACTCTTACATACCAGCATGGTTGAAGGATGGTATACCAATCATCCCAATCATCCAGCCATCCTCTGACTTTCCCAGATGCTCGGTCAGAGTAAAAGGTCCCCTGCCCAATAATCAATCATTATCTTAGCAGATTGTAACAAGCCTGACACTTTGAGAGTACCGCTTTCGACGCAATTGAAAGCCTTATGTGCACCACCTTCGGGCACTTGGCAAGCTTGGGTTTGAAGATCAAAGCAGGCTTCAGGGCCATCAATGTCCTGATCCAGGATCCTGGGCTCGTGGTAAACGCCACGCAGGGTTGCTGCCCAGCTCCAGGAAGGCATTTGCGACTGGATTGGCTCTCCAGGTCTGTGGAACACTTCTTCGCTCTGAGAGGCTAGGCCCAGATGCCACAGAAGGCCACGTGGTAAATCTCCTTTCCAAATGCCTGCAAGATATTCGCCTGGATGTGCCGTCTGAAGCCCGAGTCGATCTTTGTCGAAAGTAAGTTTTCTACTTGTATATAGGCGCACAAGCTCGTACCATGTCTTGTAAATTGCGTGTTGAGAAACAGGCAGAGAAGGCTGCAATGACTGCGACGAATGCTGCTTGAATAATGTCTTAGGATCGGGATGCGCCGCTTTCCCAAAGATGCCACTCTCGAAAATTGTCTGTGTTTCTTGTTCGTAAGGGTGTGGAGGACGGACTCGTGCGTTGCAAGCCTAGAGTTCGAATGGAATCGCGGAGTCGAACATCCTCAGGCGGGTTCACGTTAAGTTTGTCAATGAAATTTAGGACCGAGTTCGGTAGGACCACTAAGGCTGTTGTATGGACCTTTCTCGAGTTTGAATTTTCGAGATGGCATTGCTGTATTCGTGCACATTCTGATCTGGGTCGGAGTGCTTTATCGGGCAGTGGCGTCGCAGCTATCTTGAAATTAGACTACGTGCGCATCCAAAGGATAGCTATTTCTCGTAGAGTCAAGTGGGCACAGTTGAAAAGTAATTTCTGAGAGTATATGGTTGGGAGCGTTCAAAAACTGATTTCTCTTTGAGAGGATGATGGTAGGACTCGTCAAAAATGCCTGGTTGGCCGACAACCTCGCCTCCGCGAGGCTCCAGCGCCCTCTTGCTCCCGAGAAAGTCGACCAATCCGAGGCTGAACAGGGTGAGAGAAGAAAGTAATTGGATGGCAATGAACACTACAACTTTGCCAATTCGCAGCGACATTACATGCATGAATTGTATGATTTACTGGAATACTGATTAATTGCTTGTCCTGTAGGGTGGATAGAGAATGAAGTTCTAAGAAGCCAAGGGGGGGTTCAATATCACCTGATTTTGCAGTGACACTGTGGTTGGCTACAACCCTCTTTATTTCCTGCGCCCTGCTTCTTTCTTTTGCACAGGGGGGCGGTCCAAAACTGTTTTGTTTCGGGCGCTAATCCTCACCGCCTTGCACTGGCAGGTGTGCCTCGAGCTGTAATCCTCATCGTAATCTTCTCATCTAATTGAGGAAAATGGCGAAAACACGCGGAGCAGCAAAATCAGATTTTCCTCCAGTCAAGCTTCCAGGTAAGATTTGCCCACATTAGCATGCTGGCGCCTATAAGTTTAGGTAAGTTTTGGTGAGGGAACCCCCGGAAGCACAGGGACTGTCCAGAGAAGACTGGCGCAGAGGAAGAGTGCAGACCCAAGCAGTTTTGGACCGCGCCTCTCGTACTACTGCCCAATTGGAGTCTCTCTCCCTTTACGATACAGTCCATGTTCAATCTTTCCCTTTTCTTTGGCTCTCATTTGCGCCCCCGCTAATGCAAAGGTGAGCGCCCTCAAGTTTAACTCTTAGAATGTGAGGGGCTCTCGTGTTATAAATGAAATGTAGGCCTCAGGAGGCCGGCCGTGATTAGGTTAGGTAGGCCTCCCGCAATGCCTCCGATACAGTCGCCCAAGTCTCCACTGACAAACAACGGAGGAGCCAGCAGCACCCCGAACATTATTGATGATCTTCTCCTTACCAGTTTGTTCGATCCTCCGAATGTTATTGCGCAGCATGTCGCCGGCAATCCTAACGATGTCCAAGAGACTGCAAGCTCCATCCCTCCTCCAGAACCTTTCCCGCCGAGCATATATCCGGATTTTGGCGTTGGCGGCATTTTGGTAAATCGGGATGCCGATAGCATCCAGAATCCTACTTCCAATGGCTCTAGTGATAGTTTTGGGGGGTCTTCCCTCGCTGCTACCGACGCATCATTCGCTTCCAGTGGTTTTCCCTTCCAGCTTAGCACGTTCCCTGACTACAACATTGGGAACAATTCCACGGCCGACATGAATCGGCCTTCTCGTGTTGTGTATGCGGCACCTCCTTCCAGGTATTTAGCAACTACTGAGCAGATTCACCTCATTCAGCATATGATACTGACTTTTGACCCGCAGACGTCGCATGCGTGCTGCAAAGAAGTTCGAATGCCCTTACTGCTTCTCCAACGGTATGAAGACTTTTGGCCGCAAGGCAGACTGTAAACGTCACATGAAGGCTTTTCACTCAAACTCGGCGCCTTTGGAATGTCCCCTATGCGACTACACTTATCCGAGAGTCGACAAGATGACTGAGCACATGTGGAAGAAGCACAATGACGTGGGATTTACTCGCCCTGAAGGTCGTCATTAGTGTCGGAATGCTGATCATACCAAGAGTCAAGTTGGTATTGTGGAGGATGACAAGCAAAGAGCTGACTTCATCCCATTTAACTACCCAAAATAATGTTGTCTCACCGTCGTCAATTTTGCATTGATATCTGTGGGAGCATGAGGGAGCTACGAGTTGCATTGCTGTCTAAAGGGGAGAACTTAACTAGTGGTCTGTGTTGGACATTGAGACCTTCACTTTGGTGGTGCCCATTCCACGGTGCAGCCCGTCATTCCTCTTTTGTCTTTCGCGGTGACGTCCGCCCCCCTTTCGAGCAGCAGCTACACTACCGCCTCATACTCATACCCCGCCGCCCAGTCCAGCGCCGTCATTCCTCTCTTGTCATTCACGAAAACGCCTGCCCCTTTTCGAGCAGCAGCCGCACCACCGCCTCGTGCCCGCCCCTCGCCGCCGAATGCAACGCTGTCCATCCACCTTTGTCTTCCGCAGCAACATCCGCGCCCCTCTCGAGTAGTAGCCGCACCACCGCCTCGTGCCCGCCCCTCGCCGCCGAATGCAGCGCTGTCCATCCATCTTTGTCTTCCGCAGCAACGTCCGCGCCCCTCTCGAGTAGTAGCCGCACCACCGCCTCGTGCCCGCCCATCGCCGCCGAATGCAGCGCTGTCCATCCACCATTGTCTTCCGCAGCAACGTCGGCGCCCCTCTCGAGTAGTAGCCACACCACCGCCTCGTGCCCATCCCTCGCCGCCGAATGCAGCGCTGTCCATCCACCATTGTCTTCCGCAGTAACGTCGGCGCCCCTCTCGAGTAGTAGCCGCACCACCGCCTCATGCCCGCCCATCGCCGCCGAATGCAGCGCTGTCCATCCATTTTTGTCGTTCGCGGCGACGTCCGCGCCTGTCTCGAGCAGCAGCCGCACCACCGCCTTGTGTCCGTTTGAGGCAGCCTGGAAGAGCGCTATCTCACCATTATTGTTTCTCGAGATTGCTGCCCCCTTCTCTAGTAGGAGCCGCACCACCGCCTCGTGCCCGTTCGAAGCAGCCCGGAACAGCGCCGTTTCACCGTTGTTGTTTATCGCCTCAACCTCAACCTTTTCCCCCAGCAATAGCTCCACAACCGTTTCATGCCCGTTCAAGGCGGCCCAGTACAACGGTCTATTTCCTAAGGAATCCGACGTGTTGAGATCTATTTTATGACCTCCGTAGAGCAATATTTGCACCAGCCACAATAATCCTGCGTACGCGGCAAGATGGAGTGGCGTAAAACTAGATGGTTTGGCTTCGTACTGATGACGAATTCGCCAGTACGCATCAAACCAGGCTTGCCTTGAGCGTGAATTTCGCTGGAAAAACTCGGTATTTAGATCGAATTTATTTGCAATATCGGGGGATGCAAATCTTCCATGATCCATCCAGAAAAGCACTGGGTACTCCACGTATAAACTTGAATGCTCGATGGCTTCTCTTTGTTTAGTCCAAACACCCCCCCGGTCTAAGTAGTCCTTGAATGTTGCACCGCAGATATAATCAAAGCAGCGCAATGCCAGTGACATATTCTCCGTTCTCATCGACGACGAGAAGAGAGGGATGGTTCTTGTGGAAAGGAGGTAGTCTCTGACCGACTGATGGACGAAGACAACGCGGCCTTGATGAATTCTCAGAAGAGACCCACACTGTTCGATAAAATCGCTCAATGCTACAGGATCATTGTGATACTCTATTGGTAGGCCCGCCGTAATAGCCAACTCTTCCATTGTGAGAGGTCGAAAGGCGACCGTCACTGAACGCAATATCTCTTTCGCAGATTCACACAATCTCTCATCTTCATTATTCACGACCTGCTGCATCATTCGCTCGTACAGGAGTCGTAAGTCAGAGGGTAATTCCTGTAGAATAGATCTCGTGTCAATCGCCCGCACGGCCGATTTACGAAGTTCGTGGCAAGCCAAAGCAACCCACAAGAAGGTACCTTCGGCCTTCTCATGGAGAGTCTCTTCAACAAAATGCTGGAGCTCAACGCTCCATCGCTTTCGCTTCCCCAGTTCCTCGACCTTGACGTCGATGAACTTCCTAACTGTATTGGCAACGTGGAGCGAATGAAGTTCCAGGCTAATCGCCAAGGACCCGGTTAGCCCCATGTCAATAACGACGTGGTTTCGGCTTGTCAGGAGCCACTTGATATTGCACTGGTTTCTTTTCGAGTCTCTTTTCTGACCAAAACCGTAAGGACTAAGGAGCGTAAGAAAGCCTTCAAGAGATTTGTCATCGCATTCGTCAAGCGCATCGACTACGAGATACACCTGCCGAAGGGTTGAACGATTCAGTGTGTTCTGCAACATTCTCCATAGATTCTCCAAGGCACGTGGGGATGAGAAAAGCTGGTCCTTCTGCATCTCGTATTGGTCCCGAAAATGATTGAGAAGTTCAGAGCGTTGGCAAAATACTTGGTAGAGGAGTCCCCTAAGAACATTAACCGTAGAGTTCCGTCGATCATCTCTATAATCGCAGAAGAAATATGCCAGCGCGGTACTGGACAATGGAGGCCCTTCTAGCTTGACTACCTTGGATAGTTCTTCGATCAGTGAGATTGCAAGCATAGTCTTCCCTTTGCCAGGGTCACCATGTAGCCAAAGGGTCGATGACTGATCCTCATTCAGCCATTGAGTGAAAACTCGATCGCCGAGAATCCATGAGCCTGTTCCTTCTAATAGACGGTCGTTTTTGGTCTTGATCATCTCCATGTCATCAAAAGGGCTAGTAATAAACAACGCCTTAAGAAATGATCGATCTCGGTCATTTGTGACGACTAGAGCATTGATAACTTCTGTAAGAATACTTCTTTGAATGCTTTGAAGGCTGGACTCACGAGAGCTATCTTGGACAATTGGCAAAGCTAAAGGATAACACGTCAGTGTTTTAGCTAATTTGAGACGCTGCAGGAATCACACGTACAATTCAGACGAGCATTTACTCGATCAGTGGCTTTCAGAACGAGCCTCGCAAGTTCGTTCTGGACGTAACTATAATTGACGTCCTTTGAATCTGAAAACTTGTTCATTTGGATGTGGTCACAGTTTAGTCCCAGTTTAGGGAAACCAGGGATACAGCCGGATTTCTCATCCACAGTGTTATCCTATTGCGAATTTAGCCTCTGAGACGCTTTCCGGTGTCAATGGGCATATACTATACCTTATGCTTTGCTAAGAACGAATTTTCAGGTTGGAGAACTGTTGCTGTGCCTGCCGAACGCTGTTCATAGAAACAAAATATAGGAATCGTGGCGGTATTGACCGTGAGGCAGAAATCACGCACTAGCTGTCTGAGCGCTTCAGAATCACTTTCCAGTTTCTCCAAAAGGCCGTTTCCCCCACAGTTCATCGTAGAAGCGATATTTGCAATTAGAGATGCGTTGGATTGTGACTTCGAGCCATGAAAGGGAGTCCCAAGAAAGACAACTCCAGCTGCCGAGGTGATAATATCATTCCACTTGTCGTGGCGTCTTGCAGATATCAAAGTCTGTAAAAGTTCAGTTCTGGGACTTGCTCTCACGGCTATCCTACTAGGGATATCCGCCTACCTTTTCAGCGATGAGGCCGCCAAAACAATGCACCAGAAACACTATCGGTCGTTGCGGAGATTCCTGAGGCCTCTGTCAATGTGAAGCTCATCTCGATTGAAGTGTGGCTTGAAAAACCTTTCTTTGGCTCATCAAGCTGTGCAATAGCTGGTCTGCTAACAACGCGAGTCTTTGCATTACGGAGTCTTTTCCCAGCCAGTGGGACTCGTAGCCAAACCGGAGTATTCGCGTATTTGGCACTGCTTGCGGAAGCATGTCCACCAGCCAGTTCACGCTACCGGTGACCCAGCTAAGGTCCGGATCTGCGCCCATACCGTGAATCGCGACGATACTGTACAATGAAGCTTGTCAGCAAAAGACCTGATGGTTACCATTTATGAGGGTTGCTTGTAGCCCCCTATAGTATTGTAGTCCCGTACTCTACGGTTTGATTTGAATTCATTCCGTCCCTAGGCTGATGATAGAGGATCTTGAGCCCCTCCTTCGGTTCTGCTGAGGGAGTCTGGCTTTCTTAGCAAACTTGACATTTGATTTGAAGAGCAGTGAATGCCATTAAAACTCACCAAACGACGCCTTTTAGATCTGACTTCGGCCGATTTGTCAGGTTTTAATTGTTCAGGTGGGCAGTTCGTTGGATTGAACGTTAGATCCAACATTTGTGTTCCTTTCTCTGCCATTTTTGGCTCATTGAAGGCTTTACCACTTATGCCCTTTCCATCATCCCCACTGTCTCTTTTTTGGTTATTCAGAGATTTCTCGTAGAGTTCACCTACCTTTCCCTCTCTCTGCGGTATTATGTCGGGATCGAAGTTAACATGTTCTCCATGCTTCCTCATCATATGCCTGCGAAGATTATCTGCTCTTCGGAATTTTCGTTTCGATGAACTAATAGGATTATTGCACCCCGGCCATTCACAATAGAATTCTGCTTGCGAAGATTGATCATGTCTGGAATTCATGTGGCGATTAAGATCTTTTCGAAGCGAAAATCCGAAACCGCACTCAGGACATTTGTAAGGACGATCGTGCGTTTTACGGTGACGGCTGAAGATGAATAAGCCAAAATGCAATAATTTGTCGAAGGAGACAGCAAGATAATAGATGGAGGGTGATTTACTTGTAATCCATTCGCCTGGCGAAAGTTTTGGCGCAATCTGCACAGGTTATCACATCTTTGACAAGAACAGATGCGCTCGTAGCTTCCAAGTTCAGTGACTGTGTTGTCTCCATCAGCTGGTCTTCCGCGCTAGAGTTGTGCCCATCGTTGTGGCGATAAATGAAGGACATATTTTCGTGAGGCGATGCGGGTCGTGAAGAGGCCTGGTGTTGAGCATCATGCGTGTCCGAGGGTCCTACGAGCCTGGATGTTTGATTTGATGTCATGCTAGAGAACTCCGTCATATTTATGGTACCCCAAAGTAGGAGAATTATTGATGGCGAAGAGAAAAATCTGATGAGTTTGCGGCGAACTAGCTGACAGGACCAAAATTAAATCACGTGAACCGTTGGCCCACTAGGGCTGCTCTGGGGTGAAGGTGGGAAGGCCGCGCAAAACAGCGTCAAAAGCCTCCCTTTTCGGCGACCAGTTCACAGGTGGTGAGATTCTTCGCATAACTTTTGAGCGTGACAATAGCAACTAAGCTCTCATCTGGTAGAGTTCCCGCGTTTACAATCCTCGAAAGCGGCGCTTGCTACCTTCCACATTACTGTGTAGAGTAGAGAGGCAGTGCTATGCTTAGGACATGTCCCTCTCGCTTAACCCCCACGTGAGTCAAAGATCCAAAGCTGCAGTCATATGGCTAATATTGGATTGACCAAAAGGGTTGTCTCCAAACCGGCTACCCTTTATTTAGGTCTGCTATGACTAATTCTTGGTCCCGTCTGTCTCCCTGCGCTTACCTCCGGTGCCCCGGCGAAAGAGCAACGCTCTCCCAATCTCGACTGCACATGTCCAACACTAGCAAGTCGTGTTATGCTTGCACGGAGGATTCCAACTTCATCTGGAGCAGCTCAGCGCTGAGATGAGAATGCTTTTTCTGTAGGCTTCGCAGCTGGCGGATTTCACGCTCACTCGGTCATCTGGGGTTCCAGAGATGCCAGCTCCTAATAGGCAAGGCTTCCAGGAATGCGGTTACAGGTGCATCCCCCCCGGTGCTTGTAATAGAGTTTCTGTGGTTTCCCCTGCGCCCTCCCTCATGGCCTCTAATAACTTTGGCGGAACTTCTTGTTTCCCCTTTCCTTCGTCAATGAGTGCCAGTAACTTCATAAAGAAATCGCTCCGGAGCACGCTCATCAATGGGTCTGTATTGTTGACCATCCCTGACGCTGCATATTGCAGTAGACTGATACCAGCCCGGCTATCCTGTGTTTCGTGGCTGGAGTATTTTGCTTCAATCTCCGGAAAGTGAGAGGCGGTGATATTACTCCAGTCTAGTTCAGCAACTCTGGCGATGAAGTCGAAAAGCCGGCCTTGCGAGATGGTCAGTCTGTGTATAGCCTGCTTGGACTTTTCCCGGTATTCCGGGCTCTTTAGAGAGGTCCAGTGGAAGAATAAGGCATAAATTTCAGGATCACGGAAAAGTCTCCGCCATAACAGCCCCTGACCCTGTGCTTCGCCTTTCAAGCCTTTTTCTTCAACAATAACTTTTCGGTCAACGTGATCGACTCCGAGGAGGACCATCAAGGCTTCCAGAGCTCGTTCGGTAACTTCGGTGTTGTCCGAGGTCAACCAGGTAGTGATGAATTGTTTGACGAGGTCCGCATTAGAGCCAACCCAAGCAACACCACTTGGCGAGTTAGCCGCTTTGCGTAGGTATGCCAGGCAGAGAACTTGGATAGACGCAGAAGGGGATAGAAGGCCTTCTAAAAGCTTATGAGAAGGGATGGAATCCTTGATCTCATCGAACGGTAGGAAGGATATGTCTACCTCAAGCAGTCGAGTAAGCGGTCTGGGATCTTCTTGAATGATGTTAAGAAGGCGCTCTCCATTCGCAATGAGGGACCAAACGGTCTCCCGCGGTGTGGTAGAACTGAGGTTGTTCTGAGCATCTCTGAGTATGTCGTAGTTGAGGCGTTTGTGTTGTGGATCTTCTTCCACCTCTTTGAGGTGAGCGAAGAGCTCTTGGAACGATTCCTCGGGACTATTCATGGTCGTTCACAGGCTTCAGCATATTTTACTTGATGTCAAGGAACAGATCTTTTCCAAAATAGCTTAGGCAGATGAAATCATCGTATTGGCTGTTTTGGTGGGAATGCAAACATTGCAAAAAACGCCTTTGGAGCTTCCAAATCTAAAGTGACTTTACCTTCTCTACGCTTCTCAATCGTGGGGCTTGAACAAGCTGATACAAGCTCGGCTAACCCCCCTCGACCACTTTCCATCGTCTTCATATACGATAATTCTCTGCCTACAACCATGCCTCACGAGACCACTGCTGAGAATCCCTTCCTTTCTATGCGCCCATCCGACTCAAACCTCACTGTTTCCCTCCATCCACTTGTTCTCCTCACAGTCTCAGATCATATCACGAGGCATCGTGTAAGAGGTGAAGCTGGCCCAGTAGTTGGAGCACTACTTGGTCAACAGAAAGGTAGAGAGACAACGATAGAACACGCTTTCTCGTGCAGGGCAATCCCACGTCCAAATGGAGAAGTAATATTGGACGAGCCTTGGTTCGGGGACCGTCTGCAACAGTGTATGTGGTATTCAGAGCATCCCATCAATATCGGTTGCCTGCTTACAATGAAATAGATAAGGATGTGCACAAGATCCCAGCTCTCGAGCTTGTAGGCTGGTTTACTTTGTGTCCAGAGACCGGGCCGACAGCTCCTCTCCTACCAATACACATGCAAGTAATGCAAGTTTTCAACAACGAGTCTGCTCTTCTTCTTGCGTTCCATCCTTCAGCAATTTCGGTTGGGAGGGTTCCAAATCTGAACAGCAAGCTCCCCCTTACAATATACGAGACCGCAATCGAATCAGACCATGGCAAGGGGGATGGAGCAATGCAAATTGATGGTGAAGATTACACAGCGATCAGGTTCCGCCCGGTTTCGTACACGATTGAGACAGATGAGACGGAAATGATTGCCATAGACTACGTTGCAAAGGGTGCAGGAAGTGCGGCAGCTGTACACGTGGCTGGAGAAGGCCAGTCATCTAGTGAGACGAAAGAGCCAACAGAAGATAAGGGCAAGAAGCGGGCAGATGAGGCAGAAGGTGAGGAGTTGGCTAACGGTTCGGACGAGGCTGCAAACCTGCTCTCTACAGAAGAGGAAGACCAGATCGCAGGAATCACGACGAGGCTCAACAGTGTAAGGATGTTGTTGTCCAGGCTGTCTCTGCTAACAACCTTCATCCGTTCACAGCCACCTTCCTACTTAAGTGACCGTAATACGCCGCTCAGTAAGACATCTCCTGATCCAGCACAACTGCCGCACTTGCGCGACATTCAAGCTTTACTGACTCGGCTATCACTTCTTACACCACCGGCCGATGATGCCTCTGGCACCGCCACCTCCACTTCAGCAGATGCTTTGACTTTGGCTTCATTATCTCAATCCAACGATGTTGCTTTAAGCTCTCTACTGGCCATTCTTGGCCAAGACGTCCAAGGACTGAGCGAGCTGGGACGCAAGTTTGCATCAGTGGAGCAGGAGCGGGTAAAGAAGGGCAAAGGCAAGCTCGGAATGGGAGCGAGTGTATTCGGGAGCGGTGGCGAGTTTGAAGGTACCAAGGGTGGAAGTAGTATGATGGTTTGACGTGGTGATGCTGGTGATGGAAGACGACCATGGATGATCACTTATTCCAAGCATAATTGGCCCCGGTGAAGACCTGCAGGATACGATCCAAGCTACCCAGCAAACCATGGCGCTATCGCAACGTCAGCTGAGTGGCAGACTCGGTTGGATCAGTTTCAACAAAACGCAGCAACCTGGGCGGGAATGATTAACGATCACGTCAAAGCAGCACGAAAGGGGTGGGTGGTATCCCAACATTTAGCGGGACAGGGTTGTGATGGTCTGCATAGCGCCAGGCGTTGGTCGAAGACTACATGGCTCTTAGATAATAGACTATCAGTCATGAAGGAAGCTTTATTACCCATATCTCGTCTCCGCGGAGTTATATCTGTTCCACTTTCTTCAAGAGCTGACGGCAAGGACACATTCAAAGTACCAATAGGAGTCAGTACAGTCAGTGCAGTCAGTGTATCAGTAGTCGAGACAGCCGTACGTGGCGTCAAGACATCTATTTTGTAGCAGGACTGCTGTCTATGGGAGGGCCCCCCCTGACGCTCAACATTACAAAATACATTAGATTTGTTTTGTCACTTCCCTTCATCATCTAGCTTCTATATGTTCGTGAAGGAGCCCAAAGGGTTTCTTTCAAAGGGTGGATGTTGCGAGTGACGGGGAAAGAGCGTTGCAAAGGTGCAGAGATGGTCAAACAGAAAACCGATAGTCCCACGACATCACTACCGACCTGCCAGCGCCACGCTAAAACGACATTTTGATGAAAGGATTGAAACACAAGATCAATTCCCGAAAAGATATCAAGCAGCAGCGACTGCCTTTGGCTTCTTGCCCCTCGAGAACTTTCCACCCCATCTCTTTGCGAAACCCTCTTTCTTGGAATCGGCCTTGGGTACAGTGCTTTGAGAGAGTGGAGAGACGCCAACGCAAACGCCGGCTTTGGCGGCATGAGGCTTGCTCTGCAGTGTTTCGAGACTCGAACTACTCTCGTGTGCGAAGCTCGCTGCGTTCAGGCTCATTGGCATAGTCCCGAGTGAAGTTGTAGACATATTGTTAGAACCAATAGGTATTGAATGGTTAGAATGTCGCTCTGTAGGTTTGTCAGGCTTGATGAAATACTCCATACTTGCGTTGTCTGCGGGAGTAGGATCGGTTCTCGGCTTTTGTTTTGTCTTCATAAGCAACGCAATGTGGGTCGGCCTTTCTTTGTATGAGTCTAACCCAGGTAGAGGTGGTAGCGGGCGGTTGAGGTCGACCTCCCCTTCGTGGTGGCCATGCCGATCCCTGTCGGCATCTTCTGGATCTCTGCGATTGTTCCTCTGCGATATTCGCGAAGAGTTGCTAAGCTTGCGTTTTATCGACGACCAATGGTCCTGTGTCTTAGACCGTATGCTAGTGTTGGTGGCGACGCTGCGGACGCTGCCCGCAGATGAGCCGGGTCGAACATAGTTCTTGATGTTGCTTGCAATGCTATTCCGATTGGGCGCGTTGCTTGCAGAAGATCCCGGTCGAAAGTACTCCTGAATATTGGTTCTGATGCTGCTTCGTTTCCCCCTCGATCGAGTTCGCTCAGCCTCTTCCGGACGAGACATGGGATAAAATTCCCGTACAGAATTTGTAGGATAATCGTGGCTATTTGGGCCATGCAAATGTCGATGCTCAGACTGCTCCTCCATCCAAGCACGGACTTGGGCGTTATCCCGAGACGGGGAGTCTCCTTGTGACAATAAGCTGTACAAGTCCAACGTTGGCATAGCCGGTTCATCCTGCGTGAAGCTCTTCTTTCCTCCACTTGTCGGGAAACCGATGGATGTGGCTGGTGTTGAGTACGTGGTGTATGTGGTGCGATTTGACGGGCGCGAAGAGGGGTCTGTGTTCTCACCAGCATAGTCGATGCAGGCAGCGGCTGAAGTCTTTGGCCGTGAGCTCATCTTGCTGCGAATGGCCAATAGGGCTTCGTCATTGCTGTGCGCGGAGAGCGGCTGAGCCGTAGGGCTGTCAGTGAAGGCCGGCTTCGAGAGAATGTTGACATTGCCTGTATCTTCCCGGTCGTTTCTTGGACGACCCTCATTCCTTATGCCGGTGTTGTTGCGAGAGCTGGCAGCGGGTTTGGAGGCTGCCCGACCAGAGCCCTGGACTTTGTGACGAGGTGCCCCTTGAAGCGGGAGAGCTTCTCGTGCTTGCAATGACTGAATGATTTCGGACAGTGGGTCTGCTCCATTGTCGTCTGAATTTTTGACATTGGCAAGAAGAAGGCGGCATACCAGTTTCAACTCGGTTTCTTGGCGTCTGGACAGAACAGGCCTGTCAATGAGCGGAGAGTCTGGTAGGAAATTCGGCGATTCAGGGTCGCCGAGATATTTTTTGTCAATTCCAGCAATCTGGACACTGTCAGAGAAAAGTCCTACTCAATCCAAAGTGGAAGGGGCTGGCTAACCGCAGTGTTGATTTGTAGGCCTTGAGCGTTCTTCATCTTATTCAATGGCGGAAGCTGCGTAGGAAACCAGTCCCTCAGACTATGTGGGAGTGACTTCAAATAGCTGACGGGGGTTGTTATGAAGAGGATCTGTATCGACGGAGCATAATATCTCGTCGGATATGGTTCACAATGCAAGGAGAAGGGCTGGAGGCCGTGCCTGCGGTCGAGTCTGCCGGCGTGCTTGTCTCGGATGTTGTGCGCAAGTGGAGGTATTTTGGTCTACAGGTAGGACGAGTATGCAAGTCGATGTGTGCAGTTTCACTAGGGTACACGGGCTCGCCGGAGTAAATAGTAGGTCGTCAGCATTTGAGTCTGAGCACAGCTGCAACACGTAGCCCAGAGCCAGAGAGAGCAAATAGAGGGAGTGAGTGAAGAACGAAAAAAAATCCGGTATGGCGCCGCTGGCCCTAGGGAACGCCTAAGGGTCACGACAGCGAGGTCAACAAAACTTTGTGCGGCTCACCGGCAGGGCCATGCCCGCTGTCAGTGGTCGCACTACGGGCACGATCTAGCATAGTCAGTCCCCTGGTGCACTTCAGGGCAATCTTGATTGTTTCGTCTTGCAAGCCACAGCCATGAACTTGATCCCTACCTGTCGCGGAGAATTATAGACAGGGTTCTGTCAATTTCGGGTAGCACGGCGGGGCAGGCATGCAATAAGGGACGAGCATCGCTCGACGAGCCGGGGCTCGAGTCAAGGACATAATGAATCTGACCCCTGGCACAAGAAAAAATTATGAAGCCAGGGCTTGGACGTCAGCTGCCAAGCGCCAATCGCTCTTGACATTGCGCGTCTGTTTGAGTATTCATTTGTTTCGAAGGACAATCAAGATCCAATTTGCCCTAGCCAAAGCGGCGTCGTACTAAGTTATTCGGGAGTTTCCCCTAAATCGCTGAACCCCTGAAAGCTAACAATTCTTGGCGTTTGAGAATATGCGCATCGGGACTTCTTTTGGTCTACCCGATTGCAAGCACTGTTTACAGTGCAAATCTAGTGATGTAGAGCCTGCAGTGGCTCGATTAACCAAGGCACGTATAACGAGATGTTACAAAGATGGTTGAGCATGTACCGACTTTGATCCTAGCATTTAGTGCGTCACCGTCTTCAACATCACATAGGCCTCTATGTCAACAAGAACTAGATTAAGTTCCTCGAGTTGAGCGGCAATACTACGGGTTCAAATAGCGAGGACGATCATCTGTCAATGATAGTCCCTGGACAGTTGACAGGCCTCTCACAGGTGGAGATGCCGGAGAAACACTCAGGTTGATCAGATATCTGATTTGACCCCTGAGGGCATACCTTCTACTCCCAGGCATGGCTTCTCGTAACTTTCCCTTGTGGTAACACCGTTATGATGATTTCGGCATCTTCGAAATGCATCCCGTCGCCACTCACAAAACGGGCGCTAGCATTATTCTTCACAAATCTCGGCTCGCTCTGCATCTGCATCACGTACAATCAAGTGGAAATCCGCCCCTATGTTTGTGTGCAGCCCTGATAAAAGCCGGCGTGCCCAAACCAAATTTAGCCTACCGTCTTGATTGCCATAATATCATGCATAAGGCATCCGGAAACATTTTGAATTCTGCAGGGAACACTGTAGTTTTTGGAAACATGTTGCTTGGGATCCGTGCCGGGAGAAAATCCTATGGGCGATCCTGTACCACCCTCTGAACGCATTTTCAGCGTGTTTCAAGTCACATGCTAGTAACTTTG
>Ga0335072_10002240_pt1 | contig 30308 bp, 24 predicted proteins | sample Lox_Sample_21_FD_206725 | JGI IMG/M metagenome (GOLD analysis project Ga0335072, IMG submission 206725) | Soil microbial communities from Loxahatchee National Wildlife Refuge, Florida, United States - Lox_Sample_2.1 | ecosystem: Environmental > Terrestrial > Soil > Wetlands | place: USA...
AAAAAAAGTTTGCAACTAACGCGGCCTGGTGGGGAGCAGACCGCGAGAAGCGGTTATCGTCGGCGAAACGTGATTGCGCGCTGACCGCGCGACCGACCCGCGACTGGGTGACATCGCGGGCAAGCGAGGCAGGAGCGGGCGTCAGCGGACGCGGTACACACGGCCACTGGTTGCGCGGCCGTGGGCCATTTCTTCTTGCGGATCATAATTCCTGGTGTGGCGGCGTGCGATCGTGGTGTGCGGGAGCGCTTTGCCGAGCGCAGTTGCGGTGGTGTCGTCGGGATTGCTGGGGGCGATCATCGGCCGATCCGGCGACGCACATGCGGTGGCGTAGTTCCGGGCGCTGGCGAGGCGAGATGGGCGTGCCCTATGTCATTGCGCGGCCCCGGAGGGGCCCTATGTCATTGGAGGTCCCCAGCCGAAGCACTCTCGCGTGGGTGGCGCGCGCGTAGATTCGTGCGCCGGCTTGAACGAGGTTGCTTCGTCGCTGCGCTCCTCGCGATGACATGAGGACGAAGATGGCCGCCACGGTGTTAGTAATACGCGCTGCCGCCGTTTACGTGGATCGTCTGGCCGGTGATGAAACCGCCGTCGTCCGTTACCAGGAATAAACAGGTCGCCGCGATCTCGTCGATCTTGCCTTGGCGGCCGAGGGGGATGCCGGCGGCGTTGGGCGCGTGGCCCTGATACCATTCGGGGTTGGCGCGCCTGGTATCGATGCTGCCGGGCGAGACCACGTTCACGCGGATATTGTGCGGCGCGAATTCCGAAGCCAGGCCGCGGGCGAAGCCGACCAGACCCATTTTCGCCGCGGAGACATGCGCCCGGCCGCTGCCGCCCACGAAAGCGCCCTCGCCGGTAAAGAACAGAATACGGCCGTATTTGTTGGCGACCATCGGTTCGATCAGGGCGCGGGTGAGGTACAGCGCGCCATCCAACACGACGCTGCGGACGGCTTCCCAATCTTCCGCCGTCAGTTCGGTGAATGGCTTGTGCGGGCGAATTGCGGCGTTGTTGATCAGGATGTCCACTCGGCCGAATTCCGACAGTGCGCGTGACGCCATCGCTTCGACCTGGTCCTTCTTCGCGACGTCGGCGATGACGGCCAGTGCCTTCACGCCTAGCGTGCTGGCTTCGCGTACCACGGCGTCTGCTTCGGCCTGGTTCGAGCGGGCGTTGACGATAACGTGTGCGCCTTCGCCGGCCAGTTTCATGACCGTCGCGCGGCCGATATTGCGGCCAGAGCCCGTCACCAACGCAACCTTGCCTTCGAGTTTTGGCATTGTTGTTCCTCCTGGCCGAAACGTGGCAAGCGGTGCGTGAGGCTGTCAATGCCGGGCGGATTGTTGCAGCGCGGGGGGAACGATACATGCGGTTGCCGTATCGATTGCGATGGGGGCGGCCATGACGGGGAATTTCTGCGTTTGGTGTTGTTCACATGACAACCGGTGTCCTACCCTCTAATGGCCAAGCAGGCGACACGGCGAGCGGGAAAAGTGCATGGTTAGCCTTAGGCCGGCAGCAAAGGCGTTGATTCGGCTGGTCCTGATCGGCGTCGCGGTTGTTACGATCGCAGTGGCTCAGTGTGCCTTCGGATGGGAAGGGGCCTTGGCACAACCGGCACGCGCTGGGACCACGCCCGCAACCGCGGCGCCGCGCGACACGACCGCAACCCAACCGACCAGCGCGGAGCTTCGCGCCGCGGAAATCGTCAAGCACGTGAACGAGGCATTGGGCCTTGATCTCGATGCTACGGTTGCGCACTGGCAATCGGAATTGCATCAAATCGGGGCCGACCTCCGGCAGAAGCCGGTAGAGTGGTCGCAGCTTGATACCAACCGCGACGCGTTGCAGCGATTACACGCGCAGACCGAGGATTTATCGGGCCGGCTCCAGTCCATGATGGCGACGGCCAAAGCGCAGTTGAATTTGCTGGGACCGGCTCCGGCAGCGGGCGAGGCGCAGCCGCCGCAGATAGCGATACATCGCGCTCGGCTGAACTACTGGCTTGGGCTTCTGGTTGCCGGTGACGCGTCAGCCCAATCGGCCAGGCTGCGCGCCGATAATCTGCTCGACAGGATCGAGGATATAAGGCGAAACGAATTCACCGCTTATTTGTTGCGGCCGATCTCGGGCGTCTATTCATATCAGACATGGTCCAAGGTGGCGGACTATATTCCGGAAACGACACAGCGCGTCCGCAGCCTCGTGACAGATTGGTGGCAGGGCACCGGAGATCGGAGCGGGGTCGAGCGGGTTGGATTTGAGGCCGCGCTGCTGTTCCTGTTGCTGTGTGTCGTGGGATGGCGCGGCGCGCGCAGGCTCCGCGCGTGGCAAGGTCCCGGTGAGCTGTCGTTCTGGCGACGCGCATCATCCGCGGCCGGGGTGGTATTGTTCCGCGCGTTGCCGGTCGTTGTCCCGGTCGTGTTCGCCTATGTCATGGTCGGTGCAGAACAACCATTTCCCTATCGGCTGAGTTGGTTGTTCTATCTTGCCGCGGAATCCATCGTGGTCGTGTTCACGGTGGGTGCGCTGGTGACGACCGTGTTCTCGCCTTTGGCGTCGCGCTGGCGTCTCATCGCCGTCTCTGATGCGGTCGCTGTTCGCCTCTGCGGTCTCGTGACCCTGCTGGCGTTCGTCTACAGCGTGACCGCCTTGCTCTACGCCGTAACCCTTCTGGTACGCGCGCCATTCGGACTGACGATCGCGGTGGCATTGCCCTCGAGCCTGATCCTGGCAGGGCTCGTGGTCGCCATTCTCCGCACCCCGATAGAAGAAGGTTCGCCGGGATCGTCGATGCTGTTGTTCCGTGCGATCCGATCGCTGGTGTGGATCATCGTCGCTGCGATCGTCATGTGCGCGCTGACCGGCTACCTGGCGCTGGCGCACTTTCTCGCACAGCAGTTGGTCGTGACCGGGCTTATCCTGGCCTTGGTCTATCTGCTGCTCGTGTGGGTCGATGGTTTCGCACAATGCATAAGCGATGACGGCGCTGTTCTTGGACGATGGCTTCGAGAGCGCACAACGCTGGAACAAGCGCGGCGCGAGCAACTCGCGTTGCCGGTCAAGCTGGTGCTGAAGCTCGCCGTGCTGATCGTCGCGGTGCCGTTCATCATGCTGCAATGGGGCTATACGCGTCCCGATATCGAGCAATGGTACCGCCAGCTTTTCTTTGGTTTTCATATCGGCGACACGCAGGTGACCTTGGGAGCGCTGGTGGCGGCGACGATCGTGTTCGCCGTTGGCTACGCGGCGGCCCGGCTGTTCCAGGGCTGGTTGGATATTCAGATCCTGCAACCCGCCGGGCTGTCGGGCGGGGTTCGTCATTCGATCCGCACCGGCGTTGGCTATCTCGGGATCCTGATCGCGATGCTGGTGGCGTTTTCCTATGCCGGCTTCAGCCTTTCCAGTCTCGCGATCGTTGCCGGCGCCTTCTCCATCGGCATTGGCTTCGGGCTGCAGAATGTGGTCAATAATTTTGTATCCGGGCTTATCTTGCTGGTGGAGCGTCCGGTCAGGGTCGGCGACCTTGTGGTGGTCGGCGGAGAGGAGGGTTACGTGCGCAGGATCAGCGTGCGTTCCACGGAACTGGAAACATTCGATCGGGCGAACGTTCTGATTCCAAACTCGGCTTTCATCTCGGAGAAGGTGAAAAACTGGACGCTGCACAACCGGACCGGCCGCGTCGTGGTTTCGGTTGGAGCAGCCTATGACTGCGATCCGGGTGAGGTGAAGGCGGTACTCCTGCGGGTTGCCCGCGAGAGTGCCGATGTCCTCAGCGATCCCGAGCCGATTGTCGAACTTACGGGGTTTGGTGCCTCGAGCATTAATTTCGGGCTCTATGTCTTTATCGAGCTGGACGACATTACCAAAACGCTGAGAGTTCGCACGGATCTGTCGATCGCGATCTTCCACGCCTTTGCCAAGGCCGGCATTGGGATTCCGTTCACTCAGGCGGATATCAAGATCCGCAATTTCGACGAAGTGCGCGAGATGATCGGGGGATATGTTTCGCAGCCGCGAGAGGGTCGGCCGAAGATTGGCCAGGCCGGTCACACAATCATTTCCAAGGCGAGCTAGTGCCGGAATCAGAGGCGCGTGAGACGGCCCGTCCGATGTCATTGCGAGGAGCGAAGCGACGAAGCGATCTCCGGCGGGAAAAGCGCACGGACGGTTCGGCCGCCCGCGCGAAACCGAGATTGCTTCGTTGCTTCGCTCCTCGCAACGACAGGGGCACTCGATCGGTTCTGGTTCAGGCTGACTTGCCAATTGTGGGCGGTATTGCTTTGTCCGATGCGCTACTCGCGATGACAGCATGTTGCCAACGCCCTGCAATGGCCCGTCTGTCATGACATTGGGATGACAGACCGTGCCGGCATATCGCTCGATACAATCAGTCGCAGATCTTGCTGTCGCTGCGGGGGTTCTGCTGCCGCGATTGGTTATGCCGCCGCCGCGTCCGGACAGCATCGACGTAGCGCGGCGCCTGGCGATGCTGCCGCGCACCGGCTTGCCGCTGCACGCCGAGGTGACGATCCATTGGAACGTTCGTCATGTCCCGTTCATCGAAGCCGACAACGATGACGATCTGGCCACCGCTTTCGGTGTCGTGCACGTGCATCTGCGATGGACACAGATGGAACTCATGCGTCGCGTGGCACAGGGGCGGATGGCGGAATTGCTCGGTCCGCCGGCGGTCCGACTGGACCAGTTGCTGCGGATGCTGGATTTTGGCCGCGCTGTCCCGGCTATCGTTGCCGCACTGCCGCCCGGGACAGAGCAATGGCTGCGTGCCTACGTTGCCGGTGTGAACCACGCGGTGGCGCATGTGCCGATGCCGCCCGATTTTCCGCTGCTTGGTCTCGGGCGCGAACCATGGACGATCGAGGATGTGCTTAACGTCGGACGGCTTGCCAGCGCGGATGCGACGTGGCGCGTGTGGATGACGCTGCTGCCTTGGCTCGATGATCCGTCGCTTGCATCGTTCTGGTCGGACTTGCTCGGCATGGAGAATCTGGTGGACGCGGCACCGTCGGATGCGGCCCTGGACGAAGTGCTGACGCGCTTCACCCGCCAGGCCAGCAACGCTCTTGCGGTGGGGCCGGAACGCAGCAAGTCCGGGGCGGCGTGGCTTGCGGGGGACACGCATCTGCCGGCGCTGTTGCCAAACCTGTGGCTGATCGCAGGATGTCGCGCGCCATCGATGCATGCGGTTGGGCTGATGGTGGCCGGGATCCCCGCGATCATGCTGGGACGCACGCCGCATATCGCGTGGGGCGGCACCAACCTGCACGCCGCGAGCAGTGATGTGTACGACGTGACGGATCTGCCAGGCGAGGAATTTGAGACGCGACATGAAACGCTGCGGGTTCGCGGCGCGCACGACCGTACTATCGCGATCCGTGAAACCAGCCATGGCCCGATCATTTCCGATTTGCCCGCACTGCACGGGACGCAACGCACCATTGCGCTGCGCTGGATGGGACATTATCCCAGCGATGAGGTCACCGCGTTGCTGCGCGTCGCCCGTGCGCGCCGTTGGCAGGAGTTCCGTGGTGCGCTCGATCTGCTCGCCGTGCCGGGACAGAATATGCTGTTTGCCGATCGCGACGGACATATCGGCAAGGTAATGGCGGTGCATCTGCCCACCCGTGCGGATAAACCATTACCGTCGCTCTTGCTGCCACGCGCCGCCGCAGCCGACTGGGACAAGCGAGTGACCGGCACGGATCTGCCCGCCGTGTTTGATCCGCCGGAGGGCTTCGTGGCGTCGGCCAACGAACGGCCGGATGCGACGCCCGTGCGCGTCGGGTGGTTCTTTTCGTCGGGCCGCCGCATCGGCCGGTTGAGGGAATTGCTGCACGCCACGCCGGCCGTCGATTTCGACGCGATCGCGGCCTTGCAGCGGGACATCGCGATGCCGTCCGCTGGCGCAGTGCGAGACCGTCTGGTTCCTTTGCTGCGCCGCCACGCGCCGCGTCGTGTGGCGGACGCATTGCAGCACTGGGACTTGCGTTACGCAGCCGGGTCGAAGGGGGCGCTCGCATTCGAGGCACTGTTGTTTCACCTCTGCGCGGCGCTGCGTGGCAAGCACTACGCCCGGTTCTATTCCTCGACCTGGAACGCACGCGGCCTGGCGTTCGACGACATCATGCACGCAGCCGACACGGCGCTGGCGGCTGCCCTGCGTCGTGCCGCGCCGCCCACGGCACGCGCGTTGCGCCGGTTCGGTACCTGGGGGCGGATGCATCGGTTGGAACTGCGGCATTTGCTTGGGTCGGTGCCGATGCTTGGCCACCGCTATCGTTTTGCGTCTGGCGCGGCGCACGGGGGCAACGACACGTTGTGGAAGACCGGCAACCCGCTGACCGCGCGTCGCCACCGCTGCAGCTTTGCCAGCACGGCGCGGTATATTTTCGACATGTCCGATCTGGATGCAAACTGGTTCGTATTGCTCGGCGGCCAGGACGGCTGGCTGGGCAGTACCACGCTGGTGGACCAGGCGGCGATGTATGAGCATGGCGCGTATATCCGGATGCCGCTGCGGGTGGAGACGGTGCGCGTTGAATTCCCGCACTGTACCGTGCTGACGCCATGATCGACGCCACGCCGTTGCTGCGCCTTTATGCGCGGCGGCGTGGTCATTGTCTGGCGGCCTTGGATCCTGCCGCTGCCCAACAGCAGCAATTGCTCGCGCTGCTTCGCAAGGCACGCGACACGCGCTTTGGGCGGGACCACGGATTCGCGCGGATCACCAGTATCGCCGGGTTCCAGCGTCAGGTACCGCTGCGGCGCTATGAGGATTTCTGGCGCGATTACTGGCAGCCGGCGTTTCCGCGGCTGCGCGATATAAGCTGGCCCGGCTTGATTCGGTATTTTGCTGTGACTTCGGGCACCACCACGGGCAACAACAAATACATTCCCGTGTCGTGTGCCATGGTGGCGGCCAACCGCCGCGCCGTTTTGGATATGTTCAGCTTCCATCTTGCGGTTCGACCGCATAGCCGTGTGCTGGGCGGGCGAAACTTCATGCTGGGCGGCAGTACGGACCTGGTGCCGCAGGCGCCCGGCATCTATAGCGGCGACCTGAGCGGCATCGCGGCAAACGAAGTACCGTGGTGGGCGCGCCGCCGCTATTTCCCGCCGTACGACCTGGCTCTGATCCCCGACTGGGACCGCAAGATCGACGCGCTGGCGCAGGCGTCGCTGCGAGCGGATATTCGGACGATCAGCGGCACACCAAGCTGGGTACTGCCGTTCTTCGCGCGCCTGGCCGAGCTTCGACCGAACCGGCCGCGCAGTACCGAAAGCTGGTATCCGAATTTGGAACTTTTCATCCATGGCGGCGTGAATTACGCGCCGTATCGCGCGCAGTTCGATGCTCTGCTGCCGCTGCGTGTGGACCGACGCGAAGTCTACCCCGCGAGCGAGGGATTCATTGCCATCGCCGACCGCAGCTATGGCGAGGGCCTACGCCTGATCATCGACAATGGTTTGTTCTTTGAATTCGTTCCGGTCGACGAAATTGATGCGGTGCAACCTACGCGGCACTGGCTTGGTACGATCGAAACGGGCGTCAACTACGCCGTGGTCCTGTCCAGCAATGCCGGGTTGTTTTCTTACGTTCTTGGCGACACGGTGCGGTTTGTCGAGCGGCGTCCGCCACGCGTGCTGATCACGGGGCGGCTTTCTTACATGCTTTCCGCGTTCGGCGAGCATCTGATCGGCGAAGAGATAGATCAGGCGATTGTGGAGGCGGCGACGTCCGTTGGTGCCACGGTTTCCGACTATGCGGTGACCGCGGTGTTTCCCGCCGGACCGCTCGACCGTGGCGGACATCGGTTCGTCGTGGAGTTCGCCGCGCCGGTGCCGGACGCTGTGCTGGCTGCGTTTGCCAACGCGCTTGATACGGCACTGTCGGAGGAGAATGCCGATTACGCGGCGCATCGCCAGATGATGCGAGCGCCTGCGGTGGTCGCCGTACTACCGGGTGGTTTTGCGCAATGGATGCGCCACCGGGGACGCCTGGGTGGGCAGAACAAGGTGCCACGAGTTATCGCCGATCCGGCGCTGTTTGCGGATCTGGAGAGGTTCATAATGTCATTGCGAGAGGCGTAGCGCCGAAGCGCCCTTGGTAATTGAGCGCGCGGACCGTCTTGGCACTGTCCCGAACGAGATTGCTGCGTCGCTACGATCCTCGCAACGACATGCCTGGACTATTACAGCTCTGCCTCGATCGCGTGCTTGAGCTTCGCACCCTGCGGTTCGTCGCCGGAGCCGAACGTGCCTGCAATCCGTCCGTCCCGGCCGATCAGCACCTTGTTGAAGTTCCAACTCGGCTCCCAACCCGTCTCCGCGCGCACCCAGGCATAGAACGGCGCCGCTTGTGTTCCCCGCACATGCGCAATGCCGGTCAACGGAAAGCCGATGCCATATTTCGTCGTGCAGAACGCCTTGACTGTGGCATTGTCGGGCGATTCCTGGTTGAAGTCCCGGCTCGGCACGCCGATCACCGCCACACCGCGTCCCGCTTCGGCCTCGTGCAGCTTCTGGAGCCCTTCATACTGGTAGGTGTAGCCGCAGAAACTCGCGGTATTTGCCACCACCAGCACGCGTCCCTTGAATGCTGCCAGATCGATTGCACCACCATCAATCGCGGGGAAGCTGAAATCCCATGCACTGGTGCCTTGTTCCGCCATTTTACCCTCCCCAATCAGACCGCCCGGGCGTGCGCAGCATCAACTATAGCGCTCCTCGTCCCACGGGTCGCCGTTATTGTGGTAGCCGCGTTGCTCCCAGAAACCCTTATGGTCGCTGATGGTGAACTGAATCCGCCGCAGCCATTTCGCCGACTTCCAGAAATACAACCGCGGCATCAACACGCGCACGGGTCCGCCATGCGCGCGGGTCAGCGGCTTGCCTTCCCACATATGCACCAGGAACACGTCCGGCTGGTGGAACTGATCCAGCCGTACGTTCGTCGTGTAGCCATCGAACGAATGGAAGATGACATGCTGCGCTTCCGGCTTCGGCAGCACCAGGTCCAGGATGGTGCGCGCGGCCACGCCTTGCCAGTGATTGTCGTAGCGCGACCATTGCGTAACACAATGAATATCGGACATGCTCTCGGCCTGCGGCAGCGCCATGAATTCCGCAAACGACAGGCTGAGGCGGTTTTCCACCGCCCCATCGATGTCCAACCGGAATTTTTGTTCCGTCACGTTCGGCTCGGCGCCGAGATCGAGCACTGGCCAGTCCGTCACCAAAAGCTGCCCGGGCGGCAGGCGGTCGCGTGCCGGATCGGCCGTCGTGCCGGTCAACAGCCGGCCCTCGCGTGCCCAGGCCTGCTTTGCCTCGATCAGTTTGTCCTTGATCCGGCCGGTGATCTCGACGCCGTCATCCGCCATCCCGCTGCGTCCTTATCCGCGTGCCCGCATCAGCCGCGCCTTGTCGCGCTGCCAGTCGCGATCGGCAACGGCGGCGCGTTTGTCCTGCTTCTTCTTGCCCTCCGCCACGCCCAACAGGACCTTCGCACGGCCACGATCGTTGAAGTGGATTTGCAGCGGCACGATGGTGGCGCCCTGCCGGCTGATCGCGCCGGTAAGCTGGTTGATCTGCTTGTGCTTCAGCAGCAGCTTGCGCGGCGCGCGCGGTTCGAAGCGCGACAGCACGCCGCCCTGATATTCCGGGATATAGGCGTTGAACAACCACATCTCGCCGTCGCGCTCACCCGCCCAGGCTTCGTTCAGCGTGGCGCGGCCGTGGCGCAGCGATTTTACCTCCGGCCCCTTCAACACCAGGCCTGCTTCGATGGTTTCCTTTATGGTATAGTCGAAACGGGCCTTGCGATTGGTGGACGCAATGCCGTGGGAGATCAGTTGCTTCTTGGATTTTGCCTCTGCCATTGCCGCGATCGCGCCGATGTTTGCTGCAAAAATGCCAGGATACGCGCACGCGCGCAGATGCGCAGCGGAACCCGGGCGGGATCGGTGGACATAGCCACGGGTGCGCGCGTGGTCAACGCCGCACCGAGGGCTGCGCAGGCAATCTCATGTCATTGCCAGGAGCGGAGCGACGCAGCAACCTCGGTCGAAAGGGGGCATGAACCGTCCGTATGCCGTGTGACCGAGGTTGCCTCGTCGCTACGCTCCTCGCGATGACATCCAACGCTAGCCTCGCAGCAGCGCGGCCGTCGCCGACGGCGAATAGCCCGGCGCGACGCGCACATCCACCACGGCCACGGCACCACTTTCCACTGCACCGATCGCTTGCTCGAAGACGCCTGCCATGTCCTGCGCTTCGGACACCGGGCCAAACCCCTTGGCGCCCTGCGCTTCGGCCATACGGGCCAGATCGATCTCCGGATCGCCGATGCGCTGGCCGATCCAGCGATTCTCCACCGGCCGGTTGCGAGCGCGCGCCACGCGTTCCTGATGCAGCTCGTCGTTGAAGAACGAGCGGTTGTTGGCCACCACGATCAGCAGCGGGATGCCGTAATGCACCGCAGTCCACAGCGCGGTGACGCCCATCAGGAAGTCGCCATCGCCGCAGACGGCGACCGGAATCCGTCCCGATCCGCGCAAGGCCAAAGCCGCACCCACTGCAACACCCGGGCCGGCACCGATGCCCGCCCCGCCATCGGCGCCGAGATAGTCGAGCGGTTCCCGGAACGGCCACGCCGCCGCGTTCCACGACAGGGACACGTGCAGCAGCGAAGCGGAACGGGCGCCCAGCGCGTGCCGTAGCGTCTGGGCCATCTGCGGCACGGTGATCGGGCCGGGGGCAAACGTCATATCCGGCGATGCCTTTGGCGCCATGCGCTGTGCCGCGGGCGGAAGCTGCGCACACAATGCGGCGACTGTGGCGTCGGCGTCGGCAGAGATGAACACGTCGGCAGGCGGCAGGCCCTGATAATCCATGCTCCAGCCATTGTGGACCTGGTGGTCCTGCGACACGCAGATGATCTTTGCGGTGGCGTTGGCACTGCGCAGGAGGCCTGCGAGATCGACCCAATCGAGGCTCAACACGACGTCGGCGTCGGCGAGCGCCTTGGTTGCCTCGGGACCGGCGAAGGTGCTGGGTGGCGCGACATGCAACGTGTGTTGGGTTGGGAAGGCGGCGGCCAGCTTCATGTCGGTAAGCACCTGCGCGTTCAGCGCCTCGGCCAGCGCGATGCGGCTGGCCCAATGGTCGTGCCGCCGCGAGCAACGGCCGATCAGGATCAGGGGGCGGCGCGCGCCACGCAGCATGTCGGCGGCTTTGGCGACCAAGGCCGGATCAGGCAGTGCGGGCGTTAGCGGCCGTACGAAGCGTGCTGCGTCGAGTGGAGGCAATTGCTCGGTGAGCGGCGCTTCCTGCATGCCGACATCGAGGTTGATGTAGACGGGGCCGCACGGCGGCGTGGTGGCGAGAAAGAGGGCGCGAAGCAGGGCCTCTCGCGCGGCCTCGGGCGAGGCAGGCTGGTCGTCCCATTTGGTGTAGGGCCGCACCAGCGCGCCCTGATCACGCGCGGTGTGGATCCAGTCGATCCAGGGGCGGCGCTTTGGCGCGTCGACCGGGCCGGTGGCGCCCAGCACGATCATTGGTATCCGGTCGCACCAGGCGTTGAAGATCGCCATCGTTGCATGCATCAATCCGACATTCGCGTGCACCGCCGCGGCCATGGGCTTGCCGGTCACCTTGGCGTAGCCGTGCGCGATGGCGACGGCATGCTCCTCATGCAGGCAGAGAAGCATCTGCGGCGTGCGGTTGCCGAGGTAATTCACCAGGGAGTCATGCAGGCCGCGATAGCTGGAGCCCGGATTAAGCGCGATGAAGGGGATGTCCAGCGCCCGCAGCGTGTCGGCGACGACGTCGCTGCCGAACAGGGCGTTGCCGCCGGGGAGGGAGACGGGTTGCTCGATCTGAGTGCCGGTACGGTCCTTGAGAGTGTCGGGCATGGGACGTTCCTCGGGTCGTATATCATTGCGAAGAGCCAAGACCTCGAAGCAATCCTGGTCAAGCGGCGCACGAAAGGTTCGAGTGCAGGTTCGAACGAGATTGCTTCGTCGCTTCTATCTTAACAAGAAACAGCGTTGCCCCTCCCGTCCCCACAAGGGCAGGGCGGAAGCCTTCGGTCCGCTGCGGTTTCACCCAGTGGCGTGCCGGCCGCGCCGGCCGCTGGGCAACTCGCAATGATACCTGGGGTGCGGACCGCGCAACGACATCACGGTGCATTACCTCATCACGGTGCATTACCTCACCCGGAACTCGGCCAGCGATTCGAAATTCGGATCGGCGCCGATGCCAGGCACGTCGGGCGGGCTTACCGTGCCGTCCGAATTCAGCCGCAGCGTGTGGTGATAGATGCGACCCCACATCGGATCGACCGTGTCGCGGTAGAATTCCAGGATCAGCCCGTTGCTGATCGCGGCGACCAGGTGCACGTGGATGTCCTGCGAGCCGTGCGGCGCGATGTCCAGGTCGTGGGCCTGCGCCAGAGCGGCGACTTTCATGAACTCCGTGACGCCACCAAGCACTTTCGCATCGGCATTCAGGATCGCGGCGCATTCGTTACGGATCAGGTCGCGGAAGCCGTAGCGGGTGTATTCGTTTTCGCCGGTCGCGATGGGGATGCTGGTGGCCTGGGCGAGGCGGCGATGGCCGTCGTAATCGTCCGGCATCACCGGTTCCTCGAACCAGAAGATGTCGTATGGCTCCATGCGTTTGGCGATCTGGATCGCCTCATAGGCGCGGTAGGCGCAGTTGGCATCGACCATCAGCTTCACGTCGGGGCCGATCGCCTCGCGCGCGGTGCGGACGCGAGCGATGTCCTCGGCGATGGGAACGCCGCCGATCTTCATTTTCACCGCCTTGGCGCCCATGCGGACATTGGCTTCCATTTCCTGCGCCAATTCGCGCAGGCCCTTGCCTTCTTCGTAGTAGCCGCCGGCGATGTAGGTGGGCACGCGGTCGCGGAAGCCGCCGAGCAATTTGTAGAGCGGCAGGCGAGCGGCCTTGGCGCGGATGTCCCACAGGCCAATATCGATGGCGGCGATTGCACGCGTGGTCAGGCCGCGACGGCCGACCAGCTTCGGCACCCACAGTTTGTGCCACAGGCGTTCGACATCGATCGGATCCTCGCCGATCAGCAACGGAGTCAGATGGGCGATGGTTGCTTGCTCAATGCCGCCGGCGCCGCCGAGGCCGATGCCGGTGATACCCTCATCGGTCTCGATCTCCACCACCGCAAAGTTCACATGGGTATAGGTGTGCTTGCCGTTCGCGATCGGCTTGTGGCGGGGCCAGCGGTATTCGCGGGTATTGATCTTGGTGATTTTCATGGCGTGGTTCCTCCCGACGGGTGGCCATGGCGTAGCATGCTCGCATGGCGCGGGGGAGGCTCCAGCGGCAGCGCGGGGCGATGTTGTTAAAGCTCACGTGAACGGCCGCGGCACTCCTCTGCGTGTTCCGTGCCTCCTATGCCGCAGCGATAATTTTGCCAGCTACGAGAGACACCTGCAGGACCTGTCTGGCAGTGCTTATTCCTCGAGCCCAGCCGGTTCGTTGTTGCGGGGTGTCACGCGGGCGATCAAGACGCGGACCGCCCGCGAACTCCATATCTACCCCTCATACGCCAGCCGCAGCCCCGGATCCGGCCAGTCCATCGCCACCAGCTTCCCCGTCCCGGACAGCGTCATGTAGGCGGTTCGCAAATCCGGGCCACCGAAGCAGATATTGGTGCAGAACATGTCCGGCATCGGCACCTGCCGCAGCAGCCTCCCGTCCGGCGCGATCACGCTGACCGATCCGTTCACCAGCGTCGCCACGCAGACATTCCCCGCCGCATCCACCGCCAGGCTGTCGAAGCGTTGGAACCCGCCCAGGCCCGCCACGAACCGCCCGCCATGCGGCGAGGGGAACGGCGCCTTCTTCACCACGCCCGGCACGACGATATCGAAGGCCCACAGCCGCGCGGTCTCGGTCTCGGCCACGTACAGCACCTTGCCGTCCGGCGACAGGCCGCAGCCATTCGGCGTCAGGATCGGATGCGCCACTTCGACGATCTTCGAACCGTCGGCGAGCGCGTAATACACTCCGCCCCAGTCGCGGTCGCGTGCCCGCGCCTTGCCCAGGTCGGTGAAATAGAACCCGCCATGGCTGTCGAACACCAGATCGTTGGGTCCCAGCAGCTTCTGCGACCCGCAGCGGTCGTACAGCACGGACACCGCGCCGGTCTTCGGGTCCACCCGCTCGATTCGGCCGCCGGCATAATCGGACGGCACGCCTGCCGGGCGCAGCATGTTCATCTCGGTGCGCCAGAGGAAGCCGCCATTGTTGCAGACGTAGAACGCGCCATCCGGCCCCACCGCCAACCCGTTCGGCCCGCCGCCGGTCTGCGCTACCACCGTCACCGACCCGTCCGGTGCGACTCGGCTGACGGTCTGGCGCTCGATCTCGACCAGCACTACGGAGCCGTCGCGCATCGCCACCGGTCCCTCCGGAAACCGCAGCCCGGTCGCCACCACGCGGATTTCGCTCATACCCGTCTCCTCCCTTCCTTCGGCGGCGGAGCGTAACCGATCCGTCCTGCCAGAAAAGGCGGCTGCGAGCCCGAATCGTGAACATTTTGCGCCATTGGCTTCGTTTTTGTTGAACCACAGGGCGGGGCGGTGTTAACTCGAACGGCAGGAAGCGCCCATTATCCACTGCTCGGCCGCAACGTACGGCCCCATCGCGCCAGGAACCCTATCGTGACGGAACTGCACTGGCTGCCCACCATTCCCGATTGGCGCGTGCGCCTGCGCGCGCTCGGCACCGATCCCGCTGCCGCGTGGCCCGAAGCAGTGGCACTGGCCAATGCGCGGCTCAATTTCGTCCTGACCAACGCTCTGGACGAAGCGGTTCGCCGCGCGCTTCCGGCGAAACCGGAGGGGGTGGCAACCAAGCCCGTGCGGCTGGCAGTGCTCGGTTCCGCGACACTGACGCATCTGCTGCCGGCGATTCGTGTCGCCGGCCTGCGCCGCGGCATCTGGATCGATACCTATGAAAACGATTTCGGCCAGTACGCGCAGGAACTCTCCGATCCTGACTCGGCGCTGCACGAATTCAAGCCGACTGCGATTCTGCTCTCGCTGGATGGCTACCACCTGTCCGCTGGCGTCACCGCGGGTCTGGACGCCGCCGGCGCCGCCGCCGCGCTGGACGAGATCGAGGGCCGTATCCGCGAGACCTGGCGGCTGGCGCGCGAAGCGTTCCGCTGCCCGATCATCCAACAGACCGCGCTGCCGGTGCATCCGGTGGTGTTGGGCAGCAACGAGCATCGCCTGCCTGGATCGCGCGCCCGCTTCCTGGCGCGACTGAACGAGGCGCTACGCGTGATGGCGGACGAGGACGGCGTCGATCTGCTGGCGGTGGATGACCATGCCGCGCGCGATGGTGCCTGCGCCTGGCACGACACCGCGCTGTGGCACCGGTCGAAGCAGGAGATCGCGCCGCCCGCCGCGCCGCTATACGGGGATCTCGTCGGGCGGTTGGTGGCTGCCAAACAAGGGCGGTCGTTCAAGTGCCTGGTGATGGACCTGGACAACACGATGTGGGGCGGCGTGATCGGCGATGACGGCATGGAGGGCATCGCCCTCGGCCAGGGCAGCGCGCTGGGCGAGGCCTATGTTGCGTTCCAGGACTATGCCCGCGAGCTGTCACGCCGCGGCGTGATCCTGGCCGTGTGCTCCAAGAACGATGAAGCCAACGCCGTGGAGCCGTTCGAGAAGCATCCCGAGATGGTGCTGCGCCGCCCGGATATTTCCAGCTTCGTCGCCAACTGGCAGAACAAGGCGGATAATATCCGCGCGATCGCAGAAGAGTTGAACATCGGCATCGATTCACTGGTGTTCATCGACGACAACCCGTTCGAACGGAACCTGGTGCGGCAGGAACTGCCTGTGGTGGCGGTGCCGGAAGTCTCCGACGATCCCACCTATTTCCCGCGCGCGCTGGCCGATGCCGGCTATTTCGAGGGCTTGTCCGTTACCGACGAGGATCGCGAACGCACTGCGCAATACCAGGGCAACAAGGCGCGCGATGCCTTGAAGGCATCCGCGACCGATCTGGAAAGCTATCTGCGCGGCATGGAAATGCAGCTCGTTTGGAAGGGCTTCGACCGGATCGGGCTGCAGCGCATCGTGCAGCTCATCAACAAGTCGAACCAGTTCAACCTGACGACGAAACGCTACGCGGAGGAGGACGTGCTGGCGGTGATGGCCGATCCGGATGCGTTCGGGCTGCAGCTTCGTTTGCTGGACCGGTTCGGCGACAACGGCGTAATCGCGATCATCATCGGCCGGCTGCTGGAGAACAAGGATCTGTATATCGACACGTGGCTGATGAGCTGCCGCGTGCTGGGCCGTCAGGTGGAACCCACGACGTTGAACCTGATCGTGCAGGAAGCTGCGAAGCTGGGCGCGCGGCGCGTGGTGGGCGAATACATCCCCACCAAGAAGAACGGCATGGTGAAGGACCACTACGCCAAGCTGGGCTTCAGCGTGATGGAGCGCGACGACGCCGGCGGCAACCGCAACATCATCGACCTGACAAGCTTCAGGCCCACCGAGACATTCATCCACGTGATCGAAGGCTGAAAGAGAGCAGAGGATGCCGAGCGAAGCGGAAATCTATGGCGGGCTGACCGAGATCTTTCATGACGTGTTCATGCGCGACGACATGGTGCTGAAGCCGGAACTGTCGGCGAAGGACGTGAAGGGCTGGGACTCGTTCAAGCAGATCGAGATCATCATGGCGACCGAGGAAAAATACGGCATCAAGTTCACCACGCGTGAGCTGGATTCCTTGCAGAACGTGGGGGATCTGGTGCGGGTGGTGACGGCGAAGGCGTAGGCCTGGCGGAGACGCGCGCGCGGTTGACGCGTCGTTGCCATTGCGAGGAGCGTAGCGAGCAGGCAATCTCGTTCGAGCGGGTGCTGTTTTATGCAGGGGACTGCGCCGTCGCCTTGTCCTTCGCAGTGCCATGCGTGCCCAATGACTCAGGTTCGGCGATTTTGTGCAATGCGCCTGCAAGTCCATGACCCAAAACATCTACGATGATCCGAGCTTCTTCGCGGGCTACAGCCGGTTGGACCGCTCGGTCCGTGGGCTGGCGGGCGCCGCGGAATGGCCGGCCATGCGGGCGCTGCTGCCGGATCTGGGGGGCAGCGGGGTGGTCGATCTCGGCTGCGGCTTCGGTTGGTTTTGCCGCTGGGCACGGGAGCAAGGGGCCGCAAGGGTGCTGGGGATAGATATCTCGGAGCAAATGCTGGGGCGCGCCCGCGCGGAGTCGGCCGAGGACGCGGCAATCACCTATGTTCGGGCCGACCTGGAAGCGATCGATCTGCCGCCAGCGTCATTCGATGTCGCCTACAGCTCCTTGGCGCTGCACTACGTGAGGGATCCGGCAGCGCTTCTGGCCACGGTGCATCGCGCGCTGGTTCCGTGCGGCCGGCTGGTGTTCTCCACAGAGCACCCGATCTATATGGCGCCCGCGCATCCGTCCTGGACGGTCGATGCGGCTGGCCGCAAGACCTGGTCGCTCAACCAGTATCTGGTTGAAGGTCAGCGCGTGACGGATTGGCTCGCCAATGGCGTTGTCAAATATCACCGCACCATTGGCACCATCCTCAATCTGCTGATCCGGGTTGGCTTCACCATTCGTCATGTGGAGGAGTGGGGGCCGACGGACGCGCAGGTCGCCGCCAGGCCCGAATTGGGGCAGGAACGGGAGCGGCCGATGTTCCTGCTGGTGGCGGCGCAGCGATAGGGCGCTGGCGGCATGCCGGCGCCGGGGGCAGGCGTTCGCAGTCCTCGGCACCCGCCGACCGGGCAAGCCGAGGCCTACTCTGCTGCGATGCCCGGGCGCAGTGCCGGGAATGCCGTCTCTGCGTCTGGTGCTGGAACGCGGTTGTGCAGGAAGGAGGCAACCAGCGCGCCAATAATCATGTTCAACACCGCATTCAGCAGGGGCGGCAGCACCGAGAGCGGTCCGAAATTCAGTCCGGCCAGCACCGCACCGAGGCCGGAGTTGTAAATGCCGACATCGAACATGATCGCACGCGCCTGCCGTTCCGGCAGCCGCAGGCCTTTGGCCAGCGCATAGGCAACCACAAGGTTGATCACGGTGAGCAGCGAGGTCACGCCGGCAACGACCGGCACCCAGCCGAGATTCTTCTGGATCGCCGGTGCGGAATGACTGATCAGGCCTAGCTCGATCGTGTAGAGCAACACTGCGGACAGCAACGGCAGGACGGGTTCCGCGCGGCGGATGCGCTTCTCGCCGGCACCGTAACGGATCGCCAGGCCGATCACGACGGGCACGATGACCAGTTGCAGCATCTGTTGCAACAGGGCGAAGAAATTGACCGGCACATATTTGCTCGCAAATGCCGAGGTGAAGGCTGGAGTCAGGAGCGGCGACAGCAGCGTATGGATGAACGTGAGACTGATCGCCAGCGCCACCGATCCGTGGGCGATGAAGGTGAACAGATTCGAGGAGACACCGGCGGGTACCGAGCCGTCCAGGATGGTCCCCGCGGCGAGCGCCGGCTGGTTGCTATAGAAGACATGCGCGGCAACGACCGCGGCGAGCGGCACGGTGATCCATTTGATGACGAAACCGCCGATCACCGCTTTCGGCCGGACGAACACCTCGCCGAGCGAACCCATGGTCAGCGTCAGGCTCATCAGCATGATGACGCCGCCCAGCATGTAGGCGGCATAGGGTGTCAGTACCGTGAATGGCGCCGGCACCAGGTAAGCCAGGACGCCCAATACGATCAGCCAGAGCGGCATCAGTTTGTTCAGGATAAAGTGAGCGGTTTGCATGGGGTCTCCTGGCAGCCGCGGCACCGCGAGCCTGACCCGGCCTCGGCCACGACCATCGGTTCTTCGTTTCGGTGGTGCGATCAGGTCCTTGCCTGGCGAGCGCGCAGCGGCACGGTCCCACATGGCGGCGACAACGGCAGGCGGGGCTTGGATGGTTGCGGAAGATACCGCGTGCATGAATGCCGGGACGGCAAGTTGCTTCGGATCACTAACGACGTTCCTTGGACAAGCTATCGGTGCATATCAGCATGCGGGGCAAAGTGACGCAACGCCGCGTCGCATGACTTTCAGGCAATACAATGGAGGTTGCGGGGTTATGCGCGTCAGGGAATTCAGCGCCGCGTGACGGCATGTGTCGTGAAAGTACCCGGCGCTCAGGCACAACGCGGGTCGCGACACGACATATATTACTATACACAAATGATGTGCCGCCGTTCACCGCGGGGCCCGGATCCTGGTCGAGGCGGGCAGCGAACCGCGCCGCATGGTGGTTCGTCGAATCCCGTGATGCGCTCAGAAATGGGCGGTATGATTGCAGCCCAGCGCCGCAATTACGGCGGCGAGGAAAGTCAGCAACGCCACGGCAAAGGCACTTGCCAGCCACACACGATCGCGCCCGCCTGGTGAAATACAACTCTTTGCGGCCACATTCCGGATGCAGCGATCCGATGCACCCGGTCAATGCCGCCACCTGGCGGGAGGGACACCCGCTATGTCACGGCCCCGTCACACCGCCATGCTCGTCGATGGCCATGCTCGTCGATGGTTGGATTTCCCGCCGTTGTCAGCGATTATGCGGAGCCGTACCAAGCTGTCCATCCATGCAACACCGTTCCCTCCACGAACGCGGATTCACCTTGCTTGAGGTGCTGGTGACTCTCGTCGTCCTCGGCTTGCTCATTGTGACGCTGACGCAGGGCATCCGCGCAGGAATGCAGGCATGGGCGCTCGGCGACCGGATGGATCGAGGGGCCGACGAACTTGAGACCACCGACCGAACCTTGCGGCAGTTGATTGAGCGGGCGTCACCAGGAGAAATCCGTTCCGCGCTCAACCCAATGGTGGGTGGCGCCCATTCGCTGTCATTCGTCACGACATTGCCAAAAGGCCTCGGTGCACGCATGACGGATGAAGCGGACGTGGAACTGCTGGTCGGCAGCGGGCATCGGCTTGAGTTGCTGTGGCGCCCGCACTATCGCCGCTGGATCGTCCCGCCACCGGCGCCCTCTGCCGTTACGCTGCTGGACAACGTCGCGCTGCTGAGTGTCTCGTACTGGCAACCGATGCCTGCCGCGCAACGAGGCCGGTGGCTCTCGGCATGGACCGAGCGTCAACTCCCGGCGCTGGTGCGCCTGCACATTGCATTCCTGCGCGGAAGCGGACAGAACTGGGCGGATATCGTCGTCGCCCCGATGTGCGACGTCGCTCCGCCATGAGCGAGCGCTGCGCGTCGAAAGACCAGCGCGGCTTTGCATCGCTGATCATACTTTGGACGATCGGCCTTCTCGCGTTGCTGGTTGCAGGGCTGAGCGCCTCTGGCCGCAGCGCCAGCGAAGTTGCCTGGAACGTACGTGAGAGCGCCATCGCCGAGGCCGCCGCGGACGGGGGCGTACAGCGAGCGGTGTTCGAGCTGCGATCAGGACGATGGAAGCCGGGTGAGGCGCCGCATCGCGTCAGCGTTGGCCTGGCCAGTGTCGCGATCGCAGTCGACGATGAGAACGGCCGCATCAACCCGAATTATAGCTCCCCACCGCTGTTGGCCGCCTTGCTTGGCGCAGTCGGCGCCGCTCCAGCAGAGGCACAGGTGCTGTCGCGCGCGATGATCGACTGGCGCACCGCTACCCCGCTCTCGCTCGCGGGAGGCCTGAAGGTGGATCGTTACCGCCTGGCAAACCTGCCCTATGGTCCGCCCAGCGGGCCCTTCGAAAGCGTCGGCGAGATCGGCCAGGTTGTCGGCATGAACGACGACCTGTTGGCGCGGCTGCGGCCATACATCACGGTCTACCACTCCGGCGATGCACAGCAGGGCCAAGGATTCACCTTTGCCCGCGGCGTCTTGCAGGACGCTGCCATGATAGGCCAGGTGTCGGCATTGGTCGGCTACACCAGCCCCGACGAGATTGTGGGCGTTCGTGCAACCGCGGTGCTGGCCGACGGAACGCGTTTCGAGCGTCGCGCCGTGGTGCGCCTGGCGGGACAGCAAAGGCCCGGAGAACGCGCGCCGCAAATCCTGACCTGGGAGTGAGCACAGGCCGGATGAGGCCCGGGCTGCCCGCCAGGGCCGCCCCTGGTCAGGCGCAGAGTAAGTCTGTGGCCAGGCGCAGAGTGACCGGGTGCCCAGCCTCGCCGCCACCGACGTAGCGGCGATGAGGCACCGGAATGCCACGAAGCGTTACCCGGCGCGGCGCCGCAGCATTGCGAGAGCCAGCAGGCCGGTCCCCAACACGGTCATGGTGGCGGGTTCCGGCACCGTTGCCATATCCGCGATGACGATGGGATACGCGCTCGTCACGATGACCGACGTGAACGCTCCAGTGCCGGACAGGGTCAGCGAACCTTCCGGAAAGAAATCGCTACCGACGAGCGCGGCTGTCCTCACGACTGACGAGCCATCGTTCGCCGTCACGGTCAGTGTATCGCCACCGCCCGAGCCAAAGAGGTCACCGAGGGCGAAATCGAATGACAGGAGGCTGATCGGCGAGGCGAAGCTGATATCCAAAGTAGCAACCGCACCGTTCGAGGACAGCACATACGGCCCCAAGGCCGAGAAGAGGCCGCCATTCGGGCCGAACGTGAAGGCGCCCGGATCGCTCGGCGAACTGAACGTTGCGCCTTGCAAGGTGGCGGGCGTCGACTCCCCGCTCACCGAGGCGAAGTTATAACTGATCTCGCCGGCCAGCGCGGGCAACGCGCCGAGCGATACAGTGCAGGCCGCGACTGCGGCAATGACTCGACGACGATTGCTCATTGGGGTGACAACCTCCTCGGCGTGATACGGGTGGCAGGAACGTTGCCGCCCGCGCGGCAACGGTGGTTTGGTGTCTCAAGCGCAAATGCGGCGGCCCGGCGCATCGTCATTGCACCGGCAGCGGATGCATCAGCCCGCCTTGGGTCCACAGCGCATTCAGGCCACGTGGCAGATCCAGCGCGCTGTGAGCGCCCACAGTCCGGTCGTAGATTTCGCCATAATTGCCGACGACAGCGATGACCTGCGCCGCCCAGTCATGCGCGCCGAGTCCCAGCGCGCGGCTGGTCGCCCAATCGATGCCGAGCAAGCGCTGCACCACCGGATCTTCGCTGGTGCGTTCGGCCGCAACATTCGCCTGGGTGACCTCGCTCGCTTCGGCCTGGATCAACGCGTAGACCGTCCAATCGACGATCATGCCCCACTGCCTGTCGCCCTGACGGTATGCCGGTGCGACCGGTGACAGCGTCAGCAGGCCGGGCAGGATCGTGTCGCCGCCGACCTGTTTCGGGTAGGCCGCCTTGACCTGTGCCAGGCGCGAGACATAGGCGCTGACGGCGTCGCAATGGCGGACCGCGAGACCGTCATCCATCTCGCCCTCCTCCTGGAAGGGCATTGGATTGATTGGGATGCCGCGCGCGACCGTGCGTGCCAGCAGGACTTTCTCGTTATCGGTGCCTTCCACGACGCAGACGTTGCGATGCGCCAGATCGGCGATCGCATGCACCGGTAAATCCTTGCGAACGAGGAAACCCTGGCCGTCGTAGAACACCGGCGGCCCGAAGACGATGTTCCAGTGCCACATCGATGTGGCATTCGGCGTGACGCCGACAATCAGGTCGGTCTCGCCCTTGTGGAGTCCTTGTTCGGCCGCGAGCTCCGAATCAAATGGCTTCACCGCCAGTTTTGCATCGGCGCCCAGAGCGGCGACTGCGACCGCCTTGCAGATCTCGATGCTCAGCGGCGCCAATGGTCCATGCAGGTCGGTCTTGTTCCAGTCCTCCGGCACGGCGACCACGCCGCAGGTGAGTTCACGGGCGGCACGCACCTTGTCCAGAGTCGGCGATGCCACGGCGAGCACTGGCACCAGGCAGGCGCCGGCCAGGAGTGCATAACGATACAACGAAGGAACCATCGCGCGCTTTCATATCGAGGCAGTGGAGGACGCGCGCCGCGGCCCGCGTCCTCTACGGCGGCAGTCGGCTGTTATCAGTTCGGCCAGCCTGTGCCGGTTCCGGTCGCCGAGCCTGGCGTGGTGTTGTTGCTGGTGTTGTAGTACGGGCTGCCCGGGCTTTGCGTCGGCCGCGGATTGAAATCGGCCGGCGGGGGATCGGTTTCGCCGCCCGGAACGTAGGTGCCGCCGGGATAGTCGGTGGGCACAATGCCGAGGTACTGGCAGCCATAGGTCGGGTTGCCGTTGTTGTCGGTGCCGACATCGTGCGGCAGTGAGTGCACCTGGCTGGCTGGGATCATTGCGTAGCTCGCCGGCAGTGGTGCGACGTTGCCAAGCAGGCGGTCATTGTCGAATGCCTCGGTCAGGTCACCCATGGTGGTCAACCCGTCTGCCGGCCCGAGATTCGGCTGTGGGCTGCCGTTCGGTGCATTGAAGGCGGCGTTGGCGGCACCGGCTGCCGCCGCCGCGGCCTCGTCCGGCAGGCTTGCGAGCGGCGTCAGGTTGAACAACTCGTCGATGAATTTGATGACCGCGCTATGCTCGCTATAGACATGGCTGACGGTATGGGCCGCGGCGTAGGGCGATATCACGATGGCCGGGATGCGCGGACCGCCGGTTTCCGGCCGGTGGTCCGGACCATAGGTGCGGAACTTCTCGGGCACATGGTCGAACAATCCGTCGGTCTCGTCATAGGTGATGATGATGGCGCTCTGGCTCCAGTAGGGGCTGCCGGCGATGGCGTTGACCGAGTCGGCAATCGACGCCTCGGAGATCTGCGCATCGGAATAGTTCGGGTGGTCATCGTTGCCGGGAGTCGAAACCTCAACGTTCGGGTTGGGGTCCACCACCTTCAGGTTGTCGTTGTTGTAGAAGCCACCGCGCACGTAGAACACGCCGCCAGACGCGGGCAGCGCGTGGTTGGCGATATCGGTGTAGAGCTGCTGCAGGCTGTGCAAGTGCGCTGCAACCGCCGGGTTGTCGCCGATATAGCCGAAGTATTGGGGCCCGTTATGGTGCACGACGTAAGAGGCATGCTCTGGCGTGGAAGAGTAGCTGATGCCGTCGATGCCGTTGGCCTTGCCGTCGAACGGCTCGGGGCCGTAGCCCTGCTGGTACCAACCCCAGCTGATTGCGGTGTCTTTCACCGCGATCGCCAGGACGTCGTGCTGAACGTCGACCAGGTCGGCAGCCGGGTCCTCGTCGGTCCTGATGACACTGCCGATCTGGCTACCCATGAACGACAGCGGCAGCGTGGCGAAGGTCAGGTTTATCTGCCCTGCCTTGGGAATATAGGGTCCGGTCAGCGTACTGCCGTTGGTCGACTCGTCGGGACCGTAAGGCGGCTTCGGACCCGGGCTGGTATCGGTGGCACTGCCGGTAAACGGCGGGTTGTCGTTAAGGTTCGGCAGGCTAAAGCTGCTCGAGGTATCCGCCTCGTTGGGATGCTTTACCCACTGCGTGTCGCCAACCTGGCCGGCGATCATCGCGATCGCGTTCGGCGTCGAGGGACCGGTCGCCGTCTGGTGGAAATTATCGAACAATACGAAGCGGTCGGCATATTGCCACAGGAACGGAATGGTGTCGCAGTCGACGTGCGACTTCACTATCTCGCCTTTTTGCTTGGTCTGCAGATTGGGGTTGGCGGTCGGGGCCACGTTGCTGGCGTTCACCACCGTCGGGCAGGGGCCGCTTGGCGTGCCGGGCGCGCAGGAGGCGTCGGTCGCGTAGTGGAGGCCTTCCTGGTCAAGCGAATAGCCGTCGTCTCGCGGGATCGAATGGGTCGCAGCGTCGTAATGGAAGTCGTTGGCGTAGCCGGTGTGGCTGTGATCGACCGAGTAGGTGTCTTCGGGATAGAGTTGCACCGTCTGGTGGTTGATGTTCTCGATGGTGCGCGGGATCAGGAATGGCTGCTGCACGCTATAGCTGCCGTCAACATTGGCGACCACCGAATTGAAGGCGTTGACGTTAGAGGGCGCGTTTGCCGGCTGTGAGAAGGGGTCCGAAGTCGGTGCGCCGGGATACGTCGCATAGAGGCCATTGGCGCCCGGATAAGTGCCGAAATAATGGTCGAAGGACCGGTTTTCCTGGAACAATACGAAGACGTATTTCACCTTCTGGCGCAGCAGGGCGATTTTCGCTTGCAGCGTTAGCTGCGTCTGCGTGCCGGGATCGCGCGCCTGTGCCGCGCCGGTGGTGCCAGCCTGGGTGGCCAGGGTGAGAGTTGGCTCACTGACGGTAACCGCGGCCCACGCTGGCGACGAGAACGCAGTCGGATTGAGGAGACCGGCCGTTGCGACCCAGGCCGTCGTGGCCCTCAGAAGCGAGCGCTTCATGTACGCGCCTTTCCAGATTATGAACATATGTTCATCTTGGGCACGCCTGAGCGCGGCAACGATCGCGGGACTGTTTCAGTCGTATGATGTTGCGTGAAAGCTTTTTGAAAGGAACGGCTCATCGCCGGGCACGAAGACCAATGTCGTCCGCCGGCGCCGGGCGGGCCGTTCGCACCGTGGTTGACCATCCGGCGGATGCGCGATGACGCGGCTGGCCGGCGCGGTCATGGTGTTCCGCTTGCTTTCGCCCTCAAGTTCCACACAGGCTGAGCCGGAGTTCCGCTGCATCATGGTTTGCCAGTGAGTACCGACATCATCGAACAGACCATCGAGACCCTCGCCGAGCGGCTGGTTGCGAATGGCCTCTGCGAGGCGCGCGCGATCGATCGTGCCCGGCGTGTCGCAGGGCAGGCCGGGCACCGCCTGGACCATGTCCTGATCCAGCTGGGCCTGGTGACCGAGCGAGGCCTGGCCGAGACCTACGCCGGCTTGCTGAACCTGCCGATCGCAAGTCCCGCCCGCTATCCGGCCGACTCGCCATTGCTCGCCGAGTCCCTGCCGCAGCGCTTCCTGCGGCAGGCTCGCTCGCTTCCCGTGGCGTGCGACGACCGGGCCGTTGCCTTGGCCACCGCCGATCCGCTCGACCCATTCACGCCGGCGGCAGTGGCCGCCGCCACGGGCCGTCACGTCACATTGGAAGTGGCGGTGCCGATCGAGCTGGAAGCCGCGCTCGACCGCCTGTATCCCAGCGAAGATGTCACCGCCGCCGCCGACGCAATCGAGACGCCGCTGGAAGCCGACACCGAGCGGCTGAAGGACCTGGCGAGCGAGGCGCCGGTCATCCGGATGGTCAATCAGATCCTCACCCGCGCCGTCGAGACCAGTGCGTCGGACGTGCATGTCGAGCCGTTGGAGGACCGCCTGCGTATTCGTTATCGCTACGACGGCATGCTGCACGAGGCGGACAATCCGCCGCAGCGGCTTGCCGCGGCGATTACGTCGCGCATCAAGATCATGGCGCGGCTGGACATCGCGCAGCGGCGGCTGCCCCAGGATGGCCGGATCAGGCTGGCCGTGCGGGGCCAGGAGATTGATTTCCGCGTCTCCACCACGCCGTCGCTCTATGGCGAAACCGTCGTGCTGCGCATTCTGGATCGCACGGCGGTGGCGTTCGATTACGGCAAACTTGGCCTGCCCCCGGCGGTGATCAGCCAGTTCCAGGCGGCGCTGGCGCAACCCAACGGCATTGTCCTGGTGACCGGCCCCACCGGCAGCGGCAAGACCACAACGCTCTACACGGGGCTGCTGGCGCTGAACTCGGTGACGCGCAAGATCATCACGGTGGAGGATCCGATCGAGTACCGCCTGCATGGCATCACCCAGATGCAGGTGCACGAGCAAATTGGGCTGACCTTCGCGGAGTTCCTCAGCACGATCGTGCGGCAGGATCCGAACATCATCATGGTCGGCGAGATCCGCGACAAGGAAACCGCCCAGGTGGCGGCACAGGCCGCCCTGGTTGGCACCCTGGTGCTGTCCACGCTGCACACCAACTCCGCGGCTACCGCGGTGACCCGGCTGCGTGACATGGGGCTGGAGGACTATCTGATGGCGGCCATGCTGCGGGGTGTCCTGGCACAGCGGCTGGTTCGACGCCTGTGTTTCGCCTGCCGCCGCCCCGCGCCGGCGGCGCCCGAGCTGGTCCGCCGGTTCAAACTCGATGCCGATGACGGCGCCGCGGTGCCGATGCTGTACCACGCGACGGGCTGCCCCGAATGCCGCGACTCCGGCTATCGCGGCCGGTTTGCGATCGCGGAATTCCTGACCCTCAACCCGGAAATCGAGCGCCTGATCTTCCAGCGCGCGGATCACGGCAGCATCGAGCAAGCGGCGATCGCCGGCGGCATGGTGCCACTGCTTCAAAGTGGTCTGGACGCCGTGCTGGTCGGCGAGACCACGATTGAGGAAGTGACGCGCAGCGTGCGCGCCTCCGACTAAAAGGACTCCCCCTCCTCTTGTGGCAGGCTCCTGCACGGAAGGGGGGACAAGGGGAGGGAGAGTTGCTCGTTTGCGCCCGCGCTCATCGTGATGGAGCGGGCCACCGGGCGTAGGCTTGCGTCATGAGCCCGAGATGGATCCTGCGCACGGCGCGTCTCTTGCTTGCCCCGGTGAACGGCGCCGACCTGCCCGACCTGATCGCCATCAAGAGCGATCCGCGTGTGTTCGCGGTCATGCTCCGCGGCGTCCGCACGCCAACGCAGACGCAGGAGGAACTGGCGCGCGACGTGATGGCCTGGGGTGCTGAAGGGTTCGGCATCTGGGCCATCCGCGAGGTTCCCGACCACAGGTTCGCCGGCATCACAGGCCTCGAGCGTCGTTCCGACGGGCGCGGCATTGCGTTGCGATTTGCCTTATGGCCCGAAGCGCAAGGCCGCGGTCTGGCCCGCGAGGCCGCCGGGGCTGCGCTACGCTTCGGTCATGAAGAAGCAGGCCTGGTTCGCATCATCGCGGTGGCGCGGGCAGGCAACTTCGCCTCGCGCATGGTGCTCGGCGGCATCGGCATGCGCGAGTGCGAGACGTTTGCGCAGAACGGCTGGCCGATGGTGCAGTACGAAAGCGTGCGGCTGCGGGCGAGCTGATCGCCCAACCTCGTCACCCGCTCGCCAGATCTTCCTCCACCTGGTGGTGCATTGCGTTGAGCAATGCCTCGATGTTGTCGTTGTTGTGATTCAGGTAGGACGCATAGTCGCTGCGCTGCGTCAGGCGCAGCGATGTGCCTTCGGCAACGACGTCAACGATTTTCGGATTGCCGGAAGGATCGCCGATCACCCATTTCACGTCGCTGGGCGGATTCTTCGGCCGATACACGGTGGTGTCCACCGCGATATCATCGCCCTGCGGTACGGCACGGCCCATGGTGAAGTGCACGCCCTGATACTCGCCCAGCTTCGACGTGATACTGATCACGAGCACCTGGTGGAACAACGCCAGGTAACGTTGCTGTTGAGCCGACGAGGCCTGGCGCCAGTACCGGCCGAGGCAGAACCGTGCCACGCCGTTCACATCCACCACCTGGTCGATGATCCGTGTCAGCGTCTGCCGCTTCTGCTGCGCAGAGCCAGGGCCATTCACCACGCCAACCAGCTTGCCGCCGGTGGCTTGCACGAATGCGCTGGCCGCAGCGTCGGCGGACTGGGCGCGGGCGCCCGTGCCAAGCACCAGCCACGCGGCGGAGACAGTCAAAAGGAAACGGCGGGATGGCATGCTGTGCCTCGTTGCTGGATCAGTGAGTGGATGCGGGCTGTTGGAACCAGGCGGGAACTGTGTGCCGGTGGTCGTTCTCCATTTCCTCGATCTGCGACTGGCGGTGCTGGCGATACAGGCTGCGGAAGGTGGCATAGGGGTCAAGCGCTGTCTTCTTGATGTTCGAGATGGTGCCGAGCAACCGGGAGCGGGCGTCAAGCGCGGTGAGCGCCCAGCGCCCCCAGTTCAACCCTGTGACCGCGGCGCCCTGTCCCACCCAGGTGAACGGGTCGGCCGCGATATCGACGCCGAATCCCGCGAAATCGCGCGGATCGCTTGGTCCAAGAACCGGCAGGTACAGGTAGGGGCCGGGATGGACCCCCCAGTTGGCCAGTGTCATGCCGAAATCGGCACTGTGATCGGGATAGCCCCATTTTGTCGCGACATCGAAGAAGCCAAGGCAACCCACGGTGGTGTTGATCAGGAAGCGCATATAGGTGTCGCCGGCACGGCGCGGCTTGCCCTCCAGCATGTCGTTGGAGAGTGTCACCGGAGTGCCCAGGTTGCCCAGCATGTTATGGATGCCGGTCCGGATCGCATCCGGCAACACGAACACATAGGCCTTTGCGGCGGGCCTCAGGATGGCCGCGTCCAGCGCATTGTTGACCGCATACATCTTGCGGTTGAACGGCTCCAGCGGGTCATTGGTTTCCCGGTAGTAGGCGAGCGCCTCGGGGTTACTGGCGGGCGGGGGCGTGGCGCACCCGGCCAATCCCAGCATAAGCAGTGAGGTCAGCCACAGCGGGACAGTGCGGAAGAAGACGCGCATCGGGCTCCTCGGATTGTATGGGACGGGCCGCGGTTGTTCCCCGAGGTTGCCGTGGCGAGAACAGACGGCGGTCCCCCTTTCGCCTGAATGATATCCAGGCCGGTCAAAGTCTTGCATCATCCTATTACCACATGAATCGGGCGAGGCAACGGAACGGGGACACAACGGGACGTGAGACGGGCGGATACTTCTGCTATGGTGACCTCATGAACGCCCCTGCCGCTGCCGAACGAATGCCGCCGACGCTGGAACGCTGGGCCAGTGGCCCGCGCTTTGCCGCGCTGCCAGCGCGGGAGGCTGATCACTCGCCGCCGCTGCTGTCCTTCGAGTTCATGCCACCGAAGACCGAGGCGATGGAGCAACAGCTGTGGACCTGCATTCGCCGGCTGGAGCCGCTGCGGCCACGCTTCGTATCCGTGACCTATGGCGCGGGTGGCAGCACTCAGGCGCGTACCCATGGTACGGTGGCGCGAATTGTTCGGGAGACGACGCTGGTCCCGGCTGCGCATCTCACCTGCGTCGGTGCCAGCCGGGGCCAGGTAGAGGAGGTCGCGCGGCAGTATTGGGACGCTGGCGTGCGTCATATCGTCGCATTGCGGGGCGACGCTCCGGCGGGGACCGCCTATCAGCCGCATCCTGATGGCTACCCCTACGCAGCTGATCTGGTGGCGGGATTGCGGCGGGTGGCGGATTTCGAGATCTCGGTCGCCGCCTATCCGGACACACATCCAGCCGCGCTGAGCTCGGACGCCGATCTCGACAACCTGAAGCGTAAACTGGATGCCGGGGCGACACGGGCTATCACCAACTTCTTCTTCGGCACCGAGACCTATCTGCGGTTTCTCGACCGTTGCATGGCCGCGGGCATCACGGCGCCGGTCGTGCCGGGGATCATGCCGGTGACGAATCTCG
>Ga0335072_10002241_pt1 | contig 30307 bp, 26 predicted proteins | sample Lox_Sample_21_FD_206725 | JGI IMG/M metagenome (GOLD analysis project Ga0335072, IMG submission 206725) | Soil microbial communities from Loxahatchee National Wildlife Refuge, Florida, United States - Lox_Sample_2.1 | ecosystem: Environmental > Terrestrial > Soil > Wetlands | place: USA...
ACGGCCGTTTGGCTGTCGCTTTCCTGACTCTGCCGTCTTAGCGGGCGGCCAGGGCGAAGACGCGGCTAGCCCCCGCGACGCCATGCCCCGCGACCACGGACCAGCGCACGACCACCAGCGCGATCACGGTCCCAGCCGCGACGGTGACCGCCATCGCCGCGAGCAGCAGCCCGGCGCCAGGGATGAGCGGCTCGACTCCCCAGCCCAGGCCGATCGCCGCGCCCTGGGCGTTGATCAGCCAGTGGGCGGCCAGCAGCCCGGCGAGGGTACCCGCCAGCACCCCGGCCGCGGCCAGCAGCCCGGCGGCAACGATGAAGGTGGCCGTCACCTGAGCCGGGGTCAGGCCCATGGCCGCCAGCACGCCCGCCTCGGGCAGGTGATCACGCAGCCCGGCCCTGGTCGCGGTCACCAGGTTGGCCAGGCCGAGGAGCGCGAGGAGCAGCACGGAAATCACGATCACCAGCCGCAGCAGGCCCAGGCCGTCGGCGGGGTTGGGAGTGGCCTGGACGTCGATCCTGCCTCCAGCGGCGGCCCGCAGCCGGGCGGCGACCCGCGCCTGGTCCGCGCCTGGCGCCAGGACCACGCTGTAGAACTGGGCTGACTGCCCGATGCTCGCCAGCGCGTCCACGGGGAAGTCCAGGACGTCACCATCGCCGACCGGGTCGATCACCTCGCCCACGATGTGGAAGGTCACGGGGACGCCCTTGATGGTGGCCCAGATGTTCCCGCCCACCTGCGTGCCCAGCTCGGCCAGCAGCCGCTGGCTGGCCACGGCCTCCCCGGCCTGCTGGTAAAGCCGGCCTTCCACGATCCGGAACGGATACGGCCTGCTGGCCGAGCCCATCGCCCGCGCGGTGAACGTGCCTGCCTGTCCCGGCCTCGGCACCTGGAACTGCGCGCCCGGGTAGGCGGCCAGGACGCCACTGGTCGCCGTGATCTGGGCGCCTGCCGCCGACATCGCCTCCCCCTGGGGGTAGGCGGTCAGCGCGGCAACGCTGATCCGGCCCGGGTCGGAGGTGAAGCCGTCGATCGTGGCCCAGGAGGCCAGGGCGACCGTGGCCAGCGCCATCGGGATGGCGACCCCGGCGATGGTGAGCGCGGCCTGCGCCCGCCGGGTGAACGCGTCCCGCGCGCCAAGGACGAGCGGGGCCGGGAAGTGGGCGAGCAGCCCAACCCGCGCCAGCCGCGACAGCTTGCCGCGTGGCGGGCTTACCGTGACCGCGGCGGCGGCCGGGACACGGGCCGCCCGCCAGGCCTGCACGACCGTGGCGACGGCGACCGCGAGCATGGTGGCCACCGCGATCAGCGCCGTCAGCCCGGCGGGCAGCGGCGCGAGCGTGACCGGGACGCCGCCTGGCGCATAGGGGAAGGCGGGCGCGGCCCGCGACAGACCCCAGCCGAGGCCAAGGCCTGCGCCCGTGCCCAGGGCGGCGATCAGCAGGTTCTGGCCGAGCAGCCCGCCCGCCACCTGCCGGGGAGTGAACCCGATGGCCTTGAGCATGGCGGTTGGCTGGCGCTGCGCGACCGCCTGGGCCGCGGTGACGTTGGCGATGGCGCAGGCGGCGGCGACGAGCGCGATAAGGCCGAACAGGCCAAGGAACTCGCCGAGCAGCCAGCCGTCGGCGGCCATCGCCTGGCTGACCTGCTGCCAGCTGACGGACTGCTGGAAGTTCTGCGGCCCGGCGGCGCTGGTCACCTCGTCGACGGCGTCGGTGACGCAGACCGGGCAGCGGTTGGCGAGGCGCAGGCCAATGACCTCCATGCCGGGCTGAGGGTCCACGCTGCGCAGCAGCGCCGGCGCGACCCAGGCCAGTCCGGGCGTACCCTGCGGGTAGGGAATCTGGCCGGAGGTCTCGGCGATCCCGGTCACCCGGGCGCTGACGGCGCCGCGGCCCGAGCCGGACAAGACGACGGCCGAGCCGACCGTCAGGTGGGCCGCGTCCGCGAAGGACGCCTCCACGACCACCCCGCGGGGCCGGGCCGGGCTGAGCCAGGAGCCCGCCACCACCAGCGGGGTCAGCATGGCAGGCCCGGTGGCCGGCATGGCGCGCAGCTCCACCTGGGTCCCGGCCAGGCCCCGCGCGGCCGGGCCGCCTGACTCCATCGTCGCCAGCCCGGCCGCGACCGGCTGGCTTGCCTCCCGCACCCCAGATAGCGTGTGCAGGCCGCCCACCTGCGTGCCGGGAGCCAGGTAGATGACGACGTCGGGGCCGCCCGTGCGGTCGTAGAGGCCGAGCCACGGGCTGCTGGCCCCTTCAAGCAGCATGGCCGCGAGCACCAGCCAGGCGACGATCGCGGCGACGATGATGCCGGTGAGGGCGGCCTGCCCCGCGTGGGCGCGCAGGTCGGCGGTGACCCAGCGCCGGCTGGCCCGCGTCCGCGCCAGCAACGGCACGTCGGGCGGGCCCGGCATGGCCGTCAGCTCCAGCGCAGCGGCGTCAGCGGGCCTGCCTCGTCGGCCCGCCGGGCGCGGGGCAAGGCCACCGGGGCGTCGTCGCAGATCATGCCGTCGAAGAGGTTGACGATCCGGTTGGCGTGGCCGGCCACCCGGGCGTCGTGGGTGACCAGGATGATCGCCTGCCCGTCGGCGTGCGCGTGCCGCAGCAGCTTCAGCACCTCGGTGGTGCTGGTGCTGTCCAGGTTGCCGGTCGGCTCGTCAGCGAGGAGCAGGCTGGGCTTGTTGACGAGGGCGCGGGCCAGTCCGACCTTCTGCTGCTCGCCGCCCGACAGCCGGGCGGGCGCGGTGCGGGCCTTGGCGGCCAGGCCAAGCTCGTCGAGGAGCTCCTCCCGGCGGGCGCGCGCCTGCCGGGCGGTGGCGCCGGCCAGCAGGGCGGGGAGCTCGATGTTGTCCGCGACGGTCATGCTGGACAGCAGGTTGGCTGCCTGGAAGACGATGCCGATGCGGCGGCGCCTGAGCACCGCCCAGGCGGCCGCGGGCAGCCGGTCGGCCCGCTGGCCGGCCAGCCAGAGCTGTCCGCTGGTGGGCGGCTGGAGGCCGCCGATGACGTGCAGGAGAGTCGACTTGCCCGAGCCGGACGGCCCCATGATGGCGACGAACTCCCCCGCGTCGACCTCCAGGTTCACCCCGCGCACGGCCCGCACCACTCCCCCGTCAGCGTGATAGTCCTTCACGAGGTCCCTGGTGCGCAGGAGAACGGGTGCGGCGGCGGGGGTCATCTCATACCAGCTCCTCCTGGCATCTTTCCAGCCAGTCAAGGTCAGCTTGCAGGTGCAGGTACTGGCCCTCGATGAACAGCCGCGCGCTGGTGTCGCGGCTGTCGGTGGCGTCCTGCAGGTCGGCGAGGGCGCGCAGCTGGGCGTAGTAGCGACGGCGCTGCCGGTTGATCAGCTCCATCCGGTCGGCCAGGCCGGCGCGCGGCGCGAGGACGAGCTTGATGAAGAAGTCGTCACGGACCCGCGGCCCCTCGGCCGGCTCGTCCACCCACGCGGCCACCGCGTCGCGGCCGGCCGGGGTGAGCTCGTAGACCTTCTTGTTGGGGCGGCTGTCTTGGGCCACGTCCTCGCCGCGGACCAGGCCGTCGGCTTCCAGCCGCTTGAGGGTGACGTAGATCTGCCCGATGTTGGGCGAGGGGTAGGCCGCGCCGAACGTCTGCTCAAGGGCGAGCTTCAGCTCATACCCATGGGCCGGCTCCTTTGCCAGCAATGCCAGCAGGTGCTGCCGCATTCTCGTGATCCCCTCCGGACGGGGCCGCGCCGCCAACGGAACGACCCATCTTCCAGCGTACCGCCGTGCCTACCTAACGACTAGGTAGGAAATCGTTGACATATGCCTAACATGCCTGCATAACATGAATGTATCAGGTCGGTTCCCCCCGAAGCCGCCGCGAGGGCGTGGCAAGCGCCGGGGGAAGCCAGCACTGCCCGTGATGACGACCGGAGGCCGCCATGGCACGCAGGGGACACGGTGCGCTGGTCCGGCGCACGGCCGGCACCCGCGCGGCGTTGCTCCTCCTTGCCGCCTGCCTGGCCCTGGCCACCGGGTGCGGCCTGCTGCCCGCGGCCCCCGGCACGCTGGACGCCGCCAGCCAGGCGTGCGGGTCCAGCCTCACGTTCGCCGTCGGCCCCGATGACATCGGCTGGCTCACCCCGATCATCGCCGCGTGGAACAAGGCGCACCCGCGAGCGCAGGTCCAGCCGCTGTACCTCCCGCAGGCGGCCAACGGCCAGCTCGCCCAGCTGGTGGCGGACCTCCAGGCCAGGAGCTGCCTGTACGACGTGATCGACATGGACGTCGTGTGGACCGCGCAGTTCGCGAGCAGCGGCTGGATCATCCCGCTGAGCGGCTTTCCCACCGGCGGCTTCCTGGGGCCCGCCGTCGCCACCGCCATGTACGACGGCCGGCTGTACGCGGTGCCTGACTACACCAACGCCGACCTGCTGTACTACCGCACCGACCTGGTGAAGACCCCGCCGCGAACCTGGCAGCAGCTCGCCTCCGACGCCGCCACGCTCGCGCGCCCGGCCAGCCACCTGTACGGCTACGCGGCCACGCTCGCGCCCTATGAGGGGCTCACGGTCAACTTCACCGAGGCCGCCCAGTCACCGGGAGGATCGTTCCTGGCCTCGGACGGCAGCACGGTCAGCGTGGACTCCCCCCAGGCGCTGCGCGCGCTGGAGTTCCTGGTCGCGGGGGTCAAGGCCGGCTGGATCCCGGAGCAGGACCTGGGCTTCGAGGAGACCCAGGCGCAGGACGCCTTCCTGTCCGGCCAGTTCGTGTTCCTCAACAACTGGCCGGACGTCTACGCGATGGCCACCACCCCCGGCCAGTGCGACAAGGTCTGCGGCAAGGTCGGGGTGACCGTGCTGCCCGGGCCGAGCGCGCTCGGCGGGGCGAACCTCGCGGTCAGCGCCTACTCGCGGCACCGGAGCGACGCACTGGCCTTCATCCGCTACCTGACCGACACCGACAACGAGCTGGCCATGTTCGCAGGAGGCGGCTTCCCGCCCGTGCTGACCCAGCTGTACGACGACCCACAGCTCGCAGTCTCCCCGACCCTGATGCCGGTGCTTCAGGAGGCGATCAACGACGCGCGCCCCCGGCCGGCCGTCACGACCTATGAGCAGGCCAGCCTGGCCATCTCCGGGCCCGTGGAGGCCGCGCTGCACCTGCAGGAGACGCCACAGCAGGCCATCACGGCCATGTCGAACCAGCTAGCGCAGCTCATCGGCAGCGGCTAGCGGGCGGCGGGCTGGCCGCGCTGGGGCCGGCCAGCCCGCCCGGAGTCACTGAAAGAGACCAGGCAGGCACACATAGAAGGGATCCAGCGAATGAGACCAGGTAGCCCAGGCTCCGCGAGGCCATCCCCGTGGGGCACCACACGCAGGCGAGCGGGAACCGCACTCATCGCGGGCGCCGCTACGCTCATCGCCGCCGGCCTGCTCGCCGCCTGCTCAGGCGGCGGCAGTTCCAGCGTCCCGGCCAGCAGCACCCAGACGATCGTGTTCGCCGAGTCCGGGCTGGGCACCGAGGGCCAGCAGACCCAGAAGGCGATCAACGGCTTCGAGGCCGCCAACCCCAACATCAAGGTCACCGTCCAGGTGCTGTCGTCGGACTCGACGACCTACCTGTCCCAGCTGGAGCACGACTTCATCTCCGGGTCCACCACCCCGGACGTGTTCGAGTCCGACGTGACGTATCCGGCCAAGTTCGCCCAGGCCGGCTGGGTGCTGCCGCTGACCCAGTTCAGCCCGGACACCGGCCAGTTCTTCAAGACAGAGGTCGCCGCGGGCACCTACAACAGCACGCTGTACGCGGTCCCGTGGTTCGACAACCCCGAGGGCCTGTTCTACCGCACCGACCTCATCAAGACACCGCCGACCAGTCCGGCCCAGGTGGTCTCGGACGCGGAAGCCGCGATGAAGGCCGACAAGTCCCTCAAGGAGGGCCTGGCGTTCGAGGCCGACAAGTACGAGGGCGCGATCACCTCCTTCCTCACCGTCGACTCCGCCTTCGGCGGCACGCTCAACCCCCAGGACGTCAACACGCCAGGAAACGTGGCCGCCCTGAAGTGGCTGCACGACGCCATCTACGTGAGCCACATCGCGCCGACCGCGGTGACCGGGTGGCAAGAGGGCCAGGTCGAGCAGGAGTTCGTGTCGGGCTACACGCCCTTCGCGATCGACTACCCGTTCGTGGAGTCCCTGGCCACGGCCGCGCCGGTCAAGGGCCACGTCGGGTACATCCCGTTCCCGGCTGGCGCGGGCGGGACGCCCGGTGCGGCGCTGGGCGGCGAGATGCTGGCCATCAACGCGAAGACCTCGCACGCCGCCGCCGCGTGGCGGCTGATCCAGTACCTGACCAGCGCGCAGGTGGAGACCGCCCGGGCGATCGCGACCGGTGACCCGCCGTCCCTGCCCACCGCGTACACCTCACAGCTCTACGCGGCCGCGCCCTACTTCGCGCAGGTCAAGACGCTGAACGGCTACGCGGCGCCGCGGCCGGTCAGCCCGAACTACCTGGCTGTCTCGGCGGACCTGCAGACCCTGTTCTCCTCGGTGTACGCCGCCCCCGCCGCCAGCGCCGCGGCGTCGGCCTTCGCGGCGGGTAACGCCAGCATCAAGTCCGACGCCAGCGCGACCCCGGGGTCGTGAAAGGCCGCGCAGGCGGCCGGATCTCCTCAGGCGACCGGTACCTGGGCTACCTCCTGGTGGCCCCGGTGCTGGTCGCCCTGGTGGCGATTACCGGGTACCCGCTCGTCTACAACATCTGGAACTCCCTCCACTTCGACAACCTGTCCTACGGCGGCCTGCCGCACTCGTTCACCGGGGTCAAGAACTACAAGGCGGTGCTCACCAATCCCGTGTGGATCGGCGCACTGGAGCGCACGCTGGTGTTCACCGCGGTGTCGATCTGCTTCGACATCGTGGTGGCCCTCGCCCTGGCGCTGATGCTGCACCGCCAGTTCCGCGGCCGCGGCTTCCTGCGCGCTGCCGTCCTGGTGCCGTGGGCGGTGCCGACCGTGGTGTCGGCCATGCTCTGGAAGACGATGTTCGACCCGCGGGCCGGCTTCGTCGACTACTTCCTGGCGGCGTTCCACCCGGCCTGGGCTAGCTTGTCGTGGCTGGGGGCCAGTACGTTCCGCTCGTGGGTCGCGATCTTTGTCGCCGACTCGTGGAAGAACATCCCGTTCGTCGCCATCTTGCTGCTGGCCGGGCTGCAGGTCATCCCGGGAGACGTGTACGAGGCCGCGCGCGTCGACGGCGCCACCTGGTGGCAGTCGTTTCGCCGGATCACCCTGCCGCTGCTGAAGCCGGCCCTGTCGACCGCGCTGATCTTCCGCACGCTGCAGGCGCTGCTTGTCTTCGACGTCATCTACATCATGACCGGCGGCGGTCCTGGCAACTCAACCCAGACCCTGTCGTTCCTCAGCTACAACACGTTCATCGTCAACACCGACTTCGGCACCGGCGGCGCGATGTCCCTGCTGCTCGTCGTCCTCGCCCTGGCCGTCTCGGCGATCTACGTCCGCGCCTTCCGGCCGGTGACGACATGAGCGGGGCGGTCGTGGAGCGCCCACTGGCGCGTCGTGGCAGCCACCGCAGGCCCGTGCGCTACCGCCCGGGCAAGGTCATCAGGGAGGCCCTGTTCTACCTGGCCGTGGTGATCGTCGTGCTGATCGCCTTGTTCCCGTTCTACTGGATCCTGCGCACCGCCCTGGAGTCCAACGGGGAGGTTGCCGCCGGAGTGGGCGGCAGCAACGGGATCATCCCGGGGAGCCTGTCGGGGACGGCGTTCAGGGACGTCTTCACCCAGGCCCAGTTCCTCACCCCGCTGCGCAACAGCGTGGTAGTGGCCCTGGCGACCACGGCCGTCACGGTGGTCGTGGCCTCCATGGCCGGCTACGCCCTGGCCCGGCTCGACATCCGGGGCACGGGCGCGATCCTGGCGTTCATCCTGCTGGCCGGCTTCTTCCCGGTCCTGGCGATGATCGGGCCGCTGTTCCTGATGCTGCGCTCCATCGGCGCGCTCAACAACATCTACCCGCTGATCATCGTCTACCTCGTGTACACGCTGCCCATCTCGACCTGGCTGCTGAAGAACTTCTTCCAGCAGATCCCCAGCGACCTGGAGGACGCGGCGCTGACCGACGGGGCGACCCGGCTGCAAGTGCTGCGCAAGGTGATCATCCCGGTCGCCGTCCCTGGCGTCTTCACCGCCGCCATCTTGTCCTTCATCCTGGCCTGGAACGACTTCGCGTTCGCCGTGTCGTTCCTGACCTCCACAGGTAACTTCACCGCGCCGCTGGCGATCACCACGTTCGGCCAGAGCGGCTTCCAGGTCTACTACAACCTGATCGACGCGGCCGTGGTCATCATCTCGATCCCGATCGCGCTGCTCGTCCTGCTGGCCCAGCGCCGCATCGTGGCCGGCCTCACCGCGGGCTCGTTCCGCTGAGTCCGCTGGCCCGGGGTCCCTTTCCCCCGGGCCAGCGGAGCGGGCGCCAGGCCAGGCCGGCCGGTGGCGGCCTAGTAGAGTCAGCGGCCATGATCGACGCACACCATATGATCCGGATTGCCCGGCCATCGCGGGACCTGGCCGCGGCCGAGCGGTTCTACGTCGGGGGGCTCGGCCTGAGCGTCCTGTTCAAGAAGGCGGAGCGGGGCGAGCACGGAGGCTACGACCTGCTGATGATCGGCCCGGACGGCGGTCCCTGGCACCTGGAGCTGACCAGGGGGACCGATGACGTCGACCCGTCTCCGACCCCCGAGGACCTGCTGGTCATCTACCTGGGGACCGCGCTGCCCGCCGATCTCGCGGATCGCGTCGTCGCGCACGGCGGCACGGTGGTGCCCGCCCACAACCCCTACTGGGACGTCGGCGGCCTCACCGTCGCCGACCCTGACGGCTACCGCGTCGTCCTCACCCAGCGCTCCTGGTAACCCGCGCTGGCCGCCGGGCCAGCCTGGGCGGGCCAGGCCGGGGCCTTAGGCGACTGCCCCGGCCGCGGCCCGGCCGGCCGCGCGCCCCGAGAACAGGCAGCCGCCGAGGAAGGTGCCCTCCAGGGCGTTGTAGCCGTGCACCCCGCCGCCGCCGAACCCGGCGGCCTCCCCGGCCGCGTAGAGGCCGGGGACCGGCTGGCCGTCCGGGCCGAGCGCCCGGGAGTCCAGGTCGGTCTGGATGCCGCCGAGCGTCTTGCGGGTCAGGATGTGCACCTTGACGCCGATCAGCGGGCCGGCCGCCGGGTCGAGCAGGCGATGCGGCCTGGTGGTGCGGGTGAGCCGGTCCCCGAGGAACGCGCGGGAGTTACGGATGCCCTGCACCTGGGCGTCCTTGCTGTAGCGGTGGGCGACCTGCGCGTCGCGCGCCTCGACCTGGGCGCGCAGCAGGGCCGCGTCGAGCAGCGGCTCCTTCGTCAGCCCGTTCATCCGCTCGGTGAGCTCCTCGATGGTGGCGGCCTCGACGAAGTCCGCCCCTTGCCGCCGGAACGCCTCGACCGGGCCCGGTACTCCCCCGGCCAGCCGGGTCCGCAGCACCTGCTTCTTGCTGCCGCTGGTGATGTCGGGGTTCTGCTCAGAGCCTGACAGCGCGAACTCCTTGGCCAGGATCCGCTCGGTGAGCACCAGCCATGAGTGGTCGTACGGCGCGATGTCCGGGGTGGTCCGCAGGTAGCGCAGGGTGCTGATCGTGTCGTAGCCGGGGAAGCAGGGAGCCGGCAGCCGGCGGCCGAGGGCGTCGAGCCACAGCGACGACGGGCCGGGCAGGATCCTGATGCCGTGCCCGGGCCAGACGGGATCCCAGTTGTGCAGGCCCTCGGTGTAGTGCCACATCCGGTCCCGGTTGACCACGCGCGCCCCCGCCGCCTCGGCCACGGCGATCCCGCGCCCGTCAACGTAGGCGGGGACCCCGGTGACCATGGCCTCCGGCGGCGTTCCCAGGCTCGGCGGCCAGTACTGGCGCACCAGGTCAAGGTTGCCGCCAATGCCGCCGGTTGTCACCACGACGGCCTGGGCCTCCAGGGTGAACTCGCCCGCGGCGTCGCGGTTCGAGGCGATCCCCCGCGGCGCGGGATCGGGGGCGAGGACCGTGCCGCGAACGCCGGCCACGGCGCCGCCGGCCAGCACGATCTCGTCCACCCGGTGCCGGAAGCGGAAGGTCAGGCGGTCCTCGGCCGCGGCCCGCCGCGCGCTGGCGGCAAACGGCGCGACGACGCCGGTGCCAGTTCCCCAGGCCACGTGGAAGCGCGGCACGGAATTTCCGTGCCCTTCGGCCCGCAGGTCTCCCCGCTCGGCCCAGCCGACGGCCGGGGTCAGCCCGATGCCGTGCCCGGCCAGGAACGAGCGCTTTTCTGTCGCGGCGAACTCGACGTAGGCACGAGCCCAGCGCACGGCCCAGGAGTCCTGGTCATTGAGGCGGTCGAACTGGGCGCTGCCCTGCCAGTCGCTCAAGGCCAGCTCGAGGGAGTCATGCACCCGCAGCCGCCGCTGCTCGGGCGAGTCGACGAGGAACAGCCCGCCGAACGACCACCAGGCCTGTCCGCCGAGGTTCGCCTCGCTCTCCTGCTCGACCAGGGTAACGCGGCGGCCGCGTGCGGTCAGCTCATGCGCCGCGACCAGGCCCGCCAGTCCAGCGCCAACGACGATGACATCGCACTTGTCCACGCACGGCCTCCGGGGGGAACCTACTGACGAGTAATCAGCAGGGTACACCCGGGCCGCGAACGATTGCGGGGCCCGGGCCAGATCGGCCGCGGGGCCCCGCAGCCGCGGTGTTACCTGGACTTGCAGTCGCCGGCCGTGCGGGCCAGGACTACCCGGTCGAACTCGGTGCCCTGCTGGTTGATCGCCCGCACCGTCAGCGTCGTGGTCCCGTCCGGCCCGGCCGGGTTCACGTCGACGGCGATGAAGGCGTAGTCCTGGTACCTGGCCTGCGACCAGTCGACGGTCTCATAGGCGTCGGTGAAGTCGAGCTGGCTGGCGTACGGCCCGACCCCGGTCGCCGCGTCCGCCTGGACCACGGTACCGTTGCCCGGGGCGGAGGTGTTGACTCCGGCGATGAAGTTGCGGTCGGACTCGTCCGCGCCGGACCACGAGTAGCGGGGCCGGCCCGCTGACCCGACGGTGATGTAGGTCGTCCCGTCCCTGGCCGGGTGAACCACGGCGGCGTCTCGCGGCGACGTGGAGACCGCCTGCACTGAGGACGAGCCGGTGTTGCTCGAGGCGTCGTACCTGATCGGGTTGGACCGCTCGTAGAGGTGGTTGTGGCCCTGGATCGCCAGGTCCACCTCGTACTCGGCGAACAGCGGGCCGAGGACCTTGCGGACGCCGCCGTCAGAGGAGTGGCTCTCGCAGGTGGAGAAGGCGCAGTGGTGGTAGAACACGACGATGAAGTCGATGGCCTGGTCGCGGCGGAAGGCGCGCAGCTGCCGCGTGAGCCACGCGGCCTGCGTCCCGTCGCTGTAGCCGAGCAGGCCCTGGATCTCGTAGCTGAGGTCGTTGGCGTCGACGCTGACGACTCCCACGTTGCCGTAGGTGAAGCTGTAGACCGACGGGCACTTGCTCGGGCCGTTCTTCGGCATGTCGAGCCGGCGCGTGTGCCCGCCGTAGCCGAGCGAGCCGTAGTTGTCGATGGTCACCGGGTCGGCGTCGAGCGCGGCGGTGAACAGCTCGACATCGTGGTTGCCGGTGGCGAACATCCACGGGCTGGAGGCCGAGCTCGCCTCGATCGTGGACAGGTAGCTGGTCCACACCCACGGGTCGAAGTCGTCCCAGCCGCCGCTGTTGGCCGGCGGCGCGGGCGTGTTGGAGGAGCCCGGCTGGCTGCCGCCCGCCCCGTCCGGGTTGATGATCGGCTGGGCGTCGCCGCTGGGGTTGGCGTAGCAGATGTCGCCAGCCAGCAAGGTGAACCGGGACGGCGTCCGGTTAAGCGGATTGCGGACCTTCGTGATCTGCGTGACCAGCGCCGCGACCGGCGAGACGTCGGTCGGCGCGGTCGTTGACGTCGGGTCGAAGTAGTCGGGGTCACCGGGGTCGTAGTAGTCGTCGGTGATGTGCGACGACGACTCCGGCTGCAGGGACACGGCGTTGTCGAGGGTCAGCCCGCTACCGGGCTCCCCGGTGATGCCCTGGTCACCGTAGGCGGTGAAGGTGAACGGCCGCAGCCGGCCGCGCCCGCTGGGGGCGGTGCTGAACGTCGCGTCCGGCGTGTAGCCGCGCTTGCCGCCCCGGGTGAAGTAGGCGAAGCGGTAGTGGTACGTCTCGCCCGGCTCCAGGTCCCCTAGCAGGGCGTGCACGTAGAACTGGTCGGCGTTGAGCAGGTCGGCGGCCGATGCGGTCACTGGCCCGGTCGCGACCCCATTCCACACCGGCACGTGCGTGATGAGCTCGCGCAGCTCCGCGGTCACGGTGCGGCCGTAGGACGCGTCCTGGCCATACTCGACCTGGACCTGGATCCCGCGGGGAACCGCGTTGTACGTACTGAGGTTGAACAGCTGGCCGGCGACCCACATCTGCCGCTCGGGGTCCGGTCCGAACGACAGGTGGCGGCCGGTCACCACGAAGCCGTCGGCGACCGTGCCTGTGCTAGTCAGAGTGTCGGCAAGCGCGGTTCCTGAGGCACTGCCAAGAAGGAACGCGGCCCCGGCGGCACCAACGCCGCCGCGGAGGATCGTCCGGCGGCTGACCACGTTGCGTCGCAGCACCCGCTGGAAGAGCTCATGCTGCTCCGCCATCGGGACTGCCTGGCTTGATCTGCGTGATGCGCCTGAATGGGGCGAGTCTGCGGTCATTGACGGATCGTCGCAGAACCGGATGTCTGTGACTTGAATCACACGAACTGATCGGGGAAACCTTAGGGCACGCGGCGCCCAACGGCAACGTCACAGGCCAGGCCCTGCTCAGGCACGAGCGCGAGCGGACCAGCGGCCATCGTCGTCGCGCCGGACCTCAATGGGGTGGTCGAAGGCCGCCGAGACCGTGTCCGTGGTGATGACCTCCCCGATCGGCCCGGCCGCGACCACCCGGCCCGCGGTCAGCAGCACGGCATGCGTGGTGGTGGCCGGGAGCTCCTCGAGGTGGTGCGTCACCAGGATGGACGCGGTGCCCGGATGGGTCCGGTCCAGCAGGTCGATGGTCTCAAGGAGTTGCTCGCGCGCGGCCAGGTCAAGCCCGGTCGCGGGCTCGTCAAGCAGCAGGAGCCGCGGGTCGCAGATGAGCGCGCGGGCGATCAGGGCCCGGCCTCGCTCCCCCTGAGACAGCGTGGGCCACCGCTCGTCCGCCTTCCCGGCCAGGCCCAGCGCCTTGATCAGGGCCTCGGCGTGATCAAGCTCGTCCCCACCGGGCTGCCAGCGCGGCGGCAGCTCGATCGTCCCGGTTATGCCGGTCAGGACGACCTCACGGATCGGTAGCGGCGAGCGCAGCGGGTGCCGGGGATTGACGTGGCCGATCATCCGCCGCAGCCGGGCTACCTCGACGTGGCCAAGCTGCTCGCCCAGCACGCGGACGGTCCCTGACGTCGGGTGGGTGACGGCCCCGCAGAACCCCAGCACCGTGCTCTTGCCGGCTCCGTTAGGGCCAAGCAGCGCCCAGTGCTCGCCAGCACGGACCGTGAACGAGATGCCGTGCAGGATTTCCTTGCGCTCGCGCCGGTAGGTCACTTCGGAAAGTTCCAGAACCGAGGGCAAGCTCGTCACGTAAATCCCATCCAGCACTATCAGTAAGCATAGGCACACTAGTTGCCAATGATAGCGTGGGTTCCAAGGCCGAGGTCGACCAGGCCGGGCTGGGCCAGCAACTGACGGGCCGGCGGCAGGGGGATGCCATGCGCGAGCTCCGCGTAGCTGGCATAGACGCCAGCGGGCAGCCAGCACTCGGCCGTGCCCAGCCGCTCGATGACGACAACATAGCCAGCGACCTGGCCAGCCTGCCCCGGGACCCAGAACGCGCACCCGGCCTGGCGGCCCACCAGCCGGGCGAGGTCGGCCACCTGGCCGCGGTCCGACTGCTCCCAGAGCCACGTCTCATCCAGCGAGCTGGCCACCTCGAGGCCAGGCAGGACCGGCGGCCAGCGCGCGGGGTCGCTCCCTGCCAGCGGCAACGTCGCTATGCCCGGCACGCCGGAGGGGTCCTCCCACGGCTCGGCCAGCCGGCCGTGGGCGAGCAGGACGGCCCGGACCTGACCGCCGCTGACCCAGCCAAGCAGGACTCCATCGCGGGGGACCGGGACGCTGGCCCGGAGCAGCCGGAAGGCATGGTCGCTGACCGGGGCCGTCGGCCGGATCTCCACCCGGGGCCAGTCCCTGCGGTCCCAGGGCCGCAGGACGAACAGGTCATCCCGCTCCATGATGAGAACGCTGAACTGCGCGGCCCCGGTAGCCCGGCTGACCAGGACCATCGACCCGTACCTGAACTCCGCGTAGTGCCGCCGCACCGCCAGCGGGCAGCTGCGGAAGAGCCGCTCGCACACCGCGAAGGCGGCACCGCCAGGGGGGACATCAGCCAGCACAGCCTGCTCCATGCAGATCCAAGCAATATGAAGTCAGCGCCCCGGCGATCCACATCATGGCACACGGCCTGCCCGCTAGATCGGTAAATAGCATGATTCGTGCCGACCTGGGGACAGCGCACGGAAACCGGGTCGCGCGGGTACCCCAGGGTCCGCGAGGATGGCCTCATGGACGTAACCGCGGCCGAGGTGCGCAGCGCGCCGCAGCTGGCTGAGTTCATCACCCAGGGCGGCCGGCCGAAGTACCTGTTCTTCTGGGGGCACCAGCCGCAGCCCGACGGCAGCCCCGGGAAGGGCTGCCTGAGCCAGTGGTGGCCAGCTGAGTTCACCGTGGACGGCGTGACGTACCCGACGGCCGAGCATTTCATGATGACCGCGAAGGCCCTGCTATTCGGCGACGCGGACATGGCCCGGCGCATCCCGCTGGCGTCGCATCCGAAGGAGGCGAAGACCCTCGGCAGGCAGGTATCCGGGTTCGATGAGGAACGCTGGGCCGCACAGCGCTTCGGCCTTGTCGTCGCCGGGAACGTCGCGAAGTTCGGCCAGCACCCGGACCTGCGCGACTACCTGCTGACCACGGGTGACCGGGTCATTGTCGAGGCCTCTCCTCGCGACCGGCTCTGGGGCATCGGCCTGGCCGCGAGCAACGACCTGGCGACGTCTCCTGAGCACTGGCCGGGCCAGAACCTGCTTGGATTCGCGCTAATGGAAGCCCGCCAGCAGCTCCGCGCCGGAGGGCCGGGCTAAGCGGGGCTGGCCCGGGCAGGCGGTCACGCTTATGATCGCCTGCATGGCCGAATCGCCGGGCATGAACACGACGGTTCCGCATCCGGCCCGAGTCTACGATTACTGGCTGGGCGGAAAGAACAACTACGAAGCCGATCGCCGGGCCGCTGCCGAGGCCATCGCGATCTTCCCGAAGACGGTCGAGTCGGCTAGGTCGTGCCGTGCCTTCCTGGCCCGGGTGGTCAGCTACCTGACCGCCGAGGCCGGAATAAGGCAGTTCCTCGACCTTGGCTCGGGCCTGCCCTCGGTACGCAACGTCCACGAGGTCGCGCAGTCGATCGCGCCGGAAAGCCGCGTTGTCTACGTCGACAGCGACCCCATCGTGCAACTGCACGCCCAGGCGCTGCTGGCCAGCTCGCCTGAGGGACAGACCAGCTACCTGCAGGCCGATGTCAGCAATCCGGACCTCATCTTGGCCGAGGCCGCAAGGACACTTGACTTCAGCCAGCCGGTCGCGGTGATGCTGCTGGCGATGCTGCACCTCGTCACGGATGCCCAGGACCCAGCCCGCATCATCGCGACGCTCATGGCAGCCGTCCCTCCCGGCAGCTACCTGGCCATCGGCCATCACACCGCGGACATCTACCCGGAGCTACGCGAGTTCGCCCGGCGCCTCTCCGAGCTCAGCCCGGATATCCCGGCGACGCTTCGCGACAGGCAGCAGGTAACGGCCCTGTTCGACGGGCTCGACCTCGTCTCGCCCGGCGTGGTGCAGATTTCTCAGTGGCGACCGGAGTCCAGCCTCGACGCGCAGGCCGCGGCGGCACTGTGGGGCGGGGTGGCCAGGAAGCCGGGATGATGGCGCGGCGGGGAACTGTGCTCGGCGGCGCTGTCGCTCAGGCGGCGGGGGTAGCCGCGATCCTGGCCAGAACGATCGTGATGTCGTCCTCGCGGTCGTCGCCAGGCCAGCTGGCCAGTTCCTCGCAGGTGGCGTCCAGGTCCGGGCGCGGTCGGGACAAGGCGGACCGTAGTGCGAGGATGCCCTGGTCGAAGGATCGCCTGCGGGTTTCCACCAGGCCGTCGGTGTAGAGGGCGAGGATCGTCCCTGGCCGCAGCGTGACGTGGGCCTGCCCGTACTCGGCCGGGGCTACCCCCAGGGACTGGCCGCCAGGCATGCCGATGACCCGGGTGGTGCCATCAGGCATGGCCAGCACGGGTGGCAGATGGCCGGCGGCCGCGATGGCGCATGACTGCCCGGCTGGGTCGATGACCGCGTAAGCGCAGGTGACCAGTGTTTCCTGGGGCAGCGCCAGGGCGGTGCGATTGAGCTGCCGCATGACTTCTTCCGGCGGCAGGTCCAGGTCCGCGAGGGCATAGGCGGCCGCGCTGAGCCTGGTCATGACGGTGGCAGCCAGCGGGCCGTGGCCCATCACGTCGCCGACGATCAGGCCCGTCCTGTCCCCGGGCAGCGAGATGATGTCGTACCAGTCACCCCCGGCGTCGCAGCCGGTGGCGGGCAGGCACCGTCCGGCAATCTCTAGTCCGCCTCGCGACGGCAAGGCCACCGACGGCCGCGGCGGCCGCAGCGCCTCGGCGACCGACCGGTGCCGCATCAGCGCCAGGGAGTCGGCGAGGGCGGCGCCCGCACGGCCGGCCACGTCCGTGGCGGCCTGCGTGTCGGCATCGTCGAACGGCGGCGTGCCGGGGGCACGAGCCAGGACGAGCATGCCGACGGCGGTGCCCCTGGTAATCAACGGCGTGGCCACGAAGGAGGCATAGTGGCTCAGCATCGCGGCAGCCTCAGGAGATATCCGCTGCAGCGAGCTGCTGCCCGGCTGGGCGAAGGTCACCGGGGCGCCGTCACGCAGGCAGCGGGCGAACGGGGAGTCAGCCGCCAGCGCGACCACCTCCCCGGCCGGGAACGGGGTCCCGCGGGCGGGGGGGCTGTCGGTGGCGGACCGGGTGGCCAGCCTGCGCATCACCGGCTGGCATTGCTCCGCTCCGGCCGCCTGGCCGCCGGTAGTGCCGTCGCTGAGCAGCCGCTCCAGGGCGTATATCCCGGCCGCGTCCGCGAAGCCGGGAACCAGGGCATCCAGGATCCGCGACGCCGCCCGGGCCGGGTCGGCGGTGGCATCGGGCGGCCTCAGCCGAGGCGGCAGCCGGTACCCCGCGCGGTCACCACCGCTGGAGGTTGTCATGCCCGGATCGCCGCTCACCTGGTAGCCCGACTCCTATCACGCTCCAAGGGGACCCGGCGGGCTGACACGACACGTATCAGGCAAGCCAGGCAAAACCACTGTAACGGCAGTGCCGAGGTGTGGTCCACGGTGAGGGCTGGTGCCGGGCATCTGGGGGACTCGCCCCCGCCTGACTGGGCTACGCTGGCATCAGCGTTCGGTGCGGCGCCAGGAGACGGGAAACGCGATGACAATGCAGCCGGGCTGGGTCCCCCCGGGCATCGACACCGGCAAGGCCAACATCGCCCGGGTCTATGACTGGTGGCTGGGCGGGAACCACAACTTCCGCGCGGACCAGGACGCTGCCCGCGCGATGATCGCCGTCGAGCCGAACGCCAGGGCTATCGCCCGTGCCAACCGCGCGTTCCTTGGCCGGGCCGTGCGCTTCCTGGCCGCGGAGGCGGGCATCCGCCAGTTCCTCGACATCGGCTCAGGCATGCCAACCCAGGACAACGTCCACCAGGTCGCCCAGGAGACCGCGCCGGGCGCCCGCGTGGTCTACGCCGACGCCGACGATGTCGTCGTCGCCCACAGCAAGCTCATCCTGGACGGCAACCCAGACGCCGCCGTCATCCAGGCCGACTTGCGGGACCCGGCCCGCATCCTGGCCGACCCGGAGACCCAGCTCCTGCTTGACTTCAGCCAGCCCGTCGGCGTGCTCCTGGTGGCGGTGCTGCATTTCATTCCCGACGCGGATCGCCCGGAGGAGGTCGTCGCCACCTTGCGCGACGCCCTTCCCGACGGGAGCTACCTCGTCGTCTCCCACGGCTGCAGCGACGCCATGCACGAGCTCGCGCCCGCGATCGAGAGCGTCTACAAGAGCAAGGTGGCCGCCCAGGGCCGGGCTCGCAGCAGTGCGGAGATCGCCCGCTTCTTCGACGGCTTCACGCTTGTCGACCCCGGACTCGTGTGGCTGCCCCAGTGGCGTCCCGACCGCCCGCAGGACGTTCCTGACCACCCGGAGCAGTACTGGTTCCTGTCCGGAGTCGGGCAGCTGTCACGGCCTCCGCGGGCCTGACAGCGCCCAACGGGGGCGCGCCGATTCTTCCGGTACGGTTCGGTCATGACTTCATTCCCGCAGGCACAGATCAAGGCGGATCGCCTGGAGATCAGGGAGTACGGCCCGCAAGACAAGGCCCGAGTCGAGGAGGCCCTGGACCCTGAGGCGCTGCCGCCGGGAGCGCCGTCCCGGCCGGAGGACATCGCCGGGTGGCTGGCGGACGGCGTCCACGCGCCCCGCCGCGCGAGCGCGGGAGTGCACCTCATGATGCTGGACCGGGAAGCCGACAGGATCGTTGGCTCCATTTCCCTGTTCCACGCGGACTGGGAGCTCCGCTCCGCCGAGATCGGCTACGGGGTGCGAGGCAGCGAGCGCGGCAAGGGCTACGCGACCGAGGCCCTGATTGCCGTGAGCCACTGGGCCCTGTCCGCCGGCGGCATGCAGCGGGCCTGGCTGACCGCGAACACCGACAACGTGGCGTCCATCCGGGTCGCGGAGAAAGCCGGGTTCACCCGTGAGGGCACCCTCCGCCGGGGCAGCCTCGAGGACGACGGCCTGCACGACCTGGCCGTGTTCTCGCTGCTCGACGACGAGGCCTGAAGCCCCGCACGCGGCGGCGGTTGCAAGTCCCGCTCCCGCAACCGCCGCCGCGTCCCCCACATGCTCAGGTAGTCCTCGCTTCGACAGGGGCGTTACACCGCGCGGGCTTTGTCGACTTATCGACTTAGCCACAGCCGAGCGCCGGCTAGCTCCGGCCTGCGCGTACGGGCCAGGTCAGGCGGGCAGCGTGGCCGGGTCGGCTGGGGTGAAGTTGTAGACGCGCGCGGCGTTGCCGACGGTCAGCTTGTCCTGGGTTTCCTGGGGCAGGTGGGACAGCCACTTGTTGGCCACCTGGATCGTGTCCGGCCAGGTGGAGTCGGAGTGCGGGTAGTCACACTCGAGCATGACGTTGTCCTCGCCGATGACGTCGAGCAGGCGCAGGCCCGCCTGGTCCTCGATGAAGGTGCCGTAGACGTGGTCGGCGAACAAGCCGCGGATGTCGGTGTCCAGGTCGAAGGTGGCCGCGCTCTTCGCCTCACCGCGGGCGTGCGACGCGTTCATCGTGATGTCGAACCGCGACGCCCAGAAGCGCTGCTTGTCGATGACCTGCTCGGCCCGCTCGAGGAAGTAGGGCATCCAGCCGATCGACCCCTCCGACAGGGCGATCTTGAGGCCGAGGAACCGGGTGAAGTTGCCGCTGAACAGCCAGTCCAGCAGGGTGCCTGCCTGGTTGGCGGCGGCCGAGTAGGCCATGAAGGCGAGGGTTGGCATGTCGTCGGAAGTACGGATCAGGTTCGAGGACGAGCCGACGTGCATGGAGACGACGTAGCCCGCGTCCTGGCAGGCCGACCACAGCGGGTCCCAGTGCCCGGAGTGGATCGACGGGAGCTTGAGCTTTGTCGGGTTCTCTGAGAACGCGACCGACTTGCCGCCCAGCGCCGCAGTGCGCTCGACCTCGCGGGCCGCGAGGACCGGGTCCCACAGCGGGATGATCATCAGGGGGATGAACCGGCCCGGATAGGCGCCGGCCAGCTCTTCCAGGATGAAGTCGTTCCAGGCCTGAACGCACAGCAGGCCGAGCTCGCGGTCCCTGGCCTCATGGAACACCTGGCCGCAGTACCGGGGAAACGACGGGAACAGCATGGAGGCCAGCACGTGCCCCTGGTTCATGTCCGCCACCCGCGCCGCCGGGTCATAGCAGCCCAGCCGCATGTCGTCGTAGGTGATCGGCTCGGGCGAGAACTCCTCCCTGGACTTGCCGGCCACCGCGTTCAGCCCGGTGGTGACGATCTGCCGGTCCTCATAGGCCCAGAACTCCGAGTTCCCGTCCCGCACGATCCGCGGCCCGGTCGCGAGCCACTTGTGTGGCAGTCGCTCCTGCCAGAGCCTCGATGGCTCGATCAGGTGATCGTCCACGGAGATGAAGGAGTTGAAGGCCATCGAATCCTCCCCGAGCGTTCCGCCCCACCGGTCAAGGAAAGTCCTGCAAGCGAGTAAACACTCACTAGCATATCGCGGGCCGTGGCGGGTGGCCAGGGATGGGCAGGCCTGCGTGGCGATGGAGCCGGCCGAGGCTAGGCGTACCGGGTGGCGAGGCGGCGGCGGTGCTGGGCGGGTGAGCCGAAGAGCGCACGGTTCAGTGTCGCCCGCTTGAGATAGGCGTGGATGCCGCTCTCCCACGTGTAGCCGATGCCGCCGTGGAGCTGCATGGCCTTGCCGACGAGATCGACCGCTGCCGCCGTCACGTGCGACTTGGCCATCGCGGCCGCCACCCAGGCCCCGGGAGCGTTGCCCGCTAGCGCCGACACCGCGGCGTCGACCAGCTCCCGGCACACGCTGACCTGCACCAGCATGTCGGCGCAGGCGTGCTGCACGGCCTGGAACGAGCCGATCGGCTGGCCGAACTGCCGCCGCACCTTCACGTAGCTGACCGTCGCGTCGAGCATCGCGTCCATGAGCCCGAGGCTGTCGCAGGCGATGGCGACGGCGGCCCGGTCGAACAGCCTGCCGGCCGCTTCCTGCTTGCGGTTACCCGAGAACAGCCACGCCGACGTCGCGGGCACGTCAACGCCGTCGGCGGTCACGACGGCCAGCCGGCGGGTCTCGTCCACGACCGGCTGCGGCTCGATGGACAGGCCGGGGGCACCTGGCGCGACCTCGGCGATCACGGGCCAGCCACCGGCGCCGGGGATGCGAGCGAGGATCAGCAGCCGACTGGCCTCGGCCGCGTCCGGAATGAACTCGGCCCGGCCGCTGATGCTCCGGCCCTGGATACGGAACGAGCCGTGGCCGGTCTCCCCCGCCAGGCCATCGTCGGCCATCCCTTCGGCCCGGCTCGTCATCCAGTCGCCAAGGACGGCGACCGGTAGCTCCAGGCCCGATGCCGTCCGCCGCAGCAGGTCGTCCTGGCGGGCGCTGGGCATCGCGGCCAGCAGGGCCGCCACGCCGAGCGTCACGCCGAGATACGGAGAACGGGTCGCCGCCCGGCCCATCTCCCGCAAGACGACCGCGGTCTCGGCGAAGGTCGCGCCCGCGCCGGCCAGCTCCGCGGGCACCTCCAGGCCGGTGGCGCCCGACCCGGCGAGCACCGACCAGTCGGGCGCCACCGTCTTCAGCAGGTCGCGGGCGACGGCCTGGAACTGCCCGTGCAGCTCCTCCAGGCCCATCGCTCATCCCCTCGGCAGGCCGAGGCCGCGCTCGGCGATGATGGTGCGCTGGATCTCGCTGGAGCCGCCGGGGATGGTCCACTCCCACGAGCCGATGAAGTCAAGCAGCCAGGCGCCGGACTCCCAGCCGCTGGACGCGGGCTTGGCCAGCGGCAGGTGGGCGGGCAGGCCGCCGACCTCCGTGCCGAAGTCGGTCATGCGCTGCAGCAGCTCGCTGTAGTACAGCTTCACGATCGAGGCGTCGGCGGGGCCGACCGGGCCGGCCTCATGGCCAAGGACAAGCCGGGCCGTCAGCGACCGCAGCGCGGCGATCTCCGCCTCGAAGACGGCGAGCCGGGAGGCGACCAGCGAGTCCTGCAGTGCCCCGGCGGAAGAGCACGCCTGCACCAGCCAGCGAAAGCCGGCGTTGCCGAGCCGCTCGGCCAGTTCCAGCATGGTCAGGCCGCGCTCGGCCCCGAGGGTCTCCTGCGCGACCCGCCACCCGCCGTTCTCCGGGCCGATGAGGCTGGTGGCCGGGATCTCGACGTCGGTCAGGAAGATCTCGCAAAAGTGCCACTCTCCCACCGCGTTCCTGATCGGCCGCACCTCGACGCCGGGGCCGCGCATGTCCAAGAGGAAGTAGGAGATGCCCTTGCGCTTGGGCGCGTCCGGGTCGGTTCGGGCCAGCAGCAGGCACCAGTCAGCGTGCGCGGCCCCCGAGGCCCAGAGCTTCTGGCCGTTGACGACATACCCCTGGCCATGACGACGGGCGGTGGTGCGCAGCGCGGCCAGGTCGGATCCGGCCTCGGGCTCGGAGAAGCCCTGTGCCCAGGTCTGGCCGCCGGCGATCGCGGGCAGGTGACGCTGCTTCTGCTCGTCGGTCCCCGCGGCCAGCAGGGTGGCCGCCGCGTGGTGGATCGCGACGAAGTGCAGCACCAGGCGGGGCGCGTCGGCTGCGGCCAGCTCGGAGTACAGCACCGCCTGCTCGGCGACGGAAAGGCCGCCGCCCCACTCGGCGGGCCAGTGCGGCACCGCCCAGCCGGCCGACCGGAGCTGGCCGAACCACCACTGCTGGAAGGCGGCGAACTCGGCATCGCTGACCCCGGTCTGTCCGGCCCGCCAGTTAGCCGGGACGTGGGTGCCGCACCAGTCATGGACACGGGCGCGGAACTCGCTGAGGCTGGCATGACGGCCGGAGCCGACGGGGCCGGATCCGGGAGAGGTCACTGAGCGCTCCCGCGCAGTGCCTGCAGCCGCGCCCGGTGCTCGGGACTGAGCATCGTCTCTCGCTCGGCCGCGAATCCGGCCTGCACCGCGCCGGCCAGCGCCTGGGACAGGTACATGTTCACGACCCGCTTCGTCCCGGCCAGCGCCTGCGGCGGCAGGGCGGCCAGCCGGGCGGCCAGCGAGCGGGCCTCGGACCGGAGGTCCGCGGCTGGCACCACCCGCGAGGCCAGCCCCAGCTCGACCGCGACGGCGGCCGGGATCCGGTCGCCCGTGTAGAGGTACTCACGTGAGCGGAGGATCGGCGTAAGCAGTGGCCAGAACGCCGCGCCCCCATCCCCCGCCACGAGGCCCACCGAGACGTGCGGGTCGGCCAGGAACGCGCGCTCTGCGATCAGCACGATGTCGGACAGCACCGCGATGCTGCAGCCCAGGCCGACAGCCGCTCCGTTCACGGCCGCGATCACCGGCAGCGGGAAGCGCAAGATCTCCTCGATGATCTGGGCGCCCTCGCGCAGGCTGTCCTCCCGCGCGGCCGCATCGTCGGGAAACGAGCTGATCCACTCCAGGTCGCCGCCGGCCGAGAACGCCCGCCCGGCGCCGGTGACGATCACGACGCGGGCCTCGGGGTCGACGGCGAGCTGCCGCCACACCTGGGCCAGCGCCCAGTGCAGCGGCCGGTTAATGGCGTTGAGCTGATCGGGCCGGTTGAGCGTGACAATGCGGACCGGTCCCTCCGCCGCCACCGTCAGCTCCGCCGGCAGGCTCTGCCGCTCGCTCAACCTGTCTCCTCCTCGCTGAACGGCCCGGTCAGGCCGTGCCTGCCGATTCGCCTGGTGAGCAGCGCGCGGGTCGCTGACAGCCCCAGGGGCTTGCGGCGCAGCGGCTGGCTGTGCCGGGACAGCCACGACAGCGGCGACTCGTCGCAGAAGCCGATCGCCCCGTGGACCTGGTGGGCGACACGGAAGGTCACCTCGGCTGCCTCCAGGGCCGCCATCCGCAGCGCCAGCGCGTCATCGACCGCCTCGCGGTTGCCGGCCTGGACTGACCACAGGGCGTACCTGGCCAGGACATCCAGGCCAGCTCGCTCGACCTCGGCCTCGGTGAGCTGGAATTGCACGCCCTGGAAGGCCGCTAGCGGCTGCCCGAACTGCTCGCGCGCCTTCACGTGCGCCACCGCCAGCTCGATCGCCCGGTCGAGCAGGCCAAGCAGCGTCCAGCACGGCAGTATCAGCCCGAGCGCGTCAGCCGGACCGCCCGGCTGGCGGGCGAGCGTGGCGACGTCCGGCGCTGGGGCCAGCCGCCCGGCGACCCGGTAGGTGACGTCGCAGTACCCGGCCGCGCGGCACAAGGCGGCCGCGGCCTCCAGGTCATCGGCGTCCGAGAGCGGCTCCAGGTCCCAGGCGCCGAGCTTGTCAAGGACGGGCATAACGGCACGACCCGATGCCGCACCCGCCAGGGCGGCTCGAGCGGACTCACCGTAGGCCAGGGCCTCCGCGCTGAGGTCGATGATCACCGCAGCATCTCCCGGGCCAGCAAGATCCGCTGCATCTCGACGCTGCCGGAGGCAACGGTCGACGCCTGCGCGTAGCGCCAGTGATCGGTGACCTCACCGTGAAGCCGGCCGCCGGCACCGCCGGCGGGCAGCTCCGCCAGGTCAAGGATCTCCATGAGAACCTCAGCGCTGTCCTGGTCGAGCCGGGTGACGGCGATACGGTAGGCGGCCGCGTCCGGCGGGGTAACCGTCCCCGCCGACTGCCGGGCAACCACCTGGTAGGCCAGCAGCCGTGCCCGGCGGCAGTGGGCGAGCATGCGTGCCCACCGGCCGCGCAGCTCCTCGGGCAGCTCCTCCCATGCCTCGCCAAGGACGCGGGCCGCGGCCAGCAGCAGCCGCTCGCAGCGGGCGTAGCGGGCGATGCCGACCCGCTCGAACGCGAGGACCTCCTGGACGACCTTCCAGCCCTCGCCGACCTGACCGAGAACCTCGTCCGGGGTGACCCGCACGCCGTCGAAGAAGACCTCGTTGAGGTGGTGCGGGCCGAGCATCGCCCGGATCGGGCGGACCTCGATGCCGGGTGCGTCCATCGGGACAAGGAAGACCGTCAGGCCCTGCTGCTTGCGGTCCTCCGTCGATGTTCTCGCCAGCAGGAAGCACCACTGGGCCAGCAGCGCGTAGGAAGTCCAGATCTTCTGTCCGTGAACCCGCCAGGCGTGCTCGTTATGCAGGGGCCTTGCCGTTGTCCTCAGGGATGCCAGATCGGACCCGGCCTCGGGCTCGGAAAACCCCTGGCACCAGATGACCTCGCCGCGCGCGATCGGCGGCAGGTGCGCCGCCCGCTGGGCCGGCGTGCCGTGCCGCATGATCGACGGGCCGACCCAGTTGACGCCCATGTACTGCGCACCGCGCGGCTCGTGGTGTGCCCACATCTCCTCGCGGACGACGGCCTGCTCCCAGGGCGAGGCATCGCGCCCGCCATAGTCAGCGGGCCAGGCGACGCAGAGCAGGCCCTGCTCGGCCAGCGTCAGGCAGAACCGCTGGGCGGTCTCCAGGTCGGCTGGGTCGCCGGTGAACGCGCCCAGGTAGCCCGGTGGCACGTGCTGGCTTATCAGCTGGCGCAGCTGGCCCCGGAGCGCCGTCGCGCCCGGTCCGTCGCGGAAGTCCACCGTGGCGTTCCCATCTAAGAGAGCAAGGACTCACTTATCTTAGGCGCGACGACGGAAGTGACGCCACGTGCCAGCCGGCAGGCCCGTTGCTGTTATCAGGTTGGCCAACCGCTTGTTGCTGTTATCAGGAGTTCAGCAGCTGCCTGGCGTGCAGTGCGAGCAGCAGCCGGAAGCGGTTATCCGGGCTGGCAAGCCCGTCGCCGAACAGGTCGGTGACCTGCCGCAGCCGGTAGCGGATCGTCTGCGGGTGGACGTGCAGCCGACGGGCGGCGGCGTTGGCGTCATCAGCGCATTCCAGCCAGGCCAGCAGCGTCTGCGCGAGCCGGTCGGCCTGCTCGGGGCGCAGCTGCCGCAGGGGCGCGAGTGCCTCCCGGCTGAGCGCCGCGGCCAGGTCGGCATCGGCCAGCACGACGAGCGTGGGCAGGTGATCCTCGCACCAGACGACCCCGTCCCCGCCGTCAAGCAGGCCCCGGCGGGCCAGGGCGAGCCCTTGGCCCGCCCAGCGCAGCGATCCGCTCGCGCCGGCCAGCGGCACGGCCGGACCGACGGCGGCCAGCAGCACGCCGCCAGCCGGGGGGACGGCGGCCAGCCAGCCGCGCAGCGCCGCCGCCAGCTGGCGGCGCCGCCCGGGGCCGTCCGGGTCGGGGATGAGCAGGCACGGGTCACGGCGGTCCAGGTCGGCCAGCACGCCAGGCGGCAGCGGTGCCGGGTTGCCCGCGGCCTGACGGGCGAGGGCGACGGCGGCGACCCGGCTGGGCAGTGGCCAGCCGGCCGCCTGGGCCAGGCTGGCGATCACCGGGGGCGCCGGGGGCGGGGTTGAGGTAAGCATGTCAACCAGCCGCCGCCGCAGCTGACCGGTCTCGCCGGCCAGCTCGGCCCTGGCCGCGGCGTACCCGGCGGAACAGGACGCGGCCAGCTCGTCCATGTACCAGAAGACCGTCTCACCGATGCGGGCGAACGCCTCCGCGTTCCCGTTGCCCTGCCGGGCCTGCTCCTGCAGCCGCTGCCAGGTGACGCGGGCACCGACCCTGAGCCCGGCGTGCAGTGCCTCAAGGCTGCGGCCCTCGGCCGCAAGCAGCCGGCCCAGGTCGTGGAACATGCCAGCAGCCGACGCGGTCCCCGGTCCCGAGGTGATCCTCATCGCGAAGCCCGCGACCGCGTCCTGGGCGACGCGGCGCACCGCCCTGGCGGCCGGGTCGTCGCCGGGCTGAGCGTACTCCTCCACCTCGCGGGTGATGGCGGCCGTGATGTCGTCGGCGAGCGAGTCGAGCGCGGGCAGCAGCCAGGCGGCCGCTTCCTGTCCTTCTCCCGCGGGAGCGGCCTGCCACCTGGCCAAAAGTACGTCAGCGTACTTTTCCACGAATAAGACGTTACTCGCCGGTAACGCTCCTGTCACCACTGAAGATTTGTCAGCTCATGACAAACCGGCGGCGGCAGTCGCTCACCGGGGTGAGCAGACATGCCCGCGGCCCAGATCTCTAATGAGTGGGCAATCACCCCTTTCATCAGGAGGCGCCGATGCCTTCCCCCCACATTCCGCGCCGATTCCGCCGCGTCGTGCCGATGGCGGCCGCGATCTCGGCCGCGGCCCTCGCCCTCGCGTCGGCTCTCGCCACCCCCGCCCACGCGAGTACGAAACTGCCGGTCAACTACGACTTCATCGCGGGCGCAACCGCGGGCGCCCTCGCACCGGATACCCCGCCGCCGGGTGCCAACAACTGGTCCTGCCAGCTGACGGCCGCCCACCCCTACCCGGTCATCCTCGTCCACGGGACGTTCGCCAACATGGACGACAACTGGCAGGCGGCCTCCCCGCTGCTGGCCGACAACGGCTACTGCGTCTACGCCTTCAACTACGGCGGCGCGTCGTCCTCCGATCCCATCCAGGGCACCGGAGAGATCGCCGCGTCCGCCGCCCAGCTCGCGACGTTCGTCACCACGGTGCTGAGCGCGACCGGCGCCGCCAAGGTTGACCTGGTCGGCCACTCCCAGGGCGGCATGATGCCGCGGTACTACATCAACTTCCTCGGCGGCGCCGCCAGGGTCAACGACTTCGTGGCCTTCGCGCCGTCAAACTACGGCACCACCCTGGACGGGATCACCGACCTCGCCAGCCTGCTCGGCGCCTCAAGCGCGATCAACGGGACGCTGAGCGCCGTGTGCGAGGCCTGCGTTGAGCAGGAGGAAGGGTCGGCGTTCCTGGCCAGCCTGAACGCCACCCCGACCGTTCCCGGCGTGCAGTACACCGTGATCGAGAGCCAGGACGACGAGGTCGTCACCCCCTACACCAACGCGTTCCTCCCGGCCGCGTCGAACGTCACCAACATCAAGGTCCAGAACCAGTGCGCGCTTGACGGCAGCGATCACCTGGAGATCGCCGCCGACCCGATCGCGATGGCGGACATGCTCAACGCCCTTGACTCGTCGGCCCGGGTCAAGGTCCCCTGCCTGGTGGTACTTCCGGTCACCGGCCCCGTCGGCCCGGTGCCAACCCTGTAGCAAGGCCCGTCGCTGGCCGCCCGGTCCTCGCGGGCGGCCAGTGATCGCATCAGCCCGGCGACGTTTCGCTGGCCGCCCACCTGGCGCGCTAGCTGGCCGCGACGGCCTGGGGCGGCCGCCCCGTGCGGTCCGGTCCAAAACGAGGTAGAGCCGTCGCCAGCACCATGCCTACCATGACGGCATGAAGCTGTCCGCGAGGCTGGCAAGCTGGCTCCTCGCGCGCCGCCGCGCCAGTGCGCGGCGCGCGGCGGAACATCAGCGCACCATGGCGAAGGTAGACATGTCCCCCCGGCTGGGCCGCAGGGTGCGGATCCCGCCACCGCCAGGTGGCTGGCGCGACGGCCGTGGCAAGCGAGGGGGCAGTGGCCGCCCCAGGTACCACGGCAAGCCAATTCCGCCACCGCGGGACTGATTCCCGGCGGGATTCTGGTCCTGCTTACGCCCGCACCCGGTGGCGCCAGCAAGGAACGTGATCTTTCCCGGCACCATCAGCCCCGCCGGTCCCCCAGGACCCGCTACTCGTCGTCTACCTCGAGAAACTCTTCGGCGACTGCGGCCATCGTTATGTCCCCTGGCTGCAGCCCTTCCGCTGCCCCCGGCGGGCTGCTCGGATTTATCTTGACGAATTTCGGGACCGCGGGCTCAGCCCAGACTTCTTTTTGCCGCCGATTAACCCAGCGCCTAATTCTGATCATGGCCTGGCCCTACCCGGAAATTCGCGATATATCATAACGATCTTGTCGCGGGCGCCTTCCCTAGCGGCGGCGCAGGGCGGGCTCGAGCGCGGCTAGCGGGGTGCCCGCCCCGCTGGGCGGATCCCGAGCAGGCCAAGCAGGGCGCCGAAGCCCGTGACGCAGGCGGCCACGGCGAAGCTCAGGGCGTAGCCGCCGGTGGCGGCGGTCATCGGTGCGACGCCCGCGCGGGAGAGCACGGCCGCGTGGCTGGCACCGAGCGATACTAGGGCGGCCAGGCCGATGGCGCTGCCGATCTGCATGGACGCGTTGTTCATGCCGGTGGCGATGCCCGCGTCCTCGCCAGTGGCGCCGTCCACTCCCGCGACGGTGGACCCGACCAGGACCAGGCCGCCGCCCAGCGGCACGAGGATCAGCCCGGGCAGCACCTGGACCGCGTAGCTGCCGTGCGGGGTCAGCCCGGCGAGGAGGATGTAGCCGATCGTGGAGATCGCCAGCCCTCCCCCGTTCAGCGCCCGCAGCCCGAACCTGGGCAGCAGTCGCGGCGCCAGCACAGTGGCACTGAACAAGATGGTCAAGCCGAACGGCACGAAGGCGAACCCGGTCGCCAGCGCGGAGAAACGCAGCACGTGCTGCACGTACAGGCTGAGGGAGAAGAACAGGGTGGCGAAGCCGACGTAGTAGCAGATGCGGACCACGTTGGCGATGGTCCGGTTGCGCGAGCGCAGGAAGGCCAGTGGCACCAGGGGCTGGGCGGCGCGCTGCTCGATCAGGGCGAACCCGGCCAGGAGCGCGGCGCCGATCCCCACCCAGCCGAGGACGAAGAACGAGAGCCACGCGTGGCTTCCCTTCTCCAGCAGGCCGAACACGATAAGCAGCAGGCCAAGGGTAATCAGGACGGCCCCGGCGACGTCGGGGCGGCCGCGCCGGGCCGCCCGGCTCTCCGAGACGAGCTTCGGGGTCGCTACCAGCGCGAAGGCGGCGATGGGCAGGTTGATGAAGAAGATCCAGCGCCAGGAGGCCAGATCGGTCAGGACTCCGGAGAGCACCACGCCCAGGGCCGCGCCCACCCCGGCCAGGCCGCTCCAGATGGCCATGGCCCGCGCCCTTTCCCGCGGGCGGGTGAACAGCAGCGTCAGCAGGGACAGGGCCGCCGGGCTGACCAGCGCGGCCCCGGTGCCCTGCACGAAGCGGCTAGCGACCAGGACGGCGGACTGCGGGGCCAGCCCGGCGCTTGCCGACGAGAGCGCGAAGACCGCCAGCCCGACCTGGAACATGCGCCTGCGACCCAGCATGTCCCCCATGCGCCCGCCCAGCATCAGCAGCCCGCCGTAGGTGACGGTATAGCCGTTGACGACCCACGCCAGGCTGGTGGCGGAGAACCCGAGATCCCGCTGGATGGGGGGAAGCGCGACGTTGACCACGGTCACGTCGAGCAGCAGCATCACCTGCACGAGGCAGATGATCGCCAGCGCCTGCCACCGGCGGGGATCGGGCTCGGAATGGGGGCTGATCGGTGTCATGACCATGTTCAACCCACGGCGACCGCGGGCGATGGCCGTCATCTCGGACATCAGGGGCACACATCTGGCTGTCGGCGCCAAGCGCGGCAGCCGCCC
>Ga0335072_10002242_pt1 | contig 30296 bp, 22 predicted proteins | sample Lox_Sample_21_FD_206725 | JGI IMG/M metagenome (GOLD analysis project Ga0335072, IMG submission 206725) | Soil microbial communities from Loxahatchee National Wildlife Refuge, Florida, United States - Lox_Sample_2.1 | ecosystem: Environmental > Terrestrial > Soil > Wetlands | place: USA...
CTCTCGCGCGTCACATCGAGGAGCACCGCCGGCGCGGCTGAGCGCGCTTGCCGGAACCGAGGGCTCGGCTCGACGGGAATCGCCGATGCGCGTGTCGCCGCTCACCATCACCTCTTACACGGCGACGTGCGCGGCCGGAGCGGGCCGCGAGGCGCTCGCGCGCGCTCTCGCCTCCAGGCGCGGAGGCCTCACGCCCTGCGATTTCTCGGCAACGCCGCTCGGCACCTGGATCGGCCGCGTGCCGGAGATCGAGCGGGCGGCGCTCCCGGGCGATCTCGCTGCGTGGGACTGTCGCAACAATCGCCTGGCGTGGTACGGCGCAGGGCGCGACGGCTTCACCGAGCGCGTCGCGGCCGCCCGCAGGCGCTACGGCGCAGCGCGCATCGCGCTCGTGATCGGCACCGCCACCTCCAGCGTCGGGGCGACCGAGGAGGGGTACGCGCGTCTACTGGAGGACGGCCAGTACCCCCCGGAGCTGCGCCGACCCATCATCCATGCGCCGCACTCCCTGACCGACTTTCTGCGCAATGCACTGCGTCTCGATGGGCTCTCCATGACGATCGCCACCGCCTGCTCCTCCAGCGCGAAGGTTTTCGCCCATGCCGAGCGGCTCGTGCGGCTCGGGCTGGCGGATGCGGCCGTCGTCGGCGGGACCGATTCGCTCTGCGGAAGCGTGCTCTTCGGCTTCCACTCCCTGGGGCTCCTCTCGCCCGAGCCTTGCCGCCCGTTCGATCGCGACCGACGCGGAATCAGTCTCGGGGAGGCCGCGGGCTTCGCGCTCCTCGAGCCGCAGGGGGAAGGCCCCCTGCTTCTCGGCTACGGCGAGTCGAGCGACGCGCATCACATGTCCGCACCGCACCCCGAAGGGCGCGGGGCACGACTCGCCATCCTCGAGGCGCTCGCGAGTGCCGGGGTGAGCGCGGAGGAAGTCGATTACATCAACCTGCATGGCACGGCGAGCCGGAAAAATGATGAGATCGAGGCTCAGGTCGTGGCGGAGCTCTTCCCGCGGCGCACCTTCGCGAGCTCCACGAAGGGCTGGACCGGGCACGCACTCGGCACGGCCGGCATCCTGGAGGCGGTCATCACGCTGCTCGCGCTCGAGCGCGGGCTCGCGCCCGGCACGCTCAACACCGAGTCCGTCGACTGCGCGTGCGGTCCCCAGATCCGGCTCAAGAACGAGCCGCGCGCGATTCGCATCGCTACGAGCCACTCCTTCGGATTCGGCGGCAGCAACTGCGTGCTCGTCTTCGGGCGCGAGCGCCTGAGCTGAGAGGGCCCGACGGCGTGCGCAGGATCGAGCTGCACGTGCAGGGCATCGCGTTCTGGGCGCCGCGGCTGCCGGGGTGGGAACGGGCCCGAGCGATCCTGCGCGGCGAGGCCGCCGCCCCGGCGGAGCCCGCTGCGCGGCCTTCTCCCGCCCTGCTCGCGCCGACCGAGCGGCGCAGGGCGCCGGATACCGTCGCCGTCGCGCTGGAAGTCGCAGCCGGTGCTTGCGCAAGCGCCGCGCGCGAGCCGCGGACGCTGCCGAGCGTCTTCGCCTCGACCTATGGGGATCTGGCCGTGAGCGACGCGCTGTGTGGACAGCTCGCGAGGGCGCCGCTCGAGACCTCTCCGACGAAATTCCACCACTCCATTCACAACGCAGCGGCCGGATACTGGGCGATCGCGACGGGCTGCGCCGAGCCTTATTCGGCGTTGACGGCGCACCAGCACACCTTCGGGATCGGGCTCCTCACGGCCGCGGTGCAAACCCTGTCCTCGGGGACCGCCGTGCTGTACGTCGCCTACGACATCGAGGCGCGCGGACCACTCGCCACCATGGCGAGGAGCCGTGGGATACTCGGAGCGGGACTCGTCCTCGACACCCACCCGAGTGATCGGTCGCGGATGTGCCTCGAGCTCAGCGTCGAGGAGCAGACCGGGTGCATCCCAACGCGCGCTCGCGCGCAGAATGAGGCGCTGGTCGCGGGCAACGCGATGGCAAGCTGTCTCGCGCTCTACGAGGCGCTTGCCGAGGAGCGCGCACGGGAGATCGTCGTGGCGCTGCCCGGAGCAAAGGCACTGCGGCTTGCGCTCGCACCACGGCCGTGACCGCCGCGCAGCGCGCAGGGGGGAGAAACGTGAATGCAGATGTGGTCATCATGGGCGGCGGCCTCGCCGGGCTCACGCTCGCGCTGCAGCTCAAGGAGCGGTGCGCCGGGCTGCGCATCACGGTGCTCGAGCGCGCGCGCCATCCGGTGCCGCGCGCGACGCATAAGGTCGGGGAGTCCTCGGTCGAGATCGGCGCTCATTATTTCGACTCGGTCCTCGGGCTCGACGAGCACCTCGAGGCACACCAGCTGCGCAAGTTCGGCTTCCGATTCTTCTTCTCGGATCGCCGAGCCGACGTGGATCACGTGCTCGAAGCGGGTCTGAGCAGCCACTTTCCAGTAGCGACCTATCAGCTCGATCGCGGCATCTTCGAGAACTTTCTCGCCGAGCGCGCACGCGCGCGGGGAGTCGAGTTTCTCGACCGCGCGGTGGTGCGCGGCTTCACGCTCGCGCGAGCGGACGCTGCGGATGCCGCGGCAGGGGACCACGAGGTGCGCTATGAGCGCGATGGGACCGACCGAAGCTTGCGCGGGCGCTGGCTGATCGATGCCTCGGGCCGGGCCGCACTCATCAAGCGCGAGCTCGGGCTCACGGAGCGCAGCGCACACGATGCGAACGGCGTGTGGTTCCGCATCGGCGGCCGCATCGCCATCGACGAGTGGTCGAGCGATCGCGCCTGGCTCGCGCGCTGCGTGCGCGGCGAGCGGTGGCTCTCCACCAATCATCTGGTGGGCGAGGGTTACTGGGTCTGGCTGATCCCGCTCTCCTCCGGCGTACATTCGGTCGGCATCGTCGCCGATGCGCGCGTGCATCCGCTCAAGGAGATGAACACCTTCGCGCGCGCACTGCGCTGGCTCGGCGTGCATCAGCCGCGGCTCGCGCGCGAGCTCGACGCGCGGCGCGCCGAGCTCATGGACTTCCGCTTTCTGCGCGGATTCTCCTACGGATGCAAGCAGGTGTTCTCCGGCGCCCGCTGGGCGCTCACGGGCGAGGCGGGCGTGTTCCTCGATCCGTTCTATTCCCCGGGGAGCGATTTCATCGCCATCGCGAACACCTACATCACCGAGCTCGTCGCGAAGGATCGCGCCGGGGAACCCATCGCCCCGTACGCGCGGCTGTACGAGCAGTTCTTCTTCTCCTTCTATCGCAGCACGCTCAGCCTCTACGTCGATCAGTACCCGATCTTCGGCGATCCGGAGGTGCTGCCCGTGAAGGCGATCTGGGACTACACGTATTACTGGGGAATTCTCTGCCAGCTGTTCTTTCAGCGGCGCATCGCCGATGTGCCGATGATGGCGCGGCTCAGGCCGCAACTACTCGCCTGCCAGGCGCTCAACGAGGCAATGCAGCCGTTCCTGCGCGAGTGGTCGCGGGTGAGCGGCAAGCGCAATCTGGATGCCATGTTCGATCAGTCGGCGCTCGCTTGGTTCGTCGAGCTCAATCGCAGCCTGAAGGACCGACTCGATGAGCGCGCGTTCCTCGCGCGCATCCACGAGAACTGTGCACTGATGCATGGGCTCGCGGCGGACATCGTCGCCCGGGCGCAGCGCGAGCACAGCTCGCTCTCCGGGGAGGCGATCCGCGCCCTTCTCGAGAAGCTCGCGCAATCGCCGGGCGAGCTGCCGCGCGTTTGCGCGGTCCCACAGACCCTCCCGCGTTTCGCGCTCGCCGGCTGAGCCGGTGCGAGCCTCGAGTTGGAGCCGCCGCGCATGGCAGATCGGTTTCTCGTGAGACCGGTCGCGCGCCGCGATTACTCGCAGTGGCGCCCGCTGTGGGATGGCTACAACGCGTTCTACGGCCGCAGCGGACCCACGGCGCTCGCCGAGGCGGTGACGCAGTCGACCTGGGAGCGATTCTTCGACCCCGCCGAACCCGTGCACGCGCTCCTCGCCGAGGACGCCGGTCGCTTGGTCGGGCTCGCTCACTACGTCTTGCACCGCGCCACCAACCGCGTGCACGAGGTGTGCTATCTGCAGGACCTCTACACCGCCGAGCCGCTGCGCCGGCTCGGCATCGGTCGGTTGCTGATCGAAGCGGTATGCGAGGCAGCCCGATGCGCCACGTGCACTCGGGTGTACTGGCACACGCAGGCCGGGAATGTCCCCGGGCGCGCGCTCTACGACAAGCTCGCCGAGCATCGCGGCTTCATCGTCTACGCGCGCGAGCTGTAGACGCGCGCCACGATGATGGCGGCGCGCCCCGCCGCGATCAGCTCATCCCCGTGATGCACCGTGAATGCGTACTGGGAGCTCCGCTCGCTCCCGAGCAGGCAGCGTGCCTCGATGCGGAGCTCGCCGGCCAGATCCTCGAGCCATTCTCGGTTGAGCACCACCTCGCGCACGGACACGAGCAGGCCCGGGCGCGCGCGCGCGCCTGCGGTCCGCGCGAGCAGACTCCCATGCACGGCCATCGCCTGTGCGCCGTACTCGCACAGGTGCAGCGCCCGCAGGCGACCGCCCGCGCGGAGCGGGTTCCGAGGGGCGCGATGGCTGCGCGTTGCGAGCAAGATGTGGTCGGCATCCCACTCGAGCACGCGCTCGAGCAGGCACATCGCGCCCTGGTGCGGTATCAACTCGGCGATGACTTCGAGGGCGGCCACGCGGGCAACTCCGTCGGTCGAATCAGCATGAGCGCGAGAGCGAAATTCGCGGCGACTCCGATCACCACCGTGACGCCGATCGAGCGCAGCACGGGCAGCGTGGAGCTCGCGAGCACCGCGAAGACCAGGCACGCGGCGGTCGCGCACACTCCGAGGGCGTGCAGTGTGCGCCGGCTCGCGGAGCCGTCGTGGCGCGCACGCTCGCAGAAGAGCGCGTAGTCGAGCCCGAGCCCCGCGGCGAGCACGAGCGCGATCAGATGGAACAGGTTGAGCGGCATGCGCGCGGCATGCAGGAGCGCGAGGCTGACGAGCGTCGCGAGCGCGATGGGCACGAGAACGCGCACGGCGCGCGCTACCGAGCGCAGCGCGGCGAGCACGGTGAGCGCGAGCAGGACGGACGCACCGGCGATGCTCGCGAGGATGCGCGCGCGCTGATGCGCGATCAGCGCTTCCGAGGCGGCCTTCAGATCGACGAACGCGACGTGATCCCCCGAGGCTCGAGCGAGCTGCCGCAGTGCCTCGGGGTCCCGCACGTCGTTGAAGGTGATGAGACCCGTAGCGCCGGCCCCGCGCGCGAGCAGCAGGCCGCCGACGGAGAGCTCGAGCGGCGTGCCCCGCAGACCCTCCGGCGTGAGCGGCGGCAGCTGCCGCGCGCGCGCGACGTCGGCCAGGAACGGCGCGAACACCCCGGGCCTGAAGGCCGTGTCCCGCTGCGCCTCATCGAGCGCCGCGGCAAGCGCGGCGCGACCGGGCAACGCCGCGCGTCGCCGCTCCTGGACCGCGATGCTCGGCAGATACCGCGCGGCATCGTCGAAACCCGCTATGGCGCGGCGCGCGACGAGCTCGTTCAGACTCCGCCGCAGCGCCTCCTCGCGCGTGAGCGCTCGTTCCGCGCTCGGCTCCTCGACCATCATCAGGTAGCGCACGTCGGCCGCTCCGAGCTCGTGCTGCAGCTGCGCGAATTGCTCGAGCAGGTGCTCGGGGACCGGCGTGAGCCGACCCAGGTCGTTGTCCCACAGCGCGCCGGGAACGAAAGCGACCACGGCGAGCGCAGCGAGCGCGAGTGCGGGGGCGAGCCAGGCCGGCCGCGGCAGTCGTGCAACGAGGCGCGCGAGGTGGATCGGCAGCCACGTCTCGCCAGGGTCGCTCGTGACGGGCGGCACGAGCCGCGGCAGCGCATAGCGTGTCGCGAGCCCCGCCGCGGCAAGACCCGCGACGTTGAAGCACGCGAGCTCGACGAGCCCCGGCACGCCGGAGAGGAGGAACGCGAGATAGGCGATGGTCAGTCCCGTCACCGCGACCGCGAGCGTCGGCCAGATCGCGCGCGCCGTCGCGAGCGGCGCGACGCCGGGGCGGCAATGACTGAAGAGAAAGATCGGGTAGTCGATCGCGACCCCGATCAGCGTGAAGCCGAAGGCGAGGGTGATGCCGTGCACCGTGCCAAAGAGCGCCGCGACGAGGACGAGCGCTACGGCTCCGCCGGTCGCGAGCGGCAGCGCGCCGAGCAGCACGCGGGTGGGACTGCGGTAGGCGAGCAGCATGAGCCCGATCATTCCGAGGGAATCGAGGATGCTCGCGAGCTCAGCATCGGACTGCGCGCGCCGCTCCATCAGCACCGAGAACGCTCCCGGTCCGGTGACCGTGAGCCGCACCGCGGGGCTTGCGCGGAGTGCCGCGAAATGCGCCCGGAGATGCTCGAGGACCGTGGCTTGTGCCCGCGGATCGAACGCCGGAGCCGCGGACTCGACGATCATGAGCGCGGTGTGCCCGCGCGGCCCGAACCACACGCCGTCGATGAGCTGCGGCTCCGCTGCCGGGCGCCAGGACTCAAGCACCTTCAGAACTTCGAGCGTCGGGTCGCTCGGGAGCCACGGTTCGAGCAGGCTCGCCGCGGGTGAGGCGAGGTCGCGCTCACGCGCACGGAGCTCCGCGCGCAGATAGTCGGCATCGAAGCGGTGTCGATCGAGCGTCGGTGAGAGCAGATAGCGGTATGGGAGCAGGGCCCGAGGGATCGTATCGAGCAGGTTCTGCCCGTTGGCGACGAGGCGAAACGAGGAATCGGCGCGCAACGCCGCCGCGAGCCGGGTGGAGGTCGCGGCGAGCTCGCGCGGCGGGGCGCCTGCGAGTGCGACCAGCAGCACGCGCGCGGCCGGCCCCGCGCTCACCTCCTCGAGAATCAGCCGCTCGGCGCTCGTATGCGGTGTCGGCATGAACACGCGCAGATCGCCGCTCACCCGCAGCGTCGCGCGCACATAGAGCCCCGCAAGTGCGAGCGCGGCGAGCCAGATGGCCGTGGCGAGCGCCCGACGTCGAGGCGCGCTCAAAGCCTGCACGGCCTACCCGCTCTGCCCGCGGCACTGCGCGTCGAACCAGCGGCGATCGGGCGCGGCAGGCAGTGCAGTGCTCGCCGCGTCCGCGAGCAGCATGATGGTGGTGTCGTCGTTTGCCTGAAAGATCGTGAGGCAGCGCGGCTCGGCGCCACGGCCGCTCACGACGACGGAGCGGATGCGCTCGAGAATGCGCGGATCGCGCGGCGTGAGCCCGAGCGTCCAATCGCTCGGACTGCCGTGCAGGTCCAGCCGGAACGCGCGCTCGAGCGCGGCGCGATTGCCGCCCAGCAGATCCGTGAAGCTCGCGAGCAGGCCGCGCATCTCGGGCGCGCGCTCGAGCGCGAAGCTCTGTGCGGGCTCACCCTCGCGGGCAACGGTCGCGGTGTCGCCGCGGATCTCCGCGCGCTCGCGGTAGGGCTTCTCGACGTCGCGCGCGAGCGCATCGGGCCCGAGGTACTCGAGCCTTCCGGAGACGACGAGCGGACGGGTGAGGAGCGGGGAGAAGTGTGCTTCGACGAAGGCGGTCGACGACGGCGCCGGCCGAGCGAGCCTCTGGAGGAGCGTATCGAGCGCGCTCGCTCCCCATGCGGCCACGGGCAGAAAGGCGAGGAGCGCGGCGAGTGGCCTCACGGAGCAGGCTCCGCGCTCAGCGCAAAGGTGCCTTCGGCGATGAGGCGCCCTTCCTGCCGCACGATGAAACCGAGCCGCTCACCCTCGAGCGCGAGCACCGCGCGAGCGGACGGCCCGGGCAGCAGCGGCGCGAGAAACTTCGCGCGCGGAACGCCCACGACCCGCAGCGCACGGCCGAGGCGCGCCTCCGCCGCCTCGATGAGCGCATCGAGCAGGAGCACGCCCGGCACGACCGGCGCACCGGGAAAGTGTCCCGGAAGCGCGGGATGATCCTGCGGGATGCTGAGCTTCGCCTCGAAGTGCTCGCTCATGCCTGCTCGCGCAACCGCTCGGGCTTGTCGCGGTCGACCGGCTCCGCGAGGATGCGCGGGACGACCGCGCTCAGCCGCCGGACGAACGCGACGAGGCCGGCCGAGGAGCGCTCGGGGAAGTGCCGGTGGCGAAATGCGTACTCGCCCGCGAAGAAGGCGATCGCGATCAGGTACTCAACGAAGTTCGCGTAGAGCGACCACGTGCGCTCGGCCACGCGTAGCGGCGGCGCGATGCCGAGCGCGAGCAGGATGCCGTGCGGTGTCGCGCACAGCGCGAGCGCGAGACTCACCAGGCCGAGCGCGCCCAAGACCGCGGCCCAAGCGCCGGTCAAGCGCCGGGCGTAGGCAGCGATGCGCGGATCTCGCGACTCACCCGGCGCGCGCAGGAGCGAAATGATCCGCTCGACGAGCGGCGTGCGTCCGCCGATGAGTGTGCGGCCGAACAGGAAGGCCCCCGCCCAATCGCCGGCTACCGAGGGCGCATAGAGCGGGAGCCACACCCAGCTCCGCCGCTCGGCGAGCGCGATGAGCGCCGCGATCGCCCCGGCCGCGAGCCATGCCGCCGCGCTTGGCCGCGCGAGCGCCGGGAGCAGCGCCGCGGCAGCGAGCACGGCGAGACTCGCCGCGCCGAGCGCAGGGCTGCGGGCGGTCACCGCGAGATGTGCGAGCAGCGGATAGCACGCTGCGAGCGCGAGCACGACCCCTCTCAACAACGCGAATCCCCGATGCGAGACGATACGCACAGTACCATTCCGGGGTGATACTGTGCGCGGCCGGGAGCGGACCGGAAGCGGGAGGGGGGAGAGGTGGCTCAGCTGAGGTCGGCCGAGCAGCTCGCGGTGGCGGGGGGGAGCCGCGGTGCCCTCACGCCGAGCGTGAGCGAGCGCCCTACGAGCTTGGCCGCCGAGATCGCCTGGGCGATCTGCGACGGCGCGCGCAACCCCTACAACGTCCTCGTCAACATCTTCGTCTTCGCGGCGTACTTCACCACCGTCGTGATTCCGGACCCGGTGCGCGGACAGACTGTGTGGAGCTACGTGTCGGCCGCGGCCGCGCTCTCCGTCGCGCTCACCGCACCGGTGCTCGGCGCGATCGCGGACGCCGGCGGACGACGCAAGCCCTGGCTCTTGGGCTGTCTCGCGTTGGGCGCACCGTGCATGGCGATGCTGTGGTTCGCAACCCCGGGGATGGGACATGGGCTCGCATGGATCATGCTCGCCCTCATCGGCGGCACGCTGTGCTTCGAGTACTCCGGAGTATTCACGAGCGCGATGCTGCCCACCATCACGAGCGCGCGCCGGATCTCGTTCTTGAGCGGTCTCGGCTTCAGCCTGGCGAACTTCTCGGGCATCATCCTCTTCACGTTCTATCTGCTCGCCTGGGACCGCAATCCCCACCCGCTTTTCGGGCTCGACGTGCGTGCGCACGAGCCCGAGCGCGCCGTCGGCATCCTCGCGGCGCTCTGGATGGTCGTGTTCTATCTGCCGATGTTCTTCCTCACGCCCGATGTCGCGAGCACCTCGTGCGGAGCTCGCGAGGCCGTGCGCCGCGGCATTGCAAGTCTCATCGAGACGCTCTCGCGCGTGCGCAGCTACCGTAACGCGGCGACCTATCTTGCCGCGCGGCTCATCTACAACGAGGGGTTCATGGTGATGATGCTGTTCACGAGCGTCGTCGCCGCCGGGGTGCTCCACTGGACCCCGCGCATGCTGATTGCGATGGGGCTCGTGAACAGCGTCATCGCGACGGCCGCGGGGCTCTTCGCCGGGTGGCTCGATCGGCGCATCGGCACCAAGCGCGCGGTGATCGTGTTCGTCGCGGGTTGCCTCGCCGCGAACGTCGCGGTGTGCTCGATCACGCCGCAGAGCGTTTTCTTCGTGACGCTGAGCCACGCAAGCACGCCGGGGACGGGACTCTTCCCGACGCTCCCGGACAAGGTGTTCCTCGTCACGCAGAACTTCATCGCGTTGTTCGTGACCGGCGGCCTCGTCACGAGCCGCACGCTCATGGCGAAGCTTTCCCCGCCGACGATGCTCAACGAGTTCTTCGGGCTCTATGCCCTGTCGGGAAACGCCACCTCCTTCATGGGGCCGCTCGCGATCGGCATCGTGACGGCGGCGTTCGCCAATCAGCGGGCGGGGGTCGCCGTGGGAATCGGCTTTCTCGCAGTCGGGCTCATCCTCATGCTTCCCGTGCGCGACCCCCGCCCGCCGGCGCCGCTCACTGGACCTTGATTCGCCGCGGCAGCGCCTGCGCCTGCTTCGGGATCGTGATCGCGAGCACGCCGTTGCGGCCCGATGCCTGCACGCGCTCGGCATCGACCGTCTCCGGCAGCACGAACTGCCGATAGAACTTGCCGCGCCCGCGCTCTAACCGCATGCGGATCTCTTCCGCGCTCGCCAGGCGGCCATCGGCCTCGCGCTCGCCGGAGATGCTGAGCACGCCGTTATCGAGTGTGATCTCCACCTTGTCGGGATCGACCCCCGGCAGGTCCACCGCGAGCTCGAAGCGGTCCGCATGCTCGATCACGTCGACCGGCGGAACCCACGTCGAGGTGGCGCCGCTGCTGCCTTCGGCGCTCGAGAGCGCCGTGAAAACCCGGTTGATCTCCTCCTGCAGCTGAGAGACGAGACGAGCGGGTTCATAACGAACGAGAGCCATGTTTCCATCTCCATATAAGGGTTGATGTTCGTGGGCGGTCGCCTGGCATTGGACCGGCGTCGCGCCTCGCGACAGAGGTGGGGTCGGGGCGGGGCGTTTCAAGCCCCGGCATTGACCGCGCCGCCTCGCTCGGTCATATTTCTGCGGAAATGAAGGCTTACCGTGGCGCGTGAGGCGCGGCGCCGGCCCCGGGAGCGGGCACGGCGCCCTCTCGAGCGCCCTGCCCGCACCCCTCGCCCGCGCGATCGCGCGCTCGGGCTCAAGGGAGCGCGGCGCTCCCTTAAGACAGCGTTCTGATTCAAGGCGCCGCGTCCCCGAAACGGTGCGAGCGGTGGCGCGCCGCACGGGCGGGGGAGCTTGCGCGGCGTGCGCACGGATGAGTGGTTCCCAATGACACAGCGAGCACAGGGCCTCTTCAGGCCGACCGACGAAAAGGACAGCTGCGGCTTCGGCCTCATCGCTCACCTCGACGATGTGCCGAGCCACTCGCTCGTACAGACGGCGATTGTCTCGCTCAACCGGCTCACGCATCGCGGCGCGGTCGCGGCGGACGGCAAGACGGGCGACGGCTGCGGCATTGCGCTCAAGCGGCCGGAGCGCTTTCTGCGCGCCGTGGCGGGCGAGGCGGCAATCGTGCTCACGGAGCGCTTCGCCGCGGGACTCGTCTTTCTGAGCCCCGAGCCGGCCCTCGCGCAGGCGGCGCGCGCCGCGCTTGCCGCGGAGCTCGAGCGGGAGGGCCTCGAGCTCGCGGGCTGGCGGGGCTTGCCCACGCTGAGCGAGGCGTGCGGGGCGCAGGCGCTGAAGACGCTGCCCCACATCGAGCAGGCATTCGTCAATTGCCGCATCCCCGAGATCGACGAGGCGTCGTTCAATCGACAGCTGTTCCTCGCGCGCCGGCGCACGGAGGCGCGTCTCGGTGAGCGCGATCCGGTGTTCTACGTCCCGAGCCTCTCGGCGAGCACGCTCGTCTACAAGGGCATGGTGATGCCGCAGCACCTGACCGAGTTCTACCCCGACCTCACCGATCCGCGGCTCGAGAGCTCCGTCGCCGTCTTCCACCAGCGCTTCTCCACGAACACGCTCCCGCAGTGGCGCCTCGCGCACCCCTATCGCTATCTCGCGCACAACGGCGAGATCAACACGATCCAGGGCAACCGCAACTGGGCGGTCGCGCGCGGCCCGCTCTTGCGCTCGCCGCTCCTGCCGAGCCTCACCGACATTCTGCCGCTCGTCTCGGTGAGCGGATCGGACTCGCAGAGCCTCGACAACATGCTCGAGGTGCTCATCATGGGCGGACTCGATCCGTTGCACGCGATGCGGATCCTCATCCCGCCCGCCTGGCACGGTCTCGATTCGCTCGATGCGGACCTGCGCGCCTTCTACGAGTACTACTCGGTGCACATGGAGCCGTGGGACGGGCCGGCTGGCATCGTCTTCAGCGACGGGCGCTACGTGGGCTGCACGCTCGATCGCAACGGCCTGCGTCCGGCGCGCTACGTGATCACGCGCAACCGGCTGCTCACGATCGCATCCGAGACGGGCGTATGGGACTACGCGCCTGAAGACGTGGAGCGCAAGGGCAAGCTCGGCCCCGGAGAGATGATCGCCCTCGACCTGCAGCAGGGCAGACTCCTCGAGTCGCGCGACATCGACCAGCTGCTCAAGACGCGCCATCCGTACAAGACCTGGCTCAAGAAGGGCGTGCGCTATCTCGAGACCGATCTCATCGACGCGCGGCTCGCGGCCGAGCCCATGGACCGCGCGACGCTCGCGCTCTATCAGAAGATGTTCAACGTCTCGGCCGAGGAGCGCGAGGAGGTGATCCGCGTGCTCGCGGAGGACGAGAGCGAGGCGGTGGGCTCGATGGGCGACGACACCCCGATGCCGGTGCTCTCGCATCGCGTGCGCTCGCTCTACGATTACTTCCGCCAGCAGTTCGCGCAGGTGACCAACCCCCCGATCGACCCGCTGCGCGAGGCGGTCGTGATGTCGCTGCAGACGCAGATCGGCCCGGAGTGCAACATTTTCGTGCCTTCCGCCGAGCACGCGCGCCAGGTCGCGCTCGGCTCGCCGATCCTCTCGCAGAGAAAGCTCCGCCAGATCCTCGCCCTCGAGGAGTTCGGCGTGACGCAGGAATTCCTGTCGCTGCAATACGATCCCGCCGAGGGGCTCGAGGCGGCGCTCGGGCGCCTCTGCGCGCAGGCCGAAGCGGCCGTGGCGCGCGGCAAGCTGGTGCTACTCATCTCGGACCGCTATCTCGTCAGGGGCAAGCTCCCCGCGCATGCGCTGCTAGCCACCGGCGCGGTGCATCAGCACCTCGTGCGCTGCGGCCTGCGCTCCAAATGCAATTTGCTGGTCGAGACCGGCACCGCGCGCGAGCCGCACCACTTCGCCTGCCTGATCGGCTACGGGGCGACCGCGGTGTATCCCTACATGGCCTATCAGCTGCTCTTCGATCTGCGCGCGCAGGGCCGTGTCAAGCTCGATTTCTCCACCCGCCTGGAGCTCGGTCGCAGCTACCGCGCGGGGGTGTGCAAGGGACTGCTCAAGGTCATGTCGAAGATGGGCATCTCGACCATCGCGAGCTATCGCGGCTCGCAGCTCTTCGAGATCGTGGGGTTGGGCAAGCCCGTGGTCGACCTGTGCTTCGCGGGCACCGAGAGCCGCATCGCGGGCGCGGATTTCCGGGACCTCGAGAGCGACGTGGCGGCGCTCGCCGCGCGCGCCTGGGATCCGCGCGCGCCGATCGAGCAGGGCGGCCTCACGAAGTACGTCCACGGCGCCGAGTACCACATGTACAACCCCGATGTGGTGGCGACGCTGCAGGCGGCGGCGGTTTCCGGTGAGTACGTCCACTATCGACGTTTCGCGGAGCTCGTCAATTCGCGCCCCGCCTCGACGCTTCGCGACCTGCTCGCCCTCAAGCCCGCGGGGCCCGCGCTGCCGCTCGCGGAGGTGGAGCCGATCGAGTCGATCCTGCCGCGCTTCGACGGCGCCGGGATGTCCCTGGGCGCGCTCTCCCCGGAGGCGCACGAGGCGCTCGCGATCGCGATGAACCGTCTCGGCGCGCGCTCGAACTCCGGGGAGGGCGGCGAGGATCCGGCGCGCTACGGCACCGAACGCAGCTCGAAGATCAAGCAGGTCGCCTCGGGGCGCTTCGGCGTGACGCCCGCGTACCTGACCAGCGCCGAGGTTCTGCAGATCAAGATCGCCCAAGGTGCCAAACCCGGCGAGGGCGGCCAGCTCCCGGGCCACAAGGTCAACGAGCTGATCGCGCGGCTGCGCTTCGCGCGCGCCGGCGTCGGGCTCATCTCCCCGCCGCCGCATCACGACATCTACTCGATCGAGGATCTGGCGCAGCTCATCTTCGATTTGAAGCAGGTCAATCCGCGCGCGCTCGTCTCCGTGAAACTCGTTGCGGAGCCCGGGGTGGGCACGGTGGCCGCCGGCGTCGCCAAGGCGTATGCCGACCTGATCACGGTATCGGGGCACGACGGCGGAACCGGCGCGAGCCCGCTCTCCTCGATCAAGTACGCGGGCACCCCCTGGGAGCTCGGACTCGCCGAGACCCACCAGACCCTGCGAGCGAACGACCTGCGCTATCGGGTGCGGCTGCAGACCGACGGGGGGCTCAAGACCGGACTCGACGTGGTCAAGGCCGCGATCCTCGGTGCCGAAAGCTTCGGCTTCGGCACCGCGCCCATGGTGGCGCTCGGCTGCAAGTACCTGCGGATCTGCCATCTCAACAACTGTGCGACGGGCGTGGCGACTCAGCACGCCGTGCTGCGCAGCAGGTATTTCCTGGGGCTCCCGGAGATGGTCATGAACTACTTTCGCTTCGTCGCCGAGGAGGTGCGCGAGATCCTCGCGTTCCTCGGTGTGCGCCGGCTGGAGGAGCTCATCGGACGCACCGAGCTGCTCGAGCCACGCGCGGGCGATACGGCTCGCCAGGGCAGGCTCGATCTCACGCCGCTCCTCTCGAGCGGCGGACTCGCCGCCGAGTCGCCGCAGTTCTGCGTCGCCCCCTCCAACGTGCCCGCTGACAGGGGCGAGCTCGCCGAGCGCATGGTGAACGACATGCGCGGGGCCATCGAGGCGGCAGCCGGCGGGGAATGGCGCTACAGCGTGAAGAACTTCAACCGCTCGATCGGTGCGCGCATCTCCGGGGAGATCGCGCGCCGCTGGGGCGACCACGGCATGGAGAGTGCCCCGCTCCTCGTGCGGCTGACCGGCAGTGCCGGGCAGAGCCTCGGGGTGTGGAATGCGGGGGGTCTCAACCTCTACCTCGAGGGCGATGCGAACGATTACGTCGGCAAGGGCATGGCCGGCGGCAAGATCGTGCTGCGCCATCCGCGCAGCGTGCGCTTCGTGCATCGCGAGACCGTGATCATGGGCAACACGTGCCTCTATGGGGCGACCGGGGGGCAGCTGTACGCCGCCGGAACCGCCGGCGAGCGCTTCGCGGTGCGCAACTCCGGAGCGGTCGCCGTGATCGAAGGTGCCGGCGATCACTGCTGCGAGTACATGACCGGCGGGGTCGTCTGCGTGCTCGGGCGCACCGGCGTCAACTTCGGAGCCGGGTTCACCGGAGGGTTCGCGTACGTGCTCGATCTGGAGCGGGATTTCGTCGACCGCTACAACCACGAGCTCATCGATATCAGCCGCATTCATGCCGAGGCGATGCAGGCCCACTTGCAGCATCTGCGCGGGCTCATCGAGCAGCACGTCGCGGAGACGGAAAGCGAGTGGGGCGCGGAGATCCTCGGGGATTTCCGCACGTTCACGCCGAAATTCTGGGTGGTCAAGCCCAAGGCCGCATCGGTGGAATCGCTCATTCAGAACCTGCGGCGCGCCGCCTGAGGCTGCCCGCGATGGCCGAGAAGCACCTGGAGTTCCTCGAGATCGCGCGCACCGAGCCCGAGAAGCTGCCGCTCGAAGCGCGCCTCGCGGGATTTGCGGAGATCTACGCGCCGTTCACCGCGGAGGCGGCCGCGCAGCAGGCCGGCCGCTGCCTCGCGTGCGGGAATCCCTTCTGCGAGTGGAAGTGCCCGGTCCACAACTACATCCCCAACTGGCTCAAGCTGATCGAGGAGGGCAATCTGCTCGAGGCGGCGGAGCTTTCCCACAAGACCAACTCGCTCCCGGAGGTCTGCGGGCGCATCTGCCCGCAAGATCGGCTGTGCGAGGGCGCCTGCACGCTCACTGACGGCTTCGGCGCCGTGACGATCGGCGCGATCGAGAAGTACATCACCGATGAGGCGTTCCGCCGCGGCTGGACGCCGGACATGTCGCATGTTCGCCCGAGCGGCAAGCGCGTCGCGATCGTGGGGGCGGGACCCGCGGGTCTCGGCTGCGCGGACGTGCTGGTCAGGAGCGGCGTCTCGCCGATCGTGTTCGATCGCTATGCCCGCATCGGCGGGCTGCTCACCTTCGGCATCCCGCCGTTCAAGCTCGAGAAGGCGATCGTCGAGAAGCGCCGCGAAGTGCTCGAGGGCATGGGCGTCGAGTTTCGCCTCGGCGTGGAGATCGGCGTCGACATCCCCTTCGAGCGGCTTGTCGAGGAGTACGACGCGGTCTTTCTCGGAATGGGAACCTACCGTTACGTGAAGGGCGGCTTCCCGGGGGAGGACTTGCCCGGCGTTCATGAGGCGCTGCCGTATCTCATCTCGAACATCCGCCACGAGCTCGGCCTGGCGGCGGGTCCCGAGACGCGGGTCAGTCTCGCGGGCAAGCGGGTGGTCGTGCTCGGGGGCGGTGATACCGGAATGGATTGCAACCGCACGGCGATCCGCCAGGGCGCCCGCTCGGTCACCTGCACGTATCGGCGCGACGAGGCGAACATGCCCGGCTCGCGTCGCGACTACAAGAACAGCGTGGAGGAGGGCGTCGAGTTTCTGTTCAATCGCCAGCCGATCGAAATCGTCGGGGCCGAGCGCGTGGAGGGTGTGAAGGTGGTCGAGACGCGGCTCGGTCCGCCCGGGCCGCGCGGGCGCCGCGTGCCCGAGGCGGTGCCCGGAACCGAGGAGGTGATCCCTGCGGATGCCGTGGTGGTCGCCTTCGGGTTTCTGCCGAGCCCGCCCGCCTGGCTCGGGCGCGCCGGCGTCGCACTGCATCCGGACGGCCGAGTGCGCGTATCCGCCTCATCCGAGGCGCCGTTCCAGACCACCTGCCCCAAGATCTTCGCCGGCGGGGACATGGTCCGCGGCTCGGATCTCGTGGTGACCGCGGTGTTCGAGGGCCGCGAGGCCGCGCGCGGCATCCTCGACCACATCGGGGTCGAGCTCACCGCCCGGGCGAGCTGAGCGCCCGGCTGCCTCTTGCACCGCTTGCGGAAAGCCGCCACCCTGATAGGTCGCCGCAGCGGAAAGTGCCGCAGCGGCGCAGGGGAAAGCACAGTATGGGTATGAGGAACGACAGGAGCGCCGCGCGCAAGGCCACGCGCCGGCCCGGCAAGCAGGGGCTCTACGATCCCTGGTACGAGCACGACTCGTGCGGGGTCGGCTTCGTGGTCGATGTGAAGGGGCGCAAGTCGCACCGCATCCTCGAGCAGGCGATCGCGGTGCTGCGCAATCTCGATCACCGCGGCGCGTGCGGCTGCGAGGCGAACACCGGGGACGGTGCGGGCGTGCTGCTGCAGATGCCGCACGCGTTTCTCAAGGAAGCGACGCGCAAGGCGCGCTTGCCGCTGCCCGCGCCGGGAGAGTACGGCAGCGGCCTCGTCTTTCTGCCGCGCAGCCCCACCAAGCGGCGGCGGCTGGAGGAGCTCTTCGAGCACATCGTGCAGTCGGAAGGGCAAACGGTGCTCGGCTGGCGCACGGTGCCGACCGACAACCGCATGCTCGGCGACACCGCGAGGAGCTGCGAGCCGTTCATCCGCCAGGTGTTCATCGGCCGCGGCCCCGGCTTGGCCGACGAGATGGCATTCGAGCGCAAGCTCTACGTGATCCGCAAGCGCGCCTACAACGAGATTCGCACCTCGACGGTCGACGGCGCGGAGTACTGGTATCTCGCGAGCCTCTCCCACAAGACGATCGTCTACAAGGGAATGCTCTTGACGGAGCAGCTCACGCGCTACTTCGCCGATCTCGAGCATCCCGCGATGGAGACGGCGCTCGCGCTCGTGCACTCGCGCTTCAGCACCAACACCTTCCCCAGCTGGGACCGGGCGCATCCGTACCGCTATCTCGCGCACAACGGCGAGATCAACACGCTCCGCGGCAACATCAACTGGATGCGTGCGCGCGAGGCGCTGTTCGAATCCGAGCTCTTCGGCGAGGATGTGAAGAAGATCCGTCCGATCGTGAACCCCTACGGGAGCGATTCGGCGATGTTCGACAATACTCTCGAGCTTCTGGTGCTCGCGGGCCGCTCGCTCCCGCATGCGATGATGATGATGATCCCGGAGCCCTGGTCGAATCACGACAGCATGGACGATGCGCGCCGGGCGTTCTACGAGTACCACTCGAGTCTGATGGAGCCCTGGGACGGGCCGGCCTCGATCGCCTTCACCGACGGCACGAAGATCGGCGCCGTGCTCGACCGCAACGGACTCAGGCCCTCGCGCTACTGCATCACCAAGGACGGCCTCGTGATCATGGCCTCGGAGGCCGGGGTGCTCGAAGTGCCCCCGCAGAGCGTGCTCAGAAAAGGACGACTGCAGCCCGGGCGCATGTTCCTCGTCGATACCGAGCAGGGCCGGATCGTCGAGGACGAGGAGATCAAGCAGCAGGTGGCGGGCGAGCGTCCGTACCGCGCGTGGCTCGATGAGCATCTCATCGACCTCAAGGACCTGCCGCCCGCGCCCGAGGTGCCGGCGCCCGATCACCAGATGCTCCGGCAGCGACAGATCGCCTTCGGCTACACCTTCGAGGATCAGCGCATCCTGATGGAGCCGATGGCGTTGAGTGGCGTCGAGGCCGTGGGCTCGATGGGCCACGATGCGGCGCTCGCAGTGCTCTCGGTGAAGCCGCGGCTGCTCTACGAGTACTTCAAGCAGCTCTTTGCGCAGGTCACGAACCCCCCGATCGACTGCATCCGCGAGGAGATCATCACCTCCGCCGAGGTGTGGCTCGGCTCCGAAGGGAATCTCTTGAAGCCCCAGCGCGCGGACTGCCGGCGACTGGAGCTCCATGGCCCGATCCTCACCAACGAGGAGTTCGCGCAGGTCCGCCGGCTCAATGCGCCGGGTCTCAAGGTGGGCATGCTTTCCATCCTCTTCCGCGCCTCGCGCGGGGAGAAGGGACTGGTGAAATCGATCGAGGAGCTGCGCCTCGCCGCACGGCGCCTGATCGAGGACGAGGAGGTCAACATCCTCGTGCTCTCCGATCGCGGCGTGAATCGCGAGTTCGCCGCCGTGCCCGCGCTGCTTGCCGTATCGGGGCTGCATCACTACCTCATTCGCGAAGGGCTGCGCACGCGCGTGAGCCTGGTCCTCGAGACCGGCGAGGCGCGCGAGGTGCACCACTTCGCGCTGCTGATCGGTTTCGGCTTGAGCGCCGTCAATCCATACCTTGCCTTCGAGACCCTCGACGGCATGATCCGCGAGGAGCTGCTGACCGCCATCGATCACCGCAGCGCGTGCAAGAACTACGTCAAGGCCGCGACCAAGGGCGTGGTCAAGGTGATGGCGAAGATGGGCATCTCCGCCGTCCAGAGCTATCACGGTGCGCAGGTGTTCGAGGCCGTGGGGTTGCGTCAGGACCTCATCGATGAGTACTTCACCGGCACCGCCTCCCGCATCGGCGGCGTCGGCGTCGATGTGATCGCCCAGGAGGTGCTGATGCGCCACCGCGCGGCGTTCCCGCAGCGCAGCGTCGATGGCCACGAACTGCCCGCCGGGGGCCTCTACCAGTGGCGCGCCGACGGGGAGGCGCACCTGTTCAATCCGGAGTCCATTCACCGTCTGCAGAAAGCGGTGCGCACCGGGAGCTACGCGACCTACCGATCGTATGCCGAGCTCATCGACGATCAGTCGAAGCGGCTGTGTACGCTCCGCGGGCTGCTCGAATTCAAGCACGGGGAGCCGATCGCGCTCGAGGAAGTCGAGCCCGCCGAGTCGATCATGCGCCGCTTCAAGTCGGGCGCGATGTCGTACGGCTCGATCAGCAAGGAGGCGCACGAGACGCTCGCGATCGCGATGAACCGCATCGGCGGCAAGAGCAACACGGGCGAGGGGGGCGAGGATCCCGAGCGCTACGAGCGGCTGCCCAACGGGGACTCGAAGAACTCCGCGATCAAGCAAGTCGCTTCCGGTCGCTTCGGCGTGACGAGCGAGTACCTGGTCAACGCGCGCGAGCTGCAGATCAAGATGGCGCAGGGGGCGAAGCCCGGAGAGGGCGGCCAGCTGCCCGGGAACAAGGTCTACCCCTGGATCGCGAAGACCCGGCACACCACGGCCGGCGTGGGACTCATCTCCCCGCCGCCGCATCACGATATCTACTCGATCGAGGATCTGGCGGAGCTCATTCACGACCTCAAGAACGCGAACCGCGAAGCGCGCATCTCCGTCAAGCTCGTCGCCGAGGTGGGGGTGGGCACGATCGCCGCGGGAGTCGCCAAGGCGCACGCGGATGTGGTGCTGATCAGCGGCTACGACGGCGGCACCGGCGCCTCGCCCCAGACTTCCATCGTGCACGCGGGACTGCCCTGGGAACTCGGCCTCGCCGAGACGCACCAGACGCTCGTGCTCAACAACCTCCGCAGCCGCATCGCGGTGGAGACGGACGGACAGCTGAAGACGGGCCGCGACGTGGCGATCGCGGCGCTCCTCGGGGCCGAGGAGTTCGGCTTCGCCACCGCGCCGCTCGTCGCGCTCGGGTGCATCCTGATGCGCGTCTGCCATCTCAACACCTGCCCGGCAGGCGTCGCCACGCAGGATCCGCGGCTGCGCGAGCGGTTCGCCGGCAAGCCCGAGCACGTCGTGAACTTCATGCGCTTCATCGCCCAGGACCTGCGCGCGATCATGGCGCAGCTCGGCTTCCGCACCGTGAGCGAGATGATCGGCCGCGTCGATCGGCTGGAGCCCAAGCAGGCGATCGCGCACTGGAAAGCGCGTGGCTTCGACTTCAGCAACATCCTCTACCAGCCCGATCTCGGACCGGAGGTCGGACGCTACCGCCAGATCGACCAGGATCACGGGCTGGAGAAGTCGCTCGATGCCACCACGCTCCTCGAGCTCTGCCGGCCCGCGATCGAGCGCGGCGAGCCGGTCGAGGCGAGCCTCGCCATCCGCAACGTCAACCGCGTCGTCGGCACCATGACCGGAAGCGAGATCACGCGCCGCTGGGGCGCGCGCGGTCTGCCGCCCGACACGGTGCGGATCCGCTTCACGGGATCGGCGGGCCAGAGCTTCGGCGCATTTCTTCCGCGGGGCATGACCTTCGTCCTCGAGGGCGATGCCAACGACTACGTCGGCAAGGGGCTCTCGGGAGGCAAGCTCGTGATTTTCCCGCCGGCCGGCTCCACGTTCGTGCCGGAGGAGAACATCATCATCGGCAACGTCGCCTTCTACGGCGCGACCGCGGGCGAGGCCTACGTCGGCGGGATGGCCGGCGAGCGCTTCTGCGTGCGCAACAGCGGTCTCAAGGCCGTGGTCGAGTCCGTGGGCGACCACGGCTGCGAGTACATGACGGGCGGGCGAGTGGTCGTGCTCGGTGCGGTCGGTCGCAATTTCGGTGCCGGCATGTCCGGAGGGGTCGCCTATCTGCTCGATGAGCACGGCGAGATCCCCGGCCGCATCAACACCCAGATGGTTGCGGCCGAGCCGCTCGAGGATCCCGAGGAGGTCGCGGAGGTGCGTGCGATGATCGAGCGGCATCTGGAGCACACCGGCAGCGCGCGCGCCGCGCGCGTGCTCGGCCGCTGGGAGGAGTGCCTGCGGCGTTTCGTGCGCGTGATGCCGAAGGACTTCAGCCGGGTGCTCGCGTGCATGCGGCGTGCGCATGCGCAGGGCTTGAGCGGCGAGGATGCCGTCATGGCGGCGTTCGAGGAGAACGCACGCGATCTCGCACGGGTAGGCGGCAACTAGCCGCGCGCCGCCCGACCAAGCCACATGGGGAAGCCGACGGGATTCATCGAGTATCTGCGGGAGCTGCCCGTCGACCGCACGCCGCTCGCGCGCATCCGGGACTGGAACGAGTTCCACCTGCACATGGACGAGCGGCAGCTCAAGCATCAGGCCGCGCGTTGCATGGATTGCGGGGTCCCGTTCTGCCACACCGGAACGGTGATGAGCGGCGGGGCATCCGGCTGCCCGATCAACAATCTCATCCCCGAGTGGAATGATCTCGTCTACCGCGGCCTGTGGCGCGAGGCGCTCGCGCGGCTGGACCGGACCAACAACTTTCCCGAGTTCACGGGCCGGGTCTGCCCGGCGCCCTGCGAGGGCTCGTGCGTCCTCGGCATCACGAGCCCCGCGGTCACCATCAAGACGCTCGAGAACGCGATCGTCGATCGCGGCTGGGAAGAGGGTTGGATCTATCCGGCGCCCCCTGCGGTGCGAACGGGCAAGAAGGTCGCGGTGATCGGCTCGGGGCCCGCGGGCCTCGCCGCCGCGGCACAGCTCAATCGCGCCGGCCATTCCGTGACGGTGCTCGAGCGCGCGGATCGCGCGGGCGGGCTCCTCATGTACGGCATCCCGAACATGAAGCTCGACAAGCGCGAGGTGGTGCTGAGGCGCGTCGAGCTCATGGAGAAGGAGGGCGTCAAATTTCTCTTGAACGCGCACGTCGGAGAGAACGTCGAGGCGCTGCTCTTGCTCAAGGACTTCGACGCCGCCGTGGTCTGCACCGGGGCTACCGTTCCCCGCGACCTCGCGGTCGAGGGGCGCGGCCTTCACGGTGTGCACTTCGCGATGGAATACCTCACCGCGAGCACCAAAGCGCTGCTCGACAGCGGACCCGACACGACGCCGATTCATGCCCGGGATCTCGACGTGGTGGTGATCGGTGGCGGGGACACCGGCACCGATTGCGTGGGCACCGCCATGCGCCAGGGGTGCCGCAGTCTCACGCAGTTCGAGATCCTGCCGCGTCCGCCCCAGGAGCGCGCCGCCGACAATCCCTGGCCCGAATGGCCGAAGATCTACCGCCTCGATTACGGTCAGGAGGAGGCTGCCGCGAAGTTCGGCAGCGATCCGCGCGTTTATCTGACCACGATCAAAGGGCTGAGCGGCGATGCGCGCCGGCGCGTACAGGGCGTGGTGACGGTCGATGTGCGCTGGGAGCGCCTGGCGAACGGCGCGCTCGCTGCCGTCGAGGTCCCGGGAAGCGAGCGGACTCGGCCAGCGCAGCTGGTGCTCTTGGCGATGGGATTCGTCGGACCCGAGCCGGATGTCCTGGAGGAGATGGGCATCGCGCGCGACGCCCGCACCCAAATCGCCGCCGAGCACGGGAAATTCGCGACCAGCGTCCGCGGCGTCTTCGCCGCGGGGGACTGCAGGCGCGGACAGAGTCTCGTCGTGTGGGCGATCAACGAGGGGCGCGGCGCGGCGCGCGAATGTGACCGCTATCTGATGGGCAGCACCGACCTGCCATGACTTCGCAGGACGACCCGCGGTCGTTCATCCGATCGCTCATCACGCGCTCATGGAGCACGCAGGTGATTCATGCCGCGGTGAAGCTCGGCATCGTCGATGCGGCCGCGGACACGCCGGTGCGCGCTCACGAGGTGGCCCGCGGCACCGATACCGATCCGCGCAGCGTCCACCGTCTGCTGCGCGCGCTGTGCGCGCTCGGTCTGGCGCGAGCGCTCGAGGGCGAGGCGTTCGAGCTCACGGCGGCCGGCCGGCTGCTCGCGAGCAGCGCCCCCGGGTCGCTGCGCTCCCTTGCGCTGCACTGGGGCGGGCGGACGTGGAACGGACTCGCGCATCTGCCCGAGTCCATCCGCACGGGAAGACCCTGGGCGCACGGAGGGCGCGAGGGCTTCGCCGCGATGGCCGAGAAGCCCGCGGAAGCGGCGCTCTTCAATCGTGCCATGGTCGACCAGACGCTCGCGGTCGCGCACGACATCGTCGCCGCGTACGACTTCGCGCCATTCCACCGCGTTTTCGATGTGGGAGGGGGCTACGGCGCGCTGCTCGCCGTGGTGCTCGGCGCTTATCCGCATCTCGAGGGCGCATCGCTCGATCTGCCGTACATGGAGCCGCAGGCAGTCGAGTATCTGCGCGAGGCGGGAGTCGCGGACCGCGCACGCTTCCGTGGCTGCGATTTCTTCGTCTCCGTCCCTGCCGGCGCGGATTGCTATCTGCTCAAGTTCATCATCCACGACTGGGACGACGAGGACTCGGTGATGATCCTGCGCCGCTCGAGCGAGGCGGCGGGCGCCGCGGGCGTAATCCTCGTGATCGAACAGCTCGTGCCGGAGCGTATCGAGCCGCGAGCGGAGCATGAGGCGGTGATCCGCGGCGACATCAACATGATGGCGGTCACCGGGGGCCGCGAGCGCACGCGGGCCGAGTACGAGGAGCTCTTCGGACGCGCCGGACTCGCGCTCAGCCGCGTGGTCGCAAGCCGCTCGGGCTTCAGTATCATCGAGGGGCGGGGACTCAAGTCTCCTCGAAGCGATTGAGCTCGAGATTCTTGCGGACGCGGTCCGCCTGGAACACGCGCCCGTTCGCGGCGATGTAGATCCCATGCGGCAGGGTCTGCACCGCCGCGACCGCCATGCCGAGGTTGAACGACGCATCGCTGTCGGCGAAGCGCGCCGGCTGCAGCGCACCGGTGAGCACGATCGTCTTGCCCGCGACGCTCTTCAGGACGAGCGCGGTCTCGACCATGGTGTCCGTTCCGTGGGTGACGATCACGTTCGCCGCCTCGCAATCCGCAACGGCATCGCGGATCGCCGCGCGATCGGATGCGGTCATCTCGAGGCTGTCCTTGCGCAGCAGCTCGCGCACCGTGACGGCGGTATCGACGCGCGCGTGCTCGAGGACCTGGCGGACCATGGGTGCGCCAACCTCGAACCCGCCCTTCGCGTCGAAGTACACCTTGTCGATCGTACCGCCGGTGGTGAAGATCACGATGCGCATGGCTCGCCAAGGTATCGGGTCGCTCGCGCGAGTGCCAGGCGCGAGTCCGGCGGACCGGGAGCGATCTCGGGCCCGCTATAATCCTCGACGGTCGACCGAGCGACGAGGATCGACGGAGGGGTCCGATGGCGACGTTCGTTCTGGTTCACGGGGCGTGGGCCGGAGGGCTCATCTGGCGGCCCATCGCGCGCGCGTTGCGCACGGCGGGCCACGAGGTCTATACCCCGACGCTCACCGGGATCGGCGAGCGCAAGCACCTCTTGAGTCGTGCCATCGATCTCGCCACCCACGTGCAGGACGTTCTCGGGGTCATCGACTACGAGGATCTATCCGATGTCGTCCTGGTTGGACACTCCTATGGCGGCATGGTGGTCACCGGCGCAGCCGATGCGGTGCCGGAGAAGGTCGCCTCGCTCGTCTACCTCGATGCTTTCCTGCCTGAGGACGGTCAATCGCTCCTCGGTATTCTGCCCCCGGGGATGCCGCGGCCAGCGACCCTTTCCGGCGAGGAGTGGCTCACGCTGCCGCCGCCGATGGAGGCATTCGGGAGCAGGAGCGAGGCAGTGCGGGACTTCGTCGCGCGCAAGGCCGTACCTCAGCCGACTGCCTGCTTCTCGCAGCCGCTCGCGCTCTCGGGCGGGATCGACCGCATCCGCCGCAAGACCTACATCTACTGCAACGATCCCGAGCCGACGGCCTTCACGCCTTTCTATGAGCGCGTCAAGCGCAAGCCGGGCTGGACCGTTCATACGCTTCCGTGCACCCATTTCGTACAGATGGACATGCCGCAGGAGCTGACCGCGCTGCTCGAGCAGGTTTCGAGCTGACTGCAGAGCGAAAAAAAGCCCCGGAAATTCCGGGGCTTGTGAGTTTGAGGTAGACCGACCGGGTCAATCGCCATCAGCTCCGACCAGCCGCAGCTACGAAGGGGTCAACGATCCTTCCGTCGCGCTCTGGCACCGCGCGTCGTCGCGAGCATCAATTCCACTCCGGCTGGAGCGAAGGAGCCCAGGGGCTCCGCCAATCATTGCCAAGGCCGCGTGTCAGTTCACGCGCTTCGCTCCGGGCAGTCGCAAAAGGTGCGGCCGCCGTACCGGGCCCGCGTCGATCGCCCGAGTTTCTCCGCTTCTTTCCGCCGCTCAACGGGTTGTTCGCTTCTCGCATCAATGGAGTTGCGGTCTTCCCGATCCAAGCTCAGCAAACAGGATGCCAGCATTAGATCGCACTTTGAAATTAAGTATTTGCAATGATCGATAGACCGTGTCCAGGGCTGTGCCTGTATAGCTTTTCGACATGACGCTCATGTGGCGAAGCTACGACAAAGTGGTGTCAGCGGCGCTGCACCGGCACGGCGAGGACTCCCACGAGCACGAGCGCGGTGATGACGGCGGTGATCTCCAGGATCTGCACCACCGCGACATCCCGCAGCGCCAACCAGTGCTCGGGCGCTTCGCTCACCTCGACAAGACCGATCGCCGGTCCAGGCCCGGCGGCGCCGATCGGGGCCGTACCCGTCACGGGCTGCCGGTCGACGCGCCGCTCGAGCAGGCGACGATAGAGTGTTGCGAGGAATCCGGGGCGGGCCCCGATCCCGCCGGGCACGCCGAGCTCGTCCGCACCTGCGAGCGGCCCACCTGGCGGCGTCAGCACCCGGATCCGCGTACCGGGCTCGACGAACCGTGCGAGGTAGGCATCGAGTCCCGGATCCGCGACGACCAGACGTCCTCGTGCCGCCAGGCTGTCCGGGTCGAGCGTCCCGAAGCTCTTCGCGTCCCCGCCGCGCGTGTCGCGCTCGTCCACCAGCACGCCGAAACGTCCACCGAGCATCGAGAGCGGGATGCGCAGCTCCACCCGGTAGCCTCCGGAGGTGAGTCGCCAGTTGCCCGCGATGCGGGGCTCGTCGACCACGACCGCCTCGTCGTAGCCGCGCGGCTCGATCCTGCGCGCACCGACGGGGCCGGGACCGATGGTGGAGACGTACACCTGGTGCTGCTCACCCTCGGGATCCTGGTAACCGATCCAGATTCGATCCCCGAATCCGTTCGGATCGAGGGGATCGCCGTCGGGCGAGTCGAACACCACATGCGCATCGTGCACCTCGATGAGCACGTAGAGCATGCGCTCGTATACGCCGGTCAGCAGCCGAAGCGCGGCGGTACCGTGCTCGATCTCGAGCCAGCCGCGTGAGACGGGCGGCCACTCGCCTGTGAAGCCCTCGAGTAAGGGCGACGAGCGCAGCAGAATCGGCTGAAGGTCGAGCGCGCCGAGCGGCGTGAGCGCGGCGAATCCGCTGCCGCGATAGAGCAGCTCGGTTCGCCCGCGAAGCGTGACCGCGAGCGTGCGAGCGGCGGCGGTGAGCGAGCGCTCCTCACCGCGGCGCAGGGCCGCGTCCATCTGGCGCGCATACTGACAGCCCGACCACGGCAGCACGAGCACGATCAGACCGATGAGCACGAGCTTGCGCGTCGCGCCCACGGGACGCTCTGGAGTTTTCGGCCTGATCACCGTATAAGCGCTCCTCTCGAGAGAGTCTCTCACCCCCAGGCCATCGGGAGGCGCCCGTGGATGCACCCGGCCGCAGAGTTCTCACCCGGCGCGCAGTTCTGCGTGCCGGGCCGGCCCTATGGCTCGCGACCCGCAGCCGCGCCGCACTGAGCGCCGCTTCGGCGGCAGCGCCGCCGCTCATCGTGAAGCCGATCCCTTCGACCGGCGAGCTGCTGCCGGTGATCGGGCTCGGCACCGACTCCTTCCGGAGCGCGCTGCGCGACCCGATCCGCGCCGAGATCATCCGGATGCACGAGCTCGGCGGCAAGGTGATCGACACTTCCGCCGACTATGGCGACAGCGAGGCGCTGATCGGAGATGCGCTCGCGAGCACCCGGATCCGCGCGGGCATCTTTCTCGCGAGCAAGCTCGTTGCGAGCGGCGCAGACGACTACTTCGGCGGCGGCGCGGTGGGCCCCGAGGGAAGCCTCAAGCGCTCGCTCGAGCGGCTGCGCACGCGACAGATCGACCTCATGCAGGTGCATAATCTCGATGGAGTCGACGAGCTCGTTCCGCTGCTTCGGAGCTGGAAGCGCGAGGGCACGATCCGCTACTACGGCATCACGACCTCGAGCGTCTCGCAGCACGGGGACATGGTCGATTACATGCGCAAGTACCCGCTCGATTTCATTCAGGTCGACTACTCGATCGCGAACCGTGACGCGGAGCGGACCCTCTTTCCCCTTGCAATCGAGCGCAGGATCGCGGTGCTCGCCAATCTGCCTCTCGTTCACGGGCGGCTCTTCCGGCTCGCCGGTGCCGCCCTTCCGCCCTGGGCGGAGGAGGCCGGGATGTCGAGCTGGAGCCAGTTCTTCCTCAAGTACGTGGTCTCGCACCCGGCGGTGACCTGCGCAATTCCCGGCTCCACTCAGGTCGCACACCTCGAGGACAACCAGAAAGCCGCACGCGGGGTGCTGCCGGATGCGGCCATGCGCACGCGCATGGAGGATTACTGGGCGCGCATCGAGAGATAGATCCATGGCGAATATCGTGCTCGGAATGTGGACTTCCCACGGACCCACGCTCTCGACGACTCCTGAGCAATGGCTGCTGCGCGTGCCGGCCGACCGCGCGAAGAAGGATCATCCATTCCGCGGGCGCACCTACGATTTCGATGCGCTCGTTGCGCTCCGTGCGCAGGAGCATCTCGCCGCTCAGTGCACGCTCGAGGAGCGCACGCGGCGCGCCGCCGCGTGCCACCGCGCGCTCGAGCGCATGGCCGATGCCTTCGCCGCCGTCGCTCCCGATGTCGCGGTCATCATGGGGAACGATCAGAGCGAGCTCTTTCTCGACGACGTGATGCCGGCGATCACCGTCTTCCGCGGCGCGCGGCTCTGGGACCAGCCTGCGACCGCCGAGCAGGCCGCGCGGATGCCGCCCGGCATTCACGAGGCCGAGGCGGGCCACAGCCCGCCCGAGTACACCGAGTACTCCGGCCATCCGGAGCTCGCGCTGCACATCATCAAGGCGGCGATGGCCGCGGACTTCGACGTGGCCACCTCGCAGCGTCTGCCCGTGCATCCGGGGCACTGGGTGAGCGGCATGCCGCACGCCTTCGGCTTCATCTACCGCCAGATCATGCGTGATCGCGTCGTGCCGAACGTACCGGTCATCTTCAACACGTTCTTTCCGCCGAATCAGCCGAGCGCGGCCCGCTGCTACGAGTTCGGGCGCCTCGTCGGCCGTGCTATCCGCGCCTGGCGCGGCGATGCGCGCGTTGCCGTGTTCGGCTCGGGAGGCATGAGCCATTTCGTGATCGACGAGGACTTCGACCACCGCATCTTCGATGCATTGCGCCGGCGTGACGCCAGGGCGCTCTGCGGAATCGACGACGGCTATTTCCAATCGGGGACTTCCGAGCTCAAGAACTGGATTACTGCAGCCGGCGTGCTCTTTGACACCGATCTCAAGGGCGAGGTCGTCGACTACCAGCCGTGCTATCGCTCCGCGGCCGGCACGGGCACTGCGAACGGATTCGTCTGCTGGCGCTGAGCGCGCGCGATTGCGAGGAGTTGGAGCGATGATCATCGATTGCCATGGCCATGTGAGCGCGCCCGTCGAGCTCTGGGCCTTCAAGGGCACGCTCCTCGCGCATCGCGGCGCACACGGCCGCGGCGGCGTGCGCGTCACCGACGAGCAGCTGATCGCGGCGGCGAACAAAGCCGAGATCGGGCCCGCAGGGCACCTCGATCTGCTCGCGCGCCACGGCACGAGCCTGCAGCTGATCTCCCCGCGTCCGTTCCAGATGATGCATTCGGAGAAGCCCGCACGCATCGTCCACTGGTTCACGGAAGAGGTGAATACGCTGATCGCGCGCCAGTGCCAGCTCCTGCCCGGTCGCTTCGTGCCGATCTGCGGGCTTCCGCAGGCGGGCGGTGAGCCGATCGAGAGCGTCTTCCCCGAGCTCGAGCGGTGCGTGAAGCTCGGCTTCAAGGGCTGTCTGCTCGATCCTGATCCGTTTGAGAACGGCGAAGCCGAGGCCCCGGGGCTCGGCGAGCGCTACTGGTACCCCCTCTACGAGAAGCTCTGCGAGCTCGACATCCCCGCGCACATCCACTCCACGGGATCGCGCTCCGAGCGCGAGCCGTACTCGCTCCACTTCATCAACGAGGAGTCGATCGCCGTCTACAACCTGGTCAACTCGGCCGTGCTCGAGGACTTTCCAACACTCAAGATCCTGGTGAGCCACGGCGGTGGCGCGATCCCGTATCAGCTCGGGCGCTTCGAGTCGGCTTCGCTCCGCGGCGGCCGGCGCTTCTCGACGCGTCTGCGCAAACTCTATTTCGATACGGTCCTCTACACGCCCGGGGCCCTCAAGCTCTTGATCGAGACGGTCGGGCCGGAGCACTGCCTCTTCGGCACCGAGTGTCCCGGGGTCGGGTCGAGCGTCAACCCCGAAACGGGCGAGACAATGGATCACATCGCCCCGTACATTCAGTCCTTCGAATGGCTCTCCGCCGCCGACAAGAAGCTCATCTTCGAGGACAACGCGCGACGACTGTTCCGGCTCGGGACCTGAGGGCGATGCGCGCTCGTCCGCCCTTTCGCGCCGATCACGTGGGGAGCCTGATCCGCCCGCCCGAGCTCATCGCGGCGCGCGA
>Ga0335072_10002243_pt1 | contig 30295 bp, 20 predicted proteins | sample Lox_Sample_21_FD_206725 | JGI IMG/M metagenome (GOLD analysis project Ga0335072, IMG submission 206725) | Soil microbial communities from Loxahatchee National Wildlife Refuge, Florida, United States - Lox_Sample_2.1 | ecosystem: Environmental > Terrestrial > Soil > Wetlands | place: USA...
TCACCGCGACGCGAAGATCTATGACATCTTCGAGGGGACCGCCGAGATCCAGCAGCTTGTGATCAGCCGGGCTATTTCGGGGATGCACATCAAGTAGGGCCGGGCTTGGGCGGGGGCGGGGGCGCGGAGGGCGGTGCGCCTGGGCGTGCGGGCGAGGTCGCTCCGCGCTGGAGTCGCTGGATCCGTCAGGTCTCGGCGGCGATCGCCTTGCGCACGTGCTCGATCGCCTGGGCGGCGCCGGTGAACGGCGCGAGCACCACGTAGGTCAGCTGCGGCAGGCGCAGTGGCAGGCTCTCGGCTTCGCCGCGCGCGACGTGACGGTAGATGATCTCGAGCACGCCGCCCGTGATCGCCTGGGCGCTCAGCCGCGGCAGGGTGCGCGCCTGCTCGCGGTAGCCGAAGCCCTGCTCGAGGAAGATGCCTGCGGAGCGGACGACCTCCTCGCTGATGCGGATCGCCCCCGGCCCGGCGGCGTAGCACTCGACGAGACGCACGTGCGCAAAGGCGGGGAAGGCTGCGATCAGCGTGAGCAGCGTTCCAAGGGCGCTCCACACACGCATCGGCCAGTCCTCCTCGCGGAAGTAGGCCGCCGCGCACGTCTCGACGACGTACTGGGTCGCGAACTGCTGGGTCTCCTGGAAGGCGTTCTGCTTGTCGGCGAAGTTCTCGTAGAAGACGTCGCGAGAGACGCCGGCGCACGACACGATCTCCGACACCGTCGTGCCGGTGAAGCCCTTCTCGAGCATGACCTCTGCTGTCGCGGCGATGATCCGCATGCGCTGACTGCGCGCGACGAAGCTCGGTGGCAGGCCGTGCCGTCCGCGCGGCAGTCGCTCGGACCACATGCCGCTCAAGTCCGGGGCCGGAAGCGCCATCGCCGGAGCACGAGCCAGGATGGCCTCAGGCCCGACGCTCCAGCGTCCGTGCCCCGCGGGGACGAGGTAGGCGCGCACCCAGCTCAGCAGGCTCTCCGCCAGTTTCGGCAGCCGGTCCTCTGCGTGGTTGCGCAGCTGCCGGGAGACGATGTAGCGACGAGCACCCTCGAGCGCCGCCACCGGGATGTCGAGGGTCTGACCGCTGGTCGCCCGGGAGTCGAGGTAAGCCTCGACCTGAGCCTCATAGTCTTGTAGGGCCCGCTCGCGCCACGTACGTACGGCGGGTCCCCCGGCGAGGGCCTCGACGAACAACAGCCGCCCTGCGTCGGGGTCGGTCTGGATCCCGTTGACCAGGGCCTCAAGAGCCACTCCTGTCGCCTCCATGACATCGGCGTCCGCCGCCAGGGGACGCAGTCGCGTGAGGATTCGCTGTCTGGCTATCCGGTAGGCCTCGATCATGCAGTCTTCCTTGCCGGCGAACTGCTCGTAGAAAGTCGCGCTGGACACCCCCGCCCGCGAGCTGATCTGGGCGATGCTCACGCGCTCGTAGCCGAGCTCCGCGCACAGCTCGATCATCGCCTCGGCGAGGCGCTCTCGCTGGCTGGGTTTGGCTCGGCGCGACGACGGCTTGTCGCTTGCGCTCACGTCGCGCCGACGGTCCCCCGAAGCCCGTTGACGTGGAGGTTGGGACATGACAGGTCGGCGCTTAGCGTACACGATCGTTCCTAAGTCAGACCATTGTGTTTCACAAGTCGGGGGTCAAATTCTCAATCGACATACCAGCGGCGCTCTACGACGTCCCATGAGACGATCAAAATCCTGTAAAAGAGCGGAATAGGTCTAGACATGTACCAAAAACATCTAGGTGTTTCTTGACAGCAATCCTCGCGTATGGTTAGATGACGCCGTCGTTCAGGAAACGACCCCCCTCAGGGAGCGGGGGCACGGGGATCAAAACGGAGGAATCAGGAATGGGGCTGTCAGAGGGGGATCGGCCGTTCGCCGGTCGCTTGGGTCGTCGTAAGACCGCCCGCCTATCGGCAGGGGTGCGAAGCAGGGGACGACGGTCGCCGTCTGTCGCGCTCGGCCTTCGCGGCCGGCTGCCTTCTGTACGGCCGCCTTCTGCGCGTCCCGTGTATGTCACGTGCGTCCTTCGTGCTGCTCCCGAAGATCTTCCGGCCGGCCGCGGAGGCGACCCACGCGCACTGCGCGCGTGGAGCGCGCCCCCGGCTCAGGCCGCGACGCCTCGCCTGCGAAGCGCTTGCGCGGGGCTCGTCAACGACGTCGACCGGTGCCGGCGCCCAAGGGCGTCCGCTCCGGAGGCGAGTGCGCTGTGGGCGGGGGTCGGATGCCCCTGGGGTGCGCGCTTGAGCAAACAACCGGCATTCGCCGCCCTCACCCGGGTACGCGCTGCCAAACCAACATCTCCAGTGGAGACAAGGAGAGGACACAAGTGAGACAAATAAGGATGGTCGGCCTCGCGGCGCTGGTCGTGTTCGTGGTGAGCGCGGTCGGCGTGGGCACCGCGAGCGCGGAAAAAGCGCCGAAGTACACGGCGAACACGTACGCCCAGTACAAATACTGCCCGTACGATCATGAAGAACGTAGAGGGTGGTGCTACACCGGCATCACGTCGGGCGGGTCCAAAGGCGGCTTTTTCCAGTTCGGGAAGGTGAAGGTGCCGCTCAACAAGCCGATCACCCTTCACGGCGGCTACAACGAACGAGGGAACATCGAACCGGTCGAAACGGAAGAAGAAGAAGAACAGATCATCGTCTTCCCGGCCACGCACGGCGGTCAGACGCTCGAAGCGCCTGAACTGAAGGTCACCGGCGGAATCAGCCTGTTGAACAAGACGGTTCAGATGAACCAGGGATGGCCGGCGGCCCTCGTCGAAAGCTGGAAGGAAGCAAAGAAAAACCACGAAGGCAACGTCTACGCGAAAATCGAACTGGCCGGCAACGAACTGTTCGAAGTCCCGGACGGCCTGAGCACCACCAACCTGGTCCTCGAAAAAGGCACGGCGTTCCGCCTTCCGCTGAAGGTGAAAATCACCTCGCCGTGGCTTGAAAAACTGGGCAGCGGTCCCTGCTACATCGGCACGGACGCACACCCGGTCCACATCAACCTGACCTCCGGCGGTGCAGGCAGCGCGGGCACCGAGGAACTGGCGGCAGACCACAACTCGATCATCCTGCGCAACAGCAGGCTCGTCGACCTGGGCTGGACGATCGAACCCGAATCGGCACCTACGGGCTGCGGTGGCATGTACGAATCGTACATCGACAACTCGCTCTCGCAGATCCTCGAAATCGGGCCGAACAAGACCGGCATCGTCGTCCTCCAGGGGACGCTGTACACCGGCGACAAACAGCCCATCTTCGAAAAAGGGATCGAAAACGGAGAACTCCCGTAGCAACCAGCAGTGACGCAGGTGCGGCAGCCAGCCACACCTGAACCGCAGTAGCACGATGCGGCGGGACCTCCCCACAGGGCGGGGTCCCGCCGCAGGTGACATAGGGCGGCCTTCGGGCCGTGAAGAAGATGAGCCGGTATGCCCCCCTGCGCCGGCGTCGATGGGGCGAGAAGGAGAGTGTTGGGATGAGAATCTCGAGGGCCTTGGGCCTCAGCGTGGCGATCGCGCTGGTCGTGTGCGCGGCCATCGCAAGCGCCGCTTCGGCGGCTCCGCCGGAATACGGCCGCTGCGTGAAACTGGCGAAGGTCGGGAAGGTCTACACCGGCAACTTCACCGACAAAGGCTGCACCAAAGAAGCGACGGCGAAAGAAAAAGAAGAAGGCAAAAAGAACAAGTACAACTGGCTCCCGGGCGGCGTCAAACTCGGCCAGACGAGCAGTGGCGGCAAAGCGACGCTACAGGAAGTCGGCAAATACGCCGTCGGCTGCAGCTCGGAGTCGAGCGTCGGTGAATACACCGGCACCAAAGAAGCCAAGGGCATCTTCGTGAAGTTCGAGGACTGCCACGTGCCCCCCTACGTCTGCAACTCGCCGGGGCACCCCGAAGGCGAGCTCGAAACCAAAGAACTCGAAGGTCGCGCGGTGTGGCTGAACAAAGCCAAACACGAAGCCGGGCTTGACCTGTTCCCGGCCAAAGGCGAAGAAAAGTTCATCTCGTTCAACTGCGGCACGCTGCACGTCGAAGTGCGGGGCGCGATCCTCGTGCCGGTGCAGGCGAACAAGATGTCAACGACGTTCAAACTGAAATACAAGGAGAAGAACGGCTTCCAGGAAACGAAATTCTACGAAAACGAAGAAGGCAAACTCGTAGAAAACGTGCTCGAAGCGAACTTCGCCGAAAAAGGCTGGGCGAAAGCCGGCCAGAGCATCACCACGACGGTGAAAAACGAAGAAGCGCTGGAGCTGAACACGTACGTGTGAGGCTCTGAGCAGAGCGTGTGCGGGGCGGTCGCGATCGCTCCGCACGCGTCTGCAGGGCGACCGGGGCCGGCCCAAGGCGGCGGGCATCCCGGCCGGAGAGAACCGAAAGAACCGAAGAGCGAAGAACCGAAAGAGCGAGAGCGAGATGAGCGCAGAGCAGCAGGAGATCGAGGGGCCGAGCCGGGCCTCCGGGCGTGCACCGGGTGCGCTTGTGCCATATGCGGCGCTCGTCGTCCTGCTCGCGGCCGTGGCTTGCGTGCTGTGGCCGGCGGGAGCCTTGGCGCTGCCCTCGCGCGGCCACGTCTACAGCTCCTCCTTCGGCGCGCCGGGCGCGGGCGAAGGGCAGCTCTCGGGCCCCGCGGACGTCGCGATCGACGAAGCCCAGGGGCTGGTCTACGTCTCGGATGCCGGCAACGAACGCGTCGAGGTGTTCAAGCGGGGCGCCGGCGGCGCCTACGAATACTCCTCGCAGTTCAAGGTCCGCGACCCCGGGCCGATCGCGGTCGACAATTCCAAGAGCGCGGCGGACCCCTCGCGTGGAGAGGTCTACGTAGCGGGCGCGCGCACGAAGGAAGAAGCTGAAGAAGGACGCAACACGCTGTTCGTCTACTCGCCCGCGAAGGGCGAAGTGACGCAGCGGATCCACACCTTCAAATTCAAGGAAAAGGGTGGAGAAGAAGCGGAAGAAGAATTCGAAGAAGGCATCTCCGGCGTGTCGGTGGACACCGCCGGCATGCTGTGGGTGTACTGGGAAGAAGAAGGAATCGTCGACGCCTTCGAAAAACAGCTGACCGGCGCCGGCAACCCGAAGCTGCAGTGGATCCCTTCGCTGCGGCGCAGCATGGAAGAGCGCTTCGAATGCCGCGCCCGTCCCGCTTTCGCCGTGGCGCCGGACGCGAAGGCCTTCTACGTCGGCTACGAACGGCGCAACTCCGAAGAAAGCTGCCCCGGGGAACGGGAAGAAACGCCCGACCCCACGGTCGTGGCGAAGCTCGGCAGCCAAGCCCCCTCCCCGGAAACGCTGATCTCCGAAGTGGACCACCGCAACACGACCGGCGCCGCGGTCGACCCCTCAAACGGCGACCTCTACCTGGACAACGCCTCGAGCCTCGTCGCCTACACCTCCGCCGGCGTGCTGATCCAGCGCTTCGGAGAAGGGACGCTGAGCTCCGGCAGCGGCGTAGCGGTGGACGCGGCCACGGGCGAGGTGCTCGCCGCCGACGCAAGCCAGGATCGCGTGTTCGTGTTCGGAGGCGAAGAAACCGCGGGACCGCCGAGCATCGACAGCCTCTCCTCGGCGAGCCTCACGCCGCGTTCGGTCGAACTGCGTGCGCAGATCGACCCGCGCGGGGCCGAAACCGAATACCAGTTCCAGTACGGCACGAGCGACTGCGTCCAGGACGCCGCGGCGTGCACGGATCTGCCGCTCGGCAAGATCGCCGCCGGCTTCGGCGACGTAGCGCTCAGCGCCGAAGTCACGGGCCTCGCGCCCGCGACCGCCTACTACTACCGCGTGCTGGCGAGCAACGCACACGGAGAAGCGCAGGGCTCGTCTTCCTCGGGCACCTTCCAGACGCTGCCCTCGCCCGGGGTGCTGCTCGACGGGCGCGGCTGGGAGCTCGTCTCCCCCGCGCAGAAGCACGGTTCGACGGTGGAAATGCTCTCCAAACGGGCAGGCGCCATCCAGGCCTCGCTCGACGGAAGCCGCCTGGCCTGGCTGGCCTCGGGACCCGTCGTCGCCGAACCGGAAGGCAGCCGCAGCTCCGAACTCGCCCAGCAGATCTCGGTGCGGGGTGGCGAAGGCTGGCAGACCAGCAGCCTGGAAACGCCCCACACCAACGGCTGGGGCCTGCTGCTGCCCTCGCCGGGCGAGTACCACTACTTCACACCCGACCTCTCCGCGAGCCTCGTGGCGCCGACGGAATACGACCTGGGCAAGACCGAAGGGGTAGTCGAACACCCACCGCTCTCGCCGCTCGCCAGCGAAAAGACGATGTACCTGCGTTCAGGGCTGCCCTCCTCGCCGGGGCAGTTCACGCCGCTGGTCACCGCGCAGAACGACACGGCGAGCACGAAGTTCGGTGGCGGCCTCGACTTCCAGGACGCCACCGACGATCTGGGCCGCGTCGTGTTCCACTCGAAGGTCGGCCTCAGCTCGGACGCGCCGACGGCCGCCGGCCTCTACATGTGGCAGCAAGGCCAGCCGCTGCAGCTCGTGAGCGTGCTCCCCGACGGCAGCCCCGCGCCCGACAGCCCCGTGGCCGAAACCTCGCTGGGCGACGGCGGTGGCCTGAACATGCGGGGCGCGATCTCCTCCGACGGCTCGCGCCTGTTCTGGACCGACGGCGCGGGCACGGGCCTCTATCTGCGCGACCTCGCGCAGGAGAAGACGATCCGCCTGAACTCGGCGCAGGGCCAAGGCGCGATCGAAGCGGGCCCCGAAGGCCGGCAGGTCCCGGAACCCCCCGAAGACCTCAACGGGCGCCAGGTCCACTTCCAGGGCGCGAGCGCGGACGGCACGAAGGTGCTCTTCACCGACACCGCGCGCCTCACCGAGGACTCCGCCCAGGAACCGACGGGCGAAGAATCGCCGGCGGACCTCTACGAGTTCGAACTGACCGGCACCGATCCGCTGCGCGGGCGTCTGACGGATCTGACCGCCGGCGCCTCCGCCACCGCGGGCGACGTGCTCAACGTGATCCCCGGAAGCTCGCAGAGCGCCGCGAACGTCTACTTCGTGGCGAACTCAGTGCTCGCACCCGGCGCGGTGCCCGGGCGATGCTCGCGCAACCCCGAAAGCGAACCCTCGCCGCCGGGCGCCACGTGCAACCTCTACCTCTCGGAAGAAGACCCCGCGAACCCGGGCGAACGCCACACGCGCTTCATCGCGACGCTCTCGAGCGAAGACGGTGGCGATTGGGGCTCCAGCCCCAGCTCGGAACTGACGCCCCTGCAGGCGAACCTCAGCGTGCTGACCTCGAGCGTCTCCCCGGATGGGCGCTACCTGGCGTTCATGTCGGAGCGCAGCTTGACCGGCTATGACAACAGCGACGCGACCAGCGCTCAGCCCGACGAGGAGGTCTACCTCTACGACGCCGCCGAGGGGCGGCTGCTGTGCGCCTCGTGCAACTCGGGATCCGACGGTCCCGGCTGGCAGCGCCCGCATGGCGTCTTCGACACCGAACTCTCCGGCGAAGGGGTGGGGCTGCTGATCGATCGCCCGCAGATCTTCAGGCAGCGCTGGCTCGCGGGATCGCTCCCGGGCTGGGCCTACAACTTCAACGGCAGCTCCTCGCCCGCGGCCCTGCACCAGCCGCGCTACCTCTCGGACTCAGGGCGGCTGTTCTTCGACAGCTCCGACGCCCTCGTGGCCCAGGACACCAACGGCAAGGAGGACGTCTACGAGTTCGAGCCCCGGGGCGTCGGCTCATGCGGGGACTCCGGCGGCTGCACCGGCCTGATCTCCTCAGGCACCTCCGGGCGCGAATCGGCCTTCCTCGACGCCAGCCAGAACGGCGACGACGTCTTCTTCCTGAGCGCCGCTTCGCTCGTCGCCGCCGACACCGACCAGTCGACCGACATCTACGACGCGCACGTCTGCAGCTCCTCTTCGCCATGCCTGCAGTACCCCGAAGCCTCAACGCAGCAGTGCGAATCGGCCGGCGAATGCCGGCCGGGGACCGTCTCGCCGCCGGCGGGCGGCGCCCCCGCGAGCACGACCGTCACGGGTCCCCCGGTGAGCCCTGCTCCCGCCCCGCGGCAGACGGTCCTGCCGAGCAAAACGACGGGGAAGCCCAAACCAAGCCTGACGCGAGCGCAGAAGCTGAGGCGGGCGCTCGGCAGCTGCCACCGCCGCTTCAAGCACGCCAAGCGCAAGCGTCAGCGCTGCGAACGGCAGGCGCGCGCCAGGTACGCGCCGCACAAGGCGGGCAAAAAGACCGCTAGGGGCAAGCGATGATCACGACCCGCTTGCACGGGGCTCGCGTGGGCGAGGCGCGAAACAGGGCACTGGCGCTGGGAGTCGGACTCGCGCTCGTGCTGCTGGCGGCGCTGGCCTGCGCGAGCCCGGCCCTGGCGGCGGTCCGCTGGCAGCTCTCCTCGCGCGCGGCGCCGACGAACCTCCCGCCGGGCGGGGCTGGGCTGATCGTGGTCGCCGCGGACCCGCTGGGCGACGCCGGCGTCAGCGGCGCGTCGAGCAGGATCGCGATCACCGACACGCTGCCCGTGGGGCTGCGCGTGAGCGATCCCGCGAAGGTCGTGCCGCATTGGGCCCGCGCCCGCGAATCGCCGGAAGAAAGAGCGGAAAACTGGGAATGCTCGGTGGCCGAAGCGCGGGTGGTGACCTGCTCGACCTCCCACGAAGTCCCGCCCTACGAACGCCTCGAAATGGAAATCCCCGTCACGGTCGAAGAGCCCGCCGGGGCGACGCTCTCGCTGCCCAACCAGCTGAGCGTGCAGGGAGGGCAGGCCGTCGGGGGCGCTGCGCCCGCGCCCGCCTCGCTCACGCGGGCCGTGCAGGTCAGCGGCGAGCCCGTGAGCTACGGGATCGAACCGGGGGGCTACGCGATCGCGCTCGAAAACGAAGACGGCTCGACCGACACCCAGGCCGGCTCGCACCCCTACCAGCTGCAGAGCACCGTCGACTTCAACCAGACGCTCGAGGAAGTGCAGCTGCCCGGCCAGCCCGTCCGCCTCGAGGCCGGCGCGCCCGGCTTGACGAAGAACGTCAGCTTCAACCTGCCACCCGGCCTGCTCGGCAACCTGGCCGCGGTCGGCCAGTGCTCCGCGTCGGACTTCTCCTCGCTCACGACGTCGGTCGGGGGCGCGCGCAACCTCTGCCCCGCCGGCTCGGCGATCGGCGTGGCGACCGTCACGATCCTGGCGCCCAGCCCGCTCGGGTACGCGACGGTGGCGGTCCCGCTGTTCAACCTCGAACCCGCGCAGGGCGAGCCGGGACGCTTCGGCTTCGAGGTCGAAGGCGTGCCGGTGGTCGTCGACGTCGCGGTGCGCACCGACGGCGACTACGGCGTGACCGCCACGGTCAACAACGCCACGGCGGCGGCGCAGGTGCTGGGGGCGGAAGTGATCTTCTGGGGCGAACCCGGCGATCAGAGCCATGACGGCTCCCGGGGTTGGCAGTGCCTGCGCGAAGGCGTCTTCAGCAAGGGCGAACCATGCCAGGCGCCGAGCCCCCGCCCGAGCGTCCCCTTCCTGACGCTGCCCACGGCGTGCACGGGACAGCTGCAGACGACGATGGAAGGGGTTGACTGGACCGGGGCGCTCGCGCAGGGCTCCTACCTCTTCGGCAACCAGCTCGGCGAACCGCTCGCGAGCCTGACAGGCTGCGACCGGCTCGTGCTCGACCCCGCGCTTGAAGTCTCGCCCCGGGAGGGGCAGGGCGAACCCACCACCAGCGCGAGTACCCCGACGGGCCTTGACGTGAAGGTGAAGGTCTCGCAGGCCGGCACGCTGACGGCCGGAGCCCTTGGCGATGCGGCGGTCCGCAGCGCGACCGTGACGTTGCCCGAAGGCGTGATGCTGAGCCCCTCGGCGGCGAACGGGCTGCAGGCCTGCTCCGAGCAGCAGATCGGCTATCAGGGCGAGGGCGCACAGGACCCGTTCGCGCCGGGCGCGCTCGAACCGCTGCGCTTCTCCTCCGATCCCGCGCACTGCCCGGAAGCCTCGAAGCTCGGCACCGTGCGCGTCAAGACGCCGCTGCTGGCCGAAGAGCTGACCGGCAACGTCTACCTCGCCGCTCAGGAAGCGAACCCGTTCGGCTCGTTGATCGCGCTCTACATCGTCGCCGAAAACCAGAAGCTCGGGTTGCGCGTGAAGCTCGCGGGACAAGGGTCCCTCAACGAAGTCACCGGGCAGGTCTCGACGAGCTTCGCCGAGACACCGCAGGTCCCCTTCGAAGAACTGGAGGTGAAGCTGTTCGGGGGCCCCCGCGGCTCGCTCTCGACGCCGTCTGCCTGCGGCTCCTACGCCGCCACGGCGAGCTTCGAACCGTGGTCGACCGGCGTGCCGGTCCCGGCGAGCTCCGATCCGGCGGCGTTCACGATCAGCTCAGGCGCCGGCGGTGGCCCGTGCCCCTCGAGCCCGCTGCCCTTCACGCCCTCCTTCCAGGCGGGCTCGGTCGAGCTGCAGGCCGGCGCCTTCACCTCCTTCACGCTCGACGTCGCCCATCCGGACTCGGATCAGCCGCTGGGCGCGATAACGATGCACCTGCCCGCGGGCGTCGCGGCGATGCTCTCCTCGGTGACTCCCTGCCCCGATGCGCAGGCGGCGCAGAACCAATGCGGCCCCGAGAGCCTCATCGGGCACTCGCTCGCGAGCGCGGGCCTTGGCCCCGAACCCGTCTCGCTGCCGGGCAGCGTCTACCTCACCGGTCCCTACAAGGGCGCCCCGTTCGGCCTGTCGGTCGTCACGCCGGCGGTCGCGGGCCCGTTCGACCTCGGCGACGTCACGGTGCGCTCGAAGATCGAAGTCGACCCCTTCACGGCAGCGGTGACGATCGCAAGCGATCCCTTCCCGACCTTCGTGCGCGGGGTCCCGGCGCAGCTGAAACAGATCCATGTCACCGTCGACCGCCCGGGCTTCCAGTTCAACCCGACGAGCTGCGCGCCGAAGGCGATCTCCGGCACGCTCTCCGGCGCCCAGGGCGCGAGCGTGGCGGTCTCCAGCCCCTTCCAGGCCGCCGGCTGCGAGCACCTGCCGTTCTCCCCGGCGCTCAGCGCCACCGCGGGCGGGCAGGGCAGCAAAGCCAACGGCACGAGCTTCAAGGTGACCGTCACCTCCCAAGGCCTCGGCCAGGCGAACATCGCGAAGGTCGATCTGGCCTTGCCGAAGCAGCTGCCCAGCCGTCTGACCACCCTGCAGAAAGCCTGCCTGGCCGCGACCTTCGAAGCCGACCCCGCTTCATGCAGCCCCGAGTCGGTGATCGGCACCGCGATCATCCACACGCCCGTGCTCAAGAGCCCGCTGCAGGGGCCGGCCTACCTGGTCTCCCACGGCAACGCCGCCTTCCCCGACGTGGAGTTCGTGCTGCAGGGCGAAGGCGTCAAGCTCGTGCTCGACGGCAAGACCGACATCAAAAACGGGATCACCTACTCGCGCTTCGAAGCGACGCCCGACGCGCCGTTTACGACCTTCGAAACGATCCTCCCGGCGGGGCCGCACTCGGTCCTGACGACGAACGTCCCGGCCTCGGCGAACTACAACCTCTGCGCGCAAAAGCTGCAGATGCCCACCGAAATCACCGCGCAGAACGGCGCCAAGATCACGACGACGACGAACGTCGGGATCTCCGGTTGCGGCCAGGTCAAGGGAGCCAAGGCCAAGAAGCTCACCCGCGCGCAGCTGCTGAAGCGCTGTCAGGCCAAGGCCGGCAAGCGCTACAAGCACTCCAAGCGCAAGCGTGCCAAGGCGCTCGCGCAGTGCAAGCGTCGCTACGGCAGGCGCCAGAAGGCCAAGAAGGATCGTGTCGCCAGGCAGCTCCAACACGTCGCCCGGCGCTAGCCGCCCCGTCGCGCAGCCGTGCGTTCGGCGGGCCGCTCGGACGGGCTGCCCGGCACGGCTGCTGCGTTCAGTCTCGGGTCGAGGATGAGATGCTGCGCGCACCGGCACGGCCCGGCGGACGTCGCACGATGTTGACCCTTCGGGACGCCCGGCGAAGATCTAGACCATCCATTGACTTCGCGTCAAACGAGGTTTACCGTGTTGCGACGTCGGTAGTTGCGACCGGGGGAGACCGTTCGCGCCCGCTGGCGGCAAGCAAGCGACGACGCAACTACGAAGGGATGGACCTCAGTCTATGAGCCCGCTGGCGGCGATGGATCGCGCGATGGCCCACACGTTCGCAACCCTGTCGGCTACCCGGCGGGTCCTGCCGCTCCTGCTGGTCTCGCTGGTCGCGGCGCTCGCCGCGACGGCGGCGTTCAGGCTCCTTGCCACCGGCTCGGGCGCAGGCGGCGCGGGCGGAGCGAGCCGCGAGGCCGCGACGGCCACCGTCGCGACGGCGTCGATCCCGGCGCAGGCGCGCGCGGAGGTCTCCGCGGCGCTGGGCGCGGCGCGCACGGCGTTCCACGTGGAGGGCACGGGCGGCACGCTGCACGCGGGCAACCCGGCCCAGCACCTGAACACGAGCTTCACCCGTGCGGGCGCCTCGATCTCCACCGGGGAGCTGAACCTCAGCTTGAGCCTCAGCTCGGTGGGCTTTGGCGAAGGCGCGCTCCAGCGGCCGCTCGCGCAGGCCTCTCCGGCGGGGCACCTGAACCGCGTGAGCTACGACCACGGCGCGGGGGTGAGCGAGTGGTACGCGAACGGCCCGGCGGGCGTCGAGCAGGGCTTCACGCTCGCGCGGCCGCCGGCTGGCGCGGCGTCGGCGCCGGCGGGGCCGCTGACGCTGACGCTGGCGCTGAAGGCGAACGCGACGCCGCGGCTGGCCGACGGCGGCACGGGTATGACGCTGACCCGCGGCGCGAGCCGGCTCCACTACGGCGAGCTGCTGAGCACCGACGCCAACGGGCGCGCGCTGCGCACGTGGCTGCAGCTGCAGCCAGGCCACCTGCTGATCCACGTCGACGCGAACGGCGCGGCCTACCCGCTGCGAATCGACCCGCTCACCCAGGTGCAGCCGAAGCTGACGGCGAGCGACGAGCTGGGCGAAGGGCTGTTCGGCACTTCGGTGGCGCTGTCGGCCGACGGCAGCACGCTGCTGGTGGGCGGCCCGCAGGACGCGAACCCGGCGCGCGGCGCGGCCTGGGTGTTCGTGCGCTCGGGCTCGCAGTGGGCCCAGCAGGGATCGAAGCTGACGGGCGTGGAAGTCCCGAACGAACCGCCCCCCGCGGAAGAAGAATGCGCGGAAGAATCCCAGGAAGAAGCGGGCGAATGCTCGTTCGGCAACAGCGTGGCGCTGTCGGCCGACGGCAACACGGCGCTGATCGGCGAACCGTCGGCGACGACCCGCCACGGCAACGCCTGGATCTTCACGCGCTCGGGCGAAACCTGGACGCGCGCGGCGGTGCTCGTGGGCGGCGCGGGCGCGGGCGGGCGCTTCGGCAAGAGCGTCGCGCTCTCGGCCGACGGCCACACGGCGCTGGTGGGCGACCCCTCGGCGGCGGCCCAGCGCGGCTCGGCCTGGGTGTTCACGGGCGGCGGCGGAAGCTGGTCTGAACAGGCGGTGCTGACGCAGCCGGCGGCGGCGCACTTCGACCACCTCGGGCGCGCGGTTGCGCTGTCGGGGGACGGCGCCACCGCGCTGCTGGGCGCCCCGGGCGCGGGCGGCTACAAGGGTGGGGCATGGGTCTTCAGCCGCAGCTCGTCGGTCTGGTCGGTGTTCGGCGGCGAGCTGACGGGCTCCGGCGAGGAAGGCGAAGGCCGCTTCGGCAAGAGCCTCGCGCTGTCGGCGGACGGGCAGACGGCGCTGGTGGGGGCGACCTACGACGCGGGCGGGCGCGGCGCGGTATGGCCGTTCGCGCGCACCAGCTCCTCGTTCGCGGCGCAGGGCGAAAAGCTTCAGGGCCCCGCCGAAGCCACGCGCTTCGGCTACAGCGTCGCGCTCGCGAGCGACGGCTCCGCGGCGCTGGTGGGGGCGCCGCACGCCCCCGAAGGCGGCACGGTCTTCCAGCTCACGCGCAGCGGCTCGGCCTGGACGCAGCTGCCCGAACAGCTCGAAGGTTCCGACGGCAAGGGCAGGGGCTGGACCGGCGCGGCGCTGGCGCTGTCGGGCGACGGCACGGTGGCGGCGGTGGGGGCACCCCACGACAGCGCGCGCGTCGGGGCGACGTGGCTGTTCGCGGGGCCGTCGATCGTGCAGCCGGGGGCGCCGGTGGTGAAGAAAGTGACGCCGGGCTTCGGCCCGGCCGGGACGGTCGTGCGCGTACGGGGCACCGGCTTCTCGGGGGCGACGGCGGTCTCCTTCGGCGGGACGCCCGCGACGAGCTTCACGGTCAGGTCGGCGATCATGATCGAAGCCACGGCGCCGGCGGGCGAAGGGATCGTGGACGTGACGGTGCAGACGCCGGTGGGGACGAGCGCGGTCAGCGCCGAAGACACCTTCCGCTACACGGCGGGCAAAGGCAAACCGGGCGGCTCTGAAAACGAAGACCCCGAACACAAAGGCAAAGGCGCCGAACCGACCCCGGGCGGCAACCCGCCGGGCACGACGGGCACGGGCTCCGGCACGGGCCAGTCGGCGAGCGGCGGCGTGCTGGGCTCGACGAGCACGGTGGGCGCGGCCTGCCAGCTGACGCTGCGCAGCAAGCGCTTGGCGGTGACGGGCTCGCGCACGGTGGCGCTGCGCCTGCAGCGCGCGGGCACCAGCGCGTGCAGCGGCAAGCTGACGCTGAGCTTCAACAAGGCCCGGCGCGGCAAGCGGCCGAAGCTGCAGACGATCGGCACGGCCTCGTTCGCGATGGGCTCGGCGACGAGCAAAGTGCTGAAGATCGACCTGAACAAGCTGGGGCGCAAGCTGTTCCGCAACCACGGCGGCAAGCTGAACGCGAGCCTCTCGTTCGTGCGCTCGGTTCCCGCGCCGCGCCTCGCGCGCAGCGCCAGCGTGCGCCTGACGTTCAAGAAAACGAAAAAGGTGAAGCTCGGCAGGTAGGGCTTTTGAGGCGCGGGGGCTCGACCCGCCGCCGTCGGGGAGGCGGCGGCGGGCGAGGCGCACCCGCGTTTCACTATTGTCGGGGGCCTTATGGCCCAAATCCCGATCAACATTGCGGAGCTGGTCGGCGAGACGCCGATGGTGGAGCTGCGCGGGTTGCTGGAGGGCACGGCGGCCGAGGAGAACGGGGTGCGCCTGTTCGCAAAGCTCGAGTCCTTCAACCCGGGCGGCAGCGTCAAGGACCGGATCGGCGTGGCGATGATCGAGGCCGCGGAGGCCGAGGGGCGGATCGAGCCGGGCCGCACGACGGTGGTGGAGGCCACGAGCGGCAACACCGGGATCGCGCTGGCGTTCGTGTGCGCGGCGAAGGGCTATGACCTCGTGCTGACGCTGCCGCAGGGGATGAGCCGCGAGCGCGAGGGCCTGCTGCGGCTGTACGGGGCGAAGGTCGAGGTGACGGAGTCGCTGGGGGGGATGACCGAGGCGGTGCAGGCGGCGCAGGCGATGGCGCGCGAGGCCGACGTGTTCCTGCCGGACCAGTTCACGAACCCGGCGAACCCGGAGGCGCACCGCAAACGCACCGGCCCCGAGATCGAGCGAGCGCTCGACGGCGAGGTCGACGTGCTGGTGGCGGGCGTCGGCACGGGGGGGACGATCACGGGCTGCGGCGAGTACCTGCGCCAGGGCAACCCGAAGCTGCTGGTGGTGGCGGTGGAGCCGCGCGGCTCGGCGGTGCTTGCGGGCGAGCGCCCGGGGCCGCACCGCATCCAGGGGATCGGCGCCGGCTTCGTGCCGCCGGTCCTGAACCGCGAGCTGCTGGACGAGGTGATCGGGGTCTCCGACGACGACGCGATCCACACCGCCTGGGCCTGCGCGAAGCGCGCGGGGGTGCTGGCGGGGATCTCCTGCGGGGCGGCGCTGTTCGCGGCGCTTGAGGTGGCCAACCGCCCGGAGTCGAAGGACAAGCGGATCGTCGTCGTGATGCCGGACTCGGGCGAGCGGTACGTGTCGCAAGCCTTCTTTGCGCCCTGAGCCCGATCATTTATAGGAGGACCCCCTCATCGGGGGTCCTTTTATCCCGACATGCGGCTCGCGCAAGAAGTCGCTGCATGCGCAACGACCCCTGATTTCGGCGCTACGCTTCAGGGATGGCGGGCTTCGAGCTTGCGCGCGTGATGAAGGAGGTGCGGCGCGACGTCCAGGCGGCGAGGACGCGCGACCCCGCGGCGCGCGACGTCGGCCAGCTGGAGATCCTCGCGACCTGGCCCGGCATCCACGCGCTGCTGGCCCATCGCGTCGCGCACGCGCTCTGCCAGGCGGGGGTGCCGCTGCTGCCGCGCCTGATCTCGATGGTGACGCGGACGCTGACGGGGATCGAGATCCACCCGCGCGCGCAGATCGGCAGCGGCCTGTTCATCGACCACGGCACCGGCGTCGTCGTCGGCGAGACCGCCGAGATCGGCGACAACGTCACGCTGTACCAGGGCGTGACGCTGGGCGGCACGGGCTTCGCCACCGGCAAGCGCCACCCCACCGTGCAGGACAACGTCACGATCGGCTCCGGGGCGAAGCTGCTCGGCCCGATCACGATCGGCCACGGGGCGAAGATCGGCGCGAATAGCGTCGTGATCACCGACGTGCCCCCGAACTCCACCGTCGTCGGCAACCCCGGCCACCCCGTGCGGGTGGAGGGGCGGCGCCCCGAGGGCCCCGACGCCGACTGGATCCATCTCCCGGACCCGATCGCCGAGGCGATGCAGGGGATGGCCGCCCGCATCAGCGCGCTGGAACGGACCGTCGCCGAGCTGACCGACGACGGCTCCCGGCCCGTCGCGGAGGTGCGCCCGCTGCGCCCCGTGAAGGGGCCGAACCCCGCCGGAGGGTAGGGCTCGCTCCCGCCCGGCGGGAGTACTGCGGCCCACGCTCACGCCCGCGCGCCGCGCTCGCGGGCTGGGCGAGGCTGTGACGCCTGCGCCATCGGCCTGAGCACTGTTGTCAAGTGTCTGGCAGTTGATAGTCAGAGACGTTTCTTGAACTGCCCCGCGATCCGGGAAAACATGTTTGGTCCAGGGGACGCGCCGTACGGGGGTGCGCGGGCAAGGTAAGCCGAGCGCGCGCCCGTCGAGGGGAGAGCGGACCCGGATCAATGTCAGAGAGAGGGATCACTGGAGGTCTGGGTTTGCTTTCGATTCGTAGGTTCATCCTGTCTTGCCTGCTCGCGGCGCTCGGCGCGCTGCTGCTCAGCTCCGCGGCGTCCGCGGCGGAATGCCCCACTTACCTGAAGAGCATCACGCAAGCGAACAGCGCCCCGATCTTCGCGCCGAACGGCCTCACGTTCGACTCCAGCGGCAACCTCTACTCGACCGAAGCCCAGAACGGCGAAATCGACAAGTTCGGCCCGTCCGACGAATTCCTCACGGCCTTCGGCTCGGGCGAACTGAGCTTCGGCTTCGTCCGCAGCGTCGCGGTGAACAACACGAACGGCGTCGTCTACGTTGCCGACTCGGGCACCGCCGAAATCTCGGTGTACAAGCCACAGGCCGGCGGCACGTACAAACGGATCCAGAAAGTTGGCGGGATCGGCAACTTCTACATCTACGTCGCGGTCGACAACTCCAGCGGCCCCAACAAAGGCGACGTCTACCTGATCGGCGGGCCCGAAGCCGAAGAAAACAACAGCGAGGCGCTGGTCTTCAAAACGAACGCCGAAGGCGAACTGGGCGAAAGCGAAGAACTCAACGCGCCGCCGGAAGGCTTCGGCCTCTACCGCAAAGTCGCCGAATACGAAAGCGGCCTGGTGGTCGACAACCGCAACGGCACGCTCTACATGACCGAACCCGAAAAGAAAGCGCTCGGCGTGTACAGCTCCTCGGCGGCCTTCCAGAAACGGCTGCTCGGGACGAACACCGCGGCGAAATCGTTCGAACCGATCAGCGTCGGGGTCGACGAAACGACCGGCGGGATCTGGGTCGTGGACGCGCAGCACGACGTCGTCGACGAGATCTCCAGCAGCGGCGAACTGCTGTGCGAACTGACCGGCACCACGAAAGGCGCCTTCAAAGCGCCGCAGGGCGTCGCGGTCCGCAACAACGCCGGCGCCACGCAGGGCGAGGTCTACGTCTCCGACGGCAAAGAACTCGCCGTCTTCGGGATCGGGGCGGCGCCGCCGGAAGAAGAATTCCCGCTGACGGTCGAAACGACCGGCACCGGTACCGGCACGGTCGAATCGACGCCCGAAGGCATCGACTGCCCCTCCGAATGCACGGCTGAATTCGAAGAAGGAACCGAAGTCGAACTGACCGCGGCAGCGGGGGCGGGCTCGACGTTCACGGGCTGGTCCGGAGCCTGTACCGGCACCGGCGCCTGCAAAGTCACGATGAACGAAGCCAAGACCGTGAAAGCCAACTTCGACAAAGCCGCCGCCAGCCTGAAACTGACGGTCGAAAAGGAAGGCAACGGCACCGTCGTGTCGAGCCCCGCGGGGATCAACTGCGGCGGCACGTGCTCGGCCGAATTCGCCGAAGGCTCGAAAGTCAAACTGACCGAGACGCCCGAAGCGGGCTGGAAGTTCGTCGAATGGAGCGGCGGGACCTGCGCCGGCAGCACCTCGGCGACGTGCGAAGTGACGATGTCCTCGGCGCAGACGGTCAAGGCGATCTTCGAAGAAACCGAAGCGGTCCCGCTGACGGTCGTGAAGAACGGCCAGGGCACCGTCGTCTCGAACCCCGCGGGGATCAACTGCGGCGCGACGTGCAGCGCCGAACTCGAAGCGGGCAAAGTCACGCTGACCGCGACCCCCGCCGAAGGCTACGAACTGGCGGGCTGGATCGGCTGCAAACAGACGGGCGCCAACACCTGCGAAGTGAACCTGATCGCCGCGACCGAAGTGACGGCCGTGTTCCTGAAAGCCGGGACCAAAGGCGAACCCGGCGAAAAGGGCGAAAAAGGTGAAAAAGGCGCGAACGGCTCGAACGGGACCCCCGGCACGAACGGCGCCACCGGCGCGACCGGCGCCCGGGGCGCGAACGGGGCGAACGGCGAAGCCGGCCCCGCCGGCCCGCAGGGGCCCGCCGGCCCCGCCGGTCCGCGGGGCCCCGCAGGCGCCGCGGGCAAGGTCCAGCTCGTGAAGTGCACGACCGTCAAACAGGGCAAGCGCAAGGTGCAGAAGTGCACCTCACAGCTCGTCTCCGGCCCCGTCTCGTTCAAGGCGACGGGCACCTCGGCGAAAGCGACGCTGGCGCGCAACGGCCACGTGTACGCGTCGGGCCTCGCGCGCCGCTCGGGCGGCCGCCTGAGCCTGCGCCTGGTCCCGCTGCGCAAGCTCCGCCCGGGGCGCTACTCGCTGACGCTGATCAGCGGCAGCGGGCGCCACGAGACGATCAGCACCCGGTCCTTCACGCTCAGCTAGACAGCCGGACGAGACGGGAGGCACGCGCGCCCGGCGCGTGCCTCCCTCTGCTCGCGGGACCGCAGGGCCGGCCCGCCGTGTCCGGACCTATGCTGGTGCGATGGCGCCGAACCCGCACGCGGAGCACCTCCAGGAGCTGCTCGAAGGCCTGAACGACCCGCAGCGGGAGGCGGTCACGCACGGCGAGGGGCCGCTGCTGATCCTGGCCGGCGCCGGCAGCGGCAAGACGCGCGTGCTGACCCACCGGATCGCGCACCTGATCTACACCGACGAGGCCCAGCCGAACGAGATCCTGGCGATCACGTTCACGAACAAGGCCGCGAAGGAGATGGCGGGCCGCGTTGAACGGCTGCTGGGCCGCGCGACGCGCGGCATGTGGCTGATGACCTTCCACGCCGCCTGCGCGCGGATCCTGCGCGTCGAGGCCGAGCGCCTCGGCTACACGCGCCAGTTCACGATCTACGACCAAGCCGACGCGCGGCGGCTGACCAAGCGCTGCGCCGACGCCGTCGGCGTCGATCCCAAGCGCTACACGCCCGCGGCGCTGCACAACCAGATCTCCGCCGCGAAGAACCGCCTGCGCTCGGCTTCGGACCTGCGCGAGGCGATCGCCTCGCCGTTCGACGAAATGCTCGCCGACGTCTACGACCTCTACGAGCGCGACCTGCTGCGGATGAACGCGATGGACTTCGACGACCTGCTGCTGCGCGTCGTGAACCTGCTGGAGCTGTTCGAGGAGGTGCGGGAGCGCTACCAGACCGCCTTCCGCCACGTGCTCGTCGACGAGTATCAGGACACCAACTACGCGCAGTACCGGCTGCTGCAGCTGCTGGTCGGCGGCGGGCGCAAGGACGCCTCACGCCCGGAGGTGCACAGCGTGCCGGGGCACCGGAACCTGGCGGTGGTGGGCGACGATTCGCAGTCGATTTACAGCTTCCGCGGCGCGGAGGTGAAGAACATCCTCGACTTCCAGGAGGACTTCCCCGACGCGCGTGTGGTGAAGCTCGAGCAGAACTACCGCTCCACCGAGCGGATCCTGCGCGCGGCCAACGCGGTGATCGCCAACAACCGCGGCGGCATCTCAAAGCGCCTGTGGAGCGAGCGCGGCGAGGGCGACCCGATCCACCTGCGCGGCCTCGACGACGAGCACGCGGAGGCGCGCTTCGTCGTGGGCGAGATCGAGCGGCTCGTGGACGAGGGCGCCTCGCGCGAGGAGATCGCGGTGCTGTACCGCACGAACGCGATGTCGCGGGTGATCGAGGACACGCTGGTGCGGCGCGAGATCGCCTACCAGGTGATCGGCGGCACGAAGTTCTACGAGCGCGCGGAGATCAAGGACGCGATCGCCTACCTGTCGTTCCTGGCGAACCCCTTCGACGTCGTCAGCTTCACGCGGATCGCCAATTCCCCTCGGCGCGGGCTCGGGCAAACCTCGCTGGCGCGGGTGCTCGCGCACGCCGACGCGACCGACGTCTCGGTCTGGGAGGCGGCCGCTTCGCCGGAATCGGTGCCGGGCCTCGGCACCGCGGCGGTGAAGGCGCTGCGCCGCTTCATGGACACGATGGCCGAGCTGCGGCGGCTGGCGGGCACCGCGGGCGACGACGGCGTCCCGGAGCGCGAGCAGGACGAGGAGGACCAGCTCGCGCTCGCGGGCGGGGACGTGGGCGGCGCCGCGGGCGAGGGCGTGCCGGTCGGCGACCTGCTGGAGGCGGTGCTCTCGCAGACGGGCTACGTCGAGGCGCTGGAGGCCGAGCGCACGATCGAGGCACAGGGGCGGATCGAGAACCTGGAGCAGCTAGTCGAGGTGGGCCGCGAGTTCGACGCGGGCGCCGAGCCCGAGCGCGACACGCTGGACGTGTTCCTGCAGGAGATCGCGCTGGTCGCCGACGCCGACGCGCGCCGCGACGAGCAGGGCCTCGTGACGCTGATGACGCTGCACAACGCGAAGGGCCTCGAGTACCCGGTCGTGTTCATTGCTGGCTGCGAGGAGGGGGTGTTCCCGCACTCGCGGGCGCTCGACGAGGGCGGCCTGGAGGAGGAGCGGCGCCTGTTCTACGTCGGCGTGACACGGGCGATGCGCGAGCTGTTCCTGACCTACGCCCAGCGCCGCGCGGTGTTCGGGGCGCAGACGATGGGCATGCGCAGCCGCTTCCTGGGAGAGATACCCGCGGAGCTGCTGGACGAGGTCGAGCCGAGCGACCGCCTGCGGATCGGTGCGCCCGCCGGGCCGATCACCGCGGGCCTGGGCCGCGGGCGGCGCGCGAGCGCGCTCCAGGGCTTCGGCGCTTCGAGCGGCGGCGGTTCGGGCGAAGGCGGGTCGGGCGGCGAGTGGGCCAGCTCCAGCGCGCCGCAGACGCCGGTGGCGTTCCGGCTCGGCGAGGACGTCGTGCACGCCGCCTTCGGCGAGGGCGTCGTCACGGGCGTCGAGCCCGACGGCGTGATCGTGGTGCGCTTCGCGGGCGACGGCTCCGAGCGCAAGCTGATGGCCGAGTACGCGCCTGTGAGCCGCAAGTGAGCGCGCGGACGATCGACGGCAAGGCGATCGCGGCGGAGGTGCGCGCTGAGGTCGCGCGCGAAGTCGCTGCGTTCCGCGAGCAGACGGGAATCGTGCCGGGCCTGGCGACGCTGCTCGTGGGCGACGATCCGGCTTCGGCGATCTACATCGGCGGCAAGCAGCGGGCGTGCGCGGAGGCGGGGATGCAGGGCTTTGACCGGCGCCTGCCCGCGGACGCGACCGCCGAGCAGGTGGTCGCCGAGCTGGAGGCGCTGGGCGCGGACGAGGCCGTGAGCGGGATCCTGATGCAACTGCCGGTGCCCGATCACCTGGACGGCCCGGCGCTGGCGAAGCTGATCCCGCCGGAGAAGGACGTCGACGGCCTGACGCCCGTGAACGCGGGCCGGCTCGCGCTCGGGCTGCCGGGGCTGCGCCCGTGCACCCCGCTCGGGGTGATCGAGCTGCTCGACCGCACGGGCGTCGAGCTTCAAGGCGCGGAGGTCGTCGTCGTGGGGCGCTCGAACCTGTTCGGCAAGCCGGTGGCGCAGTTGTTCCTGGAGCGCAACGCGACCGTGACGATCTGCCACTCGCGCACGAAGGACCTGCGGGCCGTCTGCGCGCGCGCGGACGTGCTCGTCGCCGCGGTCGGGCGCCCGCGGATGATCGGCGAGGGCTTCGTGAAGCCGGGCGCGGTCGTGATCGACGTCGGTATCAACCGGATCGACCCGGAGGAGGCTGGCAACAAGAGCGGGATCGTCGGCGACGTCGACTTCGCCGCGGCCTCGGCGGTCGCCTCGGCGATCACACCGGTCCCCGGGGGAGTGGGCCCGACGACGATCGCCTTCCTGCTGCGCAACACGTTGCAGGCGGCGCGCGTGCAGGCGGGAATCTCCGACTGACGTCGAAAGGAGCGGCATGAGCACGAGCAAGGTCCGCGCGGGCGAGCTGCTGGCGCTGGCGGGCGCGGTCTGCGTGATCGTCTCGCTGCTGGTCCCCTATTACGAAGGCCCGGCGACCGGCGTGCTGAAGGCGTTCGACACGTTCGGTCCCGGCGTCGCGCTGCTGCTGGCCGCGACGGCGGCGGGCCTTTTGATGTTCGCGACGGCGCTGACCGAGCGCTCGACCGCGCTGCCGGTGGCGGCGGCGGTGTGGGCGGCGCCGCTCGGGCTGGCGGGGGTGATCGCGGCGATCGTGCGCCTGCTGGAGCGCCCGCAGCACGCGACGCACGTCTGCGCCGGGGGCTGGCTGGCGCTCGCGGGCACGCTCGCGATCCTGCTGGGCTCCTGGCGTGCGGTGCGCGACGAACGGCGGCCGCTGTACCCGCCCGCGGAGCCGCCGCCCAGGCCGCGGCCCGGGGCCGGGAACGGCGCGGCGTGAGTGGCAAGCGCGGTATGGACCACGAGCCCTGTGTGAACGGCGAGCGCGGCATCTCGCGCGCGGACTGGGTCGTCGCGGCGGGGGCGGTGGCGCTGGCGGCGTTCCTGTTCCTGCTCGACTGGTACGGGGGCAGCGTCGTGGGCCTGGGAACGAAGACGGGCTTCGGCGACGCGACGGGCTGGGAAGCCTTCACGGACAGCCGCTGGGTGTGGCTGGCGACGATCGTGGTCGCGCTCGCCTCGCTGCCCTTGGCGGCGGCGGGCGTGCGGCGGCGGGGCGAGGTGCAGGTCAGCGCCGTGGTGTTCCTGCTTGGCGTGACCTCCAGCGTGCTGATCGCCTACCGCATCGCCCACCACCCAAGCGCGAAGCCGGGCGGCAAGAGCCTCGGCGTCGCGTTCGACGTCAAGACCGGCATCTGGCTGGGGCTGGCGGCGGCGCTGACGATCGCGGCGGGCGCCTGCCTGCGGATGTACGCCGAACGCCCTCGCGTGGAGGACGACGCCGAGCCCGAGCGCCCGCAGCCGGCATTCAGCGGCTTGACGGCGAGCGGCCCGCGGTCGCTGCCAGGCGGGCGCCGCCCCGGCCGGGCACCGTAGAATCCGCGGCGTGATCGACCACGAAGAGGTGTTGCACGTGGCGCGCCTGGCGCGCTTGCAGCTGGGCGAGCAGGAGCTCGAGCCGATGGCGCGCGAGCTGTCGGCGGTGCTGGACCACATCGCGAAGATCGCCGAGCTGGACCTAGAGGGCGTCGCGCCGACCTCTCACGTCGTCGAGCTGACGGGAGCGCTGCGCGCCGACGAGCCGCGCCCCTCGCTGGAGCGGGAGATCGCGCTGGCGCAGGCGCCCGCGGTGGACGACGACGGCTTCGCGGTCCCGAGCCCGCAGGCATGAGCGACCTGCTGGAGCTGACGGCCGCCCGGGCGGCGGCCGCGATCGAGCGCGGCGAGGTCGGCGCGGAGGAGCTGTTCGCCTTCTACCGCGAGCGCGCGCAGCGCGACGCGGGCGCGAGCGGCGACGGGCTGAACTGCTTCACCTGGGTGGCCGACGGCCCGGCGGACACGCCGAGCCCGGGCTGGGGGAAGGAGCCCGGCGGCGCGGCAGGCGGCCCGCTGCTGGGCGTGCCGCTGGCGGTGAAGGACCTGTTCTGCACGAAGGGCGTGCCGAGCCAGTCGGGCTCGCGCATCCTCGAGGGCTACCGCCCGCCCTACACCGCGAGCGCGGTGGGCAAGCTGACCGGCGCGGGCGCGACGCTGCTGGCGAAGACGAACCAGGACGAGTTCGCGATGGGCTCCTCGACCGAGAACTCGGCCTACGGCCCGACGCTGAATCCGTGGGACCGCGCGCGCGTGCCGGGGGGCTCCTCGGGCGGCAGCGCCGCGGCGGTGGCGGCGGGCCTGGCACCGTGGGCGCTCGGCACCGACACTGGCGGCTCGATCCGCCAGCCCGCGGCGCTGTGCGGGATCGTGGGGCTGAAACCGACGTACGGCTCGGTCTCGCGCTACGGGATGATCGCCTTCGCCTCCTCGCTCGACCAGGCGGGGCCGCTGACGCGCGACGTGACCGACGCGGCGCTGATGCTGAGGCACATGGTGGGTCGCGACGGCTGCGACGCGACCTCGCTGCAGTTCCCGCACGAGGTCGAGCTGCCGCGGGGCGAGCGGCTGGACGGGGTGCGCCTCGGCGTGCCGGCGGAGCTGACGGGCGAGGGCATCGAAGCGGGCGTGCTGAGCGCGTTCCGCGCCGCGCTGGAGCGTGCGGAGGAGCTCGGGGCGGAGCTGCACGAGATCGCATTGCCGCACGCTCCCCACGGCCTGTCGGCGTACTACGTGCTCGCCCCCGCGGAGGCCTCCTCGAACCTGGCGCGCTTCGACGGAGTGCGTTACGGCGCGCGTGCGCAAGACGCCACGGACCTGCTCGACATGTACACGCGCACGCGTCATGACGGCTTCGGCGCGGAGGTGAAGCGACGCATCATGCTGGGCACCTACGCGCTTTCATCCGGCTACTACGACGCCTACTACGGGCGCGCGCAGCGCGTGCGCACGAAGATCGCGGAGGACTTCGCCACGGCCTTCGCGGCGGTCGACCTGATCGTGACGCCCACGGCGCCGACCGTGGCCTTCAAGCTCGGCGAGAAGACCGGCGACCCGCTGTCGATGTACCTGAACGACTACTGCACCGTGCCGATGTCGCTGGCGGGCATACCCGCGATCTCGATCCCCTGTGGCCTCAGCGAGGGCTTGCCGGTGGGCTTGCAGCTGGCGGGCCCGGCGTTCAGCGAGAGCCGGATGCTGGACGCGGCGTATGCGCTGGAGACGGCGTTGCAGTTCGACGGGAGCGGCGCGTATGCCTGAGCTCGAGCCGGTGATCGGCCTTGAGATCCACGTGCAGCTGGCGACGCGCACGAAGATGTTCTGCGGCTGCGGGCTGTCGTTCGGCGAGCCGCCGAACACGCGCACGTGCCCGGTCTGCCTGGGGCTGCCGGGGAGCCTGCCGGTGGCGAACGCGCAGGCGGTCCACTTCGGCCTGATGATCGGCCTGGCGCTGGGCTCGGAGCTTGCGCCGCGCTCGATCTTCCACCGCAAGAACTACTTCTATCCCGACCTGCCGAAGGGCTACCAGATCTCCCAGTACGACGAGCCGCTGTGCCTGGGTGGGCGCCTGGGCGACGTGCGCATCCACCGCGTGCACCTGGAGGAGGACGCGGCGAAGCTGACGCACGTGGGGGAGAGCGGGAGAATTCATGGCTCGGACGAGAGCGTGGTGGACTTCAACCGCGGCGGCACGCCGCTGGCGGAGATCGTGACCGAGCCGGACATCCGCACGGCGGAGCAGGCGAGCGAGTGGCTGAAGCTGCTGCGCACGACGCTGCGGGCGCTGGGCGTGAGCGACGTGAACATGGAGGAGGGCTCGCTGCGCTGCGACGCGAACATCTCGCTGCGCCCGGCGGGCACGGAGGAGCTGGGGACGAAGACCGAGCTGAAGAACATGAACTCCTTCCGCTTCATCGAACGCGGCATCAAGGCGGAGGTCGAGCGCCAGCGCAAGCTGATCGAGGGCGGCGGCCAAGTCGTCCAGGAGACCCTGCACTTCGACCCGAACTCCGGCGCGATCTCCTCGCTGCGCTCGAAGGAGGAGGCGCACGACTACCGCTACTTCCCCGAGCCGGACCTGCTGCCGGTGGCGATCGACGAGCGGATGCTGGCGGCGGCGCGCGAGGCGATGACCGAGCTGCCGGCGGACCGCGCGGAGCGCTTCGAGCGCGAGCACTCGCTGAGCGCCGAGAGCGCCCAGCTGTTGGCCTTCCGCAGCGAGCTGGGCGACTACTTCGAGGCGTCGCTGGCGGCGGCGGGCGACCCGGCTCCGCCGGCGCAGGCACTGGCGAACTGGGTGGCAGGCGACCTGGTCTCGCGCCTGGGCGAAGGCGAGGACCCCGCGGACTCAAACGTCGAGCCGGCCGCGCTAGCGACGCTCGTGGCGATGGTCTCCGGGAAGCAGGTCAGCGTCGGCGCGGGGCGCCAGGTGCTGGACAAGCTCGTCGCCGAAGGGGGAGACCCCGCGGCGATCGTCGAGTCCGAGGGGCTCGCGGCGATCGGCGGGGGCGACGAGCTGGCGCCGATCGTGGCCGCGGCGCTGGAGGCCAACCCGGATGCCGCCCAGCGCGTGCGCGAAGGGAACGCTAAGGCCATCGGCCCGATCATCGGGGCTGTGATGCGGGAGACCAAGGGGCGGGCGGACGGGGGCGAGGTCACGCGGCTGGTGAACGAGCAGCTGGGAATCTGAGCCATGGTCGCGTAGCACGTTATGTGCTACAACCGAGAGATGAGTAAGTCGCTACATGTGCGCCTGGATGAGAGCTCGGCAGCCGCTCTCGATGTAATCCGCAGCGACGGATCGAGCGACTCCGAGGCGGTTCGCACGGCACTGCGCGAGACGGCGGCGCGGCGCCGGGTGCGCTCGTCGATCGTCGCCGAGGTTCAGCAGTTGGCCGCGGACGAGGTGGATAGGGCCGAGATTCGCGCGATCCGCGAGCAGATGGCCGAACTGGCCCCTGACGAGGTCTAGTGCATTGGTGCGGGGAGAGGTCTTTCGCCTGCCCTCGCCGCGAAGAGCACGTGGCCATGAGCAGCGCGGCTCACGCTACGCGGTGGTCGTCCAGGCCGACGAGTTCCTCGAGCTGAGCACGGTCCTGGTCTCGCCAACATCCACAGCTGCCAGAGCGGCTAGCTTCAGGCCATCGATCACACTCAAAGGCAAGACCACGAGGGTCTTGGTCGAGCAGACGACCGTTGTCGACCCGGAGCGCCTTGGGGAGTCAGCTGGGCGGCTCGATGTAAACGAGCTGCAGGCAGTCGACAGCGCCCTCGCTCTGGTGCTCGGGATCTAGCGCACGAGTAAGGTCGACGACCGTCACCCCGGCAGCGGCGACCGCGCAAAGAACACGAACCACACCGCGAGCGTGACCATCGCGGCATAGACGCAGATCACGACGATCCGCTCGATCAGCGTGACGCCGGGCTCGCCGCTTTCCTGGTCCCCTTCGCTGCTCAGCGTGCGCAGCCACGCCGCCCTCCGCTGGCCCGCGGACAGCCCAAGCAGCTCTCGGTAACTGCGGTTGAGCCGCAGCAGCAGCGCCCCCATCGTCAGGTCGAGCGCGATCAGCACGCCGACGACGATCCCGACGGCGGTCATGCTGAGCGTCGTCTGTCCGACGGCCTGCGAGCCGATCCAGAGCGCGAGCAGTGGCGCCCCGGTCCAGATGTTGACGGCGACGAAGGCGGTCGCCGCGGCGAGGGCGATCCGCTTGGCGCCCTGGGGCACGGCTGCGCTCCTAGCCGCCGATCGGGGCACGCGCGTTGCCTCCCCAGAAGACGGCGGTCCCGAACATGCCGATGATGTGCACGAGCACGAGGTTCAGCACCATCGACTTCGCGGTGGCCCGGCCGACGCCGACGGGCCCGCCGCTGGCGGTGTAGCCGTAGTAACAGGAGACGAGCACGATCACGGTGGCCATGACCATCGCCTTGATCGTGCTGAAGACGAAGTCGGGCGGGTTCTGGAACTGCCAGAAGACGAGCAGGTAGCCACCGGCGGAGATGTCGCCGACCTGGCGGACGACGGCGATGTAAGAGGCGAGGAAGCCGGCGCCGATCCCGGCCATGTACATGAAGGGCAGCACCAGCCAGGCCGCGAGCAGGCGCGTGGCGCAGAGAAAGACGACGGAGTCGATCCCCATCACCTCGAGCGCGTCGATCTCCTCGGAGATCCGCATCGCCCCCAGCTCGGCGACGATCCCGGTGCCGACCTTGGCGGCCATCATGTAGCCGAAGGCGAGCGGAGTGATCTCCCGTAGGTCGCAGACCGCGGTGAAGATTCCGGAGGCGGAGGGGGCTCCCTGCGCGGCGCTGAAGTAGGCGCCCTCGATCCCGCACTGAAGCCCGAGGATGAACATAAGCGTCCAGATCACGGCGGTGGAGCCGACGATCAGGATGCCGGCCTGCCGCAGCGCCTCACCGAAGAAGCGGAACACGCGCAGGCCGTAGATCTCACGCAGCATGTTCGCGCCGAAGCGGCCGATGTCGCCGGTGGAGGCGAGCCACTCGCGAGGTATCGCAAGCCACCCGTTCACTTGATCACCAGGATGTTCGGGTGCGTGGCGAGCAGCGTCTGCGTGAAGACGTAGTCGAAGGAGAAGATCGCGGTGAAGGCGAACACGACGGCCTCGTTCACCGCTCGCCCGACGCCGGCGGCTCCGCCCGAGGCGGACATGCCCTTGTAACAGCAGACGATCGCGATGATCGCGCCGTAGAGGGTCGTCTTCATCACCGAGCCCCACAGGTCGGTGGTGGAGGCGTTGGCGAACAGCGAGGACCAGAAGGGCCCGAGCGGCTGGCCGTTCTGCCACTCGGCGATGATTCCGCCGAAGATCCCGAACAGCAGCGCGTATACGTCGAACAGCCCGGTGACGACCATCAGCGCGAGAAAGCGCGGCACGACGAGGTTCTTGACGGGGTCGACGCCGAGCACCTGCAGCGCGTCGAGCTCCTCGCGTACCTTGCGGGCGCCGAGGTCGGCGGTCATGGCGGTCCCGGCCACGCCCGCGACGACGATCGCGGTGACGGTCGGCCCGATCTCGCGGATCGCGCCGAGCACGAAGAAGCCGCCGAGGCGGTCGAGCGCGCCAAAGATTTCCAGGAAGGCCGAAGCCTGTAGCCCGAGCGAGCCGTAACAGAAGCAGACGGTCGAGATCAGCAGCGGGAACCACACGACCTGTAGCGCGAAGATGAACTGCGAGACGAACTCCTCGCCGTAGGAGTAGGGCGGGCGCACCGCCGCGGAGATCGTCCTCCCGGTGAGGATCAGCATCTCGCCGATCTCCTCGAGCCGGCGGCGTACCGGCGGGAACAGACGCCCGGCGCCGCGTGCGAGCCGTCTCCGCCGCAGGTCCGGAGCGGGAAGCGGGAGGGGGGAGACGGCGCTGCCTGCGGCCGTCGCCACCGGCGAGCGCCGCGCGAGCCTCGCGGCCGACCGCGTCATGTCGGCCGCCGACTCATCGCGGGCCGTCCGCCGCGGGACGCTCTCCGAAGAACGCCCGTTCCCGCCGGCCCATTGCGGTCATCGGCCCGGCGGTCTGGTCGAACCATTCGTCGACGATCGCCCTCCAGTTGGTGCTGGCGCGCAGCCCGGCGAGCAGCGAGAGCATGCCCGTCTCGATCCGGGGCATGACGGTGTAGTCGGTCGAGCCCGTGATGTTGCGGACCAGGTTGGCGGAGGCTCCGTCGGAGGAGCAGTGCCCGATGACCGTGGCGACGTGGTCGAGCGTGAGCGCTCTGGGCTGCTCGTCGAACAGGTATCCGCGCATGTCGCGCCAGACGACGAACACTTCCTCCGGGGTGATGAGGCTCGAATCTCCCCAGAGGCCGGCCTTTATCCCCGCCTCCCAGGTGCCGAGCGGATCGTTGTCGCGGTAGGCGGCGCGGAACGTCTCGGCGCACCACTTGACCTGGGCGGGGCTGAACCGCTTCACGCAGCCGAAGTCCAGGACGCTGACGCTGCCGTCGTCGTGAAACAGGTAGTTGCCGGGATGCGGGTCGGCGTGGATCAGGCCGAAGCGGGCGAAGGATCCGTAGGTGAAGCGA
>Ga0335072_10002245_pt1 | contig 30266 bp, 32 predicted proteins | sample Lox_Sample_21_FD_206725 | JGI IMG/M metagenome (GOLD analysis project Ga0335072, IMG submission 206725) | Soil microbial communities from Loxahatchee National Wildlife Refuge, Florida, United States - Lox_Sample_2.1 | ecosystem: Environmental > Terrestrial > Soil > Wetlands | place: USA...
TGCGCTTGGCGATCCGAGGCAGTGTGGCGTCGATGTCCTTGTAGCCCATGCTGCCGCTCGGCCAGAACACTAGACGGCGGTGCTCTTTTGGAAAGTCAGAGGGGGCGGCGTAGTGGTTCGTATTCGCCGGATTGATACCGAGACTGCGTTGAAAGGTCTTCGGGTCAAGGAGCGTGGCGCTCATGATGAGGATGTTTGGGGACCGCTCGAAAAGGTAGGTCTGCGCATAAGACGCCGCCGAAAGCGGGCGAATAGTGAGAGTGTTTTTTCTGTCCTCGCTCCATGCCAGCCAGCCGCTGCCGTCGTCTTCCAGATACGCACTCACGTTTCCGAGGAGGGTCATAATTCCGGCAAGTTTTTTCTGAAGAGTCTGAAGCGTCTTCTTCGCCGCAGAGTTACCTCCGACTTCGTCATCAAATCCCAGCCCGGGCGACATCGACTTTTCGGCGAGGGCTATGTCGGCCCGAATCCGCCCGGCATACTCCTGAGCCTTGGGCACAAAGGAATCGGCCAGCCACTCTCGCACCTTCCTTTGATCGTCCCCGAAGTTCGGTAGATAGACGCCGAGTTCCTCCGCACGGGACTTTGTGATCTCCACCTGTACCGTGGAGAGGATCTCGTCCTCAAGATTGTGGGCCTCATCCAGGATGAGGAAGGACCGAGGCTCAATCCTCTGAACGTACCGAGCCTCGGTCAAGTAATAGGTGTAGTTGGTGATTCCGACCGGAGCCGCCATGAAACGATCCTTGGCGGCCTTATAGGGGCAGTTGGCACAGGGTTTACTTCCCGGATTGCACGCCGATCCCGAGGCGCAATCGGTCTTGTGAGGCTCGCAACGGTAGTTCGCTTTCCCACGTACATCGACCAGGCCCAGATGCCCGAAGTCATTCATCATCTGGGTGAGCAAATTGTTCTGTGACGTCAGGATGTGCGCCCCGGGCTCGGCATCGTGGATGCCCTTGGCGAACGCGGCGGCAGCGATAGATATTGGGCTCTTCCCACTTCCTGTGGGCAACTCTGCGATGGTGACCTGCTTACCGCTATCGTAGGATGCGGCCACCACCTCCAGTGCCTTCGTCTGAACGGGACGAATCTCCGGAAATGGGAAACCGGCCAGCAGCTTATCAAAGGTTGTCTGCGGAGAGTGACTCTCCTCAACGACTCCATCCCCTGCCGACTCGCTAAGAAATTCGTCGTGGAGGGCGTCGAAGGTCGATGGGTCGAATTCAACCGATCCTATCGGGTCTGGTGCACCGGGAAGACGCTTCTCCGGCGCGTCGGATGTTGACGAGACTGCCATATAAGGTAATACCGAATGGCCGTCTCAGCACCAAATTAAGTGTCAGGAAATCACTCCACTCAAATAAGGCTGGAAGCAGTCCGACGTGCATGAGTAGTTACTCAGGATTTCATTAGCGCAGGTTTCGCGCTCGGTCTCCGGCATGAACTGCATAAGCTCCTCGGCCTGCCCACTGATGTAGGCTCGAAACATTTCTGCATCAACAGCATGTGGGTAGCCGGTCACCAGTTGTGCGATAAGGTCAACAAACAAGGAGGCTTTTTGGATGGGCATCAACCCCGCGTCCCCCGCCATGAAGAGAAGATTCTCGATCTCTCGAAGGCGTTCTCCGGGCGCGTCCACGTGGTTGTTCAGGCACGTCATTATGAACCACGTCTTCTGAAGTATTGAGAGACTCTCCCAGGCGGGGGCGCGGCGGCGCTCGCGATCACGGACGACGTCCGTATAGAGTCCGTTGGCATGGAGGTATCGTCGAACCTCAGCGAAAGCGTCCGGGCTCATCTCCACGAATCGGTGACGCCTGGCCTTCTTTTCAGCCCGCACGAGAGCAATATCGCAAGCGGCTGTCCCAGCATTCGCCATCGCACATAGAGAAAGCTGGCTGTATGGTACCAGGCACAGATCACGATCTGTGAATCCCCGGCCCTCCCGCAGGAGTTTTTCGCGTAGATCGTTAAAGTCGATCTGTTCGCGACCATTGGCGTCAAACTCGACTATGAGCCCCATGGCGATCTACCACTGAACGTTCTGGCCGAAGTCCGACCACCGCACCGCGACATCGACAGGAATCTTGCCGGTCCTACCATCCACGAACAGACCTGTCGCTTCGAGGTAACCCTCCTCGAAATCGAATGGTTGTGGTACGGTCGTTCTCCGATCATGTCGAAGACTGCCGAGCAGGTGGACAGTTTTGACCGTGCTGGGCTCAAACAGGACGTTATCGAGCATTACGACCGCATATGCAGGATTTTCCCGAAACTTTACCTCGGCGGCCTGCCGTTCCTTCTCATCGTCAAAAGCCTCTACGCCATCGACGATATCCGCAAAGTGATTCACTTAAACCCCCTAGAGAGTCATTACGTCTCCGAGGGCCTTTCCCCTAATTATCGGGGACGGCGAGACGGAAAACGATTAGGCCTTCGGTGCAATCCCGGAAATTCCTTGTCGGCGGCGGCGTCAGAAGACAGATTGATGGGGTTGTGTGGTGTCTCATGGTGGGTGGTTGAAGGCTCCTGCGAGTCTTCGATATTCTCCTGCTGGTTATCCAGGACCTGGCCCTCCTGGTCCCAGCCGTAGCCAACCTTTATCTTCTGTAGCAGTTTTGAGCGTAGCGGCATGATGATCCCTCACTGAGAGGGCGTCGTAGACGGATCAGCCGTATTCTCCGCGATCTGTCTGCGGATGTTCGCGACCATGCGCTTTGTGTATTCGATCCCACCGGCCTCACCACGCATGTGGTAACTCGCCTCCGCGCTGCGTTTCTCCCAGTCGGCCAGAAATTGCTCGGCGTGTGCCAGAAGGTGTTCGATCGAGCGCTGCCATGTCAGAGGAACCCCGTCGAACGGCTTGATGTTTACGCCGCCGACCTCCAGGATCTCGCCGGGCTTGAGAATACGGGCGCGATCGCCCATGGGAAGTTCGACGACGAACTGTACTCGCACCTTCCCGCGCCAGGGCCTCGAAGGAACAGGCTCGATCAGTTCACCAGCGTAAGCGCCACGCCACGCCGTCCACGCCGAGACGAGGGTGCCGATGAGTTGCTCAGCTTCCTCACGCCTCATCGTCCGCTCTGCCTCGTTCTGTATTCCGGCCACTCTCTTCTTCCGGTAAAAGGTAGGTCGATGGTCGGAACCCGTGCTCCCTGGCCGCTACAGAGCATATCACTGTGATCTCGGTATCCATTGCGAACCGTCCAGTGCGGCAGCAGCTTGCCCTGCGCCTTTCTTATGGTCTGTCCGCAAAGGGGGCATATCCCGTGCACACGCTTCGGCATCTCAATCCCCGTCTTCGATCTTTACTTTGTAGGCCTTGGCCCAGAGCGCGGCGGCTTTCTTCGCTTCCGCTTTCGTGTCCCACTTATTCGCGCCAGCGATCTCTACGGATTTGGAGCCCACGTACGCATACCAATGAGTGCCTCCGGGCCATTGCTTAAAGCGGACCTCCTCACCCGGAATTACCCACGAGGCGACCTGCGTAAGTGCCTGCTCCTCCATCCCGCTACCGAGGATGAAATAGCCTCCGGACTCGTTCACATAGATGGTGCCTCTCTCACTGAGAGTCTTCACCATTCCGGTGAGGATGCTGTCCAGGGCCTCCACAGTCACTTCGACAACGCTCCTCGGCTTGTCCTTCAGTGATTCCCCGAGGCAATGCGTATGGATGAAAGCCGCGTCCGGATGAGCCAAGTGATGGCGGCTCCGTCTGTTGTCGCCCGTCACCTGGGCGTACTCGGCGCTGTTCACGTAATTCGAGAATCCCTCCCGGGCTCGATTAGCCCGGCATTCCTGCCAATATTCAAACAGTTCGGGCAGTGACGATATCTTGAACATCTTGCCGTAGTTGAGGCCCATCGCAGGCCATGCGACTTGTGCGACAGTAGGCATCTGCGTTAATTCGAACCTTTCTCCACCAATACGACGGCGACAGGATAGGGGCCGTTGCGGCTCATGCGCTCTTCGGCGACGGCTAGTACGCCCAGCTTCAGTAACGCGTGTATCGTGCTCGTGCCAAACTCCCATTCCAGGGGACTGCCCGGGTATGTGTACTTGAAGGGAACTCCGGGGGCCGACCAGAAGCCGCCGCTATAGCGGATCAGCTTACCGTGCTCGCGAAGCTTGGCAATCGCTTCCTCTTGTGTCGGACTGAGCTTTATTTTCATTTCATAATTCTTTCGGCCACAACGAACGTCTGAGGGTTATCGACGAGCGGCTCCCGGAAGACGCCCGAGGCCAGCCACTTCCCTTCATGTTGAAAGAAACCAATATATGCCCGCTCCTCGTGCACCTTGTATGACCGTTTGGTCACCTCGCTGCCGTCCGGCGCGAGAGCGCGATACATTGTCGCCTGCCTGCCTTGGTTTGGCCCGTCGCCACCCTTCTTACCGTAGGTCGTGGTGCGCCCGTCACCAGCGCCGCGCTTGCGGCGTATGGCATCCACTCGGGCCATACTGGCAGCAAACTCCTCGCGGGTCATCATGGTTGTTCCCTCATCTTATTCTGGCGTCCCTGACACGGATCGGTGAACTCCTAGTTCGCCCTCCGCGCTTCCTCGACAACATCGTTTACCCAGTCCCGGTCAAAGCCGGGCATTGTTGGCAACACAACACTCTTCGGAACAGCGTCAATCCATTCCAGAGCGGCCTCCAGACCCTTGAGAAGCTCCTGCTCGCGCCGAGAGATCGCGACAGGTGCCTCCTGCGTCAGCGCGACTGCGATTTTCTCCACCTGCTCGTCCGTCAGGCCGCTCAATTCCAGCTTCAGACTGCTGAGGTCCAGTTCACCCTCGCGATTCTTGCTGCCGAGGAGGTAGAGGCTTGGTTGAAGGGTCTCGGGAAGCTTGGCTTTGAGAGCGACAATGGCCTTCTTACGTGCATCAAATGCTGCGTTCTCCGCTGCTACCTTGCGTTCCCTCTCGCCCTCAGTGCGATCCCATTCCGCAAACTCTTCGTCGGTCGCGACGTCGGCGAGCCACATCTTGTAGCTGCTGGAGGTAATTTCGAGCCTCGACGAACGGCTGAAGCGATACTCGCCAAACACATCTTGCGTTGTGATCTGGGTCTTGGTGATTTTCACAACCGTATCAATCGACCTCTTAACGGTATGGGTCCAGTGCAAGCTGCCATCCCGCACCCACACACGATCTCCAACCTTCAGATTGTCCGTCCAGTTTGGTATCATTCGTAGTCTCCTGATCTTCGGGTTTCCGCCAAAGACTGGTGGAAAACCATTTTAGCTGAAACCCCCATTGCCTCCCTATCACTTCCGGTCAACGTGAGTCGCTGCTTTGGTGGGATCTAGCGCCCGATCGCAAAGCCGACCGCAATAACTGCGATAATGGCCACGATCCACGCATAGAAGTTAATACGCTTCGATTGGCTCCGGATTCGTATGTCTTCCAGCACAAATCCAAGACCGAAAACCAAGACGGCGAGGAAGAAATTCATGATTTACCATTCCCTTTCGTTGCTGATTCGTTGATAAAGCGGGGTTACGCCGGTAGCCTCCAGTTGAGCCTGGAAGTCAGTGACGTAACGGTCATCAAAACACGAGTAGCGGCTTTGCCGGACGGATACACCGTTCCGGACCTCGGCATCGCCGTACATATCGTCCGGGTTTATTGCGTCTTCGCGGCGCAACACGATGATGAAGGGGTATGACGTGACCCAGACGCCGCGCGGCTTGCGTTTACCCTTCGGAATAAAATCAACGCGTGTCGCGTTGGAGTACTGCGCATACCGCAGACCTTCATCGATGACCACAAAGCTGGCATCGATGCGGTGAATGTTGCCGAACATATCGGACTTCAGGTAGAGGGTGACATTCTCGAAGGTCTGGGCCATGGGTGAGGTCGTCTCCATAATGTATTCTGGTGATCCTGGCGAGAATCGGTGAAGTTAGAGCACAGCTTCAGCCCCCTTCTCACCGAAGGAAAGCAGCCGTGCGGGATCGGCTTGCACCCCTACCGGCAGATACTCCGTGGTGGCCAATTCATGGATCGGGCAGTGCTTCTGGCCGGTGTGCTCGAAGATCGCGCGGCACAGGTCGCACTCAACGGCTGCTACTTCGTCGATTTCCGGATCATTACAGTTTTCACAAATCCCATCCACAAACTTGTGGCCGTTACGTTCGCAGTACCACTCGGGATCGGCCTTCTTCTTTTTGGGCCGGTACTGCTGGGTGTCCTCGCCAAGCCACTTCTTGCCCTGGGCGGCGGTCTTGTTGAAAGCTTCCCAAAGATCGAGACGCTTCCACTTGAGGTGTACGGTGCCTTTCTTGAAGAACCGTCCCTCAAAATACTCCGATTCGAAGGTCCACCCTCCAGGGTTGGTTCGGCTACCGACTGCTTTACACTGAGCGTCGAGAGCCTTCCCTATCGTGTGGCACGTCTCGAACGGCCTCCCGTCCAGGACACAAAGGATGCGATCGAGATCCGAGTAGATGGTACGCGCGTCGCCGCTCCACGGCATATGAAACCCGGAGAAGCTGAACTCCACGCCTCGCGGAAAGATGAGTTTCTGGTTGACCTTGTAGTTATCGTTCGTCTTCCAGCCTTCGCCACCGTTCCAGCGATTTTTCAGACGCTCAGGCATAACCGGCCCCGAGCCGTTCTCGACAGCATGGCCGCATAGCTCGTCGAACACGCTGGCGACGCTCTCATCGAACAATTTCTTGCGCGACAGAAAGACGTTTTCGAGTGTGGTCCGAATGTTCTCGGCGGTGAACGGAATGGTGCTATCCCGCTCGACGTCGCGCAGGAACCGATCCTGCTGTTTACTGTCGAGCCAGCGGTGGAACTCCATCTGCTCGAAGACGCTCGTCCAGGCAAGCTTGCGATGGCGGCGAAGGTACTCGGCCCGGCAGGTATGGACATTCGCGAGAGCCATTGCCAGAATCGTGCCGAAGTCATCCTCGCGGGAACCTCTGGAATCACTGACCTTGTTCTGGTCCATGTAGAGCTTGGCTTTGCGGATATGCTCGATGCCCTTAATCCAATGCTCGTTGGCCATGTTGAACCAATGTTCCATGTTCCCGAGGTTGTCGCGGATCGCCAGCATCTTGACGTCCCCGTCGTAATCGACGTCGTATTGCCTCTCCTGGGTCGCCTCTCTGGCCCAAAGGTCGGGGGCGTCATCCTGCGCCACCTTCTTGAGGTAGACCATCACGACATTAACGTCGGTCTGGCGCTCAGCGGTCGAAAAGCAGTCGCCCAGGTACTCCACATCCCCAAACTGCTCAATGATCCGCAGCAGCCGCTTCCGCTCCTCGGTGCAGGGATTCTTGATCGTCTCCTCGTTCAGCAGGCAGACGACCTCCCCGTGGTGGATAAACTCCCATGCCTTCAGCAGGTGCTTCGCGCCTTCAGAAAAGGGAGGGTTCATCACAATGGCGTCGTAATAACTGACGCCTTCATAGCTCAACCAGTCATAGCCGACAACGTCATATTTCTTGCCGCGAAGGACTTGAATCAGGGGCGGGTAGCTTTCAATGACATCGATACGGACGCGGCTATCCTCCCTGGAACGGAAAGCGTTGTATCCACGATCGCTTTTCCGTTGCTCGGCATATTCCGGGTTATCTTCGCACCACTCCTCATACGTACAGGGGTTGCGGATCGCATCCGCGATGTCGCCTTTACCGGCGCTCGGCTCCAGGAAGTATTTCGCGTCTTTATTGGCGATCTTCGCCAGTATTTTGCGGGCGACGGAACGCGGCGTCGGGAAGAAGTCGGGATTGTCGGCGAACATCGACACGTAAGAGCCCCCATGGGTTATTACTTTGTGATTTATTCGTTTCAGAATATTCTGGCGAATCGGACCGGGATCGGTGAAGTTAAATGCAAGGCACGTCCACGATCTCTTCGCTTCCGTACTGCTTGCTGTCAGCCGGATCCACCTGGTCGATGATCTGGAACAGACTCTTGCCGGAGCGCATCGTGAAGTCCATCTTCACTTCGAGATTCGCCACCTTGTCGAATGCGTCACGATCGTTCTCGTAGATCGCCTTGATGTCGGCGTTGGTCGAGAAAATGCAGACGCGGCAGGAAAACCGACGCAGGTAGCCGCCCTTGGTGCCGTCGATGTGGTAAGCCGGGATATACACCGGATGCAGCGGCTGGTTGTTCTTCCAGTGCCAGTTCAGAACGTCTTGTAAGGATTCCTCGAAGATCGGCATCCAGTTCCATACGCGACGACCGGCGACGCTCAGACCTTCGTTCACCTTCCAAGGGTTCTGTTTCGCCCGGGCCGGGGACTCGGCGGCGCGGATGCCGGTGCAGTTGATTACGATCTTCTCATCGAGATGACGGATGAACTTCTCGATCGGACCACGCTTCAAATCGCTGGTGCATTGCCGCGTCGCGCTCGACGGAAACTTGCCGCGCCGCTCAACCATCTCCAGGTAGGTCTTGTTGGGGTTGCGGACGACATGCAGGTCGAGGCCGAAACTGGCCGCCTGGCGGCGAGCCCAGTCGATCGCGGGCACGGGCTTGACATGCTCGAAGCCGGTATCGGCCATCACGACGTAGGTCTTGACGGTTGGGAAGTGCTCGCGGATGAAACCGAGCAGCCGAGCGCTGTCCTTTCCTCCACTCACGTTAACTACGAAAGCGAGATTGTCCCCATGCTCAGTAATTAGTTCCTGAACGATATTCGAAGTATCCGTCATACTAAATACTGGCGAGTAGACCGTTTATCGGTGAAGATTGCGGAAACTTCGCCGATTCCGTTTCGGTTCGCCAGAACCAGGTATGGAGCAGAAGTGGTTTCACCGGGTCTACGTTTATGATGACGGCGTCGCCTACAAGCGGACGCGCCGTGAGATCGTTGTTCACACCCCCACAGGCGAGGAAGTGAGCGTCGGCGGGGCCTTTCCTATTTCTGGCGAGCAGATCGTCGCTTTCATCTGCCCTCGCGGCGACCAGCGGAAGATCAACACCCTGGACGATGTCCTGCGCCTCACCCAAGGCCGCTACGTCTTTGGCGCGACACTGCTCGGTGCGCTCCGCACGCTCAAATGGAAGTATCCTAATCCTGAAGCCCTCCTGATCGACGATGCGGTACAGGCGATGGCTTCGTTCTGACGAATTAGGTCGAGACCGTATATTCAAATGAATTGAAGGCTGTGTGCTACGCCTCTCTACGTAGAGAGGTGAAATAAGTGGGTCGAAAGTCTAAACATTGGTGTAAGCGCTGTAAGCAACGAAGCCATATCTGGGGTATTCAAGAAACCACGGAATTGATGCTGGAGAAAAGGCATCTATTAGGAGAGGAAGGTGTAAGGCTCTGCGAACTCCCTAGTCCTATCCGGAATAGGATCTGCATAGTCAAGGACTGTGGTCGCCCGGAGGTAGCGCACGGAATCTGCCGCACACACTATTCTCGCTGGAATCGTCACGGAAACGTTGATAATCCCGTGCAAAGAAGACGGTCTGAGTGCTCAGTTCCAGGATGCACTACCCTTGCAGCCGCGAAAGGGGTCTGTCATAGACATTATCGGTCGCCTAAGACCTGTGTGATTGATGGCTGTAACCGACCAAGCAACACAAAAGGCGTCTGTGCAATGCACGTGTATCGTAAGAGGAGGGGCATTCCGGATTCAAAACCGGCTCGCAAACCGGAGTATCCGGATCGCATTCAGAACGGCTACCGACTGGTATGGGCACCTGAGGAGCCGGGTGCACAGAGGAGCGGATACATTCCAGAACATCGTTTAGTGATGAGCCGCATTTTGCATCGTCCTCTGTTCGATGACGAAACGGTGCATCACAAAAACGGCATTCGTGACGACAATGCTCCGGAAAACCTCGAATTATGGACCCACTCACATCCGTACGGACAACGGGTGGAAGATCGAGTGGCACATGCTTTATTTCTTTTAAAACGGTACCGGCCAGACCTACTGGCTGGAGAGGTGAGTGAATGGGAAGCAGGAATACCTGGATCGAAGTTAACCTTAGCGGCCTAAGAAAAGTCCTGAGTCGCAGAGGCAGGGGGTTCGCTATCTATGAGTTGGTGCAAAATGCATGGGACGAAAGCACGACAAAGGTAACTATAGACCTTACAATTCCAAAACACGGCGTATCGCAACTCGTGGTAACTGACGATTCCCCTAAAGGCTTTCAGAATCTCTCGCACGCGTATCGGATGTTCGAGGAGTCTGAAAAGAAAAGCAACCCGACCAAGCGCGGGGCGTTCAATTTAGGCGAGAAGCTGGTCCTGGCGCTCTGCGATGAAGCTACCATCACCTCCACGACAGGGCGCGTGACCTTCAACGAAAAGGGGCGTGTGCATAGCAAGCACCCAAACCACCGCAGTGAAGTCGGCACCGAATTTCGTGGAACGCTGAAACTTACCGTGGAAGAGTACGAGAACATCGCGCGGGACGTATTCCGTCTGATCCCGCCCGTCGCCACCTGGTTCAACGGTATCGCGATCCCGGCCCGCGAGGCATTGGCCGAGGTCGAGGTTGACCTCCCCACCACGATCGCGGACGCCGAAGGCTACCTGCGCCGCACCAAGCGTCGGACGACGGTCTACATCTTCGAGCCCTTGCCTGGCGAGACGCCGATGCTCTATGAAATGGGCATCCCGGTCGTCGAGACCGGCGACACCTGGCATGTCGATGTGAGCCAGAAAGTGCCGGTCAATATGGAGCGGGACAACGTTCCGCCCTCCTACTTGACGGCGATCCGCGTCGCGGTCGCGAACCGGATGCAGAACCATATCGACGCGAAGATCGCGGCGGAGCCCTGGGTACGCGTCGCGACCGGGGACCCACGAATCTCCGAGGGGACCCTCTCCCGCGTCCTCGATCTCCGTTTCGGTGAGCGCCGAGTCAGTTACGATCCCAGCGATGTCGGCTCGAACCGTGAGGCGGCTTCGCAGGACTATGCCGTCGTGAGCGGTGGTAGTCTGAGCGCCGGGGAATGGGAGAATGCACGGCAGCACGGGCTGATAACTCCTGCCGGACAGGCGTTCCCTACGACACACGGCGCGAAGACGCCCGCCAAAGTCTACGATCGTAGCGAGTGGACGCCGGAGATGCGCTCGTACGCCCTATTCGTCGAAAGCGTGACGCCGGAGTTGGTCGGTCATGTGGTCACGCTGCGATTTATTAAAGACCCGAAGATGGTCTGCGGTCAGTTCTTCGGGACCTACTACAACGTCAACCTGGCAAAACACAACCCTTCCAACTGGCAAGCCAATATTGAACTGATGCTGCACGAGCTTGCACACACGGTTGTGCAGTCCAACGATCACCTGAGCCACCAGTTCTACGAGACTGTGGGCCGCCTTGGGGCGAAGCTGGCGCTCCTGGCGGTCCGGTATCCTGCGCTGGTGTCGGAATTGGAGTACCGATGAAACTCACACGTGAGTACTGTATTGCGCGGGCGGAAGCGTACGATAGTGCTTCCCTTTACTTAAGAACGCGTATACGCTCGTCAACCAACGATGTTCAAATTACGCAAGACCTTGAGGTCAGCAATGAGTTGCACCTTAGAGCCGCGCGTTGGCGCGAACGGGCGCTTCGAAGTGGAATCTGATCGTTGTTCGCTGACTTGTATCTCTTAATACGCGTTGGTCGTTCTCTAAAAACCATGAGCGATAGAGTAGACCTCTATCGCTCATGGTAATCGCTACGCGGACTGCTGCACGTCCGTGATTGGGTGATCGGGGGCCTGGACCGTCATCGTAACCCTACCCTCATTCACCAATTTTCTCATCAGACTTCGATCGCCGGTGGCGCGGTAGTAACGGTAGCTCAGATGACGATTGACTTCCGGGTTGTCCTGACCCTCCCACATCCGCTCCTTGAAGTGCACCATATCAGCACTTCCGGCCTTGCTGAGCATCGGGTGCCAGAGATGGAGCACTCTGCCCGGGAGCGTCTTATGAGGCCCGTACAGCGTGTCAGTCGCTCTCAGCGCGGCGGCGTCTTCACCTCCCCACCCACGGAAACGCTCATCCCATCCGCCGACCGTGTCAAATGCCTCGCGCGACAGGACCTGGATCACCGCACCGTACCAATGTGCTTTCGCGGTATCAGGATCGTTGTTCAGGTAATCCTCCTTGGCAAGCTCCTCGGGGAACTCGTAGGGATGGCGCGGATCGCTGTTAATGATGCGCATGGTGGCCTTATTGGTCAGCCGATAAAACCTTCGGTAGGGGACAAACCATAGCTTATGTCCGCGCTTGCGGGCCTTCCGGATCTCGCTGACGCAATGCATAAGAGAGTCGGCGGTAATGAAGCCATCAGCATCGACCAGTACTAGCACGTCTCCGGTGCTCCGGGCAACCGCCCGGTTGATGGCGACCGATTTACTGAAAGCTTTCTTGGTCTCCGGATCATCGCCGATGATCAGTTCCGCGCCCGGAAGCTGGGTTCGCCAATACCACTTCAGCCACTCAAGATTGCGTACGCGTTCATCGTTCGTACGAGGAGCGCGAAACGGAATTATGATGCTGACGCCCCGGCCCCGACGTCGGGATCGGAACCATTCCACAATACCTACACCCATAGCAGCTACCCACACCATTACAATTGGCAAATCAATTCTTGTGTTCACCATGCCGCCACCACACTCCCCAACGCACGATAGGCGTCATAGATGGCGTACTTCACGTCTTCGACATGGAAACGATTCGGCTCTTCCATCTTTCCCGTCACAAAAGGCGTCTTGATACTGGCGCTGTAGTCTCGGAACTTGTAATCTCCGCCGTCCTTGTCAAGCTTCGGTGAATACTCCACGCGGCGCGGAATGCCGAAGGCGTCGGCCACGATCATGCCGTGCAGCGACGAGGTAACGATGCGCTTGCACGCGCCGATCTCCCGTAGAACCGTGAGAGGGTCCTGGCTTGGATGTATGACGCGAACGCTATGTTTCGCGGGAATCAGCGCCTGAAAGCGCGGCACAAGTTCGGCATCGCTGAAGTGTGGGACTACGCCGAGGTCCCACCGCTTCTCCTGCGGCCCCACCAACTCATCGGCCAGGATGCCGGGATCGCCGAGTGCATAACTGCCGGGGATGCCCCGGGCCGTCAGGGGGCCGCGAAGCGCTAGGATCGTCGGCGTGATGCTGTCTCTCGATCGCAGATGGAGACGGGAGTTCCCAAGCAGTCTGCCGGAGCCGAGGATGACACCGTCCCATAGCGGTGGGATGTGTTCGAGAATCGAACCCACCGATGCGATCCGCGAATGTGAGATCGTGCCCCACTCGACCTTGAGATCGGCGAAGCGTTCGAGGAGCAACGGGGCCAGAGCATCTCCGAAGTTCTTGACTCCCCGCCACCAATAAGCTTTCACGGGTTTAGCGAACAGTTTCCGCACACAACACCTCGGAGGGGTATTTGTTATATTTCTTGATGTTGTCTTCGAACCAGAGCGGCTGAAGATTCCGGTAGTGACAAGCGAGAACAACATGTTGGCGAGAAGTTAGATCAAATTTCGAAAGAGGTACGATGTGGTCAATATTCCATTTACCAGGACCACTTCCGTGATTAGTCCACGACATACCTACCTCGAATTTTGATTCGAGGTAGGATCTGAACTCCGCAATAGAGCAGCCGAGATCACGGACAGCGGACCCGGATTTATACCCACTTTTAAGCGCCTTCCTTAAACGATCCCGGAGTAGCTGGGATAGTCTGTATTCGGGGTCGGCCTGCTTGCGTCGTTTATCCCGCTGGTTATTCTTGAGCTTTATCTCTGGACGGGCGCGATACGCTGCTTTGGTCGCAAGATCCCTCGCTCGGAAGTCAAGGTTCAGTCGAGATTTGGCCGCTGCTTCGCTCTTCTTTTTCTTGTTTTCTGGTAAATTAGCCCGTCGCCTTCTTTTTTGGCGAGCTTCCGGGGTTGAAGCGTATTCCTTATGCCTTTCGAGCCTCCTTGCACGGTGTTTCCTATAACTTCGCGCTCCCGCCTCGCCGAGACATTGTTTGCACCGGTAGGAATGACCGTCCTTCCGTTGCTTATCCTTGAAAAACGAAGACAACGGGAGTGGTGTTCGACAGGCCGAGCAGATTTTCATTGGGGAGTACTCCGACTTCTCTTGAGTGCTTCGTTAAGAGAAGTCGGAAGTCGGATTCTTGGGCGTCACCGTAATTGCTGGTCGGCGTCGTAGGCCGCCACGATCTTGCGCACCAGGCGGTGGCGCACGACCTCGGCCTCGGTGAACTCGCAGATGCCGATTTCCGGGATCTTGCTGAGGAGCCGGACGGCGTCCGCGAGGCCGGACTTGATGTTCTTCGGGAGATCGTGCTGAGAGAGGTCGCCGGTGACAACGGTCCGCGATCCTTCGCCTATACGGGTCAGGAACATCTTCATCTGATCCGGTGTCGTGTTCTGCGCCTCATCCAGGATGATGAAGGCGTTCTTAAGCGTGCGGCCCCGCATGAAGGCGAGAGGTGCGGCTTCGATCGTTTGGTCTTCGAGCAGTTTCTTCACGCGATCGGACGGCAGCATTTCGTAGAGAGCGTCATATAGAGGACGCAGATATGGATCGACCTTCTCCTGCAGCGTGCCTGGCAGAAAACCCAGCTTTTCACCGGCCTCGACAGCCGGACGCACCAGGATGATTCGCTCTACACGTTTATCGGTGAATGCCTCGACGGCGGCGGCGACTGCGAGGAACGTCTTACCGGTGCCAGCCGGGCCGAGACCGAATGTAAGTTCTTTATTGCGGATGGTTTCGATGTATGTCTTTTGGGTTTCGTTGCGAGGCGAAAGTCTGAATTGCGGGCAGGGTTGGGGTTCGGTTGCTTGCGGAAGCGGGGAAGGGTTCTTCTTCGACTTCGACAATCGGCACCTCTCATAAAAGAGGTCCGATAGTCAGCTTCAGAGGGTGATGAGATTCCGGGTCTCGTAGACCACGTTGCGCTTCAGGAACATCGGGTGAGAGCGATCAATCCGAACCTGGCGGAGGCTCTCCAGGTCGGGGCAGATGTCCTCCCAGGGGTCCCACATCTCGCCCAGGAAGTACTCCCGGTCGTTCACCCATTCCGGCACCGGGAGCCCGAACTCGGTGGATAGAAACTCAGCCACTCCGGCGAGCAGGGCGCGGCGCTGGGGGCTAAAGGAGCGCGGCGGCGGCACAATAAAGAACTCGGCTGTGCGGTAGCGAAAGAACTCGTGCAGGAATTCGGACCAGGCGGTCTCGTAGTCCTTGCGAGCCGTGAGTTCAGCCAACTCGGCATAATCGCGCGGTCGCCCGCTGGCCTTAAGCCCTGCCGGGGACGCGGTGCTGACGGAGGCCGTCTTAATGGTCTCCCAAGCGATCTGATCGAGTTGAGCGCGGCTCATGAGCGACTCTTAATCTGATGATACCGCTTCATCGCACGCAAGCGGGAAGCATCGTATGCGGTTTGACCGGGGAACGCACATGCAATGGTGAGTTTCAGGAGTGGTATCTCACTCTCGGTCAAATAGTTCCAGTCAATGTACGGCGTAATCACGTCCCGTAGTTGCTCAATGGATTTGATGCCTAGCCGCTGAACAAGACTCTGGACGTCGCGAAAATCCTTCTTGCCTTCGCGGAGGGCCACACACTTCATAGCCAGGACCTTCTCCGGCTTGGCAAACATCAGCTTCAGGTTACTCCAGGAGTATTCAGGAGCCGGGTCGAAATCGGAGAGCTTATACCCCTGGTCCTTCATGATGGGACGCACCTGGGTGTTGATCCAGATGTCCGGAAGCGGGAACTTACCAGTGTCGCGAAATTGCTCGGCGACCTCGGCGGCCAGGGTTTGCAGCAGCCCGGTTGCCTGCTGGTTATCGGGACTCAGAACCCCGTCAAGATCCTGGGTCTTGTCCCGGGTGCCGAACGCGAACATCATGGCTCCGCCTCCAACGCACAGGAAGGTCATGCTCGTCCCGAGCGCCTTAAGGTGCTCGTTCAGGGACTCAAGCGCCTCCACGAAAACTCCCTTGGGGATGTCGGGCTCGCTATCCTCGCCAGCGGTCTTTCTCGTCGCGTCTTCGTTCACATTGGGGAAATAGTCGGCCAGATGAATACCTCTCTTCTCCATTCTGGCATCCTGAGCGGGTTTCGGTGAGGTTTCTGCATCGGCGGCTTTCTTTGCCGTCTGAAGCCGCGCATAGTCCTCTTCCAACATGATGGTCGGCACCGTCGAATCTCCGCGAATCTCGGCGGCGCAGCACCGATGATTACCGTTCGTGACGATCGCCTTAAGCGGCTCACCATCTTCGAGACGATTCCGGAGAGTGCGTTCGCCTAACACCGCATAGACGGGCGGGAACTTCCCGGGGACCGCTGCATAGAATTGCTCGCGATCTGGTGTCTGGGAAAGATAATCGAGGTCGGCCAATGGCATCTCCGCCTGGACATATGGTCCTGACCGGAGATAGCGAAAGTCGTCCTGGGCGTCGGAATCCTTGTTCTTGCCGTTCTCATTGGCCCGGCGCAGGATGGCGATCGCTTGTTCGCGGGTGAGCCGCCTGAGACCGTTCGCTCGCTTCTCTACCGACTCTCCGGCTTTATAGAGGCGCAACTTCTCCGGTGGAATGTTGGAGTGAGTAAACCAGCATCCATCCATTCCGGCAGCTTCGTCCCGACGCACACTCAAGCCTTCCGTAGGAAACTCCCATATGTCTAGATATTTAATGTTTGGCTGGTCCCAAACGCCTCCCGGATAGAAAGCTTCGGGGCTTTCACAGCCATATACCCCTGGGTCTGCACCATGCCCGGCACCTCGGGGCTGTTTTGCTAACAGCCCCTTTCTCTGAATACTACGACGATGACGAGGTGACGTCACGTGATAGAGCTTAGTGGGCTCCGAAGAGACACTAAGGGTTGCCGCAGTGTGTGAAGCATACCGTCGCAGGCCGCTCACTTCGTAATCCCGCTTGAACGCGCGATCGGAAGTCTTGCCGACACGAATATCGGGTGTACCGAACTGATCGTGGGTCGGGTCGATGTAGATGTCCCCGACTTGCACCCATGAATGGTGCGCATTCTTGTAATACCCATAAGCAATCCCGGGATCATACCCCTGGGCTTTAAGGATGTCATAGAGCGCGTCGGAGGTAGGCTCGCAGTGGCCGTTCCGCGCCGGTCCGGCTCCGAATACCTTCTCACGGGCATCCTGGGCCGCCTCCTCGAAGACTCCGTAACTCTGCGTCGCCGCCACCTTCAGCCGCCAGCGCTTCACGCCATGGTCATCAAACTCCTCGCCGCCGATCGACCGCCATACTCGCTGTGCGTCCGGGGAGACGCTGTAGGCCGACCGGATCTCCGGCAGCCCGTGCGCAAGAGCGATCTCCTCGGCTTTCCGGTACAACTGGACGCCGTAGCCGCGCCTTCTGTACTCCGGCTTTACAAACACGCCGTCCACCTTGACGTGATCGGGATTCACGATTGCATCGAGATGGCCGATCTCCTCGCCATCCAGCATGAGCTTAAGATGATGGCGCTTACGTCCGTCGTCCGTGGTGACAGCCTCTTCGATCGCGCTCCCGGCTTCCGATGCCTGTTTTGCTTCGATCCGGCTCGCAGACTCGGTCAGTTCGGTATATCCATCGCGCGGATAGCGGCCCTTTTTACCGATCTCCCTGATGTCGGAAGGTGGGATGAATTTATCGATGTAAGCGTCATCGCAAACTAGCGCATGACAACCGTTGGGGCGGTTCAGCGCGGCCTGTTCCGGAGGCACCTTGAGGTCCCCCTTACGCACACGCAGGGCCAGAATGACTCGTCCATAGCCGCTCACACCCTGTGGGGTTAGACCGACATAAAGGCCCGAGGCTAACCCGCGTCCAGGGGCGTACTCTGCGTATTCCCCGTTCTCATAATGTGACCGCGCCAGGTTGGTGGGCTTCTTTGCCGGGTCAACCCCATGCTTCAAAAAGTCTTCGGCGTGCTCACGATCGGTAGCGGTGTAAACCCATAAAACCGTGTCGTCAGGCAACGCGCTAAGCCGCTCACCCTCCGCATAAGAGTTAAATCCCGGCTTTACTTCGGAGTGGGTCCGATAGAATTCCTCGCGAGACATCTCCCACGGCTCCTTGGCTGCTGCCTTTTTCGCTTCGATCTTCTTAAAGCTCTCCGGCTTCCAAAACACTTTCCACATGTTCTTGAACCGTCCAGTCCGTTCGCACTCGGACTCACCCGGCTTCTCGATCCGGGAGATCACGGCCTCAGCCACCGGCTTCTTGTTCATGTGGAAGAGGATCTGATCCCCAACTTTCGCCCTGACCGGCCAGCGGAAAGCCCAGAACTCATCATGTCCTGGCGGCGGGTCTTCCCAAAAATGATCGAACTCTTGAGGTGGAACTGTGATCTTCATGGCACGCTTTCCCCCTGAAGTCAATGGGCGCACCAAGGGATTTTTAAGAAGCCGGGCATAGCGCCTCAAAAATTCCTCGGCAGGCATACGCCCCTCCTGCTCACACAACTCGGCGTAATCCTGAAGCGAACGCTCATTCTTGAACGGATTCCTTAGGTAGATCGCGGAAATGAACTTCTTAGCGGGACTGATTATTTCGGTAAGAACGACTACTTCTTCCTCGTCCCGTTTCCACCTTTCCCCCGTGCAATCAACATCTTGATATTCGGTTAGTTGGTAGCTGCGTGCGAGGTCGGCTGTCCGAAGCTCAATAATCGCTCCCTCATCTCCACCGAGTCCCTCAATTGCAAAATCTTCCGCGACCGTCCGGCTTTTAGTCAAACGGACGCCGTGAGGCTCATCGGCTCGACCCCAATGAACTCCCTCTTCGATCGCGTTGTCCTTCAAAATACCGACGATACCGAACATGCTGGTTCCGTGGTAAAGCTTTGCTGGAAGAGGAGGTACTGTCTGCTCGACGGCAGCGCGTTTCGGTGCCACAACCTCGTCCCGGAAAGCCACCTTCTTCCGCCTCACCTTCTCGATCTGATTCGCATTAAAGACGGCATAGGATGTGCCACCCAGGTCCGGATCTTCCCCCTCATCCATGATGATACCGTCGAATTTCAGGAACTTTAGCGCCTCAACAACAGCGGGGGTGTCCACGAGTAGAAACAAGAACGAGTCATTTATGACGCGCAAGCGGTCGATGTCGATACCCATCTCGCGCCAATCCGCCTCGTTCAGTTTACCGTCCGTTAAATCACGAAGAACTTCAAGTAAGGGAGCCTCGTTCTCTATCGACTCGGGGTATTCGCCGGGGAAGGGAAGTGGAGGGTGCTTGATCTCAGTATCCACCCAGGCTGAATCGCGAAGATCGAGAGGGTTCGCCATCTTAAGGTAGGCCTCGATGACGTACAGCGGCCCACGATGATCATCACGCCGGTTGTCGGCCCAATTCCTGGCCTTCCGGGGATCGTCCGTAAAAAAGAATGCTCCCGATGGTACTTCGATCTGTGCTAACCCGAAGAATGTGCGCGTCCCTTTGGTAAGCTTGAACTCGTCGAAGTCCACCGGGGTGCCGTGATATACCGGTCCAAATACCCGGGCCTGCTTGGGCGTCAGGGTCGCCTTCTTTGGGGAGCCCGACTTTCCGAAAGGGCAGTTATTTTGCCGCCACAGTGCGCGACCCTCTGGTGATTGGATAGAGTGGGGACGTGTCGGCAAGCCCGTTTCTTTTTCAGCAAACACGTACATCGCCGTCGCTAGTCCCTGACGGCGAAACTCCGGTCGTACTTCAGTGTTGTTCGGGATTAGCTTACCATCCTTCACAATAAATTCCGCGCTGCCCGCGAACTCCGTACCTTTTTGCGCCGTGACGATCAACAGATTCCAATCTGTCCAACCGTCCTCCTCAACCTCATCGCCTAGTTCGTGCCATCCGTGATCGGCAGTCAGCTTAAATCCCTTGTAATCGCCGGTGGCGGTCACCTCCTCGTCATAAGCTGCTGCCTTCTTTTGGCGGGGAGCATAAATCAGTTCGGGCATTCCGCCTACGTCAAGATTGTGAGGCTTCCCGGTAATCGCTCCCCGCACGTAACGCAGGTCACGTGCGGGGACCCCTTTACTCTGTATGTACGGTCCATACACCTCTGCCGTCTCCCTTGAAGTGGTTACGAAATCACCGGGCTCGATTGCGCGATCCACGTCGGACCCTCGGTAGATGGTGATTGTGGGTTGCCCAGTGTAACCCAACCAACTCTCGGCGCACGCGGGATCGCGGCGCAATAGCGTCGGAAGGGGTATTCCCATACGTAGTTGGAGGTGTTGCCGACGACGATACTCGTCTTCGGTTTCCGTATGCGGCGCTGACGCCGTAACGTTGTTCTTCTCCGGACTGAACTCCCCATTATTCCCGATCGCACTCTTCACCTGATTAGGATGAAATATGATCCATGAGTCGCCTTTCCCTTCGACGGCGTTGTCGTATACGATCCCGTCGTATCCGGCGTCTTCGATCGCAAAGACGATCATCTCACGCTCACAATCCTGCTGATCTCGCCGCGTCTTGACATAGGCCTCGTACCCAATTCTTGGCCGCCGTCCGGGGTCGATACCCACCGCCCGTAACTTCGGCACAATATAATCCCAATGCCATTCATCACCTGGAGCATCCGGCAATCGAAGGGGATTCTGAATGGAAAGATAGCAAGGCAGTATCTTTGCGCCGGGGTATTCAGGATTGCTCAGGATGTAATTGGCCTGCCCTTGAGTGCCGAAATGGGAGCCTAAGCTAACATAAGAATCGGTCTTGAAAATGTCAAAATCCGATCGGGTTCCATGGTAAACGACCATCGGCGAGCCGTCCGGATTAACCGCTTTGCTGTTACGGAACCACGCTTTGAATGCCGGTGTCTCCGTAATGGATGGTGCTGCTTTTTTCCGCGCCGACGCGTATCGGTCAAAATCCTCTCCCTCATCCTCGTCGTATTGCGACTCATCCGGCAGGTCCTCCGCCGTCAGTTCACGAACGTAGTTGAAGTCCACCCCCTCCTTCAACACCTTCCGACGCGTGATTAGAACGTAGCTGTCGCCCTTGTTGCCGGACTCGTCTGGGATAACGTATTGCGGATCGTCGGTGTAATAGTCACCTTCCACAGGATAGATGTCAATCTCCCAGGCGTGAGCGTCCCGGCTGTAGTCTTCCACAAGCTGGTTGAACCAGAAATCCGTGTCGCCAACGTGGATGCCGCGCAGGGTAGGAAACTCGGCTGGGCTCTTGGCCAAGCCGACCACGTCGAGGGTATGCGTTTCGATCGTCGGGGTCCTTTCCCAGACAACCCGGCCAAACGACGAAGAAGTGGTGGCATCTTCAAGCTCGCACTCATACTCCAGGCGATCAATCTCGGCGTCTTCGGCGGTTTTTGGTGTGAGTAACGGGTGTTTCAATGCGGGCCTCACTAAAGGCCCCAGTAGGCGACTTTCCGTAAACCGACTTTACAGGCCCTCTGTAGGGCGAAAGCCCGCAGTCAAGTCCAGTCCAGTCGGAGAAAATCCAATGAGTAAAGATACCCGTCCGCGCGGGGCCACCCTGGCTTCCGCAAACCAGTCTCTCGACGCTCTACACAACCTGAACCTTTACGCCGTTCAACAAAAGACCAATGCCGCTAAAGGTGGTCCCGAATTCTGGACCGTCAACCCGATGACGTGGCCCCTTCTCCTCGGAGCCTCCTTCGTAGCCTTCACCAGCAGCGAGGAGCAAGCTCAGATTCTCACGGAACTGCTCAATAAAGACTACGAGGCCTCCCAGAGCGAAGCCCCCGATAAGTATGTCGTAGCTTATGAGCATGTGAATGTCCCTCGCCACGACGGTCCGGTGAAGAAGTACTTCGTGTGCCAGGCTCCGATCGTCAACGGCAGACCGATCCTGCCGGAGGACCACGCTAAGGCGACCATCGTAGCTGTGATGGAATGGGGGGATGATGCTAAGGTCGCAGCCGAGGCTCTGAACCGCGAATACGGACTATGCGAACCGGCGTTTCGAAGCAAGGACGGGGTCCGCTACCCCTACATGTTCATTGAGCATCATATCAAGCATCTGGCCGGACGCATCCTGACGGTGCTGGATGCTTCCTATGTCAACGATCAGCAGAATAAGGCAGTGAAACGCCTGGTGAAAGACTCCATCCGCGACAAGCTCAGTGAGGTGTGGAGGGAATGCTTCACCGAAGATGCCCTGCGCGACTCGGACTCCGGTGAGGATGCGCCTGATCCGCTGAAGGACTAAACCGACACGATGTCCAACTCGACGAGGAACCTGGATGGATCGACTTCGCCCAGGTTCTTTCCGAACAGATTCATCGTCGCATACATGATGTGACACACATCCCTTGCGCGGGTAACGGCCACATACCACAAGCGGCGCTCTTCCTCGATTTCTTCCGGGCTCCGCGCGAACTTCGATGGCAGCACACCCTCGACCACATTGAAGATAAAGACGGTCGGCCATTCCAGGCCCTTGGCGGAATTATGGCTTATTAACCCGTTTGTCCAGTAACTATGAGTCTCTGGAACTTCAATGTCGAGGAGGGGACGCGGATCGACCTCATCTATTGCGCTTACACGATCAAAAAACACACGTTGATGGCTGTAGATGCCGAGCATACAAATCACATCCCGCAATTCGATATCGTGAGAGAACTTCGATGTCAACCACGTATGGATGAGGCTTGCTCCGTGCACGGATAATCCGTTTTTGCTGTATATGGCATTACGTATTGTGGAGCCTACCTTAGTACCACGAAGTTTCCACGATGACCACCCACGGGCCTTCAAAAGGCCAGACAGTCTGACCGGTAATTCCTTAGCGATAGGCATGGGAAGGTAATCGACGTTAGTCTTCCCCCGGACTTTGTCCGCTAGTTTCGCGAGGCGTAGCCTTTTTCGAGCGCTTATGAAATCGATCTTCAATTGGTATCGTTTACTATCCTCACCGAATACGGAAACACCGTAAACCCGTTTTCGTATAGACGTCGCCTCACGAACCATCTGAAATCGAGATAAGATACCTAAATTTGTTAATAATAGGTGTGCACCCTGGGCCACGGCAGGGGCAGTATTGATAAATCTAACACCAACCGCTCCGGCAGAACCGTCGGCTTCAAAAAGTCCTCTAAGGAACGCGGCCTGAACCTTTATATGACTCTCGAATATATATCTCGGAATACGCTTCTCATCCCGCGTCTCGTAGGCTAGACCTAAAGACTCAAGCTCTTCTCGAACAGCTTTATCGCACAAAAATGACGCTTGTCTGGTACCTGTGAACGATCCGATCCCGGTGTTTCGCCCAAATAGTCCTCTGACGAGACCGTTATAGTAACCGAACACGTCTTGATCCCCGGATGTGAACTGAATACAATAATCCTCCCGATCATTATAACTTCCGTCACCGACCAACAACCCAAGAAGCTCTCCCATCGCAATATCCCGAGGAGTTGGTTCGATAGGTGAGCCACACTCGATTCCAAGGCGAATCGGAATATAATCACCGACCTTCCAGTCCTTCAAAGGACGATAGTTTTCTAAATCGGAACACAGGAGATGGTGGTGATGAGCCCCTACGAGAGAAAATCCGTATTTTGTGCGGATTTCCTTGCATGGCATAGCCGGATGATCAAATCTTTCAGTGGCTTGCGATGGATCATTAAGCGTTGCGACGGAAATGGGAAGACTACGACTTGCCTGATCGATTGAACAAAGACCCCGTTCGGGTATACCGACGATGGTACCTGGATCTACACAATGTATTGTCGAGATCGTCACCGCGCCTCGCTCGTCCTTGATCTCCGACCGATCCATAGTCAACTGAAAGATCAGGTCCTCGGCAGAAAGTTCCTCATCAGAGGCAAGCGCCTCGATCATCACGCGGAGCCGATTTAGATTCTCCTGCTTGACCTTGATCTTCTCCGGCTCCTTCGCGTACTTCTTCTTGATGTGGTCGCGGTAACCGGCGAGCGCGATGCAATCGTCGAGAGCCTTCAGCGGATCGTGAATGCTCTTCTGAATGTTCTGGAGAAGATCACCGAACGTTGTGAATTTACTTCCCATCTTGAAGAGAGCTTTGACCAGGTCGCCCTGAAAATCCTTCTGCGCCACCATACGGATGGTCTTCAATGCTTCGTCGCCGATTCCCCGACGCGGCGCGGTGGCGGCGCGGCAGAGCGCCGAGAAGTCTTTCGGGTTGTGCGCCAGGCGGATATAGGACAGGACGTCCCGTACCTCTTCGGTCTGAAGCAAACTGCGCCCGCCGCGTACGACATAGGGAATGCGCATCCGGATCAGTTCACCTTCGAGATCGCGAATCTGGGAGGCGGCCCGCACCAGAATGGCGAAGTCCTTGTAGTCGCGTCCGGTATTGACGATGTCTGCGGCCACTTTTGCGGCAAGATCCCGTGGGTCCCTCCGCCGCGTCAATCGGATCGCCCCCTTTTCGCCCTGCAGACCGCGATAGGATTCCATGGTCAAGGGTAGTGTTTGGGTCATTTTGCCTTGGATGGCATTCGCCAGGCGCACCACCTCCGGCACCGAGCGATGGTTCCGCTGAAGGCGGTAGAGCTTGGGGGGAGCGCCGCGCCATTGCTCGGCGTAATCCAGGATGAGTTGGGGACAGGAGCCATTGAAGCTAAAAATCGATTGACTCACATCCCCCACCGCGTAGAGGTTCCGGTTATGCGGCCCGACCAGATTGTTGACAAATGTCCATGCGGGTACCGACGTGTCCTGACTCTCGTCCATCAAAACGTGGTGAAAAAGTTGGTGGACCTTCCCCGCCCACTCCGCGTCTTGCGCGAAACGGCGGTTTACAAAGGCCAGCATATCCGAGAAATCAACCACGGACGCCGCCTTCTTATCCTCCTGAAACTGCTTCCATACGGCTAACTCATCCTTCGGCATGGCGTGGTAGCCGCTGTGCGCTCGGAGCGCCCGCTCATGTACCTCGTCCGTGTAGTCCTCGGCAAACGCGACTCCCCGCGCACGATGAAATTCGATCTTCTCCTGAATGCCCCACGGGTTTGTCATCGGCGCATCGTCGCCCATGCGGTTGAGAATCGCCTTGATCAACTCGATCTGGTCGTAGTCATCAAGGGGCGAGACTTTGGCGTCAAGCCCGAATCCGCCCGGGTTCTTCCTGATGAATGAGAGCGCCAGGGAGTGGATGGTGGTCAGCCGGGGCGCTTGTTCTGGTGCCAGCCCGGTGCGGCGCAGGACGCGTTCGCCGATCTCGCGGGCCGCCTTATTGGTGAAGGTGAGCGCCAGGATACGCCGTGAAGGCACGCCTTGCTCAATCAGCCATGCGATGCGTTCGGTAAGGGTGGCCGTCTTTCCGGAACCGGCTCCTGCCAGCAATAATGCGGCCTCCCCCTGGGGGTGGGTGGCGGCAATGGTCTGTTCCTCATTAAGCTTCATAATGGGGAATACCGAAAGCCGTGCTATCCCCCAAATTACTGAGGCGTACTGCCGCGACGCATGTGTTCTTCGAATGTCAGTTTTTCTTTGGTGGGAAAGCGATAGTGAGGGTGGACCCTCTGACCACCGTGCCGTTCCGCGTTCCGGTACAGCCGGTTGCGTAGCTCGGGCTCGATCTCCCACCACCGTTCGGCCCATATGCGAGTCCGCTGCGCGGTTATCCCCATGTGATCGCAGAAACGCGTGGGGAGTGTATGTACGCTGAGTATGATCCACGTGCGCTCGCGTTTGCGGTCGCCGATATTGGACTGAACGAGGTCGCCGCGCTTGGGTCGCGGAGCGCCGACTGGCTGGTGGTATATCGTTCTCATGCCGAGCCGTTACGCGATGCGCTTGTAGAAGAGCACCGTCACCGGGGTGAGGACACTAAACGACTCACCGTAAGCACGTCGCATAGCCTCAAGAAGGCGCTCCGTATTAACCCGACTGCGTATCGAATGGTTTGTTATCACATGCGGAAAGCGCCCTATATCGCAAAATCGCAGGTAATCAACCCGTAGCACTACGGCACGACCATAGGGGTTTCGATCCGCATCACTCTCACCGATCGTGAGATCGATTTCTTCCCCAATCTCGACGTCAGCCCACTTGCGGCCTTTCCGGCACGTGGATCTTATTGAGTTTAAGGGGGCGTCGAAGTTCTCCAGGGTCGTGATGGTGTGAAGAGTCTTGCGTAGCGCTTCGGGCATAACTACTCCTTCTCGGGATCACCGAAACTATCGCTGACCAGGAAGTCGATATGTGCCTGGTCAGCGGGGAACGATGTATCCGAATGCGGACACACCCGCAGGTTGGTTTCGTACTCGAACGGCACCTTGGTCATCTCGACGGGAAAACGCCGAAGGAGCCACGCAGGAAAATGATCACGCTTGAGGTGCTGCCACCAGGTGGAGGGCACCTCGAAGTAGGTCGTCCTCTTCTCCACGATCGGGGAGCGCAAGAGATAGCTGCGCATGTGGACCATCAATGTCCGCGTCGCCCAGTCCAGGCTCGACTGGAACTCTGTGTCGATAGGTACAATTCCTTTGGCTAGGGCGTGAAACTGCTTAGGATTGAGCCATACCGCAGTGGTGGCCTCGAAGCGAATGCGCTCAAAACCGTGATGCCTTACGTCAACGTCCTTTTTTGTAATGTTATGGCTCACTCACGCGCCTCGGCTAAAACTGGATTCCACAAGAGTTATTACCTACCCCTTTCCCGGAATCCAATTATCCGGCGTACAAATTGCCACTGGACACTGAATAGCGCCGCGCCGCGCCGGTCCGCTCAGGCGGCGGAGCAGACCGGCTCCTCGGTGGTCGTCTCAGTCTCGAAAGACAGCACCTTGGTGTTCAGCATAGCCTCCATGTGCTTGTCGATCTCCTTCGGATCGGTCAGCACGTGGAATGTCACAGCCTTCGCATCCCCATTACGGTGTGTGCGTCTGTAACACGGGCGCTGAAGAGCCTCAATGGCTTCCTTGAGGTGGTGTTTCGCCCTCCACATGCTTCCCTTGGCTGCCGGTTCAGAGATGTTCCTGAGTTTGGCGATCTCGGTCGGGCCATACCCTTCCAAGATCAGCAGAAGCGTACTCCTGTCCCTACGCTTCAACTTAGCGAGCCCTGCGCGAACAAGATCCCGCTCCGCACTGGACTCAAGATTGCGATCTTCGTAGCCGAGTTCCAGGCCCGGAAGAGCCTCACCATCCTCGCTCTCAAAAGTCTCATCGATCGACGTCATCCGATCTTTGCGGTTGATTCGTGCCTTACGGAGCGTTTCGAGAGCGGCATTAACCGCAATACGGTGAATCCATGTGGCGAGACGAGAGCCGCCTTGAAAGGTCTTGAGGCTCTTATAGACGCGAATGAAGGTCTCCTGTATCACGTCGTCAACCTGATCCTCGGCGACCATACTGAAGATGGCGCGTCGCGCCCCGGCCTCAAAAGCGGTGTAGATCGCCGCAAAGGCGTCATCGCTTCCTGTCAGGGCCGCGCTGATCAGTGCCGTCTCTTCATCTTGCGTCAGCGTCGCTGCCATGGTTAGCCTCTTTGCTCCTGCGTGCTCTTGGCTATCGAGATATTCATAAGTGTTAATACCAGAATGTACCTAGTACCCTAAATAACGAATGGCTGCCGCGAGAACGACAGGATTATCTCGGGCGTACCCGATGAGAGGGTTACAATGTCCGCAAAGAATACCTCGTATCTTCCCCGTTGAATAACCGCTTCGGTATCGCCGACCTCGACGAACCAATTGTCGGCGGACTCTTGAGACAATTCACGCTGACGCATCCTTTCCAGCCGCGCAGCTTCTTCTCTTTGAGGCCGGAGAACCTTAGCGATGTACCACTCCGCCGCCCGCTCCAGAAGCTGTGGCTCTTCACGAAGGATACGACGTGGGGTGCGTACGCCTTCTTCCCTGGCCATCGCATACATGTCCAGTTCAACGCCATTGACGCGGACGTAGCGGCGTGTATGCTTATTAAACCGGCAGTCATTCTTGAATTCAGCGCCGAGTTCAACAGTGAACGGCCCACTAAAGTGGAAGCCATCAATAATCTTCGAGTACTCCACCTGCTGAGGAGGCAGGTACTCGCCGGGCTGGAGGGTGGGTTTCTTCATCGTCATGCTACATTCTGGCGCGGCCAATCCAATGTGGTGAAGTTAAATAGACCTTCCATCACACCCAGGCGCACAGGCTCAAAATCTTCCGGCCTCCAGCGTAACACCATACGGTGGTGGATTTCGTGGCACATGCTGGGAGAGCCCAACACATCACCCCTTATCGAGTCCTGCTCGATGAAAACGCGGGAACCTCGGCGGCATCGGGAATGATAGTCGGGCCAGTGGCCACGGGGCACGATACGTATCGGGTAAGGCAGGAACGTCTGGAGCCCGACACACATGTGCTTCGTGAGGTTCGAGATCCAGTCGGGGTCGAGTGAAGAGATGACGACATACGCGGATACAATCCTTTTACCGGGGTGACCCTGGCATGAAAAATCAGTGCGCCCATGCGGCGGTAGCTCCCTAACGATCCAGGACATAAACTCCGCGATCCCTTCATCGACTGGAATCACCTCATTATTCGGGAGCGCGATCAGGACCTGGGGATGGTCCCTGTCGTTAATCCAGGGAGCCGGGCCGAGGATCATCAGTAGCCCCGCTCACCCTGGACAGCGACCGGAGGCAGGGAAGCGATCTTGCCCAGCTTCACCATCTTACCCTCGGCGTACTTGATGAACAGGCTGAGGTCTTCCAGGTGGTGCTTGAGGGTCTGCCAGGTGGCCGCATCAAACTCATCCGGATGGTCGAGGATGTACTTCATCTCCGATAGCGTGCGATCGACGGTGCCAAAAAGCCACACATCATCGATCACCGGCGCGGGAACATGGGTTTTATTCGGATCGTAGACTATCCCGCGCGGGGCCTCGGGAGGCTTCGAGGTGAGAGAGCCATTCTCCTGATGATTCGACATAACAACCTTTCAAGAATGCAGCCCGGCGCGAGTGTTTCAGAGGGTACTCATGGACAGTCCCCGTCCACGCATCTCGCGCAGCACCATACTCGCGCCGGGCATCTCATAAAATTTGGGGGCGTCCGTCCCTTACGAGGCGAACGCCGCCTCCACCACCCGGTCAGAGAGGGCCGGGACTCATCTCGTAGCTAGTTGCCGCCGCCGTCGCCGCCGATGCTAATGCCGCTCAGGGACGGCATAAAGTCTTCCGGGTCCGGATCAAAGTATTTGTATTTGTGAGTTTTCTCCTCGGTCTCGAACTTCTCGAAGCGGCTCACCGGCATGGCGACTTCGGTGGTCTTTGCGATCGTACCGACCAGGAAACCGCATATCGCCCTCTGCTCCAGGCAGACTACAGCCGAGCCGCTGGACCCTCCGTTGGTGCCGGGTAGTTCCAGCAGCATCGTATTCGTCCAGTTGATGTCGGAGTCCTCGACCACAACCGGACGATCCAGGCGAGGGCTCGTCACGCGGCCATAAAACACCTGCTTGCCAAGTCCCATGGGGCTCGCGATATTGACCACTTCTTCCCCGCCGATCGCGGTTGAATCCCGGCCCAGCGACACAATCGGAAATATGTGATCCGTCCTTACTTTCAACAGACAGAAATCGTCGCCGCGCGACTGGGACCCGCAGGCCTCGACCTGGGCGCGAATGAAATCCTTCTGGTGACTCTCGTCCGGGGAGATATAAAAAGCGGTGTTGTCGGCGATGGCTTTATGCGAAAACGAGTCGTCCGTCGAAGCGCAATGAGATGCTGTCACAAAAGAATAGACGTCGCCGTCCTTCTCGACCGCCGTCGCGGTGCACCGCATATGCATGTCACCGGCATCGTCTTGAGAAAACAGCAGCACGACGGCTGGGTAATACACGTCCTCAACAAACTGTTCATTTGTCAGGTTGCCTTCGGGCACGGAGGGCTTCGGGAGGGGTGTGGTGTGCTGGGCTGGCCGCGCTGGCGGTCGCCAGTAGGAGAAGCGAGAGTAAAAGGCTGCGCATAGGTTTAGAAGCTCCATGGAGAAGTGAAATCCGAGCTTGAAAGGGCCGCTTACCGAGGTGCCCCATGAGAGGTAATACTTATTCGGTCCGAGGCCCGGAATATTTGCGGAAAATTCTTTTCACTGCGCCAGGTTCAGCCTCTGGCCGACAAGGCGAAGCCCGTAAATACATTCTTCGAAGCGATCCGAGAGCTTTGAGAAGAGGGGCGCTTCGCGCTCGTATTCGAATACGTTGAATTGGGAGACGACGAAGTAGCTTTCTTTGCCGACCCGGGCCAGATGCTGGAGATCCCAGATCGGGATGTGGGCTGAGAAGCGTGGCTGATCGGACCCGGGCAAAAGTCCGGCATGAAAAAGCGCGAGGTCCCCAATGTACTGACGCACCCGGCGC
>Ga0335072_10002246_pt1 | contig 30205 bp, 20 predicted proteins | sample Lox_Sample_21_FD_206725 | JGI IMG/M metagenome (GOLD analysis project Ga0335072, IMG submission 206725) | Soil microbial communities from Loxahatchee National Wildlife Refuge, Florida, United States - Lox_Sample_2.1 | ecosystem: Environmental > Terrestrial > Soil > Wetlands | place: USA...
CCCGCCTCCTGGGCCAGGCCTGGCAGCCCGACCTGCTCAACGGTGCCGAGGCGCAGTTCGAGGTGTACCAGGGCAAGGATTTCCACACGCCGATGGACACCGGCGTCTCGGTCTTCGTGTACCAGGTGAGCGTCGACAAGGTGCAGCGGACCCTGCCGCCGGCCGCGCCGCACCACCGGCGGCCGCTCCCGCTGGACATCTGGCTGCTGCTGACCGCCTGGGCCACGAACGTCTCGACGGAGCACGCCCTGCTGGGCTGGGCCATGCGCGCGATCGACGACAATCCCATCCTGTCCTCGGGGTTCTTGAACGCCTACATCCCGGGGGTGTTCCGGCCCGAGGAGACCATCGAGCTCGCGCCGGCCGAACTCACCAACGACGAGGTCTTCCAGCTCTGGCAGGTGCTCCCGAACAGCCTGCAGCTGTCGGTCCCCTACGTGGCGCGCGTGGTGCGGGTGGAGTCGGAGCTCACCGTGGCCCAGGGCGGGCCGGTGCTCACCCGCGAGCTCGAGTTCGGGACGCGGCCATGAACGTCCTGGACACCACCTTCTACCGCGCTCCGCTCGGCTTGCAGTTCGCCGACTCGGCCACCGGCGCCCTGGTGGCCGATGGCCTGGTGGTCACCGCGTGGCCGGCGGGCGACCCGGGTTGCGCGCGGCGGGCGGTCCAGTCCCCGGCATCAGCCACCCTCGGCTTCGGGCGGCTGCCCGGCCTCACCCGCTACGAGGAGGCCGGAACCAGCGGCACCGCCGCCTTTGCCTGGCCGACGCCGGGCCCGGGCCTGCCGTTCGAGGTGCGGGTCACCGACCCGCTCGGGCGCTACCTGCCCGAACTGCTCGCCCTCACCGTGCCCCAGCCGGCCCTGGTCACGCCCGCCCTGTACTCGGCCCCGGCCCGGCCGACGCCCTCGGGCTTCGCCACCGTCAGCGGCGAGGTGCACCTGGCCGCCACCGGCGCACCGGCCGGGTGGGCGGTGATCCAGGTCGACACCGGCTCGGCGAGCTACACGACGCTGGCCGACCAGCTCGGCCGTTATCTCGTCTGCCTTCCCTATCCCGAGGCGCTGCCGCCGCTGGGCGGCTCGCCGCCCGGCGGCCCGCCCGGGCCGCTGACCTGGCCGCTCACCATCTCGGTGGGCTACCAGCCGTCCGCCCAGGATCAGCTCGCCGACGCTACGACGGCCGACCCGCCCGAGCTCGGCAGCCTGCTCGGGCAGCCCTCGGCCGCCATCTCGGCGGGGGGCGCCGCGCAACCCAGCCTCGCTGCCACCCTCACCTTCGGCACCGCCCTGCTCCTGATGCTGGAGGTCGTGCCCGCATGATCCCATCCGATCCGCACCTGAAGGCGGCCCCATGCCCCAGTACCTAGCACCAGGCGTCTACGTCGAAGAGATCCCGGGCCCGGAGGTCATCCAGGCCGTCGGCACCCAGACGGCCGGGTTCATCGGCCCGTGCCGGTTCGGGCCTACCAGCGGCCGACCGGAGCTCCTGACGTCGTTCCTCGACTTCCAGCGCATCTACGGCGACTGGACCGATCTGGAATTTTCCGACAACGGGGATATGACCAACTACATGGCCCTCGGCGTGAAGGGGTTCTTCGACGAGGGCGGGACCTCCTGCTACGTGTGCCGCACGTTCAGCTTCACCGGCGTCCCGACGCCTTCCAATCCGTACTACTGGCCCGACTACGCCTCGGCCGAGGTGAACCCGCCCGGCTCGCCGCCTGCCTTGCCGCCGCTGACCCTGCGCGCCCGGTTCCCCGGGCAGGCCGGGCGGGTCGCGGTGACCTTCACCCTCCAGGTCGGGCGCAACGCGCTGGTCCTCACCCCGGGCAGTCCGCCCGTCCCGCCCGCCCTGAGCCGGGTGAAGGAGTACGACCTGGTCTACGCGGTTTACGGCTCACCCGCGCAGGGGGCGCTCTACGTGGTGCGCCGTGACCCGCAGACCGGGGTCTTGTCCCTGGCCGGCAACAACGGCCTGGACCTGACGCTGGCCACCCAGGTCTATCCGCTGACCGTGTCCGTCGACGTGCAGTTCCCGACGGTCAACGCCCAGGGCCTGGCTGCATTCGGGCCCTCGCAGAACGTCGGGGTGTTCGGCTTCGACCCCAGGGCCGTGGGCACCGGGATCTCGACCGTGCTGACCGCTAACCCGCCGACCCGGGCGCAGGCGCTCACCGTCCCGGTCGCCCTGGAGGGGGTCGGGGACCTGCACAGCCCGTCGGGGTCGGCGGACGACGTGCCCGGCTTGGTCGCCGAGGCCCTGCTCGGCCCGGGTGTCATCGCGACCGCCATGATCCCCACCACGGCACTCAGCAACCAGCAGGTCACGGTCACCCTGCTCGACGGCACCGACGGCGACGCACCGTTCGCCCAGACTTATCAAGGCGATCCGGATGGCTTCACCGACTACCAGGGCAGCAACCACGACAATCCCAACCCGGTGCAGCTGCCGCAGAACGGGCTGCTGGCCTTCGAGTCGGTCGACGACATCTCGATCGTCGCCGCCCCGGGCGCCGCGACCGGCTGGGCCACGCCCCCCCAGACGGAGGCGGGCCAGGCCATCAACGGCATGGTCATCACGCACTGCGAGACCATGCTGTACCGGGTGGCGGCCATCGACACCCCGCCCGCACTGCTGCCCGCCGACGCCCTGGACTACCGCAACAACCGCTCGTCCAACTACGCGGCGCTCTACTACCCCTGGATCACGATCTCCAGCCCGATCGACGGCACGCCGCTCAGCGTCCCGCCCGCGGCCTACATGACCGGGATCTGGGCTCGCAGCGACAGCAACTACGGGGTGATCAAGGCGCCGGCCAACGAGGTCGTGCGCTCGGCCGTCGACTTCGAGCTGCGGATCAACAAGGCCCAGCAGGAACTGCTGAACCCCGAGGGCGTCAACTGCCTGCGCTTCTTCCCCGGGGCCGGCTTCCTGGTGTGGGGCGCCCGGACGATCAGCGACGACCCGGAGTGGAAGTACCTGAGCATCCGCCGCTACTTCTGCTACCTCGAGAAGTCGATCGACGAGGGCACCCAGTGGGTGGTCTTCGAAATCAACGGCCCCGCCCTGTGGGACCGGGTCCGGCACACCGTGGAGGGTTTCCTGCTCAACGAGTGGAAGTCCGGCGCGCTGCTCGGCGCCACGCCGGCCCAGGCCTACTTCGTCAAGTGCGACGCCTCCACCATGACCCAGGACGACCTGGACAACGGCCGACTGGTGTGCCTCATCGGGGTGGCAGCGGCCAAGCCCGCCGAGTTCGTCATCTTCCGCATCGGACAGTGGACGGCGTCCGCTAGCTCATAAGGAGGAGCCCGATGGCCACCCAACGGCCCGATCCGTACAGCAACTTCAACTTCCTGGTCAACCTGGGCAGCACGACCACCGTGAACGCCGGGTTCCAGGAGGTGAGCGGGATGAACGTCGAGGTCACCTCCGCGGACTACCGGGTCGGCAACTCGCCGGTCAACCATCCGCTCAAGGTCAACGGCGTGTACAAGGTGGGCGACGTCACGCTCAAGCGGGGCCTCATCGGCGCCACCGACCTGTACTCGATGATCGACGCCATCCGCACCGGCAACCACACCTTGCAGAACGTCGTGATCCAGGTGCAAGACGAGGCGCACAACGGCCCCGTCTTCACCTTCACGCTGGTCAACGCCAGGCCGATCCGCTACACCGCCCCCACGTTCAACGCCAAGGGCGGTACCGAGGTGGCCATCGAGGAGCTGGTTCTGTCCTGCGAAGACCTGACGGTGGAGTAGTGCTCACCTACCAGGGACGGCTCCCGGGGGTCGCGTGCGTCACCACCCTGCCGGCCGAGCCCCAGCCGATCCGCCTCGACGTGCCGGCCTTCGTCGGCCTGGCCCAGCGGGGCCCGGTCAACCAGCCGACGGCGGTCGAGGACATCAACCAGTACCAGGCGTTGTTCGGCGGGGACCTGGTGCTGGCCCAGAACGGCGGCGTCCCGGTGTACGCCAGCCTGCCCGCGACGGTCCGGTCGTTCTTCGACAACGGGGGCCTGCGCTGCTATGTCGTGCGCGTGGCCGGACCGGACGCCGTGGCCGCCCGCTGGCTGGTCCCCGGGCTCCGCCAGTGGAGCCCGGACGGCACGGTCGGCGAGGTGTTCGCCGGTGCGGCGTGGCCCGGCGCGTGGTCGGCGGGCCTGCAGGTGGGGACCCAGCTGCTGCGCCAGCCGCTGGCGGTCACGGGCAACTACCAGCCGGCCAGCGGGAACGTAGCTGGAACGCTGCCGCTCTCGGCGGCGTCCGCGCTGGCCGTGAGGCCCGGCGACCTGATCCAGCTCGACCTCGGGCCGAGCTATCCGGGCCTCTACCTGAACGCCGCGGCGGTCGCGGGTCAGGTCGTGACAGCCGGCGCCGAGATACCCGTCGGCCTGGGACCCGCCGTGCCGCTGCCGGGTCCCGTGCCGGTGGTCTCGGCCATGCTGCTGCGTCTCGACCTGGTGGTCGAGCTGGTCCCGCCCGGCGGCGGTCCGGGACAGCAGCTCGAGCAGTGGCTGAACCTGACCTTCAACGCACCAGGTAGCCCGACCGGGCCTGCGTACTGGCTCAACGTGACCCAGCAGGCCGCGGCACCCGACCTCACCCGGTCGCTGCTGCTGCGGGCCGACCCAGCGGCCCAGCCGCTGTTCGTCCCGCCCGCCCCGGACGAGCCGGGCACGAGCGTGGAGTTCACCGACACCGCGGCCGGGTCGCCGCCGTACCCGGGCACCGTGGACGGCTACGACGACCTTTCGGGCTTCGACCCCGTCGCGCTGTTCCTTGATCCGCGGCTGGCCCAGTCGAGCGTCTACGACCTGATCGCCGACGCCAGCCAGTACACCGTGCTGTCCTCGGATCCGGTTCAGCTGGGCGGCATCCACTCGCTGATCGGCGTGGACGAGGTGGCCATGATCTCGGTCCCCGACGCCGCCCAGCTCGGCTGGACCTGGGTCCCGTCGACCACGACTCCCCCCGTCACGTCCTCGTCCGCGCCGGTCCCGTCACTGCCCGACTGGTCGCGGTTCCGGTCTTGCGCCGCGCCCGTGCCGGTCCCTGCGGTCACCTCGATCGCGCCTGCCAGCGGCCCGGCCACCGGCGGGACGGCGGTCGCCGTCACCGGATCCGGCCTGGCGGGGGGAACCGTGGCCTTCGGCGGCACCCTGGCCGCCGGGGCGTCCTGCGATGACACCTCCTGCACGGTGACCTCGCCGCCCGGGACCGGAACCGTCGACGTGACGGTGACGACCGCCGGCGGGACGAGTGCCGTCGGCCCGGCCGACCAGTTCACCTACCAGCCGACCTTGCCGCCCTATCCGGTGCAGAACGATCCCGCCTCGTACCAACCGGACGGGCTGCTGGCGGTCCAGGTCGCCCTGGTACAGCTGTGTGCCGCCCGGGCGGACGCCGTGGCCCTGCTGTCGCTGCCCGCCTACTACGGCACCCCCGAGTTCCAGGCCTGGTACCAGCAGCTGACCGGCGACAACCGGATCACCGGCCCTCCGCTCAGCTTCGCTGCCGTATGGCATCCGTGGATCCAGGTGGTCGAGCCCACCACCCCCCAGCTGGCCCCGCTGCGCGCCCTGCCGCCCGACGGGCCGGCCGCCGGCACCATCGCCGCCCGGGAGAACGCCCGCGGCGTGTGGGTGGCCCCGGCCAACGTGCCGCTGCGCGGCGTGGTCGGCCTGACCCCGGCTCTGGGACAGGCCGACGAGGTGTCCCTGTTCAACGCCCACGACAATCTCTTCGCGCACCAGCCGGGCGCGTTCGCGGGGCTCAGCGCGCATACCCTGTCCGCCGACCCGGCGCTGGTGCAGCTCTCGGTCCGCCGCCTGCTGATCCTGCTGCGCAAGGTCGCCCTCGAGCGCGGCATGCGCTACGTGTTCGCGACCAGCAACGACCGGTTCCGCCAGATGGTGCGGCGTAGCTTCGAGCGGCTGCTCACCGCGCTCACCCAGCTCGGGGCCATCGTGAACTTCCAGGTGATGATCGACGACGGGTCCGAGGATCTGGCCAGCGGGCGGCTGATCGTCAAGCTTCTCGTGGCCCCCACCAGCCCGGTGGAGTTCATCACGGTGACGTTGGTCCGGGCGGGCGAGGGACTGCTCGACGTGCTGGAGGGCTCGTCATGACCGACGTGCCGTTCACCGCCTTCCGCTTCGAGGTCGTGCTCGACCTGGAAACTCCCGTGGACGGGCTGACCAGTCCGCTCTGCGACGCGGCGTTCGCCGAATGCGACGGCCTCGAGGTGACCATGGAGCCCAAGACCATCCAGTCGGGCGGGGTCAACGACCGCCAGATCCACCTCATCGGCCCGGCCAAGTTCGGCCAGCTGACGCTCAAGCGCGGCATGACGTCCAACCTGCAGCTGTGGACCTGGCTGGCACTCACCGCCCAGGGCACGGTCGCGCCGGCCTCGGGCACCGTCACCATGTGGGACACCGACGCCACCCCGGTCATCGAGTTCGCCCTGCAGGGCTGCCTGCCGGTCCGGATGCGGGCCCCGTCTCTCAACGCCCGGGAGGGGCTGGTGGCGGTGGAGGAACTGGGCCTGGTCTTCGAGACGATGACGGTCACGCCGGCCGGCCCCTCGGGCCCCGGGGTCAGCGTGAGCGGCAGCGTGTCAGCCGGAGCCTCGGGCAGCCTGGCCGCCCTGGGCACCCTCGGGGTTTCGGCCGGCCTGTCCGCCTCGGCCTCCGTCTCAGTGAGCGGAGGGGTGTCCGGATGACCACCCCCCTGGGGCCCGGTTACGCGATGGCCACGATCACCGAGTGGAACCAGGCCGCGCCGAGCGCGAGCGGAGCACCGGTCAGCGGCGGCGTGAGCCTGACCGTCGACTTCGACCCGCACACGCTCCAGCTCAGGTACACGGTCCGTGCGCCGAACTCAGGACAGCAGACCCAGAAACCGGGGGTGCAGCGGAACAAGGCACCCGCGCAGTGGACCACCGGTAACGCCACCCTGTCACTCACCCTCGTCTTCGACAGCACCACCACCGGCGAGTCAGTGCAGGTGAAGACCGATCAACTGGTCTGCCTGACCAAGGCGCCGCCGGCCACCAGCACCAGCAAGCCACCCGCGGCCAGGGTCATCCAGTTCAAGTGGGGATCGTTCCTCTTCTACGGGTCCGTGACCTCGATGAACCAGACCCTGGAGTACTTCTCGGCCGAGGGCACGCCGCTTCGGGCCACGGTCGAGCTGTCGCTTCAGCAGATCGACCCACCCGCCGCGCCGTCCGGCGCCAGCAGCGGGTCCGCGCCGCCTGCCAGCTTCGGCGCCGGCGTGGGGATAGCCGGCTCGGCCGGGATCTCGGCTTCCGCCGGGGTCTCCGCCGCCGCGGGCGTCTCCGCGTCCGGTGGGTTGTCTGCCTCCGCCGGGGCCCCGGCGTCCGGTGGGTTGTCGGGCTCCGCCGGGATCTCGGCTTCGGTGGGCACCACACCGCTCACCCTGAGCGCCGCCGGGGACACGGTGCAGGGCATCGCGGCCCAGGCCGGCACCAGCGTCTCGTGGAAGGTGGTGGCCGCGGCCAACAACATCGACAATCCGCGCATCCTGGCCCCCGGCACCGTGCTCGACCTGAGCGGCGGCGCCTCGGCCAGCCTCGTCGCGGGCGCCAGCGCGAACGTCCAGGTCCAGACCAGCTGAGGAGGGATCCGTGCCCGTCATCATCAACGAGATCGAGGTGCTCGAGCCGCCGGTCCCGCAGGCCCCCGCGGCCGCCTCCGAGCCGGCCCCGGCAGCGCCCGCCATCACCGAGGACCGGGTCCTGCGGCTGCTGCGCGACGCCGCCGAGCGGCAGCGCCGGCTGGTGGCGGACTGAGACATGAGCACCACCACCGTCGCCTACGTCTCCACCCCGGTGATCAGCCTGGGCGGGCAGCCGGACGCCGCCCTCACCAGCGACCTGGTGTCCCTGGTCACGGAGGAGACCATCGTGGGCATGGCCTGGTGCGAGGCCCGGTTCAACAACTACGGCTACCGGAATGGCTCGTCGGACTACCTCTACCTGGGGCGGGACCGGATCGACTTCGGCACGCAGATCGGGGTCACGTTCCGGGCGGGCGACCAGACCCGCCAGGTGTTCACCGGCAAGGTCAGCGCCCTCCAGGCCGACTACCCGGAGACGGACCCGGCCCAGGTGCTGGTGTTCGCCGAGGACGCCCTGCAGGCGTTCCGGCTCACCCGCCGGACCCGCTCGTTCGAGGATTCCGCCACGGCCGACATCGCGAATCAGCTGGCCGGCGAGCACGGGCTGACGCCGTTCGTCAATCTCGACGGGCCGACCCGCACCGTCGTCACCCAGGTCAATCAGAGCGATCTGGCCTTCCTGCGGTCACTGGCGCGCGCCGACAACGGCGAGGTCTGGCTCGACGGCACCGGCCTGTACCTCTCGGCCCGGCCCGACCGCGACGGCGGCAGCTTCGACCTGTCCTACGGCGGCGGGCTGGTTTCCCTGTCCGTGCGCGCGGACCTGGCCAGCCAGTGCAACCAGCTGACCGTGGCCGGCTGGGACGTGGCCGGCAAGGACGCCATCGCCGAGAGCGCCGACGCCTCGGCCCTGGGCGGCGAACTCGGCGGCGACACTTCGGGCGCGTCGATCCTGAGCACGGCGTTCAGCGACCGTCAGGAGACGATCGTCCGGGCCGGTCCTCTCGCCTCCGGCGACGCGGCCGCGCTGGCCCAGGCCGCCTATCTCGAACGGGCCCGCCGTTTCGTCTGCGGCACCGGTCTCAGCTACGGGACGGCCCTGATGCGGGTGGGCAGCCGGGTCACCCTCTCCGGTCTGGGCGGCATGTTCGACGGCGGCTATTACGTCAGCCGGGCCCGGCACGTGTTCGACGTGGCCGAGGGCTACCGCACGGAGTTCGACGTGGAACGCCCGGGGATCGGAGCCGCGTCATGACCACCTTCGACGCCAACGACGTCCCGCTGCACCTGGACCAGGCCATGACCTGGCCCGAGGGCCACTATTTCGGCGTCTACCCGGCCACGGTGTCCGACAACCAGGACCCGTCCGGTCAGGGCCGGGTCCAGGTCAGCCTGCCGTGGTCTCCCGATCCGGCGGGCGGCCGGTACGAGGTGTGGGCCCGGCTGGCCACCCTGATGGCCGGCGGCAACCGCGGCACCTGGTTCATCCCGGAGATCGGCGACGAGGTCCTCGTGGGGTTCCTCAGCGGCAACCCCAGCTGGCCCTACGTCATCGGCGCGCTGTGGAACGGCCAGGACCACGCCCCCGAGTCGATCGACGCGAACAACGACATCCGCTCGATCACCTCGCGCTCCGGCATCAAGATCACCATGGACGACACGAACGGCGCGGTGACCCTCACCCTGCGGACGCCCGGCGGCCAGACGATGACCATGGCTGACGCCGCGGGGTCAATCGAGATGTCCGACAGCAACGGCAACTCCATCCAGATGAACTCCAGCGGCATCACGATCACGGCCGCCAGCCAGCTGACCATCAACGCGCCTGTCGCCCAGATCACGGCCGGCATGGTCACCGCGGACTCGGCGATGTGGACGTATTCCGGTGTCATCCAGTGTGACAGCCTGATCTCCAGCGCGGTCGTGAGCGCCACCTACACCCCGGGCGTGGGGAACTTCCTGTGATGGCCGAATCGCTGAGCTGGCTGGCTCCCGCCCCGCTGTGGGGCCAGGGCGGGATCAGCCTGGACGGCCCGGAGCTGGCTCAGCCGTTCCTGGCCGAGCTCACCAGCGACCAGTTCGTGACCGAGTTCCTGAGCCTGATGGGCGCGCAGGGCGGCGCTTCGCCGGCGCAGCTCGGGACCATGGCGCCCGCCGTGACCAGCGACGGCACCGCCACCGGGCCCTACCGCCTGTTCCAGCCGCTCAGCCAGCGCTACTACCTCGTGGTGGCGTCGCTGGTCTGCCGCCGGGTCGGCCTGCCCGACCACGCGATCCAGCCGTCCAACGGCGAGCGGACCACGTTCGTCGTGCGCCGCCTGGCCGACGGCGGCGAGCAGGCCTGGGTCCCCGGGCCGCCCGCCACCCCGGGCGACCCGCCGACCGGCACCTGGCAGGCCGCCACGGCCGGCCAGGTGGTCGCGGGCGAGGAGCAGCTGCCCATGCACGCCACGCCGGTGGCCGCCTTCGCCGCCCCCGGGACCACCGCCGCGGCCTTCGGCATGTCCCAGCCGGGACGGCGCACGGTCTGCTACGGCTACATCGCCACCGGCCGGCGCGAGCGCATGGTGACGGCCCTGACGGACGCCGCGGCCGTGGCCGCGCTGCAGGCCATCGACCCCGACCGCCAGAACGACCCGCTGATGAGCGCCCTGTGGACCCGGGTCATCTCGCCCTGGGGCACCCTGCTCGGCCAGCTGCCGCCCGCGCCGCCGCCGCCCGCCAAGCCGCCGGCCGGCACCGACACCGACTACTCCTCGCTCTACATCCTGCTCGACCTCGGCGACTGGCTGAGCACCTACCTGCCGGCCGTCTACCAGGCCCTGACCGGCGGGACCACATTGGAGCACGGCACCGCAGCCGAGAACCTGCGCCAGGCCCTGGCCGACATCTCCGTCGGCACCAGGCCCGCCCCGCCCCAGCAGCCACCGCCCGCCAACTGGACGCTGGCGGCCCCGGTTTACGTCCCGCTGCCCCAGGCGCTCAAGGACCTGGCCGGCTTCTCCGCCCTGGTCACCGGGTCAGGCACCGCCGCGCCCGCCACCGCCTACGACCTGGCGGACCCGCCCACCCCGCCGGGCTGGTTCGACGGCGACCAGGCCGGGGGCAGCCTGGCCAGCCTGGCCCTGCAGGCGCTGATCGAGGCCAACGTCCCCCCGGCGGTCCCGCCCGAGCTGTCCGGGATGATCAAGACCGATCCGGCCGCTGCGGCATCCGGCTACACCCCCGACACCTACATCATCCGCACCGTGTTCGAGCATGACCCCTGCGCGCCGGTGCTCAGCGCTGCGAGCCGGTCGTTCCAGCTGGCCCGGGCCATCGACGGCGACGCGCCCGCGCGGAAGATCCGGATCGCCCTGCCGGACACCGCCAACCTGCGTCAGTCCAAGCGGGGCGTGGCCATCGAGATGCCGCCCAACCTGCGCCGGACGCTGGACCGGGTGACGCCGGCCATGCTCCAGGGCCAGGGCCTCGGCGGCGACCCAGGGCCCGAGCTCGGGATGATCTGCTCGTTCTCGATCCAGGTCATGTGGGTGCTGTCGTTCATCGTGATGTTCTTGTTCGCCATCTCGTTCAACATCATTTTCTGGTGGCTGGCGTTCATCAAGATCTGCTTCCCGGTCCCGGTGCCCGCCCCGGGCAAGAACGGTCCGCCGTCGCCATGACCAGCAGCAGCGATCTCTACGGCACCGGGCTCTCGTTCCCGCCCCGGGTCGGCCCGGACGGGTCCATGGTCTGGTCCAGCGGGGAAATCAACGTCCGCGAGTGCATTTGCACCATCTTGCGCACCAGCCCGGGCGAGCGGGTCGAGATGCCCACGTTCGGCTGCGGCCTGCGCCGTTTCCTGTTCGAGCCCAACGCGGTCGCCACCCTCCGGCTCATCCAGCAGGAAGTCATCCAGTCGCTGGCCCGGTGGGAGCCGCGGATCGCCGTCAACGACGTGACGGCCGCCCTCGACCCCGTCAACCAGAACGCGGTGAACATCACCATCACCTACACGCTCATAGCCACCAGCAGCCAGGAACGGCTGACGATGACCGTCGGCCTGGACAACTAGGAGCGCCGGCCGTGACCATTCCCGTTCCCGTCCTCGACGACCGCAGCTTCGACCAGCTCGTCGCCGAGGCCAAGGCCCGGATCCCGGTCCACACGCCGGAGTGGACCAACCTCAACGACAGCGATCCCGGGATCGCCATCGTCGAGCTGTTCGCGTTCCTGACCGAGAACCTGCTGTACCGGTCGAACCGCATCCCGGAGGCCAACCGGCTCAAGTTCCTGTCCATGCTGGGCATCTCGCTGCAGCCCGCCTCCCCCGGGCAGGGCCTGGTGGCCTTCTCCAACGACCGCGGCCAGCTGCAGCCGCTCGGGCTGGCCGCGGGTACCCAGGTCCGGGCCGGGCAGGTGCCGTTCCTGCTCCAGGACGGCCTGGCCGTCCTCCCGGTCACGGCCGCGGCCTACTACAAGGCCCCGCAGACCCTCGACGCCGCGACCCAGGCGACGTACCAGCAGCTCTACCAGACCTTCCTCGACACCCCAAGCGATGTGCTCACGTTCTACCTGCCGACCGCCCTGGACCCGCCGACGACCGGCAAGCCCGACCCGGTCGTGGACCTGAACGTCACCATCGACCGGTCGCTGTGGCTGGCCATCCTGGCTCAGCCGGGAGCCGACCCCGACGCGGTGCGCGCCGCCATCGGCGGGCAGACCCTGTCCATCGGCGTCTACCCGGCCAGGCAGGCCGCCGGGCAGGTGCTGCCGCCCATGACGACCGGCGGTCCGGACGTGGACCCCGGGCTCGTCTTCGAGATCGCCGCCCCCCAGCCGGACCCGACCGGCCTGTCCGGCCCGGGTTACGGGATCGGTCCGGCCAACTACGCGCGCCTTCAGGTCACCTACGCCGACCCGGTGCTCCAGGCCCCGGGAGTGGTCCAGGTCACCCTTCCGCCCTACGAGCAGCTGCTGCTGTGGAACTTCGACCCCGAGGAGGAGGGTACCGGCGACTACCCGCCCCGGATCGACGACGCCAGCGTGACCGCCCAGCTGGTGACCTGGATCCGCCTGCGCTACCCGCCGCTGCCTGCTTCCTCGGCTACCGCCTCCGCCGCCACCACGGACAGCGGCACCAGCACCGGCGGAGCAAGCGCCAGCCAGGCGGGCGCCAGCGGTGACCGCGGTTGCGGCTGCGGTTGTCCGGGCGGGATCGCGGGGCTGCCGACCACCGCCGTGCTGGCCACCGACGCGGCCAGCGACCAGCCGTCGGGCCAGCTCACCTGGGTCGGGCTCAACGCCGCCACCGTGCTGCAGGCCGTCCCGGTCAGCCAGGAGATCGTCGGGACCGGCACCGGAACGCCGTTCCAGACCTTCTCGGTCGCCAACACCCCGGTGGTGGACGCCGGCGACTTCCTGCTCGAGGTGCAAGGCCCCGACGGCTGGAGCGCCTGGCAGCCGATCGACGACATCTACGCGGCCGCCGCCGACGCCACCGCCTACATGCTCGACCCGGCGTCCGGCCAGATCACCGGCGGAAGCGGGCTCTTCGGGGCACGCTTCCCGCTGGGCGCGCAGGTGCGGGCCAGCTACCGCTACGGCGGCGGCCCGCAGGGCCAGGTGGCCGTCGGGGCGATCAACAAGGGCGTCACCCTGCCCGGCGGGTTCAGCGTCAGCAACCCCGTCGCCACCTGGGGAGCGAGCAGCGCGGAGTCGGCCAGCGACGGCGAGGCGGACATCACGCGCTGGCTCAGGCACCGGGACCGCCTGGTCACCGCGGACGACTTCGCCGACATCACCCGGCGGACCCCCGGCGTGGACCTCGGCCGGGTGGAGGTCCTGCCGCTGTTCAACCCCGACGGCACCGATCCCGCGGCCACCTGGCCGGGGATGGTGACGGTCCTGGTCATCCCGCAGTCCGATCCGGTCCACCCGAACGCGCCAGAACCCGACCTGCTGTTCCTGAACGCCGTGTGCAGCTGGCTCGACCCGCGGCGCCTGGTCACCACCGAGGTGCACGTCTGGGGCCCGCAGTACCAGCAGATCTGGGTCTCGGTCGGCATCGAGGTGCTGCCCGGGCAGGTCCCCACGCTGGTGCAGCAGGCGGTCATGGCGGCCGTGCAGACCTTCCTGTCACCGCTCACCGGTGGCCTGCCCTCGGCGGGTGCCGGTGGCGGGCCGGGCTGGCCGCTCAGCACCAACGTGCGCAGCCAGGACATCGAGGCGGTGGCCACCCGGGTGCCGGGCGTCCGCTACGTGGACTCGGTCCTGATCGCCGGCCTCGCCGCCGACGGCTCGGTGATCGCCTCGCTCGATCCGGTGCCCATCGCCGGGCTGCAGCTGCCGGCGGCCACGGTCTACGTCAACAGCGGCGCCGCCGAGGACCCGTCCTCGCTGATCGGCGGCAGCCAGCCCGCCCCGGCCACCCAGGTCCCCGTCCCCGTCGTCCCGGCGACCTGCTGATCCCATGGACGTCCAGGGCTCGCAGTTCCACCTGCTGAACGGCATCAGCGACTGGCAGGGCTGCACCGACGCGACCACCGGGCTGGCGTTGGAGCAGGCGTGGGCCGACGAGACGACCCTCCCGCCGTCGGCCGTGCACAGCCCCCTGGAGTACAGCCAGGATCTGAACGCGCTGCGGCTGCGCCACGACCTGCCCCTGTTCCGCCGGGCCGGGCGCACGGTGCCGCTCGACCCGTCGGTCCGGCGGGGGGCGGGGCGTGACGCCTACGGCAACTGGTACTGGATCGGCGACGACCAGGCCAGCATCAGCTGGCGGCCGGTCGACGACACCGCCTCGGCCACCTGGTGGTCGGCAGCTCAGCTCGGAGCATCCTGTGCCGGGGCCGGGCCTGGCGTCTTCACCTCGTGCGCGGCGCCGGCGCCGGCCGGGCTCACGCTGGCCGGGCTGGCCGTCACCACCGGCCACTACCTGGCCGCGGGGTACCTGGCCACCGGCGAGCAAGGACTGCTGCTCTTCGACCTGCAGGCGGGCGGGGCGCCGATGCGCCTGCTGTGGCCGGCGCCGTTCGCCCCGTTCGACCTGGCCGACACGCCGGACGGCGGCCTGCTCGTCCTGGACCGGGCAAACGCCGCCTACTACGAGCTCGACGAGCACTTCCGGCTGCGCGGCAGCACCGCGACCACCACGGGCCCGTTCCGCCCGGCCGCCGGCGGCCCGGCCGAACGCCTCACCGGCCCGGTCACCCCCTCGCCCCACCCGTTGTACGCCGGCTCCCCGCTCGGCCCGATCGACGCGATCAGCATCGAGCCCGGCCCGGACGCCGGCACGGCGCTGATCCTCGACTCGGCCCCGGCCCGCGGGTACTCGCTCGTCTACCTCTTCGACCGGGACGGACCGCGCTGGTCGACGTCGCTGGCCGACGCCATCGAGGTCATCAACCCCGCCGATCCGACCGACACCCCGCAGCTTTACTCGCTGCTCGGCCTGGACTTCGCCTACCTGACCGCCCCGCCCGCCACGGGGCCGCTCGCACCGCCGATGCTCTACATCGCCGACGCCGAGGGCAAGCAGGTCGTGGCGTTCACCCTGGACGCCGCCAGCGGCACCCTCGATCCGCAGCCCGACTTCCTGCCGCTGCGCCGCTGGGATGGCAAGGCCCTGGTCAGGGCCGGTGACGGCGCCTGGTACGACTTCGGCGACCGGTGGGTGCCGCTCGAGATCTACACCGAGTGCCGCTTCGAGGCGGCCGGCGCGCTCACCACACCGGACTTCACCAACGCCATCCCCGGCCAGCCGTTCGACAGCCAGCTCCCGGGCTGCGTCTGGCACCGGCTGCTGCTCGACGCCATGGTCCCCACCGGCACCAGCCTCGCCGTGCAGGCCAGGGCGTCGGACGACCCAGCTCTGCTCACGACGTCGCCGTGGCTGCTCCAGCCGGTGCCTTACCTGCGATCCGATGGCGCCGAGCTGGCCTGGTACGACCCGTGGGCCGACCTGCGGGCGGCCGACGGGTCGCTGCCCGCGGGCACCGGGACCTTCGAGCTGGCGTTCCAGCAGGTGACCGGCCGCTACCTGCAAATACAGCTGACCTTGCAGGGCGGGGGCCGGACCAGCCCGGCGGTGCGCTCGCTGCGGGCCTGGTACCCGCGCTTCTCCTATCCCGAGCATTACCTCCCGGCCGTCTACCTCGAGGACGCTGCCCCGTACGGCTTCCTCGAGCGCTTCCTGGCCAACTTCGAGGGTTTCTACACCGTCACCGAGGAACGCATCGAGCACTCCAGCCTGCTCCTGGACGCCCGCACCGTGCCCGCGGAGAACCTGACCTGGCTGGCCTGCTGGTTCGGGCTGGTGCTCGACCCGCAGTGGAGCGAGGCCCAGCAGCGCTTCCTCATCCGCAACGTGGACCGGTTCTACCGCTGCCGGGGCACGCCGGGCGGGCTGATGGCCATCCTGCTGACCTACCTCAGCCCCGCGCCGGACGATTCGGTCTTCGACGGCAACGGCGCCGCCGCCGGCCTGCGGATCGTCGAGCGGTTCCTCACCCGGGACGGCGGCGGCGCGGCTTACGGCGATCCCGCCGCGGCGGCCGGCAGCGGCAGCGAGGCGGACCGGGTAGCGGCGACCGCGCATCGCTTCGACGTGCTCGTGCCGGCCGGGCTGGGCTCCGACGCGCTCGCCATGATCGACCGCATCCTGGCGGCCAGCAAGCCCGCCCACACCGCCTGCGCCGTGCGCGGCTACTACGACCTGTTCATCGTCGGCCAGGCCCGGCTGGGGATCGACACCCAGCTCGGCACCGGCCCCTCGTTCTCCCCGATGCTGCTGGGCCAGGGGTACCTGGCCCAGACCTACCTCGGTTTCCCCCATCCCTTTGAACTCCCCGACCGGATCGTGATCGACCGCGACCGGGTCGGCGGCCTGCCGCCTCTATAGCTGCGAGGAGTCGACCGTGACCACTCAGCCCTGTGTCTCCATCGGCACCGGCACCCTCAGCCCGGACCTGCGGGTGTTCTACCAGTACGGCATGGTGCTCGGCCTGGATGACTTCCTGCAGGAGCAGACGCACAACCTGGGCCTGGACTACCACCACGAACGGGCGCTGCACGGCTACGGAACCGTGTACGGCCTGGGGGTGACCACCTCCACGCCGTCCGACGCACCGGCCGACGTGACGGTGACCGTCGAACCGGGGATGGCCGTCGACCAGTCCGGCCGGGAGGTCACGGTGCCTACCGCGCAATGCGCCCGCCTCGGAGCCTGGCTGGCCGCGCAGGAAGAGGCATCGGCCGGGACGGTCGAGGCCAACCTGGGCGTCTCCGGTGAGCTGGTGGTCTACGTGGTCGCCGCCTACGCCGAATGTCCCGACGACCTGGTGCCGCTGCCGGGCCAGCCCTGCAGCACCAGCAGCCAGGTCCAGGTGCCGTCCCGGCTGCGCGACGCCTGGGACATCGAGCTCCGCTGGGCCCCGCCGGCCATGCCCGCCTGGGACGTGACCCGGGAGCTGGCCCGGCTGCTCAACTCGGTCGAGATCGTCCCCGGCCTGGACCCCGCGCTGTCCAGCGAGGAAACCCTGATCGACGCGGTCCTGGCGCTGCCGTCGCTGCAGACCCCGAGCGACGGGCCCAGCGACGGGCCCAGCGACGCCCCGAGCGGATCGCCGCCGGCACCGGTGACCTACCAGCTGCCCGCCGACGAGGCCGACGACGCCTTCGGCCGGATCCTCACGGTGTGGGTCACCCAGGTGCGGCCCCAGCTGCCCCCGGACCTGACCGCCCCCGACCCGTCCTGGGACCCTTCGGTCCTGCTTGCCGCGATCACCTGCTACCCGCAGCTGCCGTTCTCGGCGGCGAACCCGGTGATCACCTCGTACTCCGAACCGGACGACACCGGGCGGCCGTACCTGCTGCATACCGGGCTGATCCAGGAGCTGCGGCTGGGCGGCGCGGCCGGACCCGCGGCACCGCCGGTCGTGCCGGAGGCGGTGACGCTGTCCGCCACCGCCGACAACTCGGGCGTCCCGACCCTCCTGGCCTGGTTCCACCTGGCTCAGGTCTCCTTGCCTGCCGCCATCGACGTCGTCACCGACAGCGGCCAGGCCGGGGCGTTCACCGCCACGTCGGGCACGACATTCTCGGCGACGTGGACGCTCACCGCGCCCGAGGGCTTCACCGTGGCCGACGGCGACGTGCTGGCCGCCACCTTCCCCGGCGCGCAGGTGATGGCCGGCGACAGCGCCACCACGCTGGCGGCCGCGCTGGCCGGGCAGAGCTACCTGGACGCGACCAGCACCGGTGACCTGACCGCCTACGCGCCGGTGCGGGTGCAGGCCGTGCCCCCGGCACCGCCGGCCAGCGTCCCGTTCGTCACCGTCACCTACGTTCCGTCCAGCACCGCGGGCGCCTACCTCGAGCTGTGGTTCCATCCGCAGCCGACGGGGCTGGCCGAGAACGTGACGCTGCTGTCGCGGCCGACGGTACAGGTGGTGAGCGACCTGACCGGGACCTGGCCGGGCGGGGCCGCCAGCCCCGCCCCGCAGCCGACCGCCCAGCACAACATCTGGACCATCGCCGCGGGTGTCCTCAAGCCCGAGCCCCCCGTGTACCTGCGCCTGCTCTTCCTTCCCGAGGAGATCCAGGTGTCGACGCCGCTGGGCTCGATGTCCCTGGCCGACTGGATCGCCAAGAGCGGGCTGCGGTACGTCGGCTGGGACGGCAAGACGATCGTGTCCTTCATCCGGATCGGTACCACCACCCCCGTGGAGGGATAGGCCGTGACCAGCCAGCTCGTCGGGTCCAGCTTCGCCAACGGCGCCCTGCTCCCGAACTACATGAACGGCCGGCTGCTCGCCGCCGAGGACCTGGCCACCGGACAGTCCACGCTGCTGCGCCGGGACACCATGACCGGCCAGGCCGCCGGGCCCGGCGTGGTGAGCGGCCTGTGGGTCACGGCTACGGCCACCACGGTCACCGTGGCGGCCGGGCTCGGCCTCACCCCGGCCGGCGAGCCCGTGTCGGTCCCGGTCGCGGTCACCCTGCCGCTGTCCGCCGCCGGGACAGCCGCCGCCTCGCCGGCCAGCGGCGGCTTCGCCACCTGCGCGACTGCGCCGGGCGGGGCGCAGGCGGCCATCGGCACCGGTGCCTACCTGCTGACCGCGATGCCCGCCTGCCAGCCCCAGGGCCAGGCCCCCATGGCTGTCCCGCCGGGCAGCGACACCCCGGTCGCCTGCACCGCCCAGTGGCAGGTGGAGGGGGCGCAGTTCAAGGCGATCCCGCTGCCGTTGGGGACCGAGGTGGACGGCGCCACCGTCACCACCGCCAACTGCCGCAATCTGCTGGCCCACTGGTGCCTGGGCACGGCCCAGCTGGCGACCCTGGGGACCGATCCGTTCAACTTCGTCCCGGCCTACCGCGGAATCGATCAGCTGGCCTCGACCGACCTCACGCCCTGCGACCTCCCGCTCTGCGTCTTCTACTGGGACGCCGGGGCGATCACCTTCATCGACAACTGGTCGGTGCGGCGCCGGATCACCCGCCCCGATGTCTCGGCGGCCAGCTGGAGCGGGGCCGTCGCCGACCAGCGGGCAGCGGACGGCGAGGCACGGTTCCTCCAGTTCCAGGATCAGGTACTGGACCTGGTGTCGGCAGGAGCCTCCCGGGCCACGGTCGCCTCGAACGTGTTCGGGCTGCTCCCGCCGGTCGGATTCCTGCCCATCGCGATGGACACGACCGGTCACGACATGGCCCTGCTCGAGCGGGTGAACGGCGATGCGGCCGCCACCGCCGGCCAGCGGTCGACCAACGTGCTGCCGCCCGCGGTTCTCAGCGGCCTCACGGCCGGGCTGGCCCGGCTCGATCCCCAGTCGGGCTTTGTGGCCAGCACGTTCTTCGGCGGACTGAGCACTTTCTTCGGCGGCGCGCTCAGCTGGGACGTCGTCTACTTCGCGCTCCGCCAGTCCTACTTCGCCGCGCCGCTGGCGGTCGCCCAGGCGGCGAGCGCACCCCCGGACAATGCGGACGCCGCGGTACTGCGAACCGTGTCGCCGGGGCTCGCCTCGCTGTTCGGCGTGTCGCTGGGGACGACGGGCATCCGGGCCACCCCGTTCCCGATCCTGCGGTCCCTGCCCATCTCGCTGCCGGGGGCCGCCCCGGCTCCGGCCTCGGCGCTGCCCGGGGCCATCGTCTACTACTTCGTGATCGAGAACCTGCTCGGCCTGTATGACGCGCTGAACGGGACGGGGTCGGCCGTGACGCCGTACCTCGTGTTCAAGAACAATCAGACCTGGCTGTCGCAGACGCGAACCCCCTTCGGCACGTTCGCGCAGTGAACGTCCAGGTCGGCAAGCTGACCATGCACGCCGCCCGGCACGACGTCGGCTTCCGGGTCCGTGCCGAATCCCGGCTGCGCTCGCTCGACCTGCACCCTCCCGGCCTGCCCGGGCACGCCATCCTCGTCGTGCGCCGGCTGGAGCTTCCCGCCGCCGACCATACCAGCGCCCGGCGGGCGCGGACTGACCTGGACCGGCTTCATCAGGTGGCGGCCCGCCCGGCGGCCGGGCCGGTAGCGGCCGGCGCGCCGGTAGTGCTGTTCCGCGACGAGGTCGAGTTGCTCGCCTGCCTCACCGCCGACCTGGTACACGGCGTGGCCAGCCACCGCTGGTACTGGCGCCAGATCAGCCCGGCCCGGGCCGCCGGGTCCGGTGCCGCCCTGGCGGCCGCCTGGCTGCGGGATGTGCGCTGGCTGCCGGGCAGCCTCGCCCGCCTCCCTGAGCCGGAGATCCGGCACGCCATGTCGCTGCTCTCCCCGTCGCAGGCCGCCCGGGTGCTACGGGCGCTGCTGAGCGCCTTCGGCGTTGCCCACCAGCCGGTCCCGCCGGGACCGGGGCTGATCCGTCTGCCACCGGGACCGCCGTGGCGCCGGTGGCTGCGGCCCACGTCACTGCCCCCAGAGGCCGAGGCCCTGTGGGGGGTGGCCCTGTCGTTGCACCACGCCCCGGCCGCCGTCCGCGGCCCCGGGTACGGCAGGCAACTGGCGGCCTGGCGGGCGGTGACCGCTCAGGCAACCCGATTCCGGTTCCCGGCGGGAGGCGATCAGGCGTGGGAGGACCCTGCGGAAGGGGCTCCGCGGCCAAGGCCGGCGCGACGGGGCGGCATACTCGCGGCGGACCCGGCCGGAGCGGGACCGCCGGGACCGGTGCAGGTCGGCCTGACCGTTCCGCCTTATTTTCGTAGTGACGGGCGTGGGACGCGGGCCCAGGGTCCCCTGCAGGCCGGACCGGCACCTGAGGCCGCCGCCGGGAGGGCGCGCGCGCGGAGCCTCGGGGTCCCAGGACATAGCGAACCGGACGCGCCGACCGCGGGCCGGGAAGCGAGTGCTGGGACCCAGGCGTGGGCGGACGACGGGGTCGCCACCGGCCTGGCGTCCATGCTGTTCCTGGTCAATTTCGTGGTGTGGCTGGATGACCGGGCGGACCCGCCATGGCCTGGCGGCTGGGCCCTGGTCGAGCTGCTGGGCCGGTACCTGCTTGGCGACCGGCTCGCTGACTTCGCCGGCGACTCCCTGTGGGACGTGCTGGCCGAGCTCGACGGCCGCCGGCCGGGGACCGTTCCCGCGGTCAGGCTCGGACCCGCGGACCCGATCCGGCTGCCCCGGGCCTGGCTGGAGCGCTGGCCGCCGCCGACCCCCTCCTACCTCGCCCGTCAGCACCGCGAGCGGCTGGTGGTCCGGCACCCGCAGGCGGGCTTCGTCGCGGCCGACGTGCCCTGCCCCACCGGGACCTTCGATGAGGTACGCGCGGCCGAGGCCGCGCGGCTCGGCGACGTCGGCCTCACCGCAGACGGCCCCGCCGGGCCGGAAGCCGACGACCCCGGGCGGCGCTTCGACGAGGCCGTCGGAGGCTTCGTCCGCTGGCTGCTCCGTTCCAGGGGGATCGCCACGTCGGCGCTGACCGTACCGGGCCGGGTGCTGGTCACCGGCACCCACGTTGACGTGGTGCTTAGCTTGCAGGACATCGACCTGGCCGTGCGGGCGGCCGGCCTGGACCGCGACCCCGGCTGGGTGCCGCAGGTGGGTCGGATCGTGCTCTTCCACTTCAGCTAACTGGCCAGCCTGGGCAGTGTCCACAGGTCCGTGCCGGCCAGGACGGCGGCCAGCACCTGGGACACCGATGTTCCCGCAGCGACGGTGTCGCGGGGCAGCAGCGAACCACGGTCGGTCAGCAGTACGCGTCCGTGCGAGTCGACCAGGTACAAGCCGGAGGCGCCGTCATCCCCGATCAGCAGGGCGCCGGGGAACGCGCTGGCGTACAGGTCGTCCCCGGCCAGCCTGCGCAGACCGATGACCGATTCCAGGTAGCAGCCGCAGACCCCGGCCACGCCGACCCCGTCCGACCGAAGCAGGAGGGCGCGCAGGTCGGCTGGCAGCGGCCGGCCCAGGTCGGCCTCGAGCGCGTCCAGCGCCTCCGCGAAGGCGGGCTCGGCGAGGAAGCCGCGCCCGGCGGGCAGCGCCCGCACGGCCTGGATCAGTTCGTCAGCGCTTGGCGTACTCATCGCACTCCTCCCGTCATGGGCCGGGGGTCCAGTTGCCGAACGCCGCCTTCAGCGCCGTGTCGGGCTGTCCGCTGGCCTTCAGATCGGCGGCCCACTTCTTGTAAAGCTCGCCGAAGTACTTGTCCGACTCGTTGACCAACTGGTCGGCTTGAGCGTTGCCCACCTCGGCGCTCTGCAGGTCCTGAATCATAAGCGCCCGTTCTTGCTCGTAGGTCCGGGTTGGCGCCGAGTCTCTCATCGAGATCTGTCGGTCGGTAATCCGCCGGTGCGGGCTGCCGGCGAAGCTGTCCCGCAGCAGGATGGCCGGGCAGGCGTCCCGCGTGTACCCGGGTATGCCACGGCCTTGAGCCCATGCGTCCTGGATCCCGTGATGGGCCTGGAGGTAGCTGTTGGTCGCCCGGTTGTCGGCGAGCTTCCTGAACGTGCTGGTCTCCCACTCGCGGATCACCGTGCCGTCGGCGCGGGTGTACTCCCAGCGGCCGCCGACCTTCCTGGCCGACCCGCCGCGTTCTTTGGCCCAGCGTGTGATCGCCGCGTCGAACAGCCGCTGCGCGTCGGCGAGGTTCTCGCAGTGGGACAGCGCTTCCGATGCCTTCCCGAGCTCGCCCCTGGCCCGCATATCGTGCAGGTACTCCCGCAGGTCCTGGCGGGTTTCTGGAACATCGACCCGGTTCATGAAGTCGCGGATCTTGGCCAGCTGGTCGGCGGGCGGCGGCGGGATCGGAACGCACAGCGAGCCGCACATGGTCAGCATCCGCCGTACCTCCGGGTCCATGGTGCGGAAAGCCTCCATGGCTGCCCGGTCGACCCGCAGCGCGTCCCGGGTATCCGGGCTCAGCCGCTCCATCCACGCCTCCGTGGCCTTGGCCTGGTTGGCGGTGGCCTGCGGCCCCTCGGCCCGACTGAGCGACTCGCGGAAGTCAGCGGACCTGCCCTTCTCCACCAAGGCCGCGCCGATCATCACCCCCGCCTGGATGAAGGCGTTGCCGAGGATCTCGAAGGTCCGGGCGGCGCGCAGGCCAGGAGGCAGGTCGCTCAGGCTGTCGAGTTGCTCGGCGATCTGCTCGCCCATGACGAGCACGCCGAGGCCGTTCGCGCCGACCCCCATGATCATCAGGCCCCGCGCCAGCCGCAGCATCTTCAGGCCCGACGCGACCTCACCGAGCCCGGCGATGCCGCCCACGATGTTGACCACGTCGGACAGCAGGGACATGTCCCACCGGAAGGTGCCCTCGCCCAGGTTGCGCGCGATCCGGTAGCCGGAGGGAAGGGCGCCGATGACGCCGATCGGCAGCAGCAGCGCCAGGCTCGCGCCGCCGGTGAACGGCGCGGCGACCACCGCGGCGATCGACGCCACGGTGGCGACGTTCTCGACCGCCTCCAGCAGCAGCGCGGTGCCGCTGGCGTCGATGTGCTCGGTCCACTGGCGGTTCCCGGCCGCGAACGACAGCGTGCCGCGGCCGTACCTGTCCGGCCCCTTGAGCAGCTTCTCCAGGGCGTCCTTGATCGCCTCGGCCTTGTCCTTGCCGGTGCCGGTCTCCTCGCCGCTCTTGGGGGTGGTCAGGTCGGAGACGTACCAGGTTTCGCTGGTGACCTTGCCGTCGTCGTCGGTGGCGACCGACTGGCGGGTCGCCTCCAGCGCGAGCGTGAGCACCTGGCCCTTGTCGGTGACGTACACCGCGGGCACCCGCTCAATCGTCCCGGTCAGCTGGCCGGCCCGTTTGCCGCGGGTGACGAGCGTGTCCCTGAGGGTGGCGAGCTGCTTGTCGATCGCCTCGCGCTCATTGACCCGCTCTGGATCGGTGGCGTCCTTGAGCTGCGCGGACCTCTCGGTGAGCTGGTTGATCTGCAGATTGATTGTCTCGTCCAGGCCCTGCTTGGATTTGAACAGGGCCGCGGCCTCGGCGACCATCGCGTCCTTGTCGAGCCAGGACACCGGCTGGGCCAGCTTGTCCTGCAGCTCTGCCAGGCGCGCGTCGGCGTCCTCCTGGCTCTTGACGATCGCATCCAGCCGGATCTGGGCCATCTGCTCCGGGGTGCGCACGAACACCGGCATCCACGCGACGGCCGGGGCCCGCACGAAGCCTTCCCCCTGGGCCCTTGGGCTCGCCGAGCAGGCGACGACGTACAGGCCAGGCCCGAGGTCGTCACCGGCGAACGAGACAGCCTGCTCGTTTTCCGGCGTGAACAGCCGCTCGATGGCGAAGGTGATCCCGGTGGAGATGTAGCGCAGCAGGATCCCGGCGGCCACCAGGCCGACCTCGACCCCTGACGGCCCGAAAATGAAGGTGAACGAGTCGATGGTCTGCTTGATGTCGGCGCGGGCGTACTCGTTGGCCTTGGAGAATCGCTTGGCGCCGACTTCCCCCCAGGTCGGCCTCTTCTTCTCCTTGAACGGGTCGAACTTCGCGAGCCCCTGCATCTCCTCGTCTTTGACCTTCCTGCGGTTCCAGACGAAGCTGTAGCTCGTGAACGCTTCGAAGACGTTGGGGAACTGAAGCGACATCGTGAAGTGGTAGTCGGACTCCGCGGACGCGTCGAACAACGGCGGCCCGATGTCGGGCGTCACGCTGAGCGTGGCAGGCAAGGCCGGCATGCTCCTGGTCGCGGGCTGGTCGAGCAGCTCAACGTCACCGGGCTCGTCGGCCTTCACCTGCCCGACCCAGGCGAAGTAGGTGAGCAGCACCTGCTTGCGCGCCGCCGTGCCCTTGGCCGATGACCGCACCAGGTCGGGCCAGAGGTTCTGCTGGGTCCAGAGGAATCCGAGGAAGCCGGCGCCGTACATCAGATCCGGTTCCTTGCCGGGCGCCGCGACGGGAGGACGGGTCTTGGCCTTCGGATCGGCCGGCTGGCCCGAGGGCCAAATCAACCGGTAGCCGCCCTCGGCGGTCAGCGCCGGGTCGGCGCGGATCACCTCCATGATCGCGACGGGCTTGAGCACTTCGGTGAACAGCGCGGCGGCCGCATTGGTCATGGCGGTGTAGGCGGCCTGGTCACCGCGCTTGGCGTCGCTGGCGTCCTTGGCATCACCGAAGGCGCGCAGTTCGGTGCCGTGCCGGTGCATCTCGTCGATCTGCATCGGCCTGGTCAGCCAGGCCGGGACCGACTTGCCCCGCAGGACCGCGGCGGCGAACATGGGGTCGGCCTGCATGTTGTCGATGAGCCAGTTCGCCGCCGCGCCGAGCTGCAGGATGCGCAGCCGCTCGCCGGCGATGGTCAGCGTCTTCCCCTGGGCCTGCAGCCAGCCGAGGAAGGGCAGGGATCGGCCGAACGTGATCGGGGAGGGCACCAGCTCGCCGCCGTTGGCTTCCCCGTCCAGCTCGCCGGTGCCGGTCAGGCCGAACCGGGCGGCGCCGACCTGGGCCGCGCGCGCCGCCCAGTCGTCGGAGATCTGGTCGGCGACCAAGGCGTGGACGGCGATGAAGTTCGCCTGAAGCCACTTCGGCCCGGCGACAAAGTGGTTCGTCGCGTCGGTGAACGTGAAGACGATCCCGTTGAGATTGACCGTCACCTTGGGCGGGGTGCCCAGCACCGGCATCGGGAAGCCCGCCTGCACCGGCGGCAGGGTGGCGTCGTCGCGCTGGACCGAAAGGGCGGCCCGGCCCGGGGCCTGCTGCCCGACGTGGACAAGCTCGTGGGTGAGCAGTTCCAGGCCGGCCCGCGAGCCCGGGTCATAGCGGCCCGCGGCGAAGACCACGTCATGGCCATAGGTGAACGCGTGCGCGCCGAGGCGCTTCGCGTTGCGGTCGGCGGCCGTGTCGGTGTGCACCCGGACCTCGCTGAGATCCACGCCCAGCCGGGGGCGGAGCAGCCGCTGGGTCGCGCTGGGCAGCTTCTCCCCCGCGCCGAGCCCCGCCATCGGGTGACCCGCCTCCTGGCCGCTGCGGTCATCGTCGGCGGCACGGGCGACGCCGTTCGCGTTGACCTGGGGAGAGACCGGACTGGGCGGCACGCCGTCGAAGGCCTGGCGGGCGAGATGACGAGCCTCACGCTCGTCGGCGTCAGCGGGCGAGCTGACCGTCATTCCGGCGGCCGCCCGCTGCGCGCCGCACTCGGCGCAGTCGCAGTCCGGGCCGCAATCGCGGTGCAGCGCCACCCGGCTCGCCCAGCGCGGCACCGCCGTCAACTGGCCCGCGCGCCTTACCCGCGGGAGGGTCCGCTGATCAACCGGGTCATGGTCGGGCGCTGCCTGGCGGTGAGCAACCTCATGGTCTGCCACAGCTCCCAATCGTCCGCCGAGCGGCGTCACCAGCTCATCACTGGACGGTGGTGACGATACTGCGACGGCCAGGTGATTGTCCGGCGGCAGGATCGCCACCATGGCCGTGAGCGAGCGGCGAGTACCGAACGGGCGGGACATGAGCCTGGATGTCGTGGTGGGGATCCACGCTCACGCCGAGCCGGAGCACCTGGTCGAGACCGTGCGTTCGGTGCGGGCCGATGGCATGGACGGGGCCGGGATCGTGCTGCTGCCCGACGGGCCGGACGCCGCCCTGGCCGCGGCGCTCGTCGCCGATCCGGTGCTGGCCGTGCTTCCGCAGTGGGGAAGCCAGGAACCGGCCGGGCCGCCGGCCTGCTTCAACCGGCTGGCGGCCGGCAGCGACGCGGCCGTGGCGGTTCTGCTGGAGAGCGGCACGGTGCTCGGGCCGGGATGCCTGCCGCTGCTGCTGAAGGCGCTCGCCCGCCCGGAGCGGGGGCTGGCCGGGCCGTCGACCAACCGGGCCTGGAACGAGCAGGGCGCCTTCCCCGGGGCCCGCTTCTCTGACGTGGCCCGGACCGCCGCGCTGGCCCGGCAGCGCTTCGGCGGGGCGGTGCGCTCACTCGAACCGCTGCACAGCCTGGCCGACTTCTGCCTGGCGGTCACGCGCCAGGTCATCGACGAGATCGGCGAGGCCGACGAGCGGTACGGCCTGGGGCCCTGCTGGGAGATGGACTACAACATCCGGGCGGCCCGGGCCGGCTTCCCCGGCGTCTGGGTGGGGGCCGCCTACGCCTACCGCCATCCGCTCACCGAGCGGCGGCGCGCGGCCGAAGCAAGCCTGATGGACCACGCTCGCCGTCTCTACCAGGACCGGTTCTGCGGCCTGAAGCTGAGCGGGCAGCGCGCCGGCTACGCCGACCACTGCCGGGGCGAGGCCTGCGAGCATTTCGCGCCTGCTTCCGCGCTCGCGGTGCGCCAGCCGCCGACAGCTCCGGCCATCCCGCCGCTGGCGGCGCCGGCCGTCACCCCGGCCCGCTCGGTGCGGGCTCCGCTGGTGAGCTGCGTCATGCCGACGTTCGACCGGCGCTCGTTCGTGCCCCAGGCGGTCCGCTACTTCCTGCGGCAGGATTACCCGGCCAAGGAGCTGATCGTCGTGGACGACGGGCCCGAGCCGGTGGGCGACCTGCTGCCCGACGACCCCCGCATCCGCTATCACCGGCTGGAAAACCGGATCGTGCTGGGGGCCAAGCGCAACCTGGCCTGCGACCTGGCCCGCGGGCCGATCATCGTGCACTGGGATGACGATGACTGGGCTTCCCCGGAGCGGGTGAGCATACAGGTCGCGGCGCTGGCCTCGGGCCAGGCCGATGTATGCGGGGTGGCCAGCCTGCTCTACTACGACCCGGCCAGTTCCTCGGCGTGGCGGTTCACCTGGCCCGACCGGCTCCGCCCCTGGGCGGCCGGCCCCAGCCTGTGCTTCGCCAAGGAGCTGTGGTCCCGCTCTCCGTTCCCCGAGGTGGCCATCGGCGAAGACACCCGGTTCGTCTTCAGCCCCGCGGTGCGCCGTATCAGCTACGTCGACAGGACCGCCTGCGTCGTCGGGATCATCCACCGCGGGAACACCGCGCCCAAGTCCGTCCGGGGTCCGCACTGGAGACGGCGACCCGTCCGCGAGGTGGAGGACGTTATCGGCGAGGACCTGGCCTTCTACCGTCAGCTGGCCCGGGCATGAACCGGGCACGCGATCGCGTCTGCGTCGGCGTGGCGGTGCACGCCGAGGCGGATCGCCTGCTGGCGACGCTTCGCCAGCTTGCGCGGTACACCGACGCGTCCGTGGTCCTGCTTCCCGACGGTCCGGACGAGCCGACCGCCGGGGCCCTGCGCAGCCACGCCGAACTGACTACCTGCCCGCAGTGGGCCACGTCGGCGCCGCAGGGCGGGGCGGCTTGCCTCAACCGGCTCGCGGCCGGGTGCACCGCCGACGTGGTGGTGCTGCTGGAAAGCGGCGCGCTGGTCGGCCCGGGCTGGCTGGAGCTGCTGCTCGCCGCGCTGCGCCGTCCCGGCTGCGGGCTGGCCGGACCGTCCACCAACCGGTGCTGGAACGAGCAGGCGATCTTCCCGAACGCCCGGGGAGACGAGCTCGACATACGCCGCGCCGCCGGGGAGGCGCTGCGCCGGTACGGCCGCGGGGTGCGCTCGCTCGCACCGCTGTACAGCCTGGCCGACTTCTGTTACGCCGTACGCCGTGAGGTACTGGACGCGACCGGCGGGGCGGACGAAGGATACGGGCTGGCGCCGTGCTGGGAGATGGACCTGAACATCCGGGCCGCCCGGGCCGGGTTCAGCGGGGTGTGGGCCGGGGGGGCGTACGTCTACCGCTCGCCGGCCACCGCCCAGCGCCGCGCGGACGAGGCACGGCTCCTGGAGGCCGGCAAGCGGCGTTACCAGGACCGGTTCTGCGGGCTGCGGCTGACCGGCCAGACCGATCGGTACCGGCCGCACTGCGACGGGGACACATGCGATCACTTCGCCCCGCACGCGATGATGCCGGACCGAGCGCGAGCGGCTGAGACCCAGCCAGACCAGACACAGCCAGACGAGGCACCGCCTGCGGTGGCGCGGCCCGGTTCCGTGCCGCCAGCCCAGGCCGGAAGGACCTCCCGGTCGCGCGGAGTACCAGCGCGACAAGCGAACCCGCCGCTGGTGAGCTGCATCATGCCGACCCGGGACCGGCCCGAGTTCGCCCTGCAGGCGATCCGCTACTTCCAGCGTCAGGACTGGCCCGCCGCCGAACTGATCATCGTCGAAGACGGCCATCCCCTGCTCAGCGGCCTGCTGCCGGATGACCCGCGAATCACGCTGGTGCCGTCGGGTACGAGCCACAGCATCGGCAGCAAGCGCAATCTTGCCTGCGATCTGGCTCGGGGGGAGATCATCGCGCAGTGGGACGACGACGACTGGCATGGCCCCGAACGGCTCTCCCGCCAGATCGGCCCGATCCTCGCCGGGGACGCCGAGATGACCGCGTTGCGCGACTGCGTCCTGTTCGACGTGCACCGCTGGCAGTTCTGGCGGTGGAGCGATGCCCTGCACCGGCGGATGCTGGTGCGTGACGTGCTCGGCGGGACGCTGGTTTTCCGTCGCCGGATCTGGGAGGACCTGGCGCGGTACCCGGACCGGTCACTCGCGGAAGACGCATCCTTCCTCGACCAGGCTGTACGGCGCCGGGCACGGCTCAAGGCGCTCAGCGGCGCCGGGCTGTACGTCTACATCCGCCACGACGGGAACAGCTGGCGATTCGACCGCGAGCAGGCGACGAGGCCCGCGGGCTGGCAGCAGGCTGATGAGCCAGCCTTCCCGGCCGGGGACCGGATTTTCTACCGTCAGCGCAGCCTGGTAGGCGAAACCCGATGAGAGTCCAGGTCAGGGGCGTGGAATTCCACGTCGAGGAGGACGAGTTCGCGCCGTTCTGGAGCCGTGCCGCGGCCGGGGACTGGGAGCCCGCATCGTTCGGGGTGCTCGACCGGATGCTGCACGCGGACTCGACCTTCCTCGATATCGGCGCCTGGATCGGTCCGCTGACGCTCTACGCCGCCAACCTGGCCCCCAGGTGCCACGCCGTCGAGCCAGACCCCCGGGCCCGCGCGGGCTTGATCGCCAACATCACCCGCAATCCCCGGCTGTCCGGACGGATCCAGGTTCACGCCGAAGCTGTCGGCGAGGTCTCCGGCCCGGGCCGGATGGGGAATATCACCTCGGAGGCCGGCGGCGACAGCATGTCCAGCCTGCTGTTCGGCACCTCGGCCAACGCCTGGGACGTCGAGTGCGTGACGCTGGAGCAGCTGATCGGCGGCATCGGC